>Ga0070690_100000048_pt1 | contig 57196 bp, 69 predicted proteins | sample KBSS33HmetaG_FD_64671 | JGI IMG/M metagenome (GOLD analysis project Ga0070690, IMG submission 64671) | Switchgrass rhizosphere microbial communities from Kellogg Biological Station, Michigan, USA - KBS S3-3H metaG | ecosystem: Host-associated > Plants > Roots > Rhizosphere ... | reverse complement strand
CGCGACCTGGCGCATGTAGGTCGACTTGCCGCCCATGTTCGGCCCGGTAATGAGGAGCAGCCGCCGCGTCGGCGCGAGCCGGCAGTCGTTGGCGATGAAGCTTTCGATCCCGCCCTCGACCACCGGGTGGCGCCCGCCCTCGATCTCGATCACTTGCTCGTCGACGAAATGCGGCCGCACGTAGTTGCGCTTCACTGCAATCGAGCAAAAACTGGACAGGACGTCGGCCAGCGCCAGCGCTTTTCCGATCCTCTGAAAAGAGGGTACGTGCGGTTGGAGCGATTCGATCAGCCCGTCATAGAGCGACCTCTCGAGCGCGAGCGCCCGGTCGCGCGCCGAGAGTGCCTTGTCCTCGAACGCCTTGAGCTCGGCCGTGATGTAGCGCTCGGCGTTCTTCAGCGTCTGGCGGCGCCGGTAGTCGAGCGGGATCTTCTCGGCGTGCGAGTTGGTGACCTCGATGTAATAGCCGTGCACCGAGTTGTATGCCACGCGCAGGTTCGGAATCCCGGTGCGCGTGCGCTCCCTGGCCTCGAGCGCCACCAGGAACTCGCCCGCGTTCGACTGCAGGCCGCGCAGCTCGTCGAGCTCGACGCTGTAGCCGTCGGCGATGACGCCGCCGTCCTGCACGCGCGCGGCCGGTTCTTCTCTTATTGCTCTTGAAAGTAGATCGAGGCAGCTCCGCGGAATCTGAAGATCGGCCCGCATTTGGACGAGCAACGGCGATAGCTCGGGGAGCGCCTTCACGACATCGGGCAGAAGCTCGAGCGTTTCGCGCAAACCGGCGAGCTCGCGCGGGCGCACGCTCTTCAGCGCCAATCGCGCCGTGATGCGCTCGACGTCCGATACCCTGCGAAGGATGGATTGAACCGCGGCGCCGTGCTTTTCAAGGCACGCCACCGCCTCGTGGCGGGCGACCAGCGCGCTTCGGTCCCGCAGGGGATGGTGCAGCCAGTGCCGCAGCAGCCGGCTGCCCATGCCGGTGGCGCATTCGTCGAGCAGCGAGAAGAGCGTCGGCGCGGGCTCGCCGCGCAGGGTCTCGGTGAGCTCGAGGTTGCGGCGCGTGGCGGCGTCGAGGCGCACGTATTCGCCCGCGCGCTCCGCGGTGACCGCGGTGACGTGGGCGAGCGCCTGTCCCTGCGTCTTGCCTGCGTACTCGAGGAGCGCGCCGCAGGCGCCGATGGCGAGCGTCAGGTCCTCGCAGCCGAAGCCCGCGAGCGTGCCGGCGCCGAGCTGCTTGAGCAATTTTCTTTTTCCATTCTCGGCGTCGAACTGCCACGGCGGCAGGCGGGTCACGAAGTAACCGTCCAGGTGGGCGTCTTCCGAAACCAGGACCTCGGCGGGGTCGATGCGCCGCAGCTCGTTCTCGAGCGCCTGCGGCGCGATCTCGGCGACGCGCAGCGTGCCGCTCGCGAGGGAGAGCCAGGCCAGGCCCACGCCGCTTTTGTCTCTGCTCAGGGCTAGAAGAGTATTTTCCGACTTGTCCTCGAGCAGCGCGGGATCGGTGAGCGTGCCCGGCGTGACGATGCGCGTCACCTGCCGGTCGACCGGGCCCTTGACGAGCGCGGGGTCGCCGATCTGCTCGGCGATCGCCACCGACTGTCCGAGCTTCACCAGCTTGGCGAGGTAGCTTTCCACCGAGTGCACCGGCACGCCGGCCATCTTGACCGGAGCGCCGGCCGAGGCGCCGCGCTGCGTCAACGTGAGGTCGAGCAGGCGCGAGGCCTTCTCCGCGTCGTCGTAGAAGAGCTCGTAGAAGTCCCCCATCCGGTAGAACACCAGGATGTCGGGGTGCTCGCCCTTGATGCGGAAGTACTGCTGCATCATCGGGGTATGCTCTAACTGCCTATCGTTCAAGGCGTTTTCTCGATTCTACCCAGGCGCAGTCCGCGCCGAGGCGGCCGTCAGGACGGATTGTAGTGGCGCTCGCGGAACCGGTGACGCCTTCACGTGCGCGTCCTGAGAATAGGCTCGGGCACACCGCTTGCCTCCTATAAGCGCTTCAATCTCACACATGGCCAAGCCCCCCCATCGCGAGGAGTCGCTTCGAGGAAGCGACGAGCGCTTTCGCCTTCTGGTGGAGAGCGTTCAAGACTATGCCATCTTCATGCTCGATCCCGAGGGGCGGGTCCTGACCTGGAACGCCGGCGCCGAGCGGATCAAGGGCTACAGCGCCTCGGAGATCATCGGGCAGCACTTCAGCCGGTTCTATCCGCCCGAGGCGGGCGACTTCCCGGCGCATGAGCTGCAGGTCGCCGCGGCACAGGGACGCTTCGAGGACGAAGGCTGGCGCGTCAGGAAGGATGGATCGCGCTTCTGGGCGAACGTCGTCATCACCGCGCTCTTCGGTCCCGACCAGAAGCTGGTCGGATTTGCGAAAGTCACGCGCGACCTGACCGAGCGGCGCGAGCACGAGGACCGTCTGCGGCAGAGCGAGGAGCGGTTTCGCCTGCTCGTCGAGGGGGTGAGCGAGTACGCGATCTTCATGCTCGACGTCAATGGCGTCGTGGAGACCTGGAATGACGGCGCCAGCCGGATCAAGGGGTACCGTCCCGAGGAAATCATCGGGCAGCACTTCAGCAAGTTCTATCCCGAGGACGCCGTGGAGAGCGGCTGGCCGGAGCACGAGTTGCGCGTGGCGGCGGCGGAGGGGCGCTTCGTCGACGAAGGCTGGCGCTTGCGCAAGGACGGCTCGAGGTTCTGGGCGCACGTCAACATCACGGCCTTGCGCGACGACTCCGGCCGCCTGCGCGGATTCGCCAAGCTGACGCGAGACCTGACCGAACGAAAGCGCACCGAGGCCCTCGAGGCGAGCGGCGCGGAGCGCGAGACGATGCTCGAGGCCGAGCGCAACGCGCGCATGCTGGCTCAGCGCAGCGCCCGGATCAAGGACGAGTTCCTGGCGACCTTGTCGCACGAGCTGCGCACGCCTTTGAATGCCATCCTGGGATGGACGCAGCTGCTGCGCAGCCGCGGCGCATCCGAGCCGGTGGATCTCGACCGGGCCATGGAGATCATCGAGCGCAATGCGCGCGCGCAGGTGCGGCTCATCGACGACCTGCTCGACCTGAGCCGCATCATGTCCGGGCGGTTCAGGCTCGATGTCCAGCAGGTATCGCTGGGAGACATCGCGAGGAGCGCTCTCGATTCCATCGAGCCGACTGCCAGGACGAAAGGCGTGCGGGTGGAAAGCGTTCTCGACCCGCGCAGCGTGGTCGTTGCAGGCGATCCGGCTCGCCTGCAGCAGGTGTTCTGGAATCTGCTGAGCAATGCAGTGAAGTTCACGCCGAAGGGCGGAAAGATCCAGGTCGTGCTGCAGCGGGTGAACTCGCACATCGAGTTCAGCATCAGCGACACCGGGATTGGAATCCCGGCTGCCTTCCTGCCTCATGTGTTCGAGCGGTTTTCGCAGAAAGACAGCTCGACGCACCGGGAGTATGGCGGGCTGGGGCTGGGACTCGCAATCTGCAAGCAGCTGGTGGACATGCACGGCGGCTCGATCCAGGCGAAAAGCATGGGCGAAGGCCACGGCGCGACGTTCGTCGTCACGCTTCCGCTCGTCATCCTCGGGAAGGAAAGGGATCCGGCCGCACGCGTGCACCCGACCGCCGGAGAGCTCTCAGAGGTGGTTCCCATGCCCAGGCTCGATGGCGTACGGGCCCTCATCGTCGACGACGAAGCCGATGCGCTCGAGCTCATCCGGCGGGTCCTGGAAAATCAAGGTGCGCATGTCACCACGGTACGCTCGGGTGACGAGGCACTGCGCCTGCTCGAGAGCCACACGCCGGATGTGCTGATCAGCGATATCGGCATGCCGAGCATGGACGGATACCAGTTCATGCGGCGCATGAGGGCGGCCGAGCCCAAGGAGCGCCGGATCCCCTCCCTCGCGCTCACGGCCTTCGCGAGGCCGGATGACCGCAAGCACGCGATCCTCGCCGGCTACCAGGCGCACCTGGCGAAACCCTTCGACGTGGCCGAGCTCGCGATCGTGGTGGCGGGGCTGGTCGGGCGAACGTAGGAGCTGTGGTCGCTCCTATTGCAGGCCGGCTCCCGGATCCGTGTACACGAAGCGCCCGCCGATCATGGTCGCGACCGGCTTGATGGATTCGATCTCCTTTTCGGGCACGCTGAGATAGTCCGCCGAGAGCACCACCAGATCGGCGAGCTTGCCGTTCTCGATCGACCCTTTCACGTTGTCCTCGAAGGTGAGCCTGGCGTTGTTGATCGTGAAGAGCTTCAGCGCATCCTCGCGCGTGATGCGCTGGTTCGCGCCGTAGACGCCGTCGGAGATGGTGTCGCGGGTGATGAAGTGATACATCGCCCAGAAAGGATTGTAGGGGATCACCGGCGAGTCGGTCCCGCCGCCGACGAGGAAGCCCTGATCGAGGAAGGTGCGAACCGGCGTCACCTGCTCGGCGCGCGCACGACCCCAGTACTTCGCCATCGAAGGCGCCGCGAGGTAGAGGTGGTCCTGCGCCGAGACGGCAATGCCCAGCGCCTTCACGGTCGGGAACTGGTCCGGCCGGGCGATGAAGTAGTGCTCGATCGTCCAGCGCTTTCCGGCGATCGGGCGCTCGGCATTCGCGGCCTGGTACGCGTCGAGCACCTCGTCCACCGCCGCGTCGCCGACGGCGTGCGTGGCGACGCGCCAGCCCAGCCGATTGAGCTCGCGCACGACCGGGATGTACTGGCTTGGAGGCACCACCTGGATGCCGCGGAATCCTCCGCCGCGCCCGTAAGGCTCGGCATAGGGCTCGCGCATGTGGCCGCCCTCGAAGCCGCCGTCGACCAGCGTCTTCATGCCGCCGATCCTCAGCCATTCGTCGCCTTCGTCCGGGCGCACGTTCCACGATGCGATGGTCGCCTGCACCTTTTCCACGCTCGAGAAGTCGTAGATGCGCATCAGGTAATTCACGCGCATGGTGAGGCGCCCCTGGGCCTTCAATTGCTGGAACATGCGGTAGGGTCCGATTACGTCCGGGCCGAACTGGAAGCCGCCCGGGATGCGGATGCCGGTGAGGCCGGCGGCGTTCAGGAGCTTCATCTGCGTTTCCAGCGCCTCGGGGCTGAGCTTGGGCGGCGGCGGCAGCGCGACGAGGCTGCGCGCGGTGTCGACGAGCTCGCCGTTGAGGCTTCCATCAGGGTCGTGGCCGATCTCGCCGCCCGGCGGGCTCTTGGTCCCGCGGCCGATGTTCCAGCGCGTTAGCGCGGCGGAGTTGAGGATGAACTCGTGCCCGCCGCGCACCAGCACTACGGGATTCCCGGGCGCGGCGCGGTCGAGCTCGATACGATGCGGCAGCCGCTTCTCGCGGAGCTGCGCCTCGTGCCAGTCCGCGTTGGAGACGATGAGCTCGCCGGGCGGCGTGCTCTTCGCTCGCGCCTCGACCGCGGCCAGCAGCTCGGCCATCGAGCGCGCCTTGGAGAGCTCGACGCCGGGTCCGCCGCCGGCGTTGTGCAGGTGGCCGTCGATCAGGCCCGGAATGACGCTGCGACCTTTCAGGTCGATCTGCTTCGTGTTCGGCCCGCCGCTCGCGCGAACCGCGTCGTTCGTGCCCACGGCGATGAACCGCTCGCCGCGGATCGCGACCGCCTGGGCGATGGAGAAGGTTGCGTCGACGGTGACGATCTTGCCGTTGTAGAGCACGAGATCCGCCGCTTCCCCGCTCTGCGGTGCGGGACTCGTGCTGCAACCAGCGCCAATCCCTGCGGCGAGCAGGATGGCTATGTGCCCGAGCTTCATTGCGGTTCTCATTTGACCTCACCCGGAACTTGAAAGGAAGCCTTCGCGGAACTGACGGCTCCCTTACGTCGCACGCGCGAGCAAGACAAGGTAATCGCCGCGCACTAGATTTGCTTGCCTCTGCATCCCGGTTCTAACAGCGCGAGGAGCTTCTCATGACGTCCCGAAGAGATTTCCTGGAAGGCACGTTGGTGGCAGGAGGGCTTGCGTATGCGGCGGGGAGCGCACACGCTCAGGGTCGGACCCGTTACGTCGACAAGCTGACCGACGATGCCGGGAAATACGCGGTCGCGCCGTTGCCGTACGGCTACGATGCGCTCGAGCCCGCCATCGACGCCCGCACGGTCGAGCTGCACTACAACAATCACCACAAACCCGCCGCCACGGCGGCGAATCGCGCAGAGGAAGAGCTGGCCAAGGCGCGCGAGAGCGGCCAGTTCGCTCTGGTGAAGCACTACGAGAAGGAGCTCGCCTACCAGCTCTCCAGCCACATCCTGCATACGATCTACTGGACCAACCTCGGCGGCAAGGGCGGAGAGCCGGGCGGCGACCTGGCGAAGGCGATCAACGCCGAATTCGGCTCCTATGCCAAGTGCAAATCGCAGCTCGCGGCCGTGGCGGGCGCGGTCGAGGCGTCAGGCTGGGGTCTGCTTGGCTACCATCCTTCGACGAGGAAGCTGATGATCCTCCAAGTCGAAAACCATCAGAAGCAGACGGCGTGGGGCGTCGTTCCGCTCCTCATGGTCGATGTCTTCGAGCACGCCTATTACCTCAAGTACCAGAACCGGCGGCCCGAGTACGTGAACAACCTGTTCAACGTCGTCAACTGGAACAACGTCGCGGAGCGCTACGCCTCGGCCCGAACCTATTCGGGTTGAATCCCGGCCGACTTGACGAGTTTCGCGAATTTGTCGTGCTCGGCCTTGGTGTAGGCCGCAAAGTCCTCGGGACTGCTCGCGATCGGCTCGGCGCCGAACTGGCTTAACCGCTCCTGCGTGTCGGCGAGGCCCACGACGCGCGAAATTTCCTGCTGGATGCGCGACACGACCTCGCGCGGCGTGCCCTTGGGGGCGTACATGCCATACCAGGCATAGGTCTCGTAGTCGGGATAGCCGGCCTCGATGGCGGTCGGCACGTCCGGCATCGACGGGTGGCGCGTCCTGCCTGCGATCGCGACCACGCGCAACTTGCCGGACTTGTAGTGCTGAAGCACCGTCAGCGTGCTGGTGAAGCCGGTCTCGATGTGACCGCCCAGCATGTCGACCATGATCTGCGAGCCGCCCTTGTAAGGGACGTGCTGCAGGTCGATGCCGGCGAGCTGCTTGAACTGCTCTCCGGCAAGGCGCGAAGAAGGCTCCGAGCTGCCGAAGCGGAGCTTCCCCGGGTTCGCCTTGGCAAAGGCGACCAGCGCCTTCAGGTCCTTGGCCGGCACCGCGGGCGTGATGACGATGACCCACGGCGAGCGTGCGATGAGGGTCACTGCCGCGACGTCGGCCACCGGGTCGAACGGCATCTTCGCCTGCAGGCTGGCATTGATCACGTGCGCCGCGACCACCACCACGAGGGTGTGGCCGTCGGGCGGCGACTTCAGCACCGCGTCGGTCCCGGTGATGCCGTTCGCGCCCGGGCGGTTCTCGACGAAGACGTTCTGTCCCCAGGCTTCGGCGAGCTTCTGCGCGAGCTGCCGGCTGATGATGTCGGTGCCGCCGCCCGGCGAGTAGGGAACGACGATTCGAACGGGCTTCGCCGGGAACTGCGCGTTCGCGGCGGCCGCGAACAGAACACCGGCGACGAAGAGCAGGGCGCGGAAGCTCACCGGGCGATTATCGCCTGCAACGACTACTCCCCTCTACGACGACAAGTACAAGGAGATCCGGATCAAGCCGCAGGCGAGGTAGCGAGCTCGGCGACGACGCGGCGCACGTCGACCGGGAGGAACGGCTTCTCGATCACCGGGCGGCCGCTCGCGGCGGCGAAGTCGCGCAGCGCGGAGGTAAGCGTATCTCCGGTCACGAAGATCACGCGCTCGGCGCGCTCGGGCCAACGCTCCTCGATCTGCTGGTACAGCGCGCGGCCGTCGAGGTCGGGCATGCGGATATCGGTGAGGATCACGTCGTAGCGCTCGCTGGCGAGGCGCTCCAGCGCCTCGCGCCCGGAGCTCGCGGTGACCACGCGATGGCGCGCCTCGGTGAGGATCTGGGTAAGTGCTTCGCGGATTTCCGCCTCGTCGTCGACCACGAGGATCCGGCAGCGTTGCGCGCTCGGCGCGCCTTCCGGCCCGGGTTCGGCGTGCGCGGGACCGACCGCCCCGACCGGCAGCGTGATGCGGAAGACGGCGCCGCCGTCGGGGGGGCAGTCGACCGTGAGCGTGCCGCCGTGAGCTTCCACGATGCCGAGGCTCACCGCCAGCCCCACCCCGGTGCCGACGCCGATAGGCTTGGTGGTGAAGTAGGGCTCGAACACACGCGCGCGCAGCTCCGCGGGAATGCCCGGTCCGCTGTCCCCGACGGTGATCCGGACTACCTCGAGGACCGGATCGTGGCGCGTGGTCACGCGGATGCAGCGCGATCCCGGGTGATCCTGCAGCGCATGCTGCGCGTTGATGACGAGGTTGAGCAGCACCTGGTGGAGCTGGTCCGCGTCGGCGTGGATCGGCGGCACGGCCGCGAGGTCGAGCGCCACTTCGATGCCGCTGGTGCGTACGGCATAGGCCGTGATGTCGAGCGCGGCGGTCACGACGTCGTTGATCGCGACGCGGCCTCGCTCGGGCCGCTGCTGGCGCGCCATGGCGAGGAAGGTGCGCACGATGCGCGCGCAGCGGTCGGCCGCGGCGCGGATCTTCACCGCCGCGGCCCGGGTGGCGGGATCGCCTTTCTCTTCGAGCATCACTGCCCGCGCCACCACGACCGAGAGCGGGTTGTTGAGCTCGTGCGCGACCCCGGCGAGGAGCGATCCGAGCGCCGCCAGCTTCTCGCGCTGGTACAGCGCTTCGCGCTGCCGCGCGAGCTCCTCCGCCGAGCGCTTCTCGTCGGTGACGTCACGCGCGATGGTCAGGACGTGCGGATTCCCCTGGTACTGCATCGGGATGGCGTGGACCTCGATCTCGCGGCTCGAGCCGTCCTTGCGCGTCTCGGTGATGCCGGCGTGGACCGGCTTCGCGGAATCGATGCAGCGCAGGACATCGGCCCGGTAGGAGGGGCCGGCGAGCCGGCTCGGCGTCGAAGCGAGGCGTTCCTCTTCGGAATAGCCGTACATCCGCCACAGCGCGGGATTGGCGTCGACCATCTCGGCCGCGGCGTTCCACAGCGCGAGCCCGTCGATCGAGGCGTTGAACATCGAGCGGTACTCCTCGGCGCTCGTCTCGAGCGCCTGCTGCACGCGCTCACGCTCGGCGATGTCCTGCCGCAGCCGGGTCTGGGTCGCGGCGACCCAGCTCGCCATGGCGTCGAAGGCGCGGCTGAGGCGCCCGAGCTCGTCCTTGCCGCCGAGATCGCTGCGCGCCGAGAGGTCTCCGGCGGCGAGCCGTTCGGCCGCGCGCACCAGCCGCGCGGTGCGCCGCGTGAGGAGAAAATGAACCAGCAGCCACATCGCGAGGGCGAGCGCGGTCACCCAGAGCGCCGAATAGAGCGACTGCTGCAGGACTTGCGCGCGCGCCTCGGCCTTCGCGCGCTTGAGATCGTAGGCGAGCAGCAGGCTGCCGGCGCGCGACGGGCGCAGCTGCTCGCGCTCGCTGCCCATCAGGATTCCGACGTAGCCGAGCAGCGCGTCGTCATCGGGGTCCTGGACGACCCGGGCATGGCGTTCGAGGACGGCGCGCCTGGCCTCGCCGGGATCGAAGTGGTCCACCGCTTCGGCAACCTCGCGTCCCAGCCAGGCGCGGCGGGTCGTGGCGATGACCGAGCCCCGGTCGTCGGTCAGGCAGACGTAGAGGTAGTCGTGGTTGTGCGCGAGCACCGCGATCTCGTGCTGCGCGACGGCCTGGTCGCCCTTGAGCAGCAGGTATTCGAGCGTGCTCTGCAGGCGCGACATCTCCTGCGCCAGGCGCTTGCGGCTCTCCTGCTCCGCGGCGCGCTCGGCACGCGGCACGTGGTACAGGAAATTGAAGGCGCTCAGCGTCGCCGCAAACCCGAGCAGGATGAGCGGCACGGTGAGCCTGAGCGACGCCGGGACGCGGAGCGTCACGGCGGCAGGTTGGCGAGCGGTGCCGGCGCCAGCACGCTCTCGATCTGCACCCCCTCGCGCAGCAGCTTCGCTTCGAGCATCAGCGTCATGAGCCGCCGTCCGGTCAGCGCGAGCTCGGGCACCGCTCCGCCCAGCATCCTGAGGTTTTCGTCCCGCGAAGGGATGTGCAGGCCTTTCAGGGCCTGGAGGAACTGCTCGCCGCTCGTCTGCTGGCGGATTCCCATGCGATGCGCCGAGCCGGCGGGATCGACCTTCATGTACTCGAGCGCGTGGAACCAGCCCGAGAGCAGCGCACGGACCGCGTTGGGCTGCTTTTCGAGCACGCTGGCGCGCACGGCGACGAGGTCGACGATCTCCCCCGGGATCTGGGTGCTGTCGAACAGCGTGGCGGCGCCGGCCCGGAGGAGCTGGCCGCGGTACGGATCGAAGGTGACCGCGCCGTCTACCTCGCCCTTCTCGAACGCGCTCGGCTGCTCGTTCGACTCCAGGTGCACCACCTTGACGTCTGCCGCCTGCATGCCGTTGAGCGCGAGCGCGCGGCTCAGCACGAAGGCGCCGAGGGCGCCGCTTTCCACCGCCACCGGCCTGCCCTTGAGATCCTGCATCGAGCGCATGCCGCGGCGGCCGACGACCGCGTCGGCGCCGTGGGACACGTCCACAACCAGAATGGCGCGCGGCTGCAGCCCGTCCACCGCGAGGCTGAAGAGCTCGTCCAGGCTGATCACCATGCCGTCGATCGCCTGGTTGCGATAGGCGCGCAGAACCTCGCTCGCCGACGGATACTCCACGAGCTGCACCGCACCGAGATCGAGATGGCCCAGCTCGCGCGCGAGGTACAGCGGCTCGCTTCCGATCCAGACGTTGGTGCCGATGCGCAGCGCCGGCTCGGGCTCGCGCATGCAGCCGAACAGCGCCGCCAGCAGCGCCGCGCACGCCAGAAGCCGCAGCGTCCTTCTCGCGATCATCTCCATGGATGCCTCACTCTCCGCTCGGGACAAAGATGTAGCCCTCGTTGCGTATCGTCCGGATGTAGCGCGGATGCGAGGGGTCGGGCTCGATCTTCTTGCGCACCCGCATCACGCGCAGGTCGACGCTGCGGTCGAACGGATCCCAGTCGCGCCGGCTCAGGTTCAGGATGCGCTCGCGCGACAGCGTCCGGTTGGGATGCTCGGCGAGCGCCTTCAGCAGATCGAACTCGAGCGGCGACACGGCGACTTCCCTGCCTTCCGCGTCGGTGAGCCGGTGCGCCGCGAGGTCGAGCACGCAGCGTCCTATCCGCACGCGCCCCCCGCCGAGGTCGGCGCAGCCCGCCGGAGAAGTCCGGCGCAGCACGCTCTTCACGCGCGCGAGGAGCTCGCGCGGATCGAACGGCTTGGCGATGTAGTCGTCGGCGCCCATTTCGAGGCCCACCACGCGGTCGACGACCGCGCTCGCCGAGGTGAGCATCACGATGGCGATGCCGGTGTAGCGCTCGCGCAGGTGCCGCGCCAGGGACAGGCCGTCTTCCCCCGGCATGTGCACGTCCACCAGGGCGAGATCGATGCCGCGCGCCGCGGCGCTCGCGCGCGCGGCGCTCGCGCTTTCCGCGGCGAGCGTCGCGTAGCCCTGCGCGGCGAGGTATTCCACCAGGACCTCGCGCACTTCCGCCTCGTCGTCGACGACCAGGATGGTGGCCTCGCGCTTCACGCACCTCCCTGCGCGCGGCGGATCATGCAAGCAGCGCTCTCGCGACGACGTAGGCGATGGCTACCGCTCCCCACAGCGTGAGGAAGTACGAGAGGCGGCGGGCGCTCGCGGCGAGCGATTGCGCCAGCGTCTCGCGCGGCTCCGAAGCAAGATCGAAGCTGACCCGGGCAACCTCCAGCAATTCGGTTTCCGTAATCCGGTTCATCGTCCTCCTGTTGCGGCCATTCGCGGCTGCACCGTCAAAGCGCAACCGTCACGCGCAGGAACGTCGCGGGAATGGAAGTCATGTCCTTGCGTGAGCTCCTGTTCTGGGTCTCGAACAGGTCTTCCAGCTGGCGCTGCAGATCCGCTGCGCGCCCGCTCTTCTCAGCGGCTGCGAAGGCACTCATGGCGGGCCCGTAGTAGTTCTTGAACCGCCCGAGGAATTCGGTCGGCTTGCCGGCAAAGTTGAAGGTATACGTATCCCGCGCGAAGGCTATTTCCTCGGCCCGAACTCCCGCGGCGACAAAGCGCTCGGTGACGCTCGCCTCGACACCCCAGGTCATCGGGCTCACGAAGCCTTCCGGCGGCGGCGGCGTGAAGGCCGAGCTGATTCTGAGGACCTGCGCGACGAACGTCGGATCGTTGGGGATCCAGTTGCCCATGATGATGCGTCCCCCGGGCCGGGTGACGCGAACCATCTCTTTCGCCGCATCGAACGGCTTGGGCGCGAACATCGCGCCGAAGATGCTGACGAGGAGATCGAAGCTTCGATCCGGCACTCCCCGCATGTCGGTGGCATCGCCCTCCTGGAACCTGCAGTTGGCGAGCCCCAGCTCCTTCGCGCGCTTGTTGCCGGCGGCGACGAGGTTGGCTGCGATGTCGACGCCCAATACGTCGGCGCCGCGTTTCGCCGCAGGGATGGCGGTGGTTCCGTCACCGCATCCGAGGTCGAGCACCCTGAGGCCTTTGGTGATGCCGAACTTGCCGACCAGCGCCTCCCCGCTTTCGCGCATGGTCTCGGCGATGCGCGTGAAGTCGCCCTGTTCCCATAGTGCCTTGTTCGGATTCATCTGATCGCTTCTCCTTGACTAGAGCAGCAGCGTCACCAGGACGACCACCGCGGCGGCGAGCGCCGCGGCGATCTTCGATTCCAATCGGGTCGGATACTTCATGTGGGTCGCATGCATAGGGGTCAGCTCATGAGGAAGTCATCGGAATGGAGCGACGCCACCGACACGTTTTGAAGCGTCATGTGCTCGTCGCCGAGGTCCAGCACCGCGTTGCCGTCGACGTCGCTCGCATGCGCCATCACCCAGGCGAAGTCCTGCGCGCCGGCGATGCCCCGCAGGTCGATCACGTCCCCGGCACCTGCGCCTGCCTGGAAGCCCTGGATCACGGTGTCGGCGCCCGGCGCGGCGATGATCGTGTCGTTGCCGCCGTTGCCGATGATGACGTCGTCGCCGGGGCCGCCGATCAGCACGTCGTCGCCGGCGCTGCCGATGATGACGTCGTTGCCTTCGCCGCCGTCGAGCACGAGGCCGATCGATCCGGGGGCCACTGCCGAGGCTTCGATCACGTCATCGCCCGCGCCGCCGCTCACGTGGAGCTTGTCGAGCGTGCCTTCCGCACCGGTCACGTCGATGCGCGCGGAGAGACCGAGCACCGAGAGGCCGGCAGCGTCGCCGGCCAGCACCACCACGTCGTCGCCGTCCGTCGCGTTGACCGTGACGTTGTCGGCCGACCCGTCGCCGCCGCCGGCGCTTCCCGCCAGATTCAGGTTGACTTCAGTTACGTCGGTGCCGGAAAGGTCGTGCACCACGACGTTGTCGGCGCCGCCGAGGGCGTTGAAGGTGAGGCGCTCGACGTCGTTCAGGTCCATCGTGATGCCGGCGATGTCCCGGGTGAAGAGCGCCCGTGAGCCGTTCGCTGACACGTCTACCGTCTCGGCGATATTGGCGCCGTTGAAGAGCATCGTGTCGACGCCGGCCTGGCCCTCGATCGAGTCGTTGCCGTCGCCCGGATTCCAGACGAAAGTGTCGTTGCCTTGACTGCCGATCATCGCGTCCGCTCCCGCGCCGCCGACTACCGTGAGCTGGACCACGTCTGCTGCGAGCCCCGAGGCGTCGAACACGTCGTTGCCGCCCCCGAGGTTGACCTGCAGGGAGTCGAGAGCCGCTTCCGCGCCCGCCAGGCTCACGTCCGCCGGCAGGCCGCTGACGGACGCCGCGCCGGCCGCGCCGGTGACGACCACGGTGTCGGCGCCGCTGGTGCCGTCGACCGCGACCTGGTCGGCCGCGCCGTCGCCGGTACCGTCAAAGGCGCGTAGGTCGACGTTCACTTGCGTGACGTCGGTGCCGGAGAGGTCGTGCACGACGACGTTGTCGGCGCCGCCGAGGGTCCTGACGTCGATGCGCTCGACGTCGTTGAGGTCCATGGTGATGTTGGCGATGTTGCGGGTGAAGAGGGTGCGCGAGCCGTTCGCCGACACGTCCATGTTCTCGGCGATGTTGGAGCCGTTGAAGAGCATCTTGTCGAAGCCGGCCTGGCCTTCGACGATGTCGCTGCCGTCGCCCGGATCCCACTGGAAGGTGTCGTCGCCGGCGCCCATCAGGGCCGTGTCGCTGCCGATGTTGCCGTCGATGAAGTCGTTGCCGTCGCCGCCGATCAGGAGGTCATTGCCGTCGCCGCCGCGCAGCGTGTCGTTGCCCGCGCCGCCGTCCAGCGTGAGCTGGGTGAGCGTCGCGATGCCGTTCTGGCCCGAGATGGTGTCGTTGCCCGCACCGCCCTGGACCAGCAGGTGTTCGACGTTGGTGACGTCGATGACCTGTCCGCCCGCGGCAAACACTGCGACGTTGTTCGTGCCGTCGCGCGCAATGCCGATGTCGTCGTCGCCGCCCGTGCCGCTGGCGGTGACGCTGTCGTTGCCCGTGCCGCCGTCGATCACCACGCGATCGCCGACGCCCATGTGATCGACTGCGACTTGCTCGCCGCCGAGACCCTCTACGATCGCCGGCCCGGCGGTCGGGACGTTGAAGTGAAACGAGTCGTCGGCCGCCGAGCCGGCCAGCGTCACGATGTCGGCCGAGTTATCGTCGCCGCCACCTGTGGCCGCGAGGTCGACGTTGACCTGCTTGACGCCGGTGCCGGTCATGTCGCCGATCGTGATGTTGTCCACGCCACCCAGCGCTGCGACGTTGACGGTCTCCACGCCGTGCAGGTCCATCGTGATGGCGCCAACGTTGCGCGTGAGCAGCGCATGCGAGCCGCTGGCCGAGAGCGCCATGTTCTCGGCTGCATTGGAGCCGTTGAACTGCAGCGTGTCGTTGCCGGCGTTGCCTTCGACGATGTCGCTGCCGTCGCCCGGGTTCCAGACGAACGTGTCGTTGCCGGTGCTGCCGATGAGCCGATCGCTTCCCCGCCCGCCATTGATCTCGAGCGACGCCCGGCCGGCAGGCAGGCCGCTCGCGTCGACGACGTCGTCGCCGTCGCCCGCGGACACGACGATGTGCTCGACGCCGGTGAGCGTCACGGATCCGCTTTCCGCGCTGGTCGCCACCTGCGTGGTGCCGAGGAGGCCGCTCGAAAGCCTGATCGTCTCGGCCGCGGCCGAGCCGTTGAAGGCGAGGGTATCGGTGCCGGAGCCGCCGTCGACGAGGTCGTTGCCGTCGCCCGAGTTCCAGGTATAGAGATCGTTGCCCGCGCCGAGCGACACGATGTCGCTGCTGCCGCCGCCGGCGACGCGGTCGTCGCCGCTGCCCGCGAGGATGATGTCCACGCCGGCGCCGGGCGTCTTGGGATTGCCGATCACGGTGACGCTCGGCGATACGAATCCCGGCTCGATGGTCTCGCCGGCGTTGCTTCCGATGAAGATGCTCACTCGATGTGCTCCAAAGTGGATTGTTATGGCTCACGCATGGCGCGGTGCGCGAAGATCGCGACCGGCCGCGCGAGGTATTCGAAAAGGGTGCGTCTGGAAGTCGTGACGTAGAGCTCGGCAGGCATGCCCGCCTGGACGCGGAGCTGCGGATGACGCTGCAGGGCTTCGGCGTCGAGTTCGACCGTGGCGATGAACCAGGAATCGCCGGCCGGCCGCGTTACCCGGTCAGGCGACACGAACACGACTTTCGCGGGGAGAAGCGGCGTGGTGCGCGCATCGAAGGCGGTGAGGCGGACCTCGGCAGCCGCGTCCTTGCGTACGTGATCCACGTCCTCGGGGCGGATGCGCGCCTCGATCACGAGCTTCTCGCGCGCCGGCACGATGTCGAGGATCGGCTCGCGCGGGCCGATGACTTCTCCGGGCGCCGAGACGCGCAGCGCCATTACCTCGCCATCGACCGGCGAGCGCACCATCTGGCGCTCGACCTGGTCTTGCGAGGGGCGCAGGCGCTCCTCGAGCTCGCGCACCCGGGCCGAGGCTTCCCTCAGCTCGTCGGCGGCCTGGCTCTGGTATTGGTTGCGCGCCTGCGCGATGCGCGCGTGCAGCTCCCCGATGCGCTGGCGCGCCGCGGCGAGGTCGCTGCGGGCCTCGCCGATGCGGCTGCGGTAGTCGGCGGCGGTGCGCTCGAGCGAGAGCATGCGCGCGCGGTTGACGAAGCCCTGTCTTGCGAGCTTGTCGTTGATCTCCAGTTCCTCGACCGAGAGCTTCGCAGAGGTCTCGCCGGCCGCGATCTGGCTTTCGAGCGCCGCGGTCTGGGCGTGCGCGTCGCGGATCTGCGCCTCGAGCGAGGCGATCTGCTCGTCGAGGGTGCGCCGGCGCGCAGCGAAGAGTGCGCGCTCGCGCGCCGCGTGCTCGGAGGCCGCTTCTTCCTGCGGCGGCGCAAAGCGCGGCGCGAGCGTGGCTTCGGCGGCGGCGCGAGCCTTGCGGACGAGCTCGGCGCGCAACTGGTCGCGCTGGAGGCTGAGCGCCGCATCGCTGCGCACGTCGCCCACGACGACGAGAGGCTCGCCAGCGCGGACTTTCTGGCCGTCGCGCACCAGGATCTCGCGCACGATGCCGCCTTCCTGGTGCTGCACCGTCTTGCGGTTGAGCTCGACCTTCACCTGCGCCGGTGCGACGATCGCCCCGGAGAGCGGCGCGGTCGCCGACCACAGCGCCAACAGCAGTACGGCCGCTCCGAGCGGAATGGCAAACGCGCGCATACGCGTGCGTAGCTCGCTTCTCGCCGGGCTGTCGAGCTCGCCCTCCGCCAACAATGCCGTGAGATTGGTGTTGCGCAGCGTGTTCATGCGGCGGCGCGCAGCCTGGAAGCCACCGCCGCGGCCGGGCCGAAGGCCTCGAGCACGCCGGCGTTGAGCACCGCGAGCTTGTCGAGCTGCGACATGAGCGCCGGACGATGGCCGGCCATGATCACGGTAACGCGGCGCGCCTTGAGCTCCTGCAGCGCCGCGTGCAGCGCGGCATCGCCTTCGGCGTCGAGATTGGCGTTCGGCTCGTCGAGCACGACGAGGCGCGGCTCGCCGTAGAGCGCGCGCGCGAGCGCGATGCGCTGCCGCTGGCCGCCGGAGAGCACCGCGCCGGCTTCGCCGATCTCGGTTTCGTAGCCCTGCGGGAGCCGCAGGATCAGGTCATGCGCGTGCGCGAGCCGCGCCGCCGCGACCACCCGGACAGAATCGACCGGTCCGAGGCGCGCGATGTTCTCCGCCACCGTCCCGCCGACGAGCGCCACGTCCTGCGGCAGGTAGCCGAGGTACCTTCCCAGGGCGCCGCGTTCCCACAGCGAGATGTCGGCGCCGTCGAGGCGCACGCTTCCCGCCTGCGGCTTCCAGAGGCCGAGGATGAGCCGCAGCAGCGTAGTCTTCCCAGACGCGCTCGGCCCGACGAGGCCGAGGCTCTCTCCGGGCTCGAGCGTGAAGCCGACGCCCTTGATGAGGGCGGGGCGCATCGGAACCGGACCGAATACCACCCGCTCGACCTGAAGCCGCCCGTTCGGAGCCGGCAGCTCGAGCGCGCCGCCGGAAGCGCTGACCCGCGCGCGCTCGTTCAGCCGGCGCCACGCGCCGCGCGCGTCGAGCAGCGCCCTCCATCCGCCGACGAGAAGCTCGAGCGGCTGAAGCGCGCGGCCGAGCAGGATCGTGGCCGCGACCATGATGCCGGCCGAGGCGTCGGCGCCGATGACGAGCCAGGCGCCGGTGCCGAGCATCGCGAGCTGCAATCCCTGGCGCGCGATGCGGGCGGCCGCCGTGAGCCTCGCCGAAGCCGCCCCCAGGCGCGCGCGGGCTGCGAGCAGGCCGTCCTGGCGCGTCTGCCAGGCGCCCAATGCCGCCTGCGTCATGCCCATGCCGACGATGACCTCGGCGTTGCGCGCAAGCGTTTCGACGTGGCGGCTCGCGCTGCGCGATTTCTGCAGCACGTCGCCCGCAGCGTGGCGCGTCAGGCGCTCGGTCAGCAGCGCGATCGCGGCGATGACGCCCGCGCCGAGCGCGGCGATGACGCCGAGCAGCGGGTGCATGAAGGCGATGACGGCGAGGTAAATCGGCAGCCACGGCGCATCGAACAGCGCCTGGATCCCGCCGCCGCCGAGAAAGGCGCGCAGCTTCCCGATGTCGCGCATGGCGTCGGTGTCGATGCGCCCGGGGGCAGCCGCCGCCTGGCCCAGCGCATCCGCGAGCGCTTGCCGCGCAAGCCGCCGCTCGAGCGCCGTACCGGCCCACGCGAGCGCGCCGGCGCGGGCGGTGTCCATGCAATAGCCCAGGGCGAGCGCGAGCAGCGCGGCCGCGCTCAGCATGACCAGCGTCTCCACGCTGCGGCTCGCGAACACCCGGTCGAACACCTGAACCATGTAGAGCGCCGGGGCAAGCAGGGCGACGTTCAGCGAGAGGCTCGCCGCGCCGGCGAGCAGCACGAACGGTCGAAGGTGCTTCGCGAACAGCCAACCCATGGCGGGCTTTCTCCCTGAAACCTGCGCCAACCCAGCCTACAAAGGGGCCATGTCGCCGATTTTTCGGTTTGAATACGGTTTGTTACCGCTTTGTATGCGTTTCAGGCGGGAACGCAGCCCCCGCCCGGGGCATCCAATGCTCCGGGCCACGTGCAAAGAGGACTTTTGACTTTATGAACAAACCTTTACCACGCGCCGGTTACGCCGATGCCTCCGATGGCGAGCTCGCCCGGCTGGTGGCCGGCGGCGACCAGGCGGCTTTCGAAGCGGTAATGCGCCGGCATAACCGCGCGCTCTATCGCACCGCGCGGGCGATCCTGCGCGACGACGCCGAAGCGGAAGACGCGCTGCAGGAGGCGTATCTGCAGGCCTATCGCACGATGGGCAGCTATCGCGGCGAGGCGCGCCTGTCCACCTGGCTCGCGCGCGTGGTGGCGAACGAGGCGCTGATGCGCCTGAGGAAGCAGGCGCGGCGCAGCGCCATCGTCCCGCTGCAGCCCGGCGTGGCGGTGGAGGAGATCAACGAGATCGCGGAAGGCGGCATGGACAAGCAACCTGAGAGCTCGGCCCATCGCGCCGAGGTAAGAAAGCTGCTCGAGGAGCGCATCGACGCGCTGCCGGGCGCCTACCGCGCGGTGTTCATGCTGCGCGCGGTGGAGGAGTACTCGGTCGAGGAGACCGCGAACATCCTGCAGATTCCGGAGCCGACCGTGCGCTCGAGGTTCTTTCGCGCGCGCAGCCTGCTGCGCGAGGGCCTCGCTTCCGAGGTCGACCTCGCGTGCGAGGACGCCTTCGGCTTTGCCGGCGACCGCTGCGACCGCATCGTCGCCCGCGTGATGCAACGCCTGGCCGGGGAGACGCGCTGATGAACATGCCGGTCGAGACCCTGGCCGATCCGCTCGCCGCGCACGCGCGGGCGATGCTCGAGCACCTCGGCGAGGATCCGCAGCGCCCCGGCCTCTCGGATACGCCGAAGCGCTTCGCCGCGGCGATGCGCTTCCTTACCGGGGGCTACGAAGCCGAGCCCGAGGACGTGGTCGGAAACGGCATCTTCGAGGCGGAGGGCGAGGGCGTCGTGCTGGTGCGCGACATCGAGTTCCATTCGCTGTGCGAGCACCACGTGCTGCCGTTTTTCGGGAAGGTGCACGTCGCCTACCTTCCCGGCGAGAAGATCATCGGGCTTTCCAAGATTCCGCGCATCGTCGACCTCTACGCTCGGCGCCTGCAGGTGCAGGAGCGGATCACGGAGCAGGTGGCCGACGCGCTGATGAAGCTGCTCGAGCCGAGGGGCGTGCTGGTGCTCGCCGAAGCGCGCCACCTGTGCATGGCGATGCGCGGGGTCGAGAAGCAGCACTCGGCGACCGCCACGCGCGCCCTGCGCGGGGTGTACGCGCACGACTCGATGGCTCGGCAGGAGGTGCTCGCCATGGTCCGGGAGAGATAGGCGGCGCAAAAATTGCACACACGGGGCAGGAGGTTTCCATGCGTACCCCTGCCAACATCGCAAGACACCCGATTCACCCCATGCTGGTCGCGATTCCGATCGGCCTGTGGATCTTCTCCCTGGTCTGCGACCTGGTACCCGCCTTCGGCGGCACGAGCGAAAACTGGGCGATCGTCGCCCGCTACACCATGGTCGGCGGGATCATCGGCGCGCTGATCGCCGCAGTGCCCGGCTTCATCGACATGCTGGCGCTCCCCGCGCCGGTGAAGCGCATCGCGATCATGCACATGAGCATCAACCTCACGGTGGTCGCGCTCTACGTGGTCAACGTCTATCTCAGGTATCGCGGCGTGGAGTCGAGCACGCCCGTATGGCTGTCCGTGATCGCCGTGGCAATGCTCGCGGTGTCGGGCTGGCTCGGCGGCAAGATGGTGTACGTCCACGGTGTCGCGGTCGAGACGCCGCCCGAGGCGGTGCGCACCTCCAGGCATCACCTGGGAGCCTAGGTCCTTAGGCTCATCGGCATGTGTTTTGCAGCATGGCCGCACGCGGCGTGGAGCCGCGCCAGCCTCACAGCCATGCCTTAACCCTTAAAGGAGATCGCCATGACGTTGAAAACTCTGATCGCAGCGGCTGTCGCCGCCGCCTTCGCCTGGCCGCTCGCGGCCGGCGCGGATGACAAAACTTCCACCGGAGCGTCGGCGGGCAGCGACAAATCCGCCGCTAAGGCCTCGACCAGCGACAAGGCCTCCGCAGGTGCCACAAAGAACGACGGCGGCGCCGAGGCGATGTTCAAGGCGCTCGACAAGAACAACGACGGCTATATCTCGAAAGAGGAAGCGAAGGGCACCCCGCACGACAAGGATTTCGCCAAGCTCGACAAGAACGGCGATGGCAAGCTTTCCCGCGAGGAGCATGCCGCGGCGCCGGAGCATGCCGGCAAGGCGAAGTCGGGCAGCGCAGCAGGCGCGAGCTCAAGCACCGAAGCCACCACGAGCGGCGGCACGAGCTCGGGCAGCAAGTCCAAGTACTAGACGGTTTCGGCGTTGCAAACCGGCCCCGCTTCGGCGGGGCTTTTCAATCATGGAGACCAAATTGCGGCGCATCGTCATCGCAGGGCTGGTCGCCCTCTCGCTCGCGGCGTGCGACCGCAAGCAGCCCGAAGCGGGCAAGGCACCGCCGGTCGCGTCTTCATCCGGAGGCGATCGGGTCGTGGCGCTGCCGGATTTCACGCCGCTCATGAAGTCGCAGGGGCCGGTGGTGGTGAACGTCATTACGACGAGCAAAGCCGCCGCGCAGGCAGGTCGAAGCGGCGATCCAATGGACGAATTCTTCCGGCGGTTCATCCCTGACCTGCCGCCCGGCGGCGGTCCCGGCGCGCCGGAGCAGGGCCCTGAACGGATCGGGCTCGGCTCGGGCTTCATCATCACGCCCGACGGTTACATCCTCACGAATGGGCACGTCGTCGCCGACTCCGACGACGTCACGGTGCGGCTTTCCGACGCCAAGCGCGAATTCAAGGCGAAGGTGGTGGGCGTAGACCGCCGCACCGACGTCGCGCTCATCAAGGTCGATGCGCGCGACCTGCCGACCGCGAAGCTCGGCAACTCGTCCCAGGTCGAGCCCGGTCAGTGGGTGGCAGCGATCGGCTCGCCGTTCGGCTTCGACAACACCATCACAGCTGGCATCGTCAGCGCCACGCGCCGGGCCCTGCCCGACGAGAGTTTCGTTCCGTTCATCCAGACCGACGTCGCAGTGAACCCTGGAAATTCCGGCGGGCCGCTGATCAATCTCAGGGGCGAGGTGGTGGGCATCAACTCGATGATCTACAGCCGCACCGGCGGCTACATGGGCGTGTCCTTCGCGATCCCGATCGAGGTCGCGCTCGACGTCGCCAAGCAGCTCCGGGCCACCGGCAAGGTGACGCGCGGACGCCTCGGCATCGGCATCCAGGGCCTGACAAAGGAACTGGCGCAGTCGTTCAAGCTCGACCAGCCGGTCGGCGCCGTGGTGACCAACGTCGAGAAGGGTAGTCCCGCCGACAAGGCCGGGCTCAAGCTCGGCGACGTGATCCTCGCCTACAACGGAAAACACATCGAAGACCCGAACGAGTTGCCGAGGCTCGTCGCCGCCACCAAGCCCGGCGACAAGGCCACGCTCGAGGTGTGGCGCAACGGCAAGCGGGAGCAGCTCGCGGCCACCGTGGGCGAATTCCCGACCGAGCGGAAAACGGCCGTGCGCCAGGCGCCCGCGAAGGAAGCACATGACACCCTGGGCCTCGCGGTGAGCGAGCTGCCGCCGGAGGGACGCAAGGCCCTCGGCGTCGACTACGGCCTCGTCATCGAGGACGTTCGCGGCGGCGCGGCCGCAGGGAGCGGCCTGGAGCGCGGCGACGTGATCGTCGCCGTCGGGCAGGATCGCTTCCGCAGCCGCGAGGAGTTCAACAAGCTGCTCGCGCAGCGCAAGGGCCAGCGCGTGCCGCTGCTGGTTCGGCGCGGAGAGAGCGCGTTGTTCGTCCCGGTGGAGCTCGCCTGAAGTCCTATCCGTGCATGGTGAGCCCGCCGGACACGCTCAGGACCTGGCCGGTGATGAACTCCGCGTCGTCGCTCGAAAGGAACAGCACCGCGCCGGCGATGTCCTCGGGCTTGCCCAGGCGCCCGATCGGCACGGCGCGGCGATAAGCTTCGCGCAGCTTGTCCGGGTTGCCTGCGCCCTGCATGAACTGCTCGAGCATCCCGGTTTCGGTCAGACCCGGGCAGATGACGTTGAGCCGCACGCCCTTCGCGGCGAATTCTCGAGCCAGCGTCTTGGTGAGCGCGATGAGGCCGCCCTTGCACGCGGAGTAGGGCGCTTCGCCCGAGGAGCCGACGCGCCCGGCGTCGGAAGCGACGTTCACCACCTTGCCGTGCCCGCGCTCGGCCATTCCCGGCAGCACGCAGTGGAGCAGGTTCATCGCGCCGACGAGATTGATGGAGATGATCTTCTGCCAGAACGCCGGATCGGTCTTCAGGAACGGCCGGAACAGGTCCCAGCCGGCGTTGTTCACCAGGATGTCGACCGGGCCGACGCGCTCGACGGCGCTTTTCACCGCCGCGTAGTCGGTGACGTCGAGCGCCGGGCTCGCGTTGAGGTCGAAGATCTCCACCCGCGTGCCCTCATCCCGGAAGCGCTGCACGATCGCCGCGCCGATGCCCGCGGCGCCGCCGGTGACGATGGCGGTCCTGCCTTTCAGTCCTCGCATACCGATGTCTGCGCGCGGCGCCCTATGCGCGCGGCTGTGCAACCACGACTTCGCTTATCTGAATGACCGGCTGGAGATCGGTGTAGTTGGCGATGTCGGCCATGATCTCCTTCGCATGGGGGCCAAAGCCGGCTTGAAACCGGTCCACGGAGTCGCAGAAGATATGGCACATGCCTACGTACGGAGCCGAGGTGCCCGGCGCGCCGCCGGCGAGGCCCTTGTCCACAGTGTAATACAGGCAGGAGTCTCCCATGCGCGCCTTTACGAGCGGCATGTGCTTGTCGCGATAGTACGCGTGATCGAATCGAGCGCCCGCGGTGTTCGGGTACATCACGGTGACCTTGATCATGATTTGTCTCCTCAGGGGGACTTGTCGGTTGTGCTCGCACCCGGATCACCCGGCGCTCGAGCATGCCGTCGAAGTCCAGCGGGTCCTATTCAAGCACGAGTGCGTCGCGCGCGCTACACGCGAGGAATCCATCAATTGAATGCGCTTGACAGCGCCGGGTTGGAGGCAGATACTAAACCTGATGGTTAAGTATTCAGACGACCAGCTCGACGGGATCTTCGCGGCGCTCTCCGACCGCACGCGCCGCAAGGTTCTTGCGTCGCTCGAGGACGGCAGCCGTCCCGTGACCGAGCTGGCGTCCACCCACGACATGTCGCTTCCGGGCTTCATGAAGCACCTGCGGGTGCTCGAGGACGCGGGGCTGCTCGAGCGCACCAAGGAAGGGCGTGTCGTGCGCTGCACGCTGCAGCCCGAGCCGATGAAGGAAGCGGCCTCGTGGATCGCTCAATACGAAAAGTTCTGGACCGAGAAACTCGACTCGCTCGCCCGTTATCTCTATCAGCAGGAGGAACTGCAGACATGGAAGAAGCTCGCCTCGCCGACAAGCCCTCCCTCACGCTCACGCGAGAGTACGCCGCGTCGCCCGAAAGGATCTGGCGGGCGTGGACCGACGAGAAGGCGCTGAAGGAGTGGTGGAGCCCCCCGGGCGAGTCGGTGTCCGTGGCGGAGCTCGATGTGCGCGTCGGCGGCCGCTTCCGGATCTGTTTTGGCGGCGCGGACGGCAACGCGCATGAGTGCTCCGGCACCTACAAAGAGGTCGTGAGGCCGGGCAGGCTCGTCTTCACCTGGTCCTGGCCGCGCACCACGCCCGAGCGCGAGTCGCTCGTCACAATCCTCTTCGCCGCCAAGGGCCGCGGCACGGAGCTGCTATTCAGGCACGAGCGCTTCTTCGACGAGAAGGTGCGCGACGACCACAGGCGCGGCTGGACCAAGCTCCTCGAAGGGCTCGAGCTTTACCTCGCCCAGCCGGCCCTCGCTGGCGAATCAAAGGTTTAGCCGCTCGGCGAAGATTTTTTCGAGCGCGCGTGTCGATTTCGGGCCCGCGCGTCCGACTACCGGTAGACGGAGAAACCATGAAAGAACCACGCTATGGCTGGGTGATGGTCGCGCTGGGCGCGTTCATGACGTGCATCGCGGTCGGCGCCATGTTCTCGCTCGCGGTGTTCCTGCGGCCGATCACCGAGGCGACCGGCTGGTCGACCACCGCCGTATCGGCCGCCATGACGCTCAACTTCCTCGCGATGGGCGCGGCGGGCTTCGGCTGGGGCGCGCTCAGCGACCGCATCGGCCCGCGCCCGGTGGTGCTCGCCGGCGCGATCCTTCTCGGGCTCGGCCTGTTCCTTGCGAGCCACGCGCAGACGCCGCTCCAGTTCCAGCTCGCTTTCGGCCTGCTGGTCGGCGTCGCCGTCGGCAGCTTCTTCTCGCCGATGATCGCCGCCGTCATGGGCTGGATCAGCGAGCATCGCGGCCTCGCGGTGTCGCTGGTGTCGGTCGGCGTCGGCGTCGCACCGATGACGATGTCGCCGTTCGCCGCGTGGCTGATCACGCAGATGGATTGGCGTGCGGCGCAGCTCGTCATCGCCGTGCTGGTGTGGGCGACGCTCATCCCGGCGGCGCTCTTCGTACGCCGGCCGCCACAACACGGACCCGCCACGGGAGGCGCGCAAGCGGTTCAGGAAAGCTCCATGAAGCTGCGCGATGCGTTCGTGTCGTTCCCGTTCATCGTCCTTGCGCTCACCTTCTTCGCCTGCTGCGCGGCGCACGCGGGCCCGATCTTCCACACGGTGTCCTATGCCATGACCTGCGGCCTCGCGCCGCTCGCCGCGGTGACGATCTACAGCGTCGAAGGACTCGCCGGCCTCGGCGGCCGCCTCGCGCTCGGCGTGCTCGCCGACCGGCTCGGCGTGAAGCGCGTGCTGATCGCGGGCCTCCTCATCCAGGCGTTCGCCGCGTTCGCGTTCATCTACGCGTCTCGGCTCGGCCAGTTCTATGCAGTCGCCGCGACGTTCGGCTTCGCCTACGGCGGCGTGATGCCGCTCTACGCGGTGCTCGCGCGCGAATACTTCGGGCAGCGCATCCTCGGCGCGGTGTTCGGCGCCGCGGCCATGGTCTCGAGCCTCGGCATGGCGCTCGGGCCGGCCCTCGGCGGATGGATCTTCGACACGTTCGGCCGCTACACATGGATGTACGTCGGGTCGGCGGCGATCGGGCTCGGCGCCGTGGCGATCGCGCTTGCCTTCCCGCCTTTCCCCAGAGCCGCCAGGGCGGCTTTGCCGGCCGCGGCCTAGGAAGGAGAGTGCATATGACGCCGTTTGTGATTTCACGCGTGGTCGAGGCGCCGCGCGAGCGGGTGTGGAAGGCGTGGACCGACGCGGGGGAGCTGAAGAAGTGGTGGGGCCCTCGAGGCTTCAAAGTTCATACCTGCAAGGTGGACCTCAGGCCGGGCGGCATCTTCCACTATGGGATGAGCGCGCCCGACGGCAGCGACGTCTGGGGCAAGTTCGTCTATCGCGAGATCGCGGCACCCAGGAAGCTCGCTTTCATCGTGTCGTTCTCCGATCCGAAATGCGGGGTGACGCGCCATCCCTGGTCGCCGAACTGGCCGCTGCAAATCCTGTCGAACGTCGAGTTCGAGCAGCTGGAGCCGCGCAGGACCAAGGTCACGGTGACCTGGCTGCCGCACGAGGCAAGTGAAACCGAGCGCAAGAGCTTCGAGGAAGGCCGCGAAAGCATGAAGCAGGGCTGGGGCGGAACCCTCGACCAGTTCACCGGCTACCTGGAGAAGGGCTGAGTGAAAGACCAGGAATCGATCTTGATGACGCGCATCTTCGACGCGCCGCGCAGCCGCGTGTTCGAGGCATGGACGCGCGCCGAACACCTCGGCCACTGGTTCGCACCGCGAAACTTCGCGATCACCGATTGCGAGAGCGATCCCCGCCCCGGCGGGGTTTTCCGCATGCGCTGGCGCGCCCCCTGGGGCGGCACGTTCGCGATCCGCGGCGAGTACCGCGAGGTGGTGCCGCCGGTGCGCCTGGTGATCGTCTGTACGCTGCAAGACGAGCAGCGCGACTCCAGGCTGGACGAGATCATTGACGTGGAGTTCGCGGTGAGCGGCAGCAGGACGCGGCTGCTCCTCAACAGCACCGCGCGCGGCAGCGGCGCCGACAAGGCGAGCATGCTCGCCGGCTTGCAGAAAGGCTGGACGCAGACCGTGGACCGGCTCGGCGTCCTGCTCGAACCCAGAGGTCAGAAGGAGATGTAGCTTTCACAGGAGACACAGATGCCAATCCAACCCTATCTTTTCTTCGAAGGACGCTGCGAGGAAGCCCTCGAGTTCTACCGCAAGGCGCTCGGCGCCGAGGTTCAGATGATGATGCGCTACAAGGACAGTCCCGAGCAGCAGCCAAAGGGCGCGCGCACGCCGCCGGGGGACAAGGTCATGCATTCCTCCATGCGCATCGGCGACGCGGAGGTCATGGCCTCCGACGGCTTCGCGCAGGGCAAGCCGACCTTCCAGGGCTTCTCGCTTTCGCTCAACGCGCGTGACGATGCCGAGGCGCGGCGCTGGTTCGACGCGCTCGCCGCGGGCGGCGAGGTGCGCCAGCCGCTGATCAAGACCTTCTTCAGCTCGAGCTTCGGCATGGTCGCCGACCGCTTCGGCGTGCCGTGGATGGTCGTCGTGCCGCAACCAAGGAAATAGAGGCCGAAACATGAAAATTCCGCAAGGCATGCATTCCGTGACCCCGCACCTCATCTGCGCCGGCGCGGCGAAGGCGATCGAGTTCTACAAGCAGGCGTTCGGCGCGGAGGAGGGCGCGCGCCTGCCCGGGCCGGACGGCCGGCTGATGCACGCGTCGGTGAAGATCGGCGATTCGCAGGTGATGCTGGTCGACGAGATGCCGGAATGGGGCGCGCTCGGCCCGAAGTCCCTGAAGGGTACGCCGGTGACGATCCATCTCTACGTGGAGGACGTCGACGCCTTCGTCGAGCGTGCGGTGAAGGCCGGCGCGAAGGTGACGATGCCGGTCGCCGACCAGTTCTGGGGCGACCGCTACGGCAAGCTCGAGGACCCGTTCGGCCACCACTGGTCGGTAGCGACGCACGTGCGCGACGTCAGCATGGAGGAGGTACAAAGCGCGATGCGCCAGATGGCGAAGTCGATGCAGAAAGAAGGCGGGTCATGACGAATTCCGCTCCCGGCTTCAAGAAGTATCCCGGTCACAGCGTCAGCGCCAATCCGTCGAGCGCGCACGTGAAGGTCATGCTCGGCGGCGAGGTCATCGCCGACACGCGCGAGGCCGTCGAGCTGCACGAGTCCATGGGGCAGGGGAAAAAGACGCTCGCGCCGGTGGTCTATTACATTCCCCGCAAGGACGTGAAGATGGACCGGCTCGTGCGCAGCGCCCACCAGACGCATTGCCCGTTCAAGGGCGACGCGTCCTACTTCTCGGTGGCCGGCGGGCCGGAAAACGCGGTCTGGAGCTACGAGACGCCCTACGACGAGATGCGCGCAATCCGGGAGCGGCTCGCGTTCTATCCGGACAAGTTCGAAATTAAGTCGTCCTAACACAAGGAGATTCGCATGGCGTATGTCGATGGATTCGTCGTTCCCGTTCCGCGGAAGAACGTGCAGAAGTACAAGCAGATCGCGCGCAAGATGGGCCGCATCTGGCGCGAGCACGGCGCGCTGTCCTACACCGAGTCCATGGGCGACGACGTGAAGCCGGGCAAGGTCACGTCGTTCCCGCAGGCGGTGAAGCTCAGGAAGGGCGAAGTGGTGTGGCTCTCGTGGGCGATGTACAGGAACCGCGCGCACCGCGACCGCGTCAACAAGGACGCGATGAAGGACCCGCGCGTGGCGAAGATGATGGACCCGAAGAAGTTCCCGTTCGACGGCAAGCGCATGTTCTTCGGCGGCTTCAAGGTCGCGATCGATCTCTGACATGCTGAAGATCGTCCTCGCCGTCGTCGTCCTCGCGCTCGCCGCGGTGCTGATCCTCGCGGCATCCAAGCCGGATACGTTCAAAGTGCAACGCCGGGCGGTGATCAAGGCGCCGCCGGAGAAGATCTACCCGCTCCTCAGCGACTTCCAGCGCTGGGGGGCGTGGTCGCCCTGGGAGAAGAAGGACCCGGGCATGAAGCGCTCCTTCGGCGGCCCGAAGGAAGGCAAGGGCGCGAGCTACGCCTGGGACGGCGACAGGAACGTCGGAGAGGGGCGCATGGAGATCGTGGAGGCGACGGCGCCGAGCAAGGTCGCGCTCAAGCTCGACTTCGTCAAGCCGTTCGAAGCGCACAACACGGTCCAGTTCGACCTCATCCCGAAAGGCGAGCTGACGGAAGTGGTATGGGATATGCAAGGACCCGTGCCGTACGTCGCGAAGATCATGCACGTCTTCATCAACATGGACCGCATGGTCGGCGCCGACTTCGAGGCCGGCCTGGCCAACCTGAAGACCCTCGCCGAGAAATAGATGAGCACCGTCCACGGAACGTTCACCATCACTCGCGAGCTGCCGCACGCGCCGGAGCGCGTGTACGCCGCTTGGTCCGACCCCGCGGCCAAGGCGGCCTGGTTCTCCGCGCCCACGGACGAGTGGACCGCGGTCCGGCGCGAGATGGACTTCCGCGTCGACGGCGGCGAGCGGCTGACGGGGCGCTGGAAGAGCGGCCGCGTCACCGACTTCAACGCGCGCTATCTCGACATCGTGCCGCAGCGCCGGATCCTCTACGCCTACTCGATGCACGTCGACGAGCAGAAGATCTCGGTCTCGCTCGCGACGATCGTGCTCGAGGCGGCCAGGGTCGGCGGCAAGAGCGGCACGAAGATGACCGTGACCGAGCAGGGCGCTTTCCTCGACGGGTACGACGACGCCGGCAGCCGCGAGCGCGGCACCGGCTCGCTCATGGACCGGCTGGCGAGATCCCTGGAGGGCTGAATTGGTCGAAGAGCGAAAGAAGTGGCTCGCCTTGTACATGCTGTGCGCGGGCGAGCTCATGATCGTGCTCGACACCACGATCGTGAACGTCGCGCTGCCGTCGATCCAGGGCAGCCTCGGGTTCACCGAAAGCGCGCTGGTATGGGTGGTCAACGCGTACATGCTCACCTACGGCGGCTTTCTGCTGCTCGGCGGGCGCCTCGGCGACCTCTACGGCAAGCGCCGGCTGTTCCTCGCCGGCATCACGCTGTTCACCGGGGCATCGCTCGCTTGCGGGATCGCCGGGACGCAAGCTGTCCTGGTCGCGGCGCGCGCGCTCCAGGGCCTCGGCGGCGCCGTGGTCTCCGCCATCGCGTTGTCGCTCATCATGAACATCTTTACCGAAGCCGAGGAGCGGGCGAAGGCCATGGGCATCTATGGCTTCGTGTGCGCGGGCGGCGGCAGCATCGGCGTGCTCGCGGGCGGTGTGCTGACGAGCGCGCTGTCGTGGCACTGGGTATTCCTCGTCAACCTGCCAATCGGGATTGCGGTCTACGCTTTCTGTACAAAGTTGTTGAAGAAAGATGCACACAGCAAGCCCGGTAAGCTCGACGTGGGCGGCGCGGTGACCATCACCCTGTCGCTCATGCTTGCCGTCTACGGCATCGTCGACGGCAACCAGGCTGGGTGGGCGTCGCGGCAGACCCTTGCACTGCTGGGCGGTGCCGTCGTTCTTCTGCTGGTTTTTCTCTTGTTGGAAGCAAAAGTCGCGGCGCCGCTCATGCCATTGGGCATCTTCAAGGTGAAGACCGTGGTCGCCGCGAACATCCTAGGCGTGTTCTGGGCGGCGGCGATGTTCGCGTGGTTCTTCCTCTCCGCGCTCTACATGCAGACGGTGCTCGGTTACGACCCGATGCAGATCGGGTTGGCGTTCCTGCCGTCGAACCTGATCATGGCGGCGTTCTCGATCTGGCTGTCGGCGAAGATGGTGATGCGCTTCGGCATTCGCGTGCCGATCGTGGCCGGCATGGCGCTCTCAGCGGCGGGTCTGGGGCTCTTCGCCCTTTGGCCGAAGGACGCGTCGTTCATGGTGCACGTCATGCCCGGGATGCTGCTCCTCGGCATCGGCTGCGGCATGGCGCTCAACCCCGTGATGCTCGCGGCGATGCAGGACGTCGCGCCGGAGGAGTCCGGCCTCGCTTCGGGCGTCGTCAACACGTCGTTCATGATGGGTGGCGCGCTCGGGCTAGCGATTCTCGCCAGCCTGTCCGAGCGCGCGGGCTACCACGCCGCGTTCGCCGTGGCCGCACTGTGCGCGCTGGTCGCGGCAGGCGCCGCCGCCTGGCTGCCGCGCGCCGCGCATCGCGAGAAGGAGGTCGAATATGCCCACTAACAGAGAAATGCGGAGGCTCACGATCGCCATCGATCGCAGCGCGGCGGAAGCTTACGAGTTCCTGTCGGCGCCCGAGAACTTTCCGAAATGGGCCTCGGGCCTCGCCGCGTCGCTGCGCAAGGTCGGGGACGATTGGGTGGCCGATACCCCGGAAGGGCGGGCCGTAGTGCACTTCTCTGAACGCAACGACTACGGCGTGCTCGACCACGCGGTGACGTTGCCGCGCGGCGTGACCGTCTACGTGCCGCTGCGCGTCGTGGAGAAAGAGGCCGGCTGCGAACTCGTGCTCACGCTGTTCCGCCAGCCCGGGATGTCGGACGAGCGCTTCGCCGCCGACGCTCAATGGGTAATGCGCGATCTCGACGCGGCGAAGCGGCTGCTCGAGGGCTGATTACGGCGCCGGGGCGATGAAGTTCCAGTCGTTTGCCCAGGGCGATTGCGTCGTCTGCGAGGCGCGCGTCCTGCTGTCCGCCACGCGGTCGGCGGTGCGTTTGTCCGCGGGCGCCGGGACGTTGATCTGGGGTAACTGGCGGTCGAGCTCGGTCTCCTCGAACGGCTTGCCGTGCTCGACTGCAAGCGCGGGGACGGCGAGGGCTGCGAACGACACGGCTGCGATGATGCGTTTCATGCGTGCTCCTTTGAGCTGGTTGGTACGGACTGCAAACCAGGACTCTAGGAACGGCGCGCCGGCCTGGATGTGCGTTTACGCACCTGAACGCGGGAAAAGCCGGGCCCGAGGGCCCGGCTAGCCCGGGACGGCGATTTACAGCGACGGGGCGATGAAGTTCCAGTCATTCGCCCAGGGCGATTGCGTCGGCTGCGAGGCGTCCGCGGTTTCGGTCGCGATCGCGGCGTCCGACACCGTCGAGCCGCTGGCGGCGGCGAATTGCACGCGGTTCGAGTCGAAGGTCGGCAGCATGCGGTCGACCTGGACCTGCTCGTAGGGCAGCGACGCGGCGTCGACGCTGCGCTGCACGGGCGCCGGAATGTTGACTTCCGGCCGCGCGCGGTCGAGCTCGGTCTGCTCGAACGGCTTGCCGATTTCGACGGCGAATGCGGGAACGGCGAGTGCCGCGAGGGCGGCGGCGACAATGAGGCGTTTCATGGCGAGGTTCCGTTTCACGGCGAGGTTCCTTTTGAGTTCATTGGTCAATCGGTACAGCCGAACTCTAGGGATTGCGCGCCGGCTGCGATGTGCGCTTACGCACCGGATTCCGCGAGCGAGCGCAGGGCGTAGACGGTCATCGGACTCGAGCGGCCGCGGATCACCAGCTCCTTCGCTTCCAGGCGCGAGCGATCGAGGCCGGCGGCGAGCGCCACGCGCTCGGAGATCACCAGCGGCACGCCGTAGTGCTTGGTGAGCTCCTGCAGCCGGCTCGCGGTGTTCACCGTGTCGCCGACCGCCGAGAGCGTGCGCGTGTCGCGATAGCCGACCTCGCCGAGCGCGGCCGGGCCCGCGTGGATGCCGATGCCGAAGCCCAGGCGCTGGCCGAATTCGGCGGCGACGCGCTCGTTCAGCGCGCGCATGCGCTCCCCGATGCCGCGCGCCGCGGCGAGCGCTTCGCGCGCCGCCTCGGAGGAGTCGCGGTCGGCGCCGAAGATCGCCATCACGCTGTCGCCGATGAACTGGTTCGCCACGCCGCCCGCTTCGCGCACTGCCTCGCCCACCGCCTCGAAGAAGAGCTCCTGGACGTAGGCGAGATCGTGCGGCAGCTGGTGCTCGCCGAGCCCGGTCCAGCGCCGCAGGTCGATGAACAGGATGACGAGGTCGCGCTCGACGCCGAATTCGCCCGCGCCCGGCTGCGCCGGTCGCAGGAGCGGCGTGACCGAGATGTCGCCGGCGGGGCGCAGCTGGCAGGCGAGACGCACGTCGGGCGCGGCGCCGACCTGCGCGAGCGTGCGGGCCTCGTCCGCGTTCGGCGGCGGCAGGTGCGCCGCCGGGCCTTCGACGCGGATGCGGCAGGTCGAGCAGCGCGCGCGTCCGCCGCAGAGCGAGAGGTGCGGGATGCCGTTCGCCCGGCTCGCCTCCAGGACCGACCAGCCGCGCGGAATGTGCACGACCAGCGCGGGATAGCGCAGCGCGATCGTGAGGCCGCGCCTGCGCTCGTGCCAGGCGCGCAGCGAACGCGCCGCCAGCACCGCGGCGAGGAGCGCCGCGAAGAGCGCGAGCAGGACTTGGCGGAAGAGCTCGAGGGTCGCGGCCCGGTCCGGCTCCAGCGCCGAGGAAATGGCGGCGTTGCGCGCGTCGATCTCGGCCGCCATGGCGTGGAAGCCGAGCAGGCCGAGCGCCGGCACGAGGATCGCGACGGCGAAGAAGACGTGGAACCAGGCGCGGTAGAAGGCGCGATAGCGCAGCAGAAAATGCAGCCCGAGGCAGCCGTGGGCCCAGGCGACGGTGATGAGCACGAGTTGCTGCAGGCCGTAGTCGCCCGTCCACAGCACCCATACGACCCGTGCGTACGGGTCGTCCCGCCCGTAGAGCTGCCAGGCGATACGCGTCCCGATGAAATGACCGGCCAGCAGCACCGGGATGGCGAATCCGAGCACCAGGCGCGCGAGCTCGGCCGGCGGCATGCGCAGCGTGCGGCGCTCGTAGAGCGACATCAGGGCGAGCCCGATGTGCACGACGAAGGCCGCGTACAGCGCGGTGCTCGCGGGCAGGCTGCGCCAGAAGCCGAGGAAGACGAGGCGGCCGGCCTCGGCGGCGTCGAGCGAGATCAGGCCCGCGGCATGGTTCGCGAGGTGGCTCGCCAGGTAGGCGAACAGCACCAGCCCCGAAGTGAGCCGGAGGCGGCGTCGAGTAAACTTCACGGCGGTCGCAGTCGATGTCACGAAACGTTCAACCGTCCAGCCTCGGCCTGCGCGGGATCGAGCTGCTCGAAGGGCTTGCGCCCGAGAAGCTCGATGCGCTGGCGCGGCAATGCGTTTGGCGGAATTACGAGGCTGGCAAGCGCATTATCTCGCGCAACGCCGACGATCGCGACGTCTACCTGCTGGTGTCGGGACGGGTGCGCATCACCACCTACTCGCAGGGCGGCCGCCAGGTCACGTTCCGCGACTTCGCGGCCGGGGAGGCGTTCGGCGAGGTCGCCGCGCTCGACGAGAAGCCGCGCAGCGCGGACGTGATCGCGCTGGACAGCGCGCTGCTCGCGTCGATGTCGCCGCCGGTGTTCCGCCGCCTCCTCGCCGAGGAGCCTCTCGTCGGCGAGCGCGTGATGACGCGGCTCGCGGCGCTGGTGCGCGCGCTGTCCGACCGCGTCATCGATCTCAGCACGCTCGGCGTGCAGAACCGCATTCACGCCGAGATCCTGCGCCTCGCGCGTGCGGCCGGCGTGGAGCGAAACCGCGCGCGCCTCGAGCCGGGACCGAAGCACGCCGACATCGCGAGCCAGGTGAGCACCTATCGCGAGCAGGTGACGCGCGAGCTGTCGGCGCTCGCCCGGGCGGGCATCCTGGAGAAGGACGGCGCCGCGCTCGTCGTGCGCGACGTCGCGCGGCTGGAGAAGATGGTGCAAGACGTGCGCGGCGCCGCTTAGAATCGGACAATGGGAGCGTACCAGCACGCATCGGGATCGTTCGCGTGGCGCGCCGACGCCTCGATCGCGCGCATCGATGTCAATTCCGACCTGAAGGCGGCGTACGAGGAAGTGCGCTCGGGCAAGGGCGTGGTGATCATCCGCGGGCTGCCCGTGGACGGGACGCTCGAGGCGTTCTGCGCCGCGGTCTGGGAGGCGGGGCGGCATTTCGGCGCGGCGCTGTCGCAGAACGCGCAGGGCGAGCTCATCGGCCACGTCATCGACGCGACCGCGGACGATCCGACGCCGCGCATGTACCGCAGCAACCTCGAGCTGCGGCCCCACAACGACATCACTGCCATGATTGCGCTGGCGTGCTGGCAGAAGGCGCGCTCGGGCGGCGCTTCGGTGCTGGTGAGCGGCGTCACGGTGCACGACGAGATGCGCCGGCGCGCGCCCGAGTTGCTCGTGCCGCTCTACCGCGGCTACCACTACCACCGGCTCGGCGAGGAAGGCCCGAACGAGGAGCCGACTACGCCCTACCGGGTCCCGGTTTTTTCCGCCGTCAAGGACCAGCTGAGCTGTCGTTATCAGCGTGCGGGCATCGCCGCCGGCCACCGCAGCCGCGGCGTGCCGCTCACCGACGAGGATATCGCGGCCTTCAACCTGTTCGATGAAATCGCCAAGGCGCCCGAGAACCGGCTCGCCTTTTACCTCGAGCGCGGCGAGATGATGGTGGTCAACAACTACACCGTGATGCATGCGCGCTCGCAGTTCGAGAACCATCCCGAGCCCGAGCGGCAGCGGAGGCTGGTGCGCCTGTGGCTCGACGCCCCGGGCTTCCGCGACGTGCCGCGCGAGTTCAACCTGTTCGAGTCGAACGGCGTGCCCCCGCAAAGCGGCCGGCGCGCGAGCTACGACTTCAGGAAGCTCTACGCCGACGATCCGGTCGCCAGTGGCGGCGTACCAAGCATCGATGCTTAGGCTTCTCCTTTTGCTGTCTCTTTGGGTCGGAACGGCGAATGCATTTCCAACGAAGCCGGTGCGGATGATCGTGCCCTTTCCGCCGGGCGGCGCGACCGACATCATCGGGCGCCTGCTCGCCGCGAAGATGCAGGCGGTGTGGGGGCAGCCGGTGGTGGTGGAGAACCGGCCGGGCGCGGGCACGGTGGTCGGTACAGACCTCGTGGCGAAGTCGGCGCCCGACGGCCACACGCTGGGCGTGGTGGTGACTGCGCACATGATCAACCCGAGCCTGCGGCCGAACATGCCGTTCGACACGCTGAAGGATCTCGCCGCGGTGGGCCAGGTGTCGGTGCAGCATCTCGTGATCGCGGCGCATCCGTCGCTCGAAGCGAGCAACGTCGCCGAGCTGATCGCGCTGGCCAGGAAGAATCCAGGCAAGCTGAGCTACGCCACGCCCGGCAGCGGCACGTCGATGCATCTCTCGATCGAGCTGCTGAAGACCCAGACTGGAATCGACCTCGTGCATGTGCCCTACAAGGGCGGCGCCCCGGCGCAGCAGGACGTGATGGCTGGGCGGGTGCCGATCCTGCTCGACGTGCTCTACGCGGTGCAGCCGCTCATCGACTCGGGAAAGATCAAGGTCATCGCGCTTCTCAGCCCGACGCGCCCCGCGAGCGCAAAAGGCTACGAGGTTGTTGCGGAGACGGTGCCGGGCGTGAGCGCGCTCAGCATGGTCGGCCTGGTCGCAGCGGGCGGCACGCCGCGCGACCTGGTGCAGAAGATCTCGTCCGATGTCGCGCGTGCCGTCAAGGGCTCCGACCTCACTGAGCGCATGACCCAGCTCGGCATGGAGCCGGTCGGCTCGACGCCCGCGGAGTTCGACGCGCTTATCCGCGCCGAAATCGAGAAGTGGTCGCGCGTGGTGCGCATCTCCGGGGCCAAGGCGGACTAGACGCCGCGTCGGACTAGACGCGCATTTATCGCTTCGTCCTGCCTAGCGCCCGTGCATGTTTCGCGGCGTATCATGGGTCGGCAACCCGTGGGGAGGGGTCATGGATCCGATGACGCTTCTGGTCAACGCCGTCGTGGCGGGGGCCGCGGCGGCGCTCAAGCCTGCAGCGCAGCAGTTGGTGAAGGCGGCCTACGAGGGCCTGAAACGCTTTGTCACGGCAAGGTGGAAGGTGTCCTCCGGCATCCAGTTCCTCGAGGAGGATCCGGGCTCGGGCATGAGGCAGGCCGCGCTCAAGGAAGGCCTCGCCAAGGCGGCCGGGACGGACGGTATCGATGAAGAAACACTGAAGGCAGCCAAGGCGCTGCTGGAGGCGATCGCCAACGATCGCGTGAGCGCGCAGGCGGCGCAGGAGGCGGGGATCACGGTCGAGGACCTCAATGCGGGTGCGTCGATCGACATCGGCCGCGTGGCGGCGCAAGCCGGTCCGGTGCGCGTGAGACGGCTCAGCGCCGAGCAGGACATCCGCATCGGGGAGATCACCTCGGGAAACCCTCCGAGGCGGCAGTAGGCGAGCGCCGGGCGCTTGCTGCCGCGCTGAACAACCTCGGTCCCGATGTCAACGCCCTGTTCCAAAACCTGAACGCCGGCAAGAACCTCACTATTGGCAGCAGCGTCAACGTCGAAATCGTCAACGTCACGCCGACCGGCCTGCTCGCCATCCGCGGCCCACAGGCCTACCGCGACTACGTCAATCAGCCCGGCGGCGACTGGGACTCGACCCTGCGCCCGCAGGAAACCGTCGACAGCCTGCGCACCAAGCTGCTGCACGGCAACCACCAGTTGCACGAGCCGATGGAAATGACCGTCGAGGGCACGTTTTACCCGAGCGCGCTGCTCACGAGCGGTTGGTGGAACAAGAAGTCGGCCGCCCTGCGCAAGATCAGGTGGCGCGACGGGATCCAGGAATGGCTCTTCCGCGGCTTCGAGGAATGGGCGCCCTCGTGGGATTTCACTTGGGACTGGGAGAACCGCGGACCCGCGCAAACGCCCTACGTCGTGGCGCAGCTCGCCGAGGGCGACGAGGCGAACTCGATCCCGGTGATACTGCCCCTGTCGAGGGCGAAGTGGATCGGCGAGCGGTTCGACAAATGGGGCGGGGTGCAGGCGAAGGTCACCGGGCTGCTCGGACACCGCACGCACTTCAACTCGGGGCTCGACGAGGCCACGCTCGAGTTTTTCGGCGGTCTGCTCAACTACTGCCTGTGGCTCGACGAGGACAACAAGCGCCACCGCATCGAGCCGCTGGACTGCGACCCCGAGCTCTACTCGGGGTACCTGTGGAAGTGCGTCGGTCCGCGAAGCCTGTTGGTCAACGGCGCTCCCAGGGTGAACGGCGTGTACTTCGTCTGGGAGCATGCCAACCTCGCCGACGCTGATGCCACCGCCTACGCGCTCGAGCTGCTCGAGCACAAGGTCGAATACATCCGGCGCCGTTACGCTGGCGACGAGCTCGTGCTGGTGCAGAAGTCGACGGCCCTCGTGCCGGGGGTGCCGGAATGGTCCCAGCGCGAGGTGTACGCATTGCTCGCCGGAAAGAAGGCCGAGAAATGATCCTGACCGTATTTCGCAGCCGGCTCAAGCCGGGAATCGAGGCGGAGATCGAGCCCGTCGGCGCGCGCATGTACGAGCTCGCCACGTCGATGCCCGGGTTCGTCTCCTACCGCGAGTATCAATCCGCCGACGGCGAAAGCGTCGCGATCGTCGAGTTCGAGTCGAAGGAAACGCTCGCGGCGTGGCGCAACCATCCCGAGCACCTCGCCGCCCAGGAAAAGGGGCGCAGCCGCTGGTTTGCCGAGTACCGCATCCAGGTGTGCGAAGCGGTGCGCGACTACTCGTTCAAGGCCTGACGGCCACGCCCTCGAGCAGCGCCGGGAAGACCTTCGGCGTCGCGGCACAGATGTCCCCCGATTCCATGAAGCCCGCCTCGCCCTCGAGGTCGCCCACCAGGCCGCCCGCCTCCTGGATGAGGAGCGCCCCGGCCGCCATGTCCCAGGGGGCGAGGCCAAGCTCCCAGAACGCGTCGAGGCGGCCGCACGCCACGTAGGCGAGGTCGAGCGAAGCGGCGCCGGCGCGGCGCACGCCCGCGGCCGTCTGCATGAAGCGCGCGAGCTGTCTGGTATAGAGGTCCAGCCGGCTCACCTCCTTGAACGGGAAGCCGGTGCCGACCAGGGCGTCCTGCAGGCGCGCGCACTTCGAGACCCGCACGCGCCGGTCGTTGAGAAAAGCGCCGCGCCCCTTGGAGGCAGTGAAAAGCTCGTTCCTGGACGGGTCATAGACCACCGCGTGGGCGAGCGCGCCGCGGTGCTCGATGCCGATCGACACACCGTACTGCGGAAAGCCGTGGATGAAGTTGGTGGTGCCGTCGAGCGGATCGATGATCCAGCGGTACTCCGCGTCCTGCCCCGACGTGCCCGATTCCTCGGCGACGAAGCCGTGGTCCGGATAGGCCTTGCGTACGATCTCGATGATCGCCTCTTCGGCGGCGCGATCGACCTGCGTTACGAAATCGTTGGCGCGCTTCGTCTTGACCACCAGCGCGTCGCCGCCCAGCGCAGCCCGATTGATGATCGAGCCGGCGCGGCGCGCGGCGCGCACCGCGATGTTCAGCATGGGATGCATATGGGTTTGAGATGCGCGGTACCAGAGGCAGGGGCCGCGTATTCTACGGGCTGTGCCAAAGATCCGGATCGTGCTGTGCCGTCCCAGTCATCCCGGCAACATCGGCGCCGCGGCGCGCGCGATGAAGACGATGGGTCTTACCGACCTGCGCCTGGTTGCGCCCGAACGCTATCCCGCGCCCGAGGCCGACTGGATGGCGACGAATGCCGTTGATGTTCTAAGAGGGGCCACCCTGCATGCGTCATTGGAAGATTCAATCCGGGATTGCGTCGCGGCGTTCGCCATGTCGGCACGCCCGCGCGAGTGGTCGCCGCAGGTGCTCGACGCGCGGAGCGCCGCGGCGAGCGCGATGGCGCTGGAAGGCGAGGTGGCATTCGTCTTCGGCAACGAGACCGCCGGGTTGACCAACGAGGAGGTCTTCGCCTGCCAGTTCCTGGTCCACATTCCGGCGAGCGCGGAGTTCAGTTCCCTCAACCTGGCGCAGGCGGTGCAGGTGGTGGCGTACGAGCTCTTCATGACCGCGAAGCCCGCCGTTCACACCCGGACCGAAAAGCTGGCGACGGTTGAGGACGTCGAAGGCCTCTACGCCCATCTCGAGCTGGCGGCGCTGGAGTCCAAGTTCATGGCGAGCGGATCGCGGCTGCGGGAGCGCTGGCGCAGGCTTTTCTCCCGCGTGCCCGGCCTCGAGCGCGAGGAGGTCAATATCATGAGGGGCCTTCTGAGGGCGCTGCTCGGAAAATGAGCGGCAAATAGTTGATCAAAACAGTCGGAAACCCTAATATGGCTTTCATGTTCACGAAGCTGCGCGCCGACATTGCCTGCATTCTCGACCGGGACCCCGCCGCGCGCAGCGCATGGGAAGTGCTCACCTGCTATCCGGGGCTCCATGCGATCTACATCCACAAGCTCGCGCGCTGGTTCTGGCTGCGTCGGCTGCCCTGGCTGGGACGCTTTACCTCGCATTTCGGCCGCTGGCTCACCGGCATCGAGATCCACCCCGGCGCCAGGATCGGAAGCTGCGTGTTCATCGATCACGGCATGGGCGTCGTGATCGGCGAGACGGCCGAAGTGGGCGACGGCTGCACCATCTATCAGGGTGTCACCCTGGGCGGCACCTCGCTTTACCGAGGCGAAAAGCGCCATCCCACGCTGGGCGAGGGGGTCGTCGTGGGCGCTGGCGCCAAGATCCTTGGCGGGTTCCTGGTCGGTGCCGGGGCGAGGATCGGGTCCAACGCGGTGGTCGTGAAGGCTGTCCCAGCTGGCGCCACGATCGTGGGAATTCCGGGCAAGATCATCGAAGATCCCAGCACGAAGAGCGCAGAACGCTTCGCGGCCTATGCAGTAGTCCAGGACCATGAAGACCCGCAGTCCAAGGCGATCCAGCAGCTTGTCGAGCACTCCCAGGAGCTCGAGCGCACGATCGAGAAGCTCCAGGACCGCCTCACCCGCCTCGAGCGCCACGCAGCCGCGGCCGAGACCGACAAAAACCTCAGAGCGGTCAAATAATTAGTACTTGAGGGTTTCAGTCGGCTTTCGACTGCGGTATACTTGAGCATCTTTATCGGGTATTGGACGATCAAAAGCATATGAGACTGACTACCAAAGGCAGGTTCGCAGTGACCGCGATGGTCGACCTGGCGATGCGCCAGAACCGCGGCCCGGTTACGCTCGCGGCGATCAGCGAGCGTCAGCACATCTCGCTTTCCTATCTCGAGCAGCTCTTCGGCAAGCTGCGGCGCGCCAAGCTGGTTTCCAGCGTGCGGGGCCCCGGCGGCGGCTATAACCTCGCGCAGCCTACGCAGTCGGTCACGGTGGCCGACATCGTCACGGCGGTAGACGAGCCGCTCGACGCGACCCAGTGCGGTGGCAAGGAGAACTGCCACGACGAAAAGCGCTGCATGACCCACGACCTCTGGGCCACCCTGAACGAGAAGATGCACGACTATCTCTCGTCGGTAAGCCTCGCGGACCTGGTGGCTCACCAAAGCGGTAAGCCGGTCGCCGTCATCAAGGATTTCCGCCAGCACGAGAAGCAGCACGACAAGCCGGCGGAAGAGAAGGTCGCTGCATGAGGCTGCCCATCTATCTCGACTACTCGGCCACGACGCCCGTGGACCCGAGGGTCGCGGAGAAGATGATCCCCTACCTCACCGAGTTCTTCGGCAACGCGGCGAGCCGCTCGCACGCGTTCGGCTGGAAAGCCGAGGCCGCGGTGGAGGAGGCGCGAGCGCATGTCGCCGCGCTGATCGGGGCCGACCCGAAGGAGATCGTCTGGACCTCGGGCGCGACCGAAGGAAACAACCTTGCCCTCAAGGGTGCGGCGAACTTCTACAAGACGAAGGGCAGACACATCGTCACCCAGAAGACCGAGCACAAGGCGGTGCTCGACACGGTGCGCGAACTCGAGCGCCAGGGCTTCGAAGCCACCTACCTCGACGTCGAGCCCAATGGAATCGTCAGCCTGGAAAAGCTGAAAGCGGCCATTCGTCCCGACACCATCCTGGTCTCGATCATGATGGTGAACAACGAGATCGGCGTGATCCAGCCGGTGTGGGAGATCGGCGAGCTCTGCCGCGAGAAGGGCATCGTGTTCCACGTCGACGCGGTGCAGGGCGCGGGCCGGGTCGAGATCGACATGGCGAAGCTCAAGGCCGACCTCCTGACGATCACCGCGCACAAGATCTACGGCCCGAAAGGGATCGGCGCGCTGTATGTCCGGCGCAAGCCGCGCGTGCGCATCGAGGCGCAGATCCACGGCGGCGGCCACGAGCGCGGCTTCCGCTCGGGCACCCTCGCCACCCACCAGATCGTGGGCTTCGGCGAGGCGGCGCGCCTCGCCAGGGCCGAGATGGCGACCGAGAACGAGCGGGTGCGCGCGCTGCGCGACAGATTGTGGAAATCCATCGAGGACATGGAAGAGGTGTACGTGAACGGCGACCTGGAGCGCCGCATCCCGCACAACCTCAACGTGAGCTTCAACTTCGTCGAGGGCGAGTCGCTCATCATGGCGGTGAAGGACATCGCCGTGTCCTCCGGCTCGGCGTGCACCTCGGCGTCGCTCGAGCCTTCGTACGTGCTGCGGGCGCTGGGGCGCAACGACGAGCTCGCGCACAGCTCGATCCGCATCACGCTCGGCCGCTTCACCACCGAGGAGGAAGTGGACTACGCCGCGCAGCTCATCCGCAGGAAGGTGGAGAAGCTGCGCGAGCTCTCGCCGCTCTGGGAAATGTACAAGGACGGCATCGACTTGAACTCCGTGCAGTGGGCTGCACATTAGAGATCTAGAGGAACAACCATGGCATACAGCGACAAGGTCATCGACCACTACGAGAACCCCCGCAACGTCGGCGCCTTCGAAAAGGGCGACGAGTCGGTAGGCACCGGCATGGTCGGCGCGCCGGCCTGCGGCGACGTGATGAAGCTGCAGATCAAGGTCGGCGCCGACGGCCGCATCGAGGACGCGCGCTTCAAGACCTATGGCTGCGGCTCGGCCATCGCGTCGAGCTCGCTCGTCACCGAGTGGGTCAAGGGCAAGACCCTGGACGAGGCGGCGACCATCAAGAACACCCAGATCGCCGAGGAGCTTTCGCTGCCGCCGGTGAAAATCCATTGCTCGATCCTGGCCGAGGACGCCATCAAGGCCGCGGTTGCCGACTACAAGAAGAAACGCTCCGTCGAGGAAAAAAAGGTCGCCTGATGGCAGTGACGCTCACCGAAAAAGCGGCAAACCACGTCCAGAACTTCCTCGCCAAGCGCGGCAAGGGGGTGGGCCTGCGCGTGGGGGTGCGTACCTCGGGCTGCTCCGGAATGGCCTACAAGCTCGAGTTCGTCGACCAGCCCAACGCGGACGACGTGCAGTTCGAGAGCCACGGCGTCAAGGTGCTGGTCGACCCGAAGAGCCTGCCGTACATCGACGGCACCGAGCTCGACTACGCGCGCGAGGGACTGAACGAGGGCTTCAAGTTCCGCAACCCCAAGGTGAAGGATGAATGCGGGTGCGGCGAGAGCTTCAACGTCTAGCGGGTTGCAGAACCACTTCGAACTCTTCGGACTGCCTCCTTCCTACGGGATGGACGAGGAGATCCTCGAAAAGGCGTACCGCGAGATCCAGGCTCGGGTTCATCCCGACCGCTTCGCCCATGCCGGCGACGCCGAGCGCCGCGCGTCGCTGCAGTGGACCACGCGCGTCAACGAGGCTTACCGCACGCTGAAAAACCCGGTGCAGCGCGGCCGCCATCTCCTCGAGCTGCGCGGCATCGACGTGGCGTTCGAGACCAATACGCAGATGCCGACGGACTTCCTGATGCAGCAACTCGAGCTGCGCGAGGAGCTCGAAGCCGCGACCGGCGGCAAGGACTCCTCCAGGCTGGACGGCTTGCGCTCACGCCTGCGCCTTCAAGAAACAAAGCTTGAGAGCGAAATCGCAGAAGCGATCGACGGCAAGAAGGACTACGCCGGCGCCGCTGAGCTCGTCAGGAAGCTGATGTTCCTCGAGCGCCTCGACGCCGAGATCGACTCCGCCTACGAGACGATCGAGCAATAGCATGGCGCTGCTCCAGATCTCCGAGCCCGGCATGTCGCCGGCGCCGCACGAGCACCGGGTCGCGGTGGGCATCGACCTGGGCACGACCAATTCTCTCGTCGCCACGGTGCGCAGCGGCAGCCCGACCGTGCTTCCCGACTCGCTGGGGCGGCCGCTGCTTCCCTCGATCGTGCGCTATGCGAAGGACGGGCAGGTCGAGGTCGGCTACGCGGCCCAGGCGAAGCAGGCTACCGACCCCAAGAACACCATCGTGTCGGTCAAGCGCTTCATGGGCCGGGGCCTGAAGGACGTCGCGCACATCGAGAACGCCCCGTACGATTTCGTCGACGCGCCGGGGATGGTGCAAATCCGCACCGTGGCCGGCGTCAGGAGCCCGGTGGAGGTTTCTTCCCAGATACTGCGCGTGCTCAGGGAGCGTGCGGAGCTGTCCCTGCAAGGCGCCATCAGCGGTGCCGTCATCACGGTGCCGGCCTACTTCGACGAGGCGCAGCGCCAGGCGACCAAGGACGCCGGCCGCCTTGCCGGCCTTAATGTCCTCAGATTATTGAGTGAACCAACGGCGGCTGCGATCGCCTACGGCCTGGAGAACGCGGCCGAGGGTGTCTACGCGGTGTATGACCTCGGCGGCGGCACCTTCGACCTCTCGATCCTCAAGCTCTCGCGCGGGGTATTCGAGGTCATCGCCACGAGCGGAGATTCGATGCTCGGCGGCGACGACTTCGACCAGCGCGTGTTCTGCTGGGCGGTCGAGCAGGCGAAGCTGCCGCCGCTCGGCCCGAGGGACATGCGCCTGCTGCAGGTGAGGGCGCGCGAAGCGAAGGAGCACCTGACCTTCCACGGCGAGGCGCCGATCACGGCGAAGCTCTCCACCGGCGACGTGCTCGATCTGAGCATCGATTCCGAGACCTTCTGCCGCATTACCCAGACCCTGGTGCAGAAGACCCTGGGCCCGGTGCGCAAGGCGCTGCGCGACGCGGGCCTCTCGGTGGACGAGATCAAAGGCGTGGTCATGGTCGGCGGCGCGACGCGCATGCCGCAGGTCCAGCGCGCGGTGGGCGAGTTCTTCCGCCGCGACCCGCTCAACAACCTCGACCCGGACAAGGTGGTGGCGCTCGGCGCGGCTATGCAGGCGAACGTGCTCGCCGGCAACAAGCCGCAGGGCGAGGACTGGCTGCTGCTCGACGTGATTCCGCTTTCGCTCGGCATCGAGACCATGGGCGGCCTCGTCGAGAAGATCATTCCCCGCAACACCACCATCCCCGCCGCCAAGGCGCAGGAGTTCACCACCTTCAAGGACGGCCAGAGCGGGATGAGCTTCCACGTGGTCCAGGGCGAGCGCGAGCTGGTGGCCGACTGCCGCTCGCTCGCTCGCTTCGAGCTGAAGGGCATCCCGCCGATGGCGGCGGGCGCGGCGCGGGTGCGCGTCACCTTCCAGGTCGACGCCGACGGCCTGCTCTCGGTGAGCGCGCGGGAAAAGAGCACCGGGGTGGAGGCGTCGATCAGCGTCAAGCCCTCCTACGGCCTCGCCGACGCGGACATCGAGCGCATGCTGCGCGAGTCGTTCGAGCACGCGAGGGAGGACGTCCACGCGCGCGCGCTCGCGGAGTTTCGCGTGGAAGGCCGCCGCCTCATCGAGGCGACGCGCTCGGCGCTCGACGCCGACAAGGCGCTGCTCAGTTCCCAGGAACTGAATGAAATCGAGAAGGCGATGACCGAGCTGGAAGCGCGCCTCGCCGCTCCGGATCACCGAGCGATCAAGCAGGCCGCCGACGCGCTGAACCGCGCGACCGACGAATTCGCCGCGCGCCGCATGGACGCCGGAATCAAGCGCGCGCTCGCCGGCCGCCAGATCGGCAGCCTCTGATGCCGACAATCAAGGTTCTGCCCGGGCACGCGCTCTGTCCGGCGGGCGCCGAGGTCGAGGCCCGCGCGGGCGTGTCGATCTGCGACACGTTGCTCGCGAATCATATCGACATCGAGCATGCGTGCGAGAAGCAGGCCGCCTGCACCACGTGCCACGTGATCGTGCGCAAGGGCTTCGATTCGCTCGACGAGGCCTCCGAGAAGGAGGAGGACATGCTCGACAAGGCCTGGGGCCTCGAGGCGACCTCGCGCCTTTCGTGCCAGGCCAAGGTGGCCGACGAGGACCTCGCGATCGAGATCCCGAAGTACACCATCAACTACGAGCGCGAAGGGGGCGGGAAGAAGCCGTGAAGTGGACCGACACGCAGGACATCGCGATGGCGCTCACCGATGCGCATCCCGACCAGGACCCGAAGGCCGTGAACTTTGTCGACCTCTACAAGTGGGTCATGGCGCTTCCGGGCTTCAGCGACGACCCGAAGCGCTGCGGGGAAAAGATCCTCGAGGCCATCCAGATGGCGTGGATCGACGAAGTGGGATAAATCCCGGGCCGCGCACCGCCCCCGAGAATAGAATATGCCGGCCGTGCGCGCACTCACCTACGCGATTCTCTTGCTCGCCCTGCCGGCGGTGGCGGCGGACGTCTATCGCTGGGTGGACGAGAAGGGCACGGTGCACTACTCGAACGAGGCACCGCCGAAGGGCGTCAAGGCGACCAAGGTCGACGTCGAAGCCGAACCTCGTGCGCCGGTAAACGAAGGCCCCGAGTGCTACACCGTACGCTGCCAGGGCGAGCGGCTGGAGGAACGCCTGGCGCGGCGCGAGCAGATCGAGGCGCGCGAGGCCGCCGAGCGCGCAGCGGTCACGCCGCGGCCGCCGAAGGGGCTCGACTTCCGCAAGTACGTCTCGATCCACCGCGGCATGAGCGAGGGCGAGTTCATCACGGTCGCCGGCGAGCCCGATCTCCTGCTGTGGGATTCGGGACCGGTCAAGACCTACACCTACTTTCCCACTCCGGGCGATCCCTTCACCACGACCGTGGTTTTGCGCTCCGGCCGCGTGAGCGAAATCGAGCGCGTGCGCAAGTTCTGAGCCTTCGCTCCGCGAGGACGGCACGTGGATTGCACCTTTTCCCGGAGCATACGGAAAAGGAAACCCACATGGACCCCAAGGACAAGGTCGAAGGCGAAGGCAGCTATACCGGTACGAAGGACTACAACAAGCGCACGAAGAAGTTCGTCAATTCCGGCAAGGTAGAAGAAGCGGCGAACGACGCCGCGCCGAAGTCCGAGCAGGAGGCGCGCGAAATGGAGAACGCCGAGCGCGTCGGCAGGAAACCCGCCAAAGACTAGTAACTAGCTAGTGCTTGCGCAGCGGTCCCCAGAGCTGATCAAGCCGCGCGTAGCGCCCGCACCCGGTTACGTAGAAGCGGTACTGCACCGGGTTTTTCTTGTAGTAGTCCTGGTGATAGTCCTCGGCCGGATAGAAATCGCTGGCGGCGGTGATCGGCGTGAGAAGCGGCTGCCGGAACGGCTTCGCCTTATCCCACTTCGCCTTCGAAGCCTCGGCGAGCCGCTTCTGCTCCTCGGAGTAGTAGAAGATTTCGGGGCGGTACTGCGAGCCCGCATCGCAGAACTGCCGGTCGGTCACCGTCGGGTCGTGGTTGAGCCAGAAGGTGTCGAGGAGCTTCTCGTAGCTCACCTTCGAGGGGTCGAAGGTCACCTGCACGGCCTCGGCATGGCCGGTGCGGCCGCTCGAGACCTGCTCGTAGCTCGGGTTCTTGACCTTGCCGCCGGTATAGCCCGAAACCACCTGGGTCACCCCGGGTACCTTCTCGAACGCTTCCTCGGCGCACCAGAAGCAGCCCATCGCGAAGGTCGCCTTTTCGGTCTGCTGCGCTTGCGCCGCGCCCGAGAGCGCGAGCACCAGAATGACGATCAGCCGCCTCATCCCTTGATCTCCTTGAGAACCGCATCGACGATCGGTTGGTCGCGCAAGCATAGCCTGACATTACGGAGTGGCGCGGCCCGCGCGGCCCTGAGATAGGCGCGTGCGCAGATCTCCGGCGGCACCGCGAAGATGCCGCTCGAGACCGCGGGGAAGGCCACGGATTGCCAGCCGTTCTCCAAGGCAAGCCTGAAGGAATTTCCCAAGGCCTCAAGGAGCTTGCGCTCCTCGTCGCCTTCGCCGTAGCGCGGCCCGACGGCGTGGATCACGCCCTTGAAGGGAAGCGCTCCCGCAGTGGTGACGACTGCCGAGCCGGTCGCGAACGGGCCGCGCGCCGCGACCACCGCGTCGGACTCGGCCTGCAGGGCCGGACCGGCGGCGCGCGAGATGATTCCGGCGACGCCCCCGCCGTGCGCGAGGTGCCCGTTGGCGGCGTTGACGATCGCTTCGACCGGCTCCTTCAGCAGATCGCCGCGCACCACCTGGAACAGGCGCTCCGGCGCTACTTCTTCTTGCGCGAGGACTTGCGCTTGCGGCCCTTTCTGCGCGGCACCTTGGCGCCGGCGCGCCGTGCCTCCGACAAGCCGATGGCGATCGCCTGCTTGCGGCTCTTCACCCTCTTGCCGGAGCGGCCGCTCCGGAGCTTGCCGCGCTTCCTCTCGTGCATCGCCCGCTTCACCTTCTGCTGCGCCTTCCTGCCGTACCTTGCCACGGGTTCCTCCTGTGAGGTCCGCTACTCCACCTTCGCCTTGGCGCGCAGCGACTTCACCAGCTCCTCGATGCGGCCCTGGGTGATCTGCTGGCTGATGCGCTGGCGCACCTCGTTCAGCGCCGGAAACTTCACCGGGCGCACGTCCTCGAGCATGATGATGTGGTAGCCGAAGCGGGTGCGCACCGGCGTGTCGGTGTACTTGCCCTTCTCCAGCTTCACCAGCGCGTCGGCGAACTGCTTGTCGTAGGTGCCGGGCACGTTCCAGTCGAGGTCGCCGCCGCGCTGCGCGCTGCCGGGGTCCTTCGAGTTCTTGGTCGCCAGGTCCTCGAACTTGCCGCCCTTCTTCAATTCATCGATCAGGCCCTTCGCCTGCTCCTCGGTCTCCACCAGGATGTGCCGGGCGCGGTATTCCTTGTCGCCGGTCTGGGACTTGGCGCGGTCATACTCCTTCTGCACGTCGGCGTCGGTGACGGGGTGGGTGCGCACCCAGTCGCGCACATAGGCGCTGACCACCACGTCCTGGCGCGCCATGTCGACCTGCGCCTGGACCTCGGGCTTCTTGCCGACGCCGGCCTTCTGTGCCTCCTGGTAGAGCACCTCGCGGTTGATGAGCTCGTCGCGCACCAGCGCGCGCGTCTGCTCGTTGTCGGGCATGCCGCGCGCGCCCTGCTGCTGCATCAGGAGGTCCTGGCGGGCGCGGGGCACCGCGACGCCGTTTACCCTGGCGAGGGTCGTGCCCTGGGCCGCCGCCTGTGACTTGGCCGCGTCCTTCTTTGCGGCTTCCTTCTTGGCGGGCTCGTCCTTGGTCGGCAGCGGCAGCTGCGCCAGCGCCGGGGCGGCCAGCAGGACGGCGGCGTACATCCAGTTTTTCATTGCTTTCCTTTCGTCTCTTCCGGGCTGCGCGCCGTGATGGCGAGCGCGTGGATGGGGTGCTGCATGAGGCTGCCGAGCGCGCCGTAGATCATGCGGTGGCGCTCGAGCGTGCTGCGGCCGCTGAAGCGCTGCGACACGATGGACAGGCGCCAGTGCGTGCCGCCGCCGTCGCGGTAGCCGGCATGGCCGCGATGCTGCTCGCTCTCGTCGACCAGGTCGAGCGCCTGCGGCTCGAGCGCCGCCAGCCGCTCGCGGATCGTTTCGGCGACGCTCATTGCTTGTGTTCGACGTACTTCGCGAGGAACGCGGACTGCGCCACGACGAAGATCAGCATCAATCCAGTGCCGCCGAAAAACTTGAACGAGGCCCAGATCTTCTCCGAGTAGTTGTAGGCCACGTACAGGTTGAGCGCCCCCATGAATGCGAAAAAGCCGACCCATGACCAGTTGAGCCGCCGCCACACCGGCTCCGGCAGGGTGATCTGCTCGCCGAGGAGCGCGCGAATGAGGTTGCGGCCGACCAGCGCGCCCCCTGCGAGGACGATGCCGAACAGCCAATAGAGCACGGTCGGCTTCCACAGGATGAAAGTCTTGTCGCGCAGGTACAGGGTCAGGCCGCCGAACACGACGATGATGACGAGGCTCGCCCACAGCATCGAGGGAACCTTCTTGCGCCGGGCCACCAGCCAGCCGACCTGGATGACGGTCGCGACGATGGCGACGGCGGTGGCGACGAAGATGTCCCAGATCTGGATCGCGGCGAAGAACAGCGCAACGGGGAAGAGCTCGAACAGGAACTTCATCTGGATGGCGGCATTTTAGCGTGACTTTTACTTCCAGCCGCCGACCGCCTGACGGGCGGCGTCGTTGGCGGGGCGCACGACCAGGCCGCTCGCCGACACCGACACCACGTACTCGGCGCCTTCGGCCATCGGCACGTAGGCGGCGCTGCCGTAGAGCGCGTCGGCGAATGGCAGGTAGCGCGGATAACGTCGCGCCACGCTCCACAGGTCGACGCCCGGGTCGGCGGCGAGCTCGTACACCGTGCGCGGGCTGCTGCGCTCGGACTGGACGTCGCCGTAGCGGCCCGAAAGCCGCTCCAGGCGGTACACGGTGTCGAAGCCGAGCACGGTGCCGAGCGCGCGCCATTTCAGGACCCGCGCATCGATCTGCCACTCGTCGCCGCGCACCTGGTAGTGCCGCGGCTGGCCGCCGGGCGTCTGCACGCTGACGGCAAACTGGCGCTCGCCGAGCGCTCGCGTGGTGACGCGCGCGGCTTCCTGCTCGTGCGTGAGGCGCGCATAAGTGACGAGATTCGTCGCCACCAGGCCCGCGGCCACGCCGAGGAGGACCACCACGCCGCCGAAGAGCAGGTACAGCGTTCCGCGGACCAGCTTCAGCCTCCGCATCCGCCGCAGCGACGCGACGAAGAACGGGAACGAAAGCGCCACGCCGGCGAGGGCGATGCCGACGATCATCAGGCCGGGGTCGAGCGCCGCGAGCCACTGCGTCATGGTTTGAGCAGCCCTCGGCTGCGATGCCATTCGACGATCGCTTCGCGGGGGTATGCCTTGAATTTCCTGCCTTCCGGAAGAAACGCCCAGCGCGGCCTGGATTCCAGGAAGATGAGCTGGCGCTCCTTCGGCTTGGGCAGCGGAGTGTCGATCGCGGAGGCAAACGGGTAGATCCAGTGCGGCCAGCGCCTGTCCCACACCCACAGGGCCGAGGCGCACTTGCCGCAGAAGTGGCGCTCGCCGCCGCCGCGCATGGCGCGATAGACGCTGGTCTTTCCCTTGACTTTCAGCGTATCGGCCTCGCCCATGATGTTGATGGCATAGCCGCCCCCGCCCGCGGTCTTGCGGCAGATGGAGCAGTAGCACCACATGTACGGGTAGGGCGTGTGCGACTCGAGCGAAAACCTCACCGCGCCGCAATGGCAGGATCCTCGGAGCTTCATCCGTTTACTATACCGAGAACCAAGGAGGCCACGTGGCGCTCGTCCCTCTGATCGAATACGCACAGGCGTCCGCCGAAGTGCGCGCGGTGTACGACGACATCATGACGACGCGCGGCGTCGACTGGATCAACAACTTCTGGAAGGCGCTCGCAAACGACCCGAAGGAGCTCGCCCGCGTCTGGCGCAACGTGAAGCAGGTGATGGCGCCGGGCGCGCTCGACCCGCTGCTGAAGGAGATGGTTTATGTCGCGGTCGGCCTCGCCAACGAGACCAACCGCCTTGCCAACGGCCTGCGGATCGACGTCGACCGGCAGTTCAAGGCCTAGCAGGGAGCGAAATTGGCTCTCAAGGAGACGCCGTCGGCTTTGGCCGCCTGGATCGGGGTCACGCAGCTCCTTTTCGTGACGACGTGGACGCTCTACGTCGTCTACCTGCCGCAGCTCGCCGCGCAGGCCGGGATCCCGAAGCACTGGGTGCCGTGGATCCTCGTGGCCGACCAGCTCGTGTTCGCGCTCACCGACGTCGCGACCGGGTTCTGGCTCGACCGGGTGCGGGCGGGCCTCGCCCGCGTCGGCCCCTGGATGCTCGGCGTCACGGCGGTTTCCTGCGTCGCCTTCATCGCTCTTCCCTTCGCCGGCGCGAGCGAGGTCGTGCTGCTGGCGGCGATCGGCTTGTGGGCCGTCACCTCGGCCGCCCTGCGCTCCCCGCCCTGGGTGCTGCTCTCGCGCCATGCCGCGACCCCGAGCATTCCGTGGCTTTCGACACTGGTTCTGACCGGCACCGCGGTCGGCTCGGCGCTCGCCCCTTATCTCGGCATCGCGCTGCGCGGCGTCGATCCGCGCTTCCCGTTCGTCCTGTCGAGCGTGACGCTGGTCGCCACCGTCGCCGGCCTGGTCGTGGCCGAACGGCGCCGCTCGGCGGACGCTCGCACCGAGCCGCAGCCCGCGCAGACGCTGCCACCCTCGCGCCTGTTCCTCGCGCTCGCTTTCCTCGCCCTCGGGATCCAGGTGCATTACTCGCTCAATTCCGCATCGCGCTACCTGAAGTTCGCCCCGCCGGCCGAGCTGGCCTACCTCATGCCGGTGTTCTGGGTCGGCTTCAACCTCCTCATGTTCTCCGCGGTGCGCCTGGTGAAGCGGGTCGGACCCGGCGACGCGATGGTGATCGCCGCCGCTTGCGGCACGATCGCGACGCTCGCAGCGGCCGTTGCGCCCAATCTGCCCGTGCTCCTTGCGGCGCAATTTCTGGCCGGCGGCTGCTGGGGCGCGGCCCTGGTCGCGGCATACACCGCGGCGGTGGCGCTGGGGCGGACCGGCCGCGAAGGCCGCTTCCTCGGCACGCTGTTCGCCGTTCTCGCCGCGGCGGCTGCGCTGCGCATTGCGGCCGTGGCGACCGGGGCGGAGCGCGAGGCCGCGTTCAGCGCGCTGCTGCCGTGGCTGCCCGAGGCGGCCTGGCTTGCGGCTGCGCTGCTGCTGGTGGCCGCAACACGCGCCTCCCGTCCGGGCTGACGTAATAGCGCCGCCACAGCGTGCCGCCGGAGCGCACCTCGACCGGCCAGTAGCAGCGGCCGTGGCTGCGGTGCGGCGCGTCAAGGAGCAGCGCGTACTGCACCACGGCGCCGGTTTCGTGCGTGGCGCTCGCCCACGCCTGCGTTTCCGGCAGGTACTTCACCTTGCTCACCGCGCGGCGCAGCGGCATGTTGCCCTCGTCGGGGTAATCGCAGGCGAAGGCCGGCGCGCAGATGAAACTGAGGACGATAAAGCGCCACATCGCCGACATAATGCCATTTCGAAGGGAAGACAAATGCAGCTCTCGCCGAGGCTCGGCATCGCGATCTTGCTCGGCGTGGGCGTCTCGTTCGCCTCGAACCACCTCGCCGCGCGCGTCGCCTTCGATCACGGCGCGAGCGTGGCCGCAGCCGTCGCGGTGCGCGCCTCGTGCACGGCGCTCGTGCTCCTTGCCCTGATGCAGCTGCAGGGCGTGCGCCTCGCGATCCCGGGCGCGCTGCGTCCATGGTCGCTGCTCGCGGGGCTGCTGATCGCGACCCAGAGCTACTGCCTTTACTCCGCGGTGGCGCGCATCCCGCCGGCGCTCGCGCTGCTCGTGTTCCAGACTTCGCCGATGCTCTACGTGCTCATCTCGTGGGCGATGCGCAAGGAGGCGCCGCGCTGGCGCGCGCTCGCGCCCATGGCGCTCGGGCTCGCGGGGCTCGCGCTGGCGCTCGACCTGCGCCTCGAGCACCTGCAGGCGCGCTGGAGCGAGATCGGGGCCGGGGTGCTGTGGGCGTTCGCGAGCGGCTGCAGCATGGCGGTCGTGTACTACCTCAACACGCACGTGCTGAAAGGCATGGACGGCAGGGTGCGCACCTTCGCCATGACCGCGGTGACTGCCACGCTCGCGATCGCGGGCGGGACCGCGGCGCACGCCATCGCGTTCCCCGCGGAGGCGACCGGGTGGGTCGGGCTCGCCTGCCTCACCGTGTTCTATTGCCTGGCGATCATCTCGCTGTTCTTCGTGCTGCCGAAGCTTCCTTCCACTCACACGGTAGCGCTCAACATCGAGCCGATCGCGCTGCTTTTCCTCGCCTGGCTCGTCCTCGGGAATACGGTGACGCCGCTGCAGGTCGCCGGCGCCTTTCTGACCGTCGGCGCGATCGTGTGGCTCGGCACATCTAAGCGGTGATCACGCCTTCGCCGCCGGCGTAGAGGCGCTCGACCAGCGCGGCGCGCCGCTCGAGCACCGCGCGCTGGTTCACGTAGCCCTTGTCGGTGATCTCGTTCGCGTCGATCGACGCCGGCTCGGCGAGAACCAGCAGGCGCGCGGGGTGCATCGAGCTGCCGCCTTCGGCCTTCAGCCGGCCGAGCGAGGCCGAAAGCCTCGCGCGAATTTCCTCCGGCTCGAGCTCCTTCGCCGCCGCGCTGAGGAACACGAGCGCTCCGACCTCGGCGCGGTCGTGGCCGGTGACGACTGCGTCCTGCACGATCGGGTCCGCCGCGGCGATGAGCTTGACCCGCACCGTGCCGACGTTGACCCAGGTGCCGGTCGAGAGCTTGAAGTCCTCGGCGACGCGGCCGTCGAACACGATGCCTTTCGCCGGCGCGCCGGGGTCGGCGAGCTTCACGGCATCGCCGATGCGGTAGAAGCCTTCCTCGTCGAAGGCGGCCGAGGTGAGCTCGGGCCGCCGGTAATATCCGGGGGTCACGTTCGGCCCGCGCACCCGCACCTCGAGCTTGCCGCCGAACGGCGCGAGCTTGAGCTCGCAGCCCGCGACCGGGAGGCCGATCACGCCGGGGCGCTCCATGGGGAAATGCACCGAGGTCGCGAGCGGCGAAGTCTCGGTCGAGCCCCAGGCCGAAAGCATGGCCAGGTCGGCGCCGCGCTTCTCCTCCCGCGCGAGGCGCACGAGCCGGTCCCACAGGTTCTGCGGCAGCGCCGCCGCCGCGTAGAACACGACCTGCAGCTCGCGGAAGAAGCTGCGGCGCAGCTTCGCGTCGCGCTCGAGGAACGGCAGCAGCAGGTCGTAGCCGCGCGGCACGTTGAAGTAGAGGCTCGGCGCGATCTCCTTCAGGTTGCGCACCGTGGCCTCGACGAGGCCGGGCACAGGCTTGCCGCCGTCGATGTAGAGGGTGCCGCCGTTGCGCAGCACCAGGTTGAAATTGTGATTGCCGCCGAAGGTGTGGTTCCACGGCAGCCAGTCGACCAGCACCGGCGCTTTCTCCTGCACGAACGGCCACGCCTGCGCGAGCATCTGCTGGTTCGAGCACAGCATGCGGTGCGTGTTGACCACGCCCTTCGGTATTCCGGTCGATCCGGAGGTGAACAGGATCTTCGCCACCGTGTCCGGGCCGACCTTGCGGTGCTCGCGCTCGAGCGTCGAGCCCGGGTTGGTCTCGAGGAGCTCCGCCACCGGCGTCGAGCTTGCCTTCACCGCCTCGAGCGCGGGACCGAATTTTTCCCGCTCGGCCGCGTACACCAGCCCCGGCTTCACCAATTCGAAGATGGCCTTCAGCTTGCCGAAGTCCTTCGACATCAGCGAATACGCCGGCGACACGGGCACGGCCGCAACGCCCACGTGCATCGCGCCGAGCGCGAGCAGGGCATGGTCGATGCCGTTGTCGGAGAGGATCGCGACCGGCTTTTCGGCGCCGAGCCCGCGGTCGAGGAGCGCCTGCCCGATGCGGCGCACGGCGCCGTAGGCCTCGCGGTAGGAAATCCTGCGCCACGCATCGCCCTTGCGCTCGGCGAGAAACAGGCGCGCCGGGTCGCGGTCGGACCATTGCATCAACCATTCGGTGACGCAGCGCGAATACGGCCCGAGCTTCTGCGGCGAGCGCAGAATCAGCGTGCCGTCGGCGCGCTTCTCGAGGTCGACTTCGGCTGGCGCAAACCGCATGGCCCAAGTCTACAATGCGCTCGATGAAGGCCCGCCGCGGGTTCGCATCGCTTCTTCTCCTTGTCGTCTCTGGCGTGGCGCTCGCGCAGGCCTTCCCGAGCCGCACCGTGACGCTCGTGGTGCCCAATCCTCCGGGCGGTGCGATCGACATCCAGGCGCGCATCTACGCGCAGAAGCTGCAGGACCTCTGGGGCCAGCCGGTGATCGTCGACTACAAGCCGGGTGCCGGGACGCTTCTCGGCATGGAGCACGTGGCGAAGTCCGCGCCCGACGGCCACACGCTGTGCCTGGTGGTGACGCCGCTCGTCATCCTGCCCGCCCTGCGCGAGAAGATGCCGTACGACACGCTGAAGGACCTCGCGCCGGTGACCCTGACCGGCGTATCGTCGATCATGATCGCGGCCTCGCCGACGCTGCACGCGAGCAACATCGCCGAGCTGATCGCGCTGGCGAAGAAGCAGCCGGGCAAGCTGACCTACGCGAGCCCGGGACTCGGCAGCTCGATGCACCTCGCCGGCGAGCTGCTCAAGATGGAGGCGGGCATCGATCTCCTGCACGTCCCGTTCAAGGGCGGCGCGCAGGCCTATCCCGAGCTCATGGCCGGGCGCATCGACCTGCAGCTCGATCCCACCTTCGGCATCTATCGCCACGTCAAGGCGGGAAAAATGAAGGCGATCGCGGTCACGAGCGGGAAGCGCGACCCCTCGGCGCCTGAAGTTCCCGCGGTTGGCGAGACCATTCCCGGCTTCAATGTCCTCAGCATCAATGGCATCGTCGCCGCCGGCGGCACGCCGCGCGAGCTCGCGCGCAGGATCAGCGGCGACTTCCGCAAGCTCCTGCGCGAGCCCGACACCGCCAGGCGGCTGGAGGAGCTCGGCATCGAGCCCGTCGGCAACTCGCCCGAGGAGTTCGGCGCGTTCATCAAGAGCGAGATCGAGCGCTGGACGCGGGTGGCCAAAGCTGCCAACGTGAAGATGGAGTGACATGAGCTTTTTTACGGAGATCTCAGGGGTCGGCATCCGAGACATCGACGTCGATGAGTTCCGGTGCACCATGGACCGCTACGCGGTGTGCGTGATCCGCAACGACAAGCCCGTCAGCGACGCCGAGCACGTCGAGTTCAGCCGCCGCCTGGGGCCGCTCCTGCCGATGAAGATGCTCACGATGGTCGGCAAGTCGAAATCGCGCTTCGCCCATCCCGAGATCATCGACATCGGGAACATCGGCGCCGACGGCAGGCTTCTTCCCGAGGACGACCGCCGCCGCGCGTACAACCGCGGCAACCTGCTTTGGCACACCGACGCCTCCTACGACCAGGCGCGCGGCGTCTATTCGCTCCTCTCGTGCCATTCGATCCCGCCCGGCGGCGCCGACACCGAATTCGCGGATATGAGGGCTGCTTACGATTTTCTCCCCCAGACCCTTAGGGACCGGATTGAAAATCTTGTGGTGGAACACTCCATCTGGCATTCGCGCGCGCTCGCCGGGATGACCGACGTAAGCGAGCAAGAGAAGGCGACCCGGCCGCCGGCGCGCCACCGCCTGGTGCACACGCACCCCGGCTCCGGGCGCAAGGTGCTGTACCTGGCTTCGCACGCCTCGCAGGTGCTGGGAATGCCGCTCGAGGAAGGCCGCGCGCTGCTTCGCGAGCTGATCGAGTTCGCGACCCGGCCCCAGTTCGTCTACCGGCACAGGTGGCGCGTCGGCGACCTGCTGGTGTGGGACAACCAGCAGACCATGCACCGCGGCACGCCGTTCGACGACACGAAGTATCCGCGCGACATGCGCCGCACCACGGTGATCGAGGAAGCGGCCGCGTGAAGCGCAAGCTCCGCAGCAACCTCGAGCGCGGCGGTACCGTGTGGGCCGGGCGGCGCGCGCAGTGGCGCGCGCTCGGCCTGTCCGAGGCCGACATGGAGAAGCCGAAGATCGCGGTGGTGAACAGCTCCTCGGAGCTCTCGAGCTGCTTCAGCCACCTCGACGGCGT
>Ga0070690_100000044_pt1 | contig 58637 bp, 81 predicted proteins | sample KBSS33HmetaG_FD_64671 | JGI IMG/M metagenome (GOLD analysis project Ga0070690, IMG submission 64671) | Switchgrass rhizosphere microbial communities from Kellogg Biological Station, Michigan, USA - KBS S3-3H metaG | ecosystem: Host-associated > Plants > Roots > Rhizosphere ... | reverse complement strand
CGTCGAGGCTGGCGCCGTCGAGGCTGGCGCCGTCGAGGCTGGCGCCGTCGAGGCTGGCGCCGTCGAGGCTGGCTCGGTCGAGGCTGGCTCGGACCGAGGGAGATGCCAGTTCGCTGTCGATCGCCTCAATACGATGCTTCAGCAGCGTGCGCTCGAGGTCGTCGGGGTGCTCGTCATCGATATCATCGACGGTCCGATCGCGCAGCGCGCGCAAGTCATCGCTTGGCATTCCGCGCATAGCGAACCGTTCGAGCGAGGCACGTGTCGGATTCGGACTATCGTCGGGGACGTCTTCGACGTGGATGACTGCGTTTGTGTATCGGTTACGGAATTTGTATTTCACTGTGGGCTCCTTAAAATGCCGTTTCTCGAGCGCGAATCGAACGCGCGACCATTCCGGTATAATCGGACCGCTCTACCGCTGAGCTATCGAGACGGACCAGCCAGCCGTAGATGCGCGGCTGGCGACGTGGGTGTCAGAACGGAATGTCGTCTCGGTCGCGCGGTCCACCTGGCGCGTTGGGATGCTGATCGCGTCCGCCGCCTACTCCTGATCGCGAAGGCGAGCTCTGCTGCCGCGGGGCGCGCGGCGCTCCGCCGGCCGCCCGTACCGACTTCACGGTCGCGCGAAGTTGGGCACCAAAAGCCTTCAGCTCGTTACCGCTGATCTGCTCCTTGAACTTGAACCGTCCTCCTCCAGGTCGGTTGACCCACTGCACCTTGAGTTTCCATTCGCCATCGTACTCCTCGGGCTCGCACGTCAGCGATACATCCTCGGTGAGGATCTGCGAAGCAGGCACTCCATCGAGCTCCGACAGGTCGTCGCCATGCCAACCGGCGATCTGCAGCGACTCTACCGTGCGCTCCGCAGTCTTGTCGGTGAAATGACCAACCCACGATATTGATTCGCCAGGGAATCTCTCGTCGACGATGTCGAACTCGACGGCGATCTGGGTGTTACCGTTCGCGGACCTCCCGAACGTGATCGGGGCGCCGCTCGCGCGGGCTGCGTAGTAATCCTTTTGCATCGGTAGTGTCATGGCGTCTCCTGAATTTCGGTGGTTGCCTTGAGCCCGGCGAGCACGCGCGTTAGCACGCTCGTGTCGCCTGCGGTGATCAGATCCTGAATATCGGTGTACGAAGTCTTCGTACCGGCGTCGGTGAAGAACACGATAGTGCGGTCTCCTCCGGTGATACGGTCGATCTCGGAAGTGATGTCTGCGGCAAGCGTGTCTACGGTTGCGCACTCAGCCTTGAGCTTCGCGTTCGCGAACGGAGCCCAAGGGTGGGCCTCTCCGAGCTCTAGCTCGGTAGGCAGCGATAGCCGGCACTTCACGTCGGGAGCCGATGCGTCTGGGACGAGCTGGATCATCCGGCGCCCCGTCGACCATCCACGCGCGCGCTTGACCTGCGATTCGTCGCCCTTTAGCGCGGCTCCGCCGCCCTCGAAGTTGACGAAGCCGACGACGTCACACCAGGCGGCGACCTTTGCCCATGCGAGCTCGTGCATCTCGGAGAGGAACCGGTCGTAGTCCGGTCCGCGGGGATTTTTGTACGTCTTCTCGTCGCTGTGGGCCAGGATGACTATCGCCATCCCGGCATGGATGAGACGGTCGAGCCGCTCCTTGAGTACTCGGATCTCGGCGACCGCCACCTTGTAGCCCTTGCCGTAGCCGTACGCCTCGACGTTTGCCTTTCCGTCCCTACGGCAGATGAAGTCGTGCAGCAGGGTCTCGAGCGCGTCAAGCGTGTCGATCACGAGCGACTGGTATCCGTGTCCAGGGTTGGCGAGTAGGTCGTCGATACCGGTCAGCACCTCCTCGTACATCCGGGGAACGTGTCCGCCGGGCTCGTCGCGGAACGTGTACCGCGTGACGTTGACCAGCGGAGACCCGCCCTCGATGTCGAGGAACAGCGGCGCCGGAGCATCGGCGCCCAGGCTCGTCTTACCGACGCCTCGGGGACCGTAGAACAGGTGACGCAGCGGGACGTGTAGAATGCCGCGCGATACGGCGCTGAGCCTCGACGCACGCGTAGGTTGAGGCTGCGAATGGTGCGCAGCCGGTAGTCTCGCGCCGGCCGGGCGCGGTGCGGGCGCCTGTGTCGGCGCTGGTCTTGGTGTCGGTGCTGTCGTCATCGGTGATTGCCCCTCTCTCGGGCACGCATGGGTTACGTCGCGCTGGCCAGCTCGGGATGAGCAGGTCCGCGCTGAAAATCGTTGATGTTGGCGCGACCGCAGCACGCCTCGAACATCGAGCACATGTACCGGCCGCGCGAGCACGCGTCTGGATTTCGCGGCCAGTACTCGCGCCGGCGACAGTCCTCGGCCTGCTCGATGTCGGCGACCACGTCGCGCCGCATCTCTGGTAGCTCGTCATCAAGCCTAACCACCTTGCTGCGCTGCAGCCACCCGTCTGGGTCCTCGGCGATGACCTCGAGCAGCCGCTCCTCGAACTGCTCGATGGTCTCGTCGGTGTCGCGCTGGTTCGCGTGCAACCGTGGCGCCTGTGGTACGCCGTCTGCGTCGCACTTCCACCCGGTCGCCTTGCATTCGTCGCAGTCGACGCGCTTGACCTCCGAGGCGAACACGACGTCGTAGTGGCCGCGGCCCTGGACGATTCCTGCCTTGCCGCCAGCGCTACCGCCACATCGCTTGCAGCCCTTTCCTAGCGTGTATTTGCGCGCAGCTTCCGGAGTCGCCGACAGCTGGTCATGCTGTGGCCGCTTGATCACGTCGTAGATGCAGCCGGCAATGTCGTAGCCGAGCATCGTCGCGCCGTCGATGTAGATGCTGACCTGGCTATCGAGCGTGAGCCGCTCCCAGTACGGTCCGCCGAGCGAGGTCTCAGAGCCGGTGAACTTGTGCTCGAGCACGTACACGCGGCCGTCGGCGCGGTCGCGGATGATGGCGTCGATCTTCCCGCCGATGAGGTGGTCGCCGAGCGCGTATCTGAACTCCTGCTCGACGGCGAGGATCTCCCAGTTCTCGGCGCCCCATCGCTCGTGGTAGGCGATGAGGAGCAGGCGCAGCTTGCAGCGGTCGAACGTAGCAAGCTCGGAAGCGTCGGCGACGGCGAGCGCGGCGGGCAGGCGATCGCTGATCGCTCGCCACAAGCGGTCACGAGACGGCTCGTCGGACATGTCGATGCTATCGCAGACGGCAGTCGCCTCCTTCCACGCGAGGTAATACGCCTCGAGAGCAGCGTGGCCGACCGTGCCGAACATCGCCTCAGGAGTCGACGGCGTCTGGATGCCGAGCTCGTAACGGAGCTGGTGCAGCCGGCGGCACTGGCGCAGCACGCGGAGACGGCTATGGGTGTAGAGCTCGGTCACCGAGACGACTCCGTGACCGAAGCCCGCACCCCGCGCATCCTATGCACGCTCGCGCGCAGCTCACGCCGGCGGCGTCGCCACGCGCGGTCAGCGCGCGCCGGAACGTTTGTCGGCAGCTTCGTGCTGCGGCGACCGACCGTTACGCCGGCGGCGAATGCCGCGGCAATAGCGTAGACACACAGCCAGATCACAGCCCGGACTCCCCGCCGAGCTCGTGCGTGACGTCGTCGCCATCGACAGGCTCATCGTCGCCGATGCAGACCTCAACCGCCACGAACCTCGGCATGGGGACCGCGCGAAACCGCCGGACGGCCTCGTCCGGATCGGTGATGCAATCGCGACGACACTGCTCCTTGATGTCGTCGGCGATGTCACACCTCGCGTCGGCGAGCGCCGCGCCGAGCGTCCACCGCATCGCGGCAAGGTCTGGGGATTCTATGATCACGGTATTGTCTCCATAGCCACACACACGGCATGGCAGAATTGTGAATCAAGACGGAAGTCTTCCCATTAGTGCATAATCAACGCAGATACATGCACTTTCATTGTCAGCCCACACGCCGCACGAACTTGCCATTGGATCGATTGAACACGGGCACGTCATCGTTCACCTCATGAGTCAGCGTTGCGGTACGCGATTCGCTCGCGCTCCAAGGCTGCAGCGGCATCTCGGTTCGCCTCCTGGGCAGCCGCAGTGAGCTCGGCGAGCCGGCGCTTGAGGTCGGCTATGGTCTCCGCGTCGCGCTCGGCCTGAGCCCCGAGCATCACGTAGTCGCGGCAGATGGCCTCGATGAGGCCGCGATCGCCGGCGAGGTCCCAGCTGTCACGCTGGGCAGCCGCGGCGACGTCGAGCAGGTGCTCGCGGTCAGACGAGCCCGTCGACGGCGTAGCGTGGGGCGCTTCCGGCGCCGGCTGCGCGGCTGCGTAGCGCTGCTCCGGCATGCAGTACGGGCATCCGCACGATGCGCCGTGCCGCGAGATGCCGCCACCGAAGATCCGCGCCGAACTTTCGGCGGATGATAACGACCGATGTTTGCTCACAGCCCGAGCCCTTTCTTGGCGGCATCGAGAACCTGAGAAACGGCCCCCCAGCTCGTCAAGTTCGCTGACGCGCACCTCCTGCTTAGCCGCAGCGATAACCACGACAACAGCCGCGCGCTCGAGCTCGACGAGAGCCGCGGCGCGGCCTGGCAGGTCAGCGGTACGTGCGTAGGCTCGCGCAGCGCCGCGCAGCTTCTTCCTGGCTTGCTCGAGGAGATCGGCGTCGCTCATGCCCATGCATATTACGCATGGCAGGATGATCCGTCAAGACAGAAAATGCAACGGATGCATAACACCTACGCCTTGGGCTGACCTCCATCTACCGCCCCGATGACCCACTTTGGCTTAGTCATGAGCTCGTGCACGGCAACCGTGTCGCGAAGCGCCTCCAAAATCTCGTCGAATTTCTCGGGACACAGCTGAGATAGCCGAGCCCCCAGTCGCGTCCACTCCAGCGATCTACGACCCATCGTAGAAATAATGCATATTTTCGCGATCAATGATCGGAAAACGCTAAACTTCACGCGTCTACAACGCAGATCGGTCGTGTAACGTGGCTGCGCTTACTGTCTACTTTTACGATGTTGCGATGGTAGGGGATGCGACACCACCTCCCGCAGTCGATCCAGCGCGGAATCTGGAGAAGTCGATGCCTGACCTACGCCTTCATAGGCGAGCTGGAGAAGGTGCTCGAATAGAAGAGGGCGATCCGCCTCAAGTAGCGCACCGAGCCGGCACCAAAGGGCGTGGCGATCGTCCCTCACCGCAACTAGCGGAACCGGAAGATCGAGCGCGCGGCTGAGCTTCATGAGCGCTGCGTACGTTGCCGTGCCACCTACGCGCAGGGTTCTGGATACCGTGGCCTGGTTTATGCCGGCCAGCCTGGCTACCGCACCCTGGCCTCCAGCACGCTCAACTGCACCTCTGAGCAGTGAGCGGTAGCACTCCTCGACCGGCACCGGTAGATCGGGTGTTTTCGCCATTACTTATATTATATCACGTACTTACGATGCATTGCATGCATCGGGTATTGACCTAGCGATGCATTGGATGCATATCTTGGTCGATGCTCTCACATGAACGGGTGCGTATCTGCCGAGAACGCGAAGGGCTGACCCAACAGCAGCTCGCCGCGCGATCCGGCATGGTCCAGAGCAAAATCAGCCGCATCGAGAGCGGACGTCAACGGCTTACCGCTGACGAGCTCGACGCGTTGATCCGTGCGCTTGGGAAGACGAGGTCGCAGTTCTATCGGGTTCGTGCATCGGTCGATCAACCGTAGTCGTCGATCGCTGATCTCGCAAGTAAGTAACTACATTAATAATTTTAGTAGCATTTGCCTGAAATAACCGTCGAGGCTCACGATGAAGGTCACCGTTACGTTCATGGATAACGCACGGCGTACCGCCGCGATCAATGTGCGGCCGTCGTTGCTCGACCGATTGCTATTAGGTGCGCGGGAACTCCAGGACATGGCCTGCGCCGCCGTGCATGATGACGGCGGACGCCTCTGGCTCTGGGACTCGACGGGCCGCCGCATCACCAACCGCCGCATCGTCGCAACGATTGAACGGAGCAGGCGCCTCGTTGAGGCGGCACATCGTCGGGAAGTGACAACATGAGCGAACCGACCGGCTCGGACATGGCCTACGCCGCGCTTCCCAGCTGGCGCAAGCCGTACGGGGAAAGCCTCGCGGCGCCCGAGGAGCGCCGCGCTCGCGAGCTCGGCAGCCTGTGCGCGGCAATCATCGACATTGTCGGAGACGCCGCGCTGACGCGCGACCAGATCGCCGAGGCTATCCACGAGGACTGGGGGGCAAGCTCGGAAGCCAGCATCGGTCACGCGCTTCGCGTCATGATGCGCGATGGCCAGTTGCGTCGCGACGGTGATTGCTACGTCGGAGCGGAGCCGTGACCCGGACCTCAAAACGGCGCGTAGAGCAAGGCGTCGATCCCGTCGTCGCTGGATCTGATGCAGCCCGGAAGCTCGGCCACGTGCCGCTCCGGCAGAACCGAAGCTTCGAGTGCTGGCAATGTCCGGCGTCTGGCTCGGTCGACCAGGATGGAGCACGGGTCGGCTCCATCTTCACGGAGCCGTGCAAGCGATGAGGTCGCGTCGAGCCGGACATGGCTGCACGGCTGGTTTCTCGCCGGCGGCGTGCGCAGGATCCGGCTTGGTGCCGGCCGCGCGCACCGCATCGCCAACCGCCAAGCTCAGCGACGCCCCGCATCTCGCCGCTGCGATGGCGGTCATCGCGCTCGATGTCGCGGCGTACGAGCAGACCGAGGCGTATTGGCAGATCGTCTGGAAGGTCGAGCCGTGACCCGCCGAGCGCTCGACCTCGTAGGAAATGCATTGCTTGCCGCGACCGTAGGCGGCCCGGTTCGGGCCGTGCTCGCCGGATCCGTGGTGCTCTATGCCGTCGGCAGCTGGCTCGGATGGTGGATCGTCGAGGCGATTGTCTTCGCTGGTCTCGCCGACGCCGCTTGGTGCGCATCGAAGCTACCGGCGCGGTGGAGGCCGTGGTGAGCGAAACCGAAGCCAACGACCCCGCTTCCCAAGAGTCATCCGATGCTCGCGAGCGATTCTTCGGACCATGGCAAGATGAACCCGCGTCCGCCGCCGAGCTCGACCGTCGCATCACCGAGTCCGGTCTCTTCGATCGCTCATTCCCCGAGGTGCGCGGCTACTACCTGACGCACCGACCGAACCGCGACAGCAAGGACGCGCGGATCGATCGGGTCCTCATCCCGGGTCCGAAGCTCCGCGACGCCGGCTGGACCGCGGCAATCGGCGTCGAGATCAAGGCATCTGGCTCCAAGCTCGGCCCCGCGCTCTCACAGGCGATCGACTACACGTACTGCGCGTTCAACGTCGGTCCGCACTGGCTGCACCTCCAGCACATTTTCCTCTGGCCGCTCCAGCCACAACGGGGATGCGTCCAGTCGGTCATGGTACAGAACTGCATCGGTGCGCTCTACGATGCGCACCACGCTACGCTGATCTTCCAGCTCGAGCGCCAGGTCATCCGGCTCAACAACGATGGCTCGCTACACGTCGCGGCCTCGGTCGCCGGCACGAAGAAGGGCTCGCGGTGACCACACCATCGGCTTACCCAGAGGAAGCGCTGCGCTTCCTCGAGCTACTCGCCCGACCGGGCGACGTGTTTGAGCTGCGCGGCCTCTCCAAGCGCGGCGGTCGTCCCACCGTGTGGTCCGGGTTCTTCGACGACATGAAACTGCTCGCGCGTTCGGCAGTCGAGCGCTCGGGCCGTGACGACGGCGTTTACGTGACCATCAACCCGGTGCACAGCGGGCTGCTCTCCCGACTTCCCAAGAACCGCATGCACCAGGCCGGCAACGGAGACACCAGCTCGGATAAGGACATCACCAAGCGACGCCATCTGCTGATCGACGTCGATCCGGTCAGGCCGGCCGGAATCAGCTCGACCGACGAGGAGCACGCGGCAGCCGTGGCGATGGTCGCCGAAATCGCTGCTGAGCTCGCCGCGCTTGGCTGGCCCGAGCCGCTCGTCGCCGACTCGGGCAACGGCGGCCACCTGATCTACGCGATCGACCTCCCCAGCGACGATGGGCACCTGGTCTCGCGTGTGCTCTCAGCTCTCAGCAGGAAGTTCTCCACGCCTGCGCTCAAGATCGACGAGAAGGTTTTCAACCCGGCTCGTATATCGAAGATCTACGGAACGTTGACCCGCAAGGGAGAGAACACCCAGGATAGGCCGCACCGGATCTCGAGGATCGTATCAGCCCCTTCCTCGATGACAATCGTCACGCGCGAGCAGCTCGAGTCGTTCGCTCCGGCCGCTGCTCCGACACCGCAGCCGAACCGCGGACCGGCCAACACCCAGGACCGCTACACGCCGCGCGGCGACCGCCCGAAGTTCGACCTCGACGCTTTCATCACCGAGCATCTGCCGGATGCCCAGCTGCAGGACTGGTCAGGCGGCGAGCACGGCAGCCGGAAGTGGCTCCTACCCGTATGCCCGTTCAACAACGGCCACGACCGGCGCGAAGCTTTCATCGTCGAAATGAACAGCGGTGCGGTATCGGCCGGCTGCAAGCACGACAGTTGCGTATGGGGATGGCGCGATCTGCGGCGGTTGTTCGAGCCGGAGCGCGCGGAACGGCAGCTCGCGAGCGCCGGGCCGCGCTCGAACGGCAACGGCAACCATGCCGCGCGTCGACTGACCGATCGCGAGCCGCCGCCAGAGGTCATCTACCAGGCGCCATCGATCTCGCCCAGCGAGGCCGCCGAGATCGACGCTTTGTACCAGCGCGAGCGCGAAGCTGAAACACCCGATGCGCGATCGACAGCTAAGACCACCGCGCCAGCACCGGCCGCTCCTACCAAGCCGCCCCCGTGGTTCCGCGGACCGCAACTAGTCGACGAGATCATGCGCTACGCAGCAGAGCCGTGGGTGTCGCTCCTGATCGGAGGCGAGGAACTCGGCCGCGTTCGCAACGGCGGCATCGTCGTGATCATGGGTGGCTCAGGCTCCGGAAAGTCGAGCCTGACCTCGGGGGTACTCGTTGAACACGCGCAGCATGTCGGACCTGCGATCGCGCTATCGATCGAGCTACCCGCCGAGGAATTCGGCGGTCGTGTGGTCGGGATGCGATGCGACGCGAGCTGGGAAGAATCGCTGCGCGGTCAGGTGCGGATCGAGTTCATGCGGGACGCGCTCGACCTGCCACGGCTCTACGTGATCGACCAGGAGAACGCGACCCTCGAGAACCTCGAGCGCGCCGTCACCCAAGCTAAGCTCGACTACCCGGGCGAGTCGATCCTCGTCGCGATCGATTATGCGCAGCTCCTCGAGAGCAAGGAGCGCGAGGTGCGCATGCAAGTCACCGACGCGTTCAAACGGATCAACCGCATCACGCGAAAGCATCGCGTAGTCGCGCTCGCCGTTTCGCAGATGAGCCGGTCCGCGGCACAGCAGGCGCGCGACGGCGAGAAGCTCGGCGTCGCATCGGCTGATGGCGGCGCCGAGTCCGCGGCGATCGAGCGGTTCGCGACGATGACGCTCGCGATCGGAGCCATGTCGGAGCCGCGACAGGACGGATCGCGCTCCGTCGAGCTATCGCTCGGCAAGGGGCGCATGACCGGCGGTGACCGCGTGTTTCCGATGGAGTACGTCGGCCGCACCGGGCGGTGGCGCATCGCCGGCAGCGCGAAGATGGCGGCGGAGGTTCGCGACGGTCGCGATGCCGAGCGCTCGGCAAAGCTCCAAGCATCGCTTGAGCTCGCGCTTCTCGGCGCGGCGATGCAGTCCGCGGCGCCGATGTCGCGCGAGGACCTGTGCGAGCAGGTGCAAGGCCGCGGCACGTACAAGCGCTCGGCGGTCGCCTGCCTGGTCGCTCGCGGCGACCTGGTCGAGGTCGCAATCAAGAAACCGAGGTCCAGAGCATGGCTTGTCTGGACTCCAGATCGTGCTCTGGAACACGGAAATAAGTTGGTTAGAGACATGGAGGATGAGCGATGAACTCGGCAAATTTCACCTTCCGGACTGCCGTCCGACTACCGTCCGGACGGCAGTGTACGAGTGACGTCCGGATCCCCGTAGGGGTCCGGACGGACGTCACTCGGGACTTATGGAATGAAGTCCAGCGTCCCGCGTCCGGACGGCAGTCGATCAAAAAAGACGCGGTGCGGCTATGATTGGGGTCTATAGACCACAACTTAGGCCCTATCAGCTTGCGGCTGATGCGGCCATCGACCGCGAGCTGGCGCGCGTTCGCTCGACCCTGCTCGTGATGGCGACGGGGACCGGCAAGACGACGTCGTTCGTCGAGCGCACCCGTCGCTGCAAGCTCAACGGCGGACGCACGCTGATCCTCGCCGACCGCGACGAGCTGATCCGCCAGCCGCAGCGCAAGCTCGAGGCGATCGGCATCGTCGCCGACGTCGAGAAGTCTCGCGAGCGCGCCAGCCTGAGCGCCAAGGTCGTGATCGCGTCGGTGCAGTCCTTGCGCGGCGCCCGGCTGGCCCGTTTCCCGCGCGACCACTTCGACCTGGTGATAGCCGACGAGGCGGACCTTGCGATGGCGCCGAGCTGGCGAGCGATCATCGACCACTTCGCGACGGCAAAGCTCCTCGGCGTGACGGCGACGCCGATCCGCGCCGATGGGCAGGCGCTCGGCGAGATCTTCGAGAGCGTCGCGTACCGGTACGAGATCCGCGACGCGATCCGCGACGGCTACCTCGCGCCGATCGTCGCGCGCCGGGTCGTGCTAGACGGCATCGACCTATCGGCGGTGAAGACGCGCGGCGGCGACCTGGCGCAGGACCAGCTCGCGGAGATCCTCGAGACCGAGCGCGCGATCAGCGGCGTCGTCGTCCCGCTGCTCGAGCTGTCCCGCGACCGTCCTACTGTCGTGTTCGGCGTCGACGTCGCGCACGCCGAGCATCTCGCGGCCGCGCTGAACGATCGCCGCCCGGGATGCGCCCGCGCCGTGAGCGGCGACACCGCGCAGGACGAGCGCCGCGGGCTGCTCGAGGCGTACGAGCGCGGCGAGTTCCAGTTCCTGTGCAATTGCGCCTTGCTCTGCCGCGGCTGGGACGCACCGCACACGAGCTGCGTGGCGATCGCGCGCCCAACGAAGTCCTGGGCGCTCGCCTGCCAGATGGCCGGCCGCGGGACAAGGCTCTCGCCGGCGACGGGCAAGCGCGACTGCCTGCTGCTGCACTTTACGGGCGCCGCGGGCAAGCACCGGCTGATCGGCCCGGCCGACTGCCTGGCGGGCAGCGAGCACGGCCCCGATGCGCTCGCCGACGACGTGCGCGAGGAAATCGATCGGCTCCTAGGGACGCAGCAACTCGAGCTCGAGCGCGTCATCGCGTCGGCCGACGCCGAGGTCGCCAAGCGCCGCGCGCAGATCGCCAAGGACGCGATGGTGCGGTTTCACGCCGCCGAGATCGACCCGTTCATCGGAGACGATGACCACGAGGGAGCACTCCACGTCACGACGCGACCCGAGCCTGGCATGTTCACGCGCCAGCCAAGCGACGCGCAGCTCCGCGCGCTCGACAAGATCGGCGTGACCGTTGCGAAGCTGCCGGCCGCGTTCTCGATGGCCGACGCGTCGCGGCTGCTCGGACGGCACGCCGCGCGCCGCGCCCGCGGGCTCTGCTCGCTAGCGCAGGCGAAGCGAATCGCCCAGGGGACCAACATCGACACCCGCGCCATGACGTTCGAGCGCGCCAAGGAGCTGTGCACGATGCTGCGTCACGGGTCCTGGAGACCCCAGTCGTTATTTTGTACTCCGGAATACATATCTTCAGCAAACGCCAGGGCGCACGACACGAGGCGGCTCAGCGCACCCGCTGGCGTGCCAGAAAAGGCCACTGGATTGCGCCAGGACGAATCCGTCGATGCGCGACCGACCTACGGGTCAGCGATCGCACACAGCGCAAACCATGAACTCGTGGATGGTGCCGCGTGAAGGCCGCCAATAGGTCGTCACAGCACAGCGCGGCGACCGATCAGCATGGGACCCCGCTCGAGGTGGTGACGCTGATCCACCTCACGCTCGGTGGCCCGCCGGATCTGGATCCCGCCACCTCTCCGGCCTGGAACGACTTGATACAGGCGCGACGGATCATCACCGCGGACCAGGACGCGCTGGTTACGCCGTGGCACCCTGATGCGCCGGCGCCGAACCGGCTGAATACGGATCGGCGATCCGCGCCGCCGGGCCACGTGATGACGGTTGCTCTCAACCCGCCTGGCGATCCTCGTGGCGAGCTCGTCGCCGCGTTCTGGCGCGTGCTCGTCGAGTACTACCTGCGAGGCTGGGTAACCGCGGCGGTCTGGGTCGGATTTAACGTCGAGCAGCTCAGCCGGCTGCAGCGCGTCGGCGCGCGCTCGCATCCGCTGCGTCACCCGACCTGCGTCCCATCGGAGCGGATCGCCTATCGCCGCACGCTCACCGAGCTCGGCGAAGATCCGCCCCACGCCAGCTTCGTCACGCTGCTCAGCCGCGACCCGCGGCAGATCGAAACCTTCGCCGCGGCCGGCGCCGAGCTCGGCTGCGTCACCAACGGCTGCATCCACTGACCGATCGAAAAGGACAACGACCATGGCTACCGAAACTTCAAGCCCAACAACGACCACCGACATTGCCGACGTCATCAGGCGGCACCTGAAGAAGACCCTTCCGTGCGCGCTGAGCCGCGATGAGCTGACCACGATAGCGATTGACGCGGCGAAGAAGCGGCGTCGACTCCGCGAGCTCGAGTCTGACCTCGCCGCGGAGAAGAAGCGTCGGCAGCAGCAGATCGACGAGCTTCAGGGCGAGATCGACACGCACGACAGGGAGCTCGACACCGGGGAGCAGGATCGCGTCGTACTGTGCGACGAGATTTTTCGCTCCGGTACGGTCTATGTACGTCGCAACGATACGCTAGAGGAGATCGAGCCGCGCCCGGCTACCGCTCAGGAGGCGCAGCGCTACCTGCCAGCGGTGGAGAGCACGCTGAATCCGGGACCCCGCGGTCCGCTACTCGACCAAGCCGCCGCGGTCCAGGCGGCGGAGCGGGCCGGAGGAGAGGAGCCAGCTGACGACGAAGACGAGGATGATGACGATGGGCCCGAAGACGATGGGCTCGCCGAGCTGACGCCGGCGCAGCAAGCGGCCCGCGATGCCGCGACGGCGAGGAAGGCACGTCGCGGCGGCCGGAAGGGAAAGGGGAAGTGACGGTCCGCCGCGATGAGACACCGCGCGGTCCGCGGATTGTCGTGCATCTCGGTGGCGAGGATCACGTGCTAAGCATCGGGATCGCGACCGAGCTCCGCGACAGGCTGATCGCCGCGCTGATATATGACGACTTATCGGTGGGCGAATATGTGCGCTGGGAAACACCAAATCATCGATGGATCGAGGGAGAGATCGCCGCTGTCCGCAAGACTGGAAATCGCTGGTCCGAGATCAGTATCCGCGTCAGCGCATTCGGAAATTGTGCCTCAGACCGGATCGAGCCTGGCGAACTAGTTGAGGTTGATAGCATCTGGTGCAGGCGAATCGAGCGAGCGCAGCGGCCCACCGAACTGGCCGGTGGTCGCACATGAGCGCCGTTGGTCGCCCCGCCATGGACCTCGCCGTCCGCGTGTTCGGCCGGCTCACGGCGACCAGCACGGCAAGGCGATGTGCCGCGGTGCTCGGCCGGCGCGCCGCGAGGTCGGCGGCATGAGCGTCTACGTCGACAAGTCGATTTGGGGCTACGGCCGGATGGTCATGTGCCACATGATCGCCGACACGCCAGATGAGCTTCATGCGATGGCCGACAAGATCGGTGTTGCGCGCAAGTGGTTCCAGGATCCGAGGACGATGGACGTCAATACGCCGCATTACGACATATCCAAGGGTAAGCGAGCCATGGCGGTGAAGGCCGGTGCGCATGAGTGCGACCGTAGTGCGTTCGTGGCGATCGTCCGGCGCATCAGGGAGTCGGGAGCATTTCGGTGACCGTGTCACGCGACAACATCCTCGGTATCGACCCGGGCACGCGCGACCTCGGCTGGGCCGTGATCTCTCCGAGCTGTCGCGTGCTCGAGCTCGGCGTCGTGCACCAGGAGCGCGACGATAGCCTCGCCAAGTCCACGGACCGCCAGGTCCGCGTGCACGTCCAGGCCGCGCTCATCCGCGACCTGGTGCGCCGGCACCGGATCCGCCGCGCCGTGGCCGAGGCGGCGAGCTTCAATCCGCGGCGCTTCACGATGGCGGTCGGGCTGTGCATGAGCATCGGCGCGCTGACCGGCGTGGCGGCTGCGCTAGAGCTCGAGCTGTACGAGCTGCCGCCGAAGCGCTGGCAGGCGGCGATCCTCGGGCGCGAGCCGAACGCCAAGGGGAAGCTCGACTACGACGAGGTGTTTCGCCGCGTGGCGGCGTACGTGGGCGATGGGTCGACGCCAGCCGGCGCACAGCTCGCGGCGATACCGGCGGCGCGGCGCAACCACGCGCTCGACGCGGTCGGCGTCGGGGAGTTCGCGGTGCTGTGTCCTGACCAGCTGACAAGGATAGGAGAAACGCAATGATGGACTTCATCTCTGTGCACATGCTCCGCATGCGGACGTATGAGCGGCTACAGCAAATTGCCGACGCCGCGTCTCACGTGCGCAGCGAACGTTCGTGGTCGGCACGGTCGGAGCGTGTCCGGACAACTACGTGATCGGCGCAGGAGCAGGAGCGACGTGGGAAGAGGCGTTCGCAGCCGCCGACGCGCGAGCCAAGGCGCCGGCGGTGACCGCAGGCTGATCGCTCTGGCGCGAGGCGCCGCGATCGGGTTACGGTGGGGCGATGCAGGAGTTCGCTCTCGAGCATCCCATCGTCACGCTGCTAATCGTGGTAGCGATCCTCAGAACGCTGCGCGGCGGTTATCCCGTGGGCTCGCCGCGAGCATGATGAGGACGAGGTCTGAGATGAGCTGGGTCGACCTAGGCAATCTGCGCCTGGAGATCGCCGAGATTGCTGAGGAGCGCGCTCGCACCGCTGGTGTCGAGAATCCGCGCGCCAGCGTACGTATCGATGAGCCAGACGCGCGGGGCCTGCCCGCACTGGAATTCGACCGACCTCCGACTAGGCGGTTACGGTAAAGTTACGGTGGACGCATCCACGTATCAGCAACGAATCCTCGACAACAAGTGCACCTACTCGGTGAGCTGCAGCCGCCGGGCGGTGGACGGCACCAGCCACTGCAAGCGGCACCGCAGGAGGGCGCTCAAGGAGCACGCCGCCATGATGCGGAAGCTCCGCGACCGCCGCGAGGCGGCCGGGCAGTGGCGCGGCTGCGGGCACCCCAAGAACCCGGGCAAGCGGTGCGCGATCTGTGCAGCGCGCCGACCCGAGCGGATCTCCGACGAGGCGGTTACGGTAGAGTTACGGCAGAACCGCGGCGACCCGTTCCGCCGCGACAACGATGGCTGGAAGCGCTACCGCGGCAAGGGTCGGCGCGGCGCCCCCGGCGCGGCCGTGAACGACGAGCAGGACCTCCGCGACGCGCTCAAACACCTCGAGCGCGGGACCCAGGCCCTGGCCTATGCGCGCTCCGCCGAGGTGCAGGCCCTGCCGCGGATCCAGCGCCGGGCCGTGATGGAGGAAGCCGTGGACCGCCTGGGGCTGGTGGGGCGCGCCGTGATCGAGGTGGTGCAGCGCAACGCGGCGCAGGGGGGGACAACGGAACACCATGGAATGTCCCCCGGGGTGCGCAATACAAATCCGGCGGGAGCCGAGTCGGCCAACGACGAGACCATGGACTACGCTAGCCCGCGGCAGGCTGCGCAGCTCGCGGCGGCGGCCAGATCCGGCATGCACGTCTACGCGCCGCCGCGCGATGCCGCTGGTGCGCGCAAGGTCAAGTCTGGCGCGGCCGAGATGCCGAAGCCGCCTGACCTCGAGCCGCTTCGCGCCGCCCTCGCCGTGCGTGGCCTTTGGCTCAGCGACGAGGGGGCGTTCTACTGGCTCGTCGTGGAGCGTGCCTCGTGAACAGCCGGCGCGCGGACAACTTTGGCGGCGCCACGGAGCAGGGGAAGGGGACCCGGTTCGTGAAGGGGCAGAGCGGCAACCCCGGGGGCAGGACAAAGGCGGCCGAGCACATGCGAAGGCTGGTGCCGACGCTCATCGCCGAGCTCACCCACGGCGGAGCAGACCTGGTGATGATGCTGCTGCGAATCGCCGCCGGCGCCGAGCAGGGCATGGATGACAACAAGAGCCGTTTCTGGGCGATCCGCGAGCTGCTCGACCGGAGCCTTGGCAGGCCGGCCATGTCGCTCAAGGTAGAGTCCGGGATGGAAACGGCGTCGCCGCGGCTGGACGACCGCGAGCTCACCGATGACGAGCTCCGCATCCTATCGAAGATCGACCAGGCGCTACCGGCCAAGGTGATTCCGCTCGTGCCCATACCGGCGACCGCAGTGGAGGCGCCCAGCGATGGCAACGGCGGTAGCAGCTCCAGCTGACGCTGATCGGGATGATGTCGATCGCTCCGCGATCGCGCGCTGGGCACGGGCCAAGCTTGCGCGGCGCTGGCTGAGCGACTTCGTGCAGCAGGCCGTGGCGGCCGGCGTCGTCAACGGATGTACCCGTATCGACTGGGGACCGCACCTCGACGCGATCTGCCTCCATACCCAGCTCCAGCTCGAGGGCTGGGTGGTCGCCAACGGTCCGCCCCGGGACAGCGAAGAATGGGACGAGTGGGCGGACCGCCACGCCGACATGATCGCGCGGCAGCGCGCCGCCTGGGAGCGCGAGTGGCCGGTGGAGGTCCAAGAGGGCGAGCCGCCGCGCACCGAGCGCGCGACGTGGGAGGACGGCGAGCCGGATCCGTGGCTGCGCTACGTATTAGTGCCTAATATGATTTACAATTTACCGCCCGGGACTTTCAAAAGCACCGTCGTTGAGGTCCTGGCATGCGCCTGGATCTGGCTGCACGCGCCGACGTTCGCGTTCGGCGCCGCCTCTGGCATCGACGCCAACGTCACGCGCGACAGCAACGCGACCCGCGACATCATCCGATCGGCCTGGTACCGCGAGACCTTCGAAATCAGCTGGGACACCTACGACGTCGATGACCCGTCCGACGAACCCGACCCGGTGGCACCGCGCGACATTACGCTCCGGCCCGACGTCGACAGCGTGAGCCACTGGGCGACCAGCGCGGGCGGCGTCCGCTACTCGCGCACCTGGCAGCGCGGATTCACCGGGCTGCACGTCGACGGGCTGTTCGGTGATGACCCGGACGACGCGGACCGGGTCCACAACGAGAGCACGCGGCTCGCGGCCCAGAACAAGTGGACCAACGCGATGGAGACTCGCGTCAACGACGAGCACCGGAGCATTAGGCTCGTCATGCAGCAGGTCGTCCACGTCGAGGGCGTGAGCGCGTACCTGCTGTCGATCGCCCGCTGGTCGCCGCGGACCCCGAAGGGCTGGGCGCATCTCTGCATCCCGGCCGAGTACGGCTACGGGCCGGCCGACGCGCCCGAGATCACCCCGTTCGGCTGGCGGGACTGGCGGACCGCCAAGGGCGAGACCATGCACCCGCGGCTATCCGCTGGCGTGCTCGCCGACAAGCGGCTCAAGCTGCCCGGGTACGAGGGGCAGTACAACCAGAACGCGCAGCGCGTCGTCGACGGCATCTTCAAGCGAGCGCATGCGCGGTTCTTTGTCTTCGAGGGTGATAACGTGGCCGCGCTGCGCCGCCGGCCGGACGGTTGCGTGCCGCGGGCGGAGCTGCCGCCGATCGTCATCAAGCCCGGCGAGCTCGAGCGGCTCACGCTGAGCGTCGACGCCGCGAACAGCCTCGATCCGAAGCCCGGCGCGAAGATCTCCGCGGTCGGGCTGATCGTCGGCGGATGTCGCGGCGAGGAGCGGTTCGCCGTGGACGACCGGACGCGCGTGCTCGGCGTTGACGGGACGTACCGGGCCATCTACGAGCTCATCGGCGCGTGGATGATCGAGCGCGTGCTGGTCGAGCTCAAGGCGCTCGGAGCCGGTGTCTGCGCGGAGGTCGAGCGAAGCATCAAGCGCGGCTGGTACCTCGACGAGCATGACCGCAAGGTCGAGCTCCTGTGGCCGGACGGGACGCGTGCGCGCTGCGAGGTCGAGCCCTGGAAGCCCCCGCCGAACGAGGACAAGGTGCAGCGCGCGCATGGCGCCTTGCCGACCTGGTCGGAATGCAGGACCTACGTGCGCGACGGCGCGTCGTGGCTGTATCCACAGGTCGAGCTCGATAGCCGCAAGACGCTCGACGAGGGGTTCATCGGCGAGATGTGCTCGTTCCCGGGGAGCCGGCGCAAAGACCGGGTCGACGCGTGGTCGCAGTTCGTGGCCCGGTACCGCGGCGCGGTGGACCCCCGCGAGAAGTGGCGGGCGATGGCCCGGCTGGCGGCGGTGGGCGGGCGGTGACGAGGGATTGATAGATTGTTGTCGTTGTTAACTTGACGTGTGATGATTCGTGTCGTATATAAATACTCATGACGAACACGCCGCTCATCACCATCGACACCGACAACGCCGTCATCCGCATCTACCTCGATCGCGCCCGCGCGGCGGGCCTGTCCGACGACGGAATCATTCGGCTCCGCTTGGACGCCTACGCGATCGCCAACACGGTGTCCGGGGTATCCGGTGCTCGGTTCGACGTCGTGCCCGACATTATCCGCCAGCTGGAGACTGGCGCGGTCCAGCGCGACGTGACTGCGGATAACCTGACCGACGAGCAGATCCGTGGTCTGGCCAAGGATGGAGCTGTCCAGGAATGCGTCGCAGCTGATGCACTCAGCGCGGACATCACTCGCAGGATCCCACGCGAGTCCGAGTCAGACTTCGTAGCGCGAAAACGCGTGTATACGGCGGCTCGCACGATGTGTGCCGACGTAATAAATGCTCGCGCGCGCGACGAACTAACCAGCATCACCAGCATCATCGATGCAGCCCTCCGCAGAAGGGCCGCCATCACGAGTGCAGGATCGTGGGCTGCTCAGGAAGAGACCATCGAACAACAAGCGGAGCTCACTACAGCAAGGATTATCGACGCAATCAACGCTCGCGCGAAGGCGGTGCGGTGATGGCGCGCAGCAGTCTAGCGAAGGGGCATCGAACGTCGGTCCCGCGCGCGGCCCTCGCCCAGCTCGGCAAGCTGACCGACCCGGAGATCGCAGCGCAGCACGGCATCCCGGTGAGCCTCGTGCGCGCCGAGCGCATAGTTCGCGGCATCAAGCGGGCGCAGCGCGGGGGGAGGCCGCCGAAGGCCGGCGTAGCGCAGACCGAGCGGCTTGGGCTCACGATGACGCGGGCGGAGCTCGAAGAAATCACGGCGGCCGTCCCGGAGGGACAGACGCGCGGTCGGTGGGTCGTCGAGGCCGCGCTGAGCCGGGCGCGCGCGCCCGCGCCATCGGTGGAGCCAAAGATCGATGGGTTTAATCGCATCGGCCGGTTCGACGCCGTGGGGCGCCGATCGCTGTGGCTGCGTGAGGAGCCGGACGCGATCGAGCTCCGAGCTGGTCGCGAGGGTTGCGATGCGAGCGTGCGGATCGGCTCGGATAATCCGCTGTACTTGCAGCTCAGGGAGGTGATGGCCGCGGCGCGCTTCGCGGCAGAGTGGGAGGATCCGCGAGGTCTCGGCCTCGACGATACCGGAGCGCTGAGCTGACCATCGCGCTCATCGGCGGTCGGCTGTATGATGGAGCCGATGGACAACACGATGACCGCGGACACCTTCGTCGAGATCACAGTGGGTCGGATCGCCGAGCCAGGCGGCGCGCTGCACAGCGCGCGCTTCGCGATCACCGATCGCAGGCTGACCTACGAAGCCATCTGGACGGCTGCGCATCAGAACGCTGATTCCTCGGTCCCTACGCTCGACCAGCTGGGCGGCGACGAGGTCATGCACGACCACGTGCGACGGCTGCGCGCAACCGAGGCCGAGGTCATGAGCCGCGCCGCCGCCGATGCGTCGGGCGCCGACGCGATGACGTGCGACGTCGTGTCGTGTTCCCGATGCGGCGGTGACCACCGCGCGGTGCGCTTCGAGCCGATGGCGCGCCCGTTCGCTCCGGCCGAAGCGGCGCCGATCGTGTGGACCAGATGGGCTCCTTGCCCAACCAACGGCCAGCCGATCCTGCAGGCGATGAAGTCTTCCGCGTTGCCGGCCGAGATCACCGACGATGATATCGAGGAGCTTGCCGCCGAGTGGCAGGCGAACGGACAGCCGACGCTCGCAGAGGTGGCCCGGGTAGCGATCGAGGATGGCGACGCGACTCGGCAGGAGCGTGCGCGGCAGAGGTGCGCGGACATCCTCGCGGAGCGCAGGGCGAAGGCGGGGTGAGCACGGTGCTTCGCGTAGACATCCACCTGTGCGCCACGCTGAACTGCCCTGAGCCGCCTGATTTTCTGGTCGGCATTGCCGAGACGCCCATGTGCAAGAGCTGCTACCGGATGCACGCAGCTGTGGAGCGTGCCCAGATCGAAGCGCGGCGTCGAGAGCTCGACGGCACCTCCATCACCGCCTGATTCGTCCGCCTCCCCCGGCCCCGTTACGCTCACCCCATGAGCTGGCTTGGCCGTTACAAGAACCCCGGGGCGCCCGTCGACACCCATACCACGCGCGTGATCGGTACGCCTTACTCTCCGAGCTCGTCAGCGTATGTGATGCACTTCATCACGGCACAGTTCGTGTGCACCGCGGGCCAGACCGCGACGCTTCAGCTGCTCAGCGATAGCGCCTCTCCGCCGACGAACGAGCGCACCAAACTGTCGCACAACATCGTCGGCACCATGGTGCTACAGATGGTGTGGGAGACCGCGCCCGGCGACAACATCAAGCTCGTGGCGAGCGGGACCGGAACCGTTACGCTCGTGGACGTGTGGGAGATCCCGCAGGGCGCTCCGGTGGAGTGAGCGCCATGGACCTACAGCGCAAGGTGACGACGCCGGCCCGCGCCCCGGATGGGCTGTGCGTCGAGCCGGACGAACTCGGGCCGGACCGGGAGATCTACGAGAACCACCAGCGGCTGCGGGCTGCCAACGAACTCGACTACGCGGACAAGTACACGGGGAATCCGCGCACCGTCGACTATCAGGGCCGGTACAACTGCGGCCGATGCAACAAGGAGCAGGACGAGAAGTGCCTGCAGATCTACGTCGGCGATCCGGGCGGGCCTCGCGTCGCGCTCAAGATCAACGCCGACGCCGGCTCGTGCCGGTACTGGGAGAACCAGTGCGCCGGCGATCCGGAGGCGTGGATGCTGTACTCGAGCATCGAGCTCGCCGCGTACGGCATCGCCGCCAACGGGGTCGGGTGGTCATGTGCGCGATGCCCGAAGGCCGTCGCGGCCGAGGCGCCCGATAGCGTTGGTCGCGAGCTGTACTGCCGCGAGATCGACGCCCGGGTCTTCCCAACGGCGTGCTGCGCCGTCAACGGCGCCGAGGTCGTGCCGATGACAGCGCAGGGCAAGGCGAAGCGCGCCGACGAGGATGTCCAGCGTCTGGTCAGGGAGCGTGTCGGCCTCGTCCGAAAGGTCGAGGCCGTGCTCGGACCGGCCTTTCGCGGAGACGCGCTGACCGACCGCGAGATCCTCGCCGCTGGCATCAGGCAGCTGGCGCCGGCCGAGCCGATGGGCCCCGAGGTCAGCGACGACTACCTGCGCCGCCGCTTCGATGCCCTCGTCGATGACCGCACCAACGGCGTGCTGTCACTCGGCCGGGCGATGACCGCGCGGTAGTCGTGGCGTCACCGGTGCGCGTTCACCGCGTATCTCGCCTCCCAGTTTCGCCAGGATCTCAGCGAGCACCGTGCGGTGGCAGCGCGCGGCATCGGTGCAGTAGCAGACCAGCGTGATCTCGTGCTGTTCGAGCAGCCATGACCATGCCGGATAGCGCCCGCGGTAGCTCGCGCGCATCTCCGCCGTGTATTGCTCGACATACGCCGGCCACAGCGGCTCGAGTGATTCGCCGCGTCGCCGCGCGGCTAGGATGGGGCTGAGCAGGCGCCAGCTGGGCGCGAACTCGATGCCAGGGCTCACGCCGCTCTTTCGGGTGATGTCGATCCGGTCGTAGCCGGCGTACGTGATGTGCGCGGTGTGCACGATGAGCGTCATCCCCACCTCAGTATTTCGCGCCCGACCTGAGATCCGACCTGCCACTCGTCGATCTTGCTCACGTGCCCTCCGTGCGATCCGCGGGGATAGACCACCACGGCTGCATGCTGTCAAGATACTCGACTAGGTGAACCGCGCAGGCGTGAAGCTCGACTACCGCACTTGGGACAACCACGGTTGCCTGTCCGCGGCATCGATAGCCGATGGAGTGGCACACCGCGCCGCACGAGCACGGCTTTGTCGGGCAGTTGTTTGGCTCGCCCACGACGTCGATGTCCGCACAGGCGTGCCCGCCGGCGATACGCGCAGCGTTGGCGGCTTCCACCTGCTGCACCTGCACGAGCCTCATCGAAACGCCTCAGGTTCCGGCGACGGTTCGCGAGGTGGCGTGAACGGTATGATCGTTGGCATCGTCTAGCTTCGTAGCACGGCCTGATCTCGACCGAACAGGAAACCTCTCCGAGCCTGTAACGCATGGAACAGGCAAACCCAGGCGACGTCGTCGTGCTCGCGAGCGGCGGACCAGATATGACGGTGCTCGCCGTGAGAGACCTCAGCGGTGTTCAGTGCGCGGCCCTTGGATGGTTCAAGGACGGTGAAGTCCGAACCACCGAGCTGCCGATTAAGGCGCTCGTGCTGCGCGGTGACACCGGATGCAAGGAACCGTGTGCATTCGCATCCGCATTTCGGGCGGCACTGGACGGTACGTTTGACCTGCTCTGCGGCTCTGCGCCGCCACCGGCCGCAGCGTCAGGTGCCCAGAGCTCCACGGTGTTCCCGTAGCCATGCCTCGCCCGACCCGCACCCCCCTGGGCCAGTTTCGACCCGGCGTCAGCGGCAACCCGCGCGGCCGGCCCCCGAAGTCCGCCGCGATCGCGCGCTACGACTCCGCCGACCTCCTGCCTGCGTCGGTCCCATCGAGCATCCAGCGCCGCGCCGACGCCTACACGAACCACTACACCGGCCACGGTACGCATCACGACCGGCGCATCTTCACGCACTTCCGCGGCGACATCGTCACCGACCTCGAAGCGCTCGACCTGTGGGAGACCGAGTTCCTCGCCGCGCGCATCGTCGAGGCTATGCCCGAGGAGGGCTACCGGCGCGGATGGAGCCTGAAGCTGCAGGATGAGGAGCTCGGCGAGGAGATCGAGCAATGGGCAGAGGAGCTCGGGGCCGAGCACGCCATCGTGGACGCGTGGGAGAAGGAGAACGCGCTCGGCGGATCGGCGATCTTTCCGATCGTCGATGGCGCGCAGGGCGACCTGTCCACGCCGCTACGCTGGGAGGCGATCAGCGACGTCAAGGCGCTGCACGTGCTCGAGCCGCGCGAGCTCATGCCCATCGCCTTCGAGAGCGACCTCGGCAACCGCGGTTGGTCGACGCCGTCGATGTACATGTTCACGCCCATCGTCGACGGCTTCACGGCGAGCTTCGGCGGCCAGGTGATCCACGCCTCGCGGCTCATCGTGTTCCCCGGGCTGCGGGTCTCGCGGCAGAACCGCTCCGGGCAGCTGCTGGGGTGGGGCGTGAGCAGGCTGACCAGGCCCAAGCAGGTCCTCGCCGACTTCGGGCTGGCCTGGGCGTCGGCGGCGACGCTGCTCCACGAGCACGACATGGGCTTCCTCGGCATGGACGAGTTCGCCGAGCTCATGGCCACGAAGGACGGCCAGGAAATCGCCTACGAGCGTATCAGGTCGATGGCGATGGCGAAGTCGTCGATCCGCGCCGTGGTCGGCGACGTGAAGGACAAGTTCACGAAGATCCCGAGCTCGCTCTCCGGCCTTGCCGAGGTGCTCAACGAGTTCAAGGTGCTGATGAGCGCGGCATCCGATGGCATGCCGGTCAGCGTGCTCATGGGGCAGAGCCAGAGCGGGCTCCGCACCGGAGACGAGGACACGGCCGTGTGGTACGGCAACGTCGAGAAGCGACGCCGCACGCGCATCAAGCCGCGGCACACGCACCTGATGCGGTTCCTGCTCGCCGCCGGCCAGGGGCCGACAGGCGGCACGGTGCCGGACGTGTACGGCATCGAGTACCCGTCGATGTGGTCGCCGTCGGACAAGGAGGTGTCCGAGACGCGCAAGACCGACGCCGATAGGGCAGTGGCGCTAGTGGGCGCCAGCATCGTGAGCGCCGACGATGTCGCTGATTCGTGGTTCGGCGCCGACAAGTACCCGCAGCACGGCGATATCAAGGTCGACTGGAAGCGCAGGAAGGCGCAGGCGGCCATCGCCGCGCAGGCGCCCGATCAGCTGAGCGATGAGGATCGCGCGGCGATGGGGCGGGACGGTGATGACCAGGAAGATCTGAGCGATGAGGAGCGTGCTGAGCTGGCCGCGCTGCGCGAGGAATTCGGTAGCGATGACGGCGAGGACGGTGAAGGAGATGAGGAGTTTGGCATCGAGGATGACGATGACGAGGAGCACGAGGAGTGACCGGATCCCGCGCAGCGCTCGATACGGCACGTTCGGCGGCGGAGCTCGCACGCCGTGAGCCGACCGAAGCAAACCGGAAGGCCGTCATGGTCGCGCTCGCTACTGTCGTGCGGCACGACGCGGCCGGAGCGGCGGCTGGCGGCAAAGGCTACAATCCGTATCGCGACAAGGGCGGCAAGTTCGCCCCGGGGGCTCATAAGGCGCGCCCGACGGCCGGCGAGAAGCATGCCGCAGCCCTGGCCAAGGCGCAGGAGCGTGTCGGTAAGGCCAAGGCGACCGTCGACAAGCACACAGGAAAGCTGACAGCGGCTCATCAGGCCAAGCAATCTGCGCTCGCGGAGATGCGCGCAGCGCTCGATAAGGCGCGCGGAGCTGCAGAGGTGGCGCGCGCGAAGCCGACGGCGAAGAACATCAAGGCCGCACAGGTCGCGACCAATAAGGCAACGAGGGCCGCAGCTAAGGTCGGCAAGCACGAGGCTGCGATCGACAAGGCCACTGCGAATCATGCCAAGGCGACGTCAGCGCACGCCAAGGCAGTGGAAGCGCATGAGCAACTGAAGAGCGGTGGTGGGCGGAGCGGAGCGCGGACGGCATCCAGGCGACCTCCGGAGAAGATCCCGGGAGAGCACACGCGAACCCCAGAACAGGCACGGAGAGATGCGGTCGCAAACGGTTTCCAACATGGAAGCGATGGCAAGGGGGAATTCACTCCCGCGGCCCAAGCTGCAGCACGTGACGAGGCTCGTCATGTTCTGGAGGCTCGCGGCGTTACGCAGCGTGAACCTCATGCAGCTGGAAAGAATGCCCTGACCGTGGAGGAACTCGGCGGATCCTACGCTATGTTTTATCCAGAGACACACCGGGTTGCGATGTCACCAGAATCAGCACGGTTGTTTGCCGACGCCCATCGGGAGATACCGACTGAGATCGGACGGCGCGCGCGTGCGGGAGATGCCCAGGCTTCGGAAATGATCCAGGCTCAGCACAATCTGATCCATGAAACGTTCCACGGCTCGGGACCTGATACCCACTACGAGGGACATGGTGTCTTCGCTGAGGAAATGGTCACCGAGATGGCGGCACGCTCGGTAACAGCCGATATGCACGGCGTTTCTCAGGAGTTCCTCGCTCTGCGAAACGGTGCAGGGTACGATTGGGTGCTTACTCCTGCCGTTAGTCATCTAGCCACTGCAAGCGGTAGAACGTTCGGCGAGGCTCATCGGGCCCTTGCCGATGCGTCGCTTGAGTTCAAGCGGCAACGACATGTTGCAGGATCGATTGTGCACGGCGAGAACGTGATACACGCCGTCACTAAGGACGCGCTCGGACGTCTCGGACAGCGCGACCCCGCTGTACATAAGGCGACATTCGACAAATTCATTTCGCTATCTGGTGACATGTAAATGCGAATCGCAGATCTTACCCGCAACGATACACAGGGAGCCATCCGCGTCTATAAAGCGCGCTTGGACTCCGGGACGCTTTATCCTGGCGCCGTCCGCGTTTTGTTGATGCTGCAGGACGACCCGACGGAACTGCTTGCGGCGATGAAGACTGAGAACCCGAAGGCATCTACGGCTACCTGGCGGGCGGCCGGCGAAGGTTATGCGGAGACGCGCACGGACGCCGGCTACAACCCGTACCGCAGCGGCGAAGGGAAGTTCGCGCCGGGTCCGCACCACTCCGCGCACCAAGCGCCGCGGGCCCCTGATGCCTACCACGGCCGGTTCGCGGCCGGACACGGCGCGGCGCACGACGAGAGCCGCGTGGCGCGGGTGCGCTCCGATGCCATGGCGATCGCCAAGGCGAGCGGGCATGCCGACCACGCCGCGCGTGGCGAGCACGAGGCAGCCAAGGAGCGCGAGACCATCGCAAACGAGCACCGGGTGGTCGCGGTCGGCCACGTCGCGCCGGTGCCGACAGCCAAGCTGGCCGCGTACGACACCGTGCACGCGTCGGTGCAGGAGCGCGCCGCTCGGGCCAAGGCCACGCTCGACGAGCACCAAGGCGAGGCCGCGCGAGCGCTAGCGACGTTGCATGCCCATCCCGAGCATGGCGATGGCCACGATCCGACCGATGAACACGAGCAGGCGTCGACCCAGATCGGGCACGTCGCCGGCCACGTCGGCGAGACCAGCTACGCGCACGAGCCGGCGGCGCCGACCGGGATGTACCGCGAGCACGCCGCGGCGGCGCAGACCGCGCTAGAGGTGCTGCACGGTCACCAGACGCGCGCTGCGGCCGAGCTCAAGCAGGCCGACCGGGAGCATGAGCGCGCCGCCGCCGCGATGCAGCGCGAGGCTGAGCTTCACGCGGACCGCGGCGTCCGTCTTGCCGATGGGCATCCAGAGCACGCCGCGGCCAGCGCGGCCGCGGAGAGCATGAGCGCCCACGAGGCGGACCGGCGCGGCGACATCGCGTCGGAGATGCGCACGCGGATCGAGGACGCACATGCGGCGCTCCGGGAAGCGACGCGCGGCACGGCGAGGGCGGTCCGCGAGCTGGCGGCGATCACCGGCCGGGCGCCGCAGCTGGCCGGCAAGTGAGCGTGTCGCTCGCGCTTCGCCAGACCGCGCAGCGCGTCGCCATGGCGCGGCGGTTCGGACCCGGCGTGGTTCGGCGCGCGGTGCCCGCGCCGCGACCACCGACGCTTGTCGAGAGCGACTACGCGCACCGCCTTGTCGGCGTCGTGGACCAGCTCCGCGAGGTCGTGCGGCACGAGCTATCGACCTGGGCGTGGATGCAACGCGCCGACGATCACCAGGAGCACCAGGGCGCGGAGGGGCGACGGCGGATGAAGCGCGTGCGCGCCGTGGTCGACCACGACATCGCCGAGAAGCAGCTCGAGGTGGTTGCGGCGGACTTCGGCGGCCGGGTCGCGGCGCAGCAGCGCGGCGAGCTCGCGCGTCAGGCCGAGGCCGCGCTGGGGACCGACGTCGTGGTGACGGACGGCGCGGTACCTGACCTCATCACCGGGTTCGTCCACGAGAACGTGTCGCTGATCAAGCGGCTGCAAGGCGACGCGCTCGGTCACGTCGAGACGATCATCACGCGCGCCGCCGCGGCGGGAGAGCGCGCCGAGTCGATGCAGCGGCAGATCGAGGACAGGTTCGGCATCGCCGAGCGGCATGCGCGGCTGATCTCTCACGACCAGGTGCAGAAGCTCACGTCCAAGGTGACGCAGGCGCGAAACGCCGAGCTCGGGATCGGGAGCTACATCTGGATCCACGTGCCGAACCTGCACCCGCGGCCGCACCACGAAGCGCGGCACGGCAAGGTGTTCCGCTACGACGCTCCGCCGGCCGATGGCCACGCGGGTTGGGCGATCATGTGCCACTGTTTGCAGCAGGCTAACTTCGACGACATCTACGCGGAGCTCGACCGGCTCGGCGTGTGAGGTGTCAGGCGGCGGTGGTACGGTGGGCGCGCATCCCGGGGTACCCGTGATGGGCTGCGCGCCAGACGCAGATCTCACCGCCGCACGTGAACACGGTGTAGGCCACGAAGTTAGACGCTCGGAACTCGGCGATAGGCGTCAGGGCGATGCGCTCGCGGTGCGGCAAGTACCGCACGCTCCAGCCCTTGCCGTGATTCACCGACCAGAGCGGCGGACGGTCGCACACATCGCATAGCATGCTCGGCGACGGCTTGCGCTCGACGCGGCGGAGCTCGTCGACGACGTCGGGATTGACCAATCGGGATGCCGGTTGCGCGAGCTCGCGCTCCAGCTGCGGAAAGGTCACGACTCGAAAGCCGCGCATCTCAGCTCGACGCGCGATGTTGCGGAAACCGGTTACGATGGCGTCGACGACTGTCGGTTTATCGTCACACTCGCTCATCGCGCCACCGTAGCACGCCTTTAAGCACCGATTCGACCGCCCCGCGACTCGCGGCGACCCTGGCCGGGTGAGCAAGACGGTATTCCGCTACGATGAGCGCGTCGGCTCGCTGCGATCGCCGGTCCGCACAGCGCAGGGCTTCCTGCGCGCGGACGGCTATGCGGCGCGCGTCGGCATCTACAAGTACCGCCGCGCCGACGGCTCGTTCCGCTATGAGCTGCGTCCACCCGAGGAGGTGTTCCACCCTGACTCGTTGGCGAGCTATGATGGGGCGCCGATCACGGTCGGCCACCCCCGGCGCGCCGATGGCGAGCTGGAGGACGTCACCGCGGACAACGTCCGCCGGCACGAGGTCGGCACGGTCAGCGGTGCGGCACGCCGTGACGGAGACCTCGTCGCCACGACGTCGTTGATCAAGGATGCGGCGGCGATCAAGCGCGTCGAGGGCGGCATGCGCGAGCTGTCGCCCGGGTACCGGATCAGGTACGACGAGACGCCGGGGTTCGCCCCGCAGTACGCCACCCCGGACAATCCGACCGGACGCTACCACGGCGTGCAGCGCGAGATCCGCGTCAACCACCAGGCGCTCGTGTCCGCGGCGCGCGGCGGCCAGTCGATCCAGCTCCGCATGGACGATGCCGAGCTCGTGCTCCGAGGTGATGACGTCGGGATGCCGATCACCGGGACCGGCGCGCAGGATCTCGACGACGTTATGACGTCGGTCGAGCGCGGGCACCAGCACATGGTGAGCGGCGCGCAGTCGATGGGGTCAGACTTGTACGGCGTTCCGTCGAGCGTATCCGGCACGTCGGCGATGGACAGCGGAAGCACGAGCTGGGCAGTCGCCGCCGGCGAAGCGATCAGCCACAGTCATGACTGGATCCGCAATCCAGACGGCTCGATCACCATCGGTATGTCCGATGGGCACACGCATACCGTACCGACGGTATCGGCAGCTGGCGTGGGACGCGGTGATGGCCATTTCGACCAAACCGGTGGCCGGTCGCATCGTGGACCCATGACCACCACCCAGACCGGACACGCTCCGCCGCCGGATGCGGCAGAGCAGATTCGGCTCCTGACCGTGCGCGCGGACGAGGCCGATCGAGTGGCCACGGAGCAGCGGAGTCGTGCCGACTCCCTGGCCGCGGACCGCGACGGTTTGCGGGCCGAGCTCACAACCGTCAAGGAGCGCCTTGCGGCCACCGAGGCCAAGATCGCCGCCGGCACGTCGGCCGTGGAAACCGCGGCCGTGCTCGAGCTGCGCAAGCGTGCCGACGCGGCCGAGCGCGACCTCGCCAACGCCCGCAACGAAATGCCGGTGCTCGTGCGCCAGCGCGCCGGGCTCGTCGCAAAGGCGACCGCCGTGCTGCCCACGCTCCGCGCCGACAGCCTGACGGATCGGGAGATCCTGACCCAGGCGATCCGCCACCTCGTGCCCAAGGAGCCGATGGGCCCCGAGGTCAGCGACGACTACCTGCGCCGGCGATTCGACGCCCTCGTCGATGACCGCGCCGCGTACGGCGCCTCGCTCGCGCGCGCCTCGCAGACGCTCGCGGTGCGGCACGACAGCGCCCCGGCGACACGGGCACCGGAGCATCAGCAGCGCGCCGACCAGCTGCCATGGGCCGACCAGTGGAAGGCCGGCGTCGGCGAGTTCGCAACCAGCCATAGCAAGGGGCACTGAGTCATGCCGCAAACCGCAATCACTTCCCCGCTCGCCGTCGGCGTCGAGGGCGATATCGCCGATCAGTGGACGTCCGCCGCGGGCGCCATCGACACCGTGCTCCAGTCCGAGGCCACGGCCTCGATCCAGTTCGGCGTCGGCGTCAAGCGCGGCACGGCCGATGACACGATCCTGCTCCTGACCGCGAACACCGACGCGCTCGACGGGATCACCGTGTACGAGGCCGATCACCCGGCGCCGTACGAGCTCGGGACGGTCGGCATCCTGCCCGGCGTCACGATGCGCGTACTGCGCTTCGGGCGCATCAAGGTGATTCCCGAGGACAACGTAGATCCGACCAAGGGCGTGTTCGTGCGCGCCATTGCCAACGGCGGAAATACCAAGATCGGCGCGTTCCGGGGCACGGCGGACGGCACCAACACCATCGACGTGAGCGCGTTCGCCAAGTGGCGCACCACGACCACGGGCGGAAATCTCGGGGTCCTCGAGATCAACCTGATCGGAGCATGACCATGGAATCGCGAGTCGACGCAGCGGATTCGTACTTCGTTCAGCAGCAGCTGACGCAGTTCGACCCCAAGACCCGTTACCAGCTCGTGCCGGGCGTGGTCGGGCGCAAGATCATGGCGAGGGTCGAGGGCGTGAGCCCCAACCTCCCGAGCTACAAGTACACCACGACCAAGCTCCAGGTCTCCACGCGGCGCTCGCGGGGCCGCGGTCGCGACATCCCGATCGGGAGCGTGACCAAAGAGGAGGTCGTGCACACCATCCAGACCTTCGAGCACAACGCGAGCTGGACCATCGACGCGGTGCGCGCCGCGCGCGAGTCCGGAAGCGATCTGCAGATGGACACCATGGTCGGCGCGATGACGTCGATCGAGCAGGACATCGACTCTGCGCTGGCGATCGGCGTGCCCGGCACCAGCGTCGGCGGTCTGATGAACAACGCCAACATCCAGGCGACCGCCGCGGCGGGCACCTGGGCCTCGGCGTCGGCCGACGCGATCATCGCCGATGTGGCGAAGCTGATCACGGAGGCGCAGGACGCGCTGAAGCAGGCGCAGGTGCCCGGCCAGAACGACGTGATGTTCACGCAGTTCTCGCTATACCTGCCGCTCGTGCGCTACGGCAAGATCGACATGACGCCGCGCGGAAGCGTGAACGACACGACGATCCTCGAGTTCATCAAGAAGTTCAGCGCGCTCAAGGCCGTCATCCCGTGGTGGAGGCTCGACAGCATCTCGGGCTCGCCGAAGGCGGTGCTGGTCCCCGCGCTGGACAACGGCGTGATGAACCCGCTCGCCGGCGGCGCGCTCCTTCCGCTCGACTTCGAGCGGCTTCCCGAGCAGTACCGGGGCCGCACGGTCGACGTGCCGTGCGCCGGCAAGTGTGGCGGGTTCGCCTGTCCATATCCCGTGGCATTTCGATACCTTACCGGCTTGTGAGCGCCATGACGTACGACGCACGCAAGAAGCACATCGAGTCGCAGAAGGCGAAGGCCAAGCCGACGCCCGATGCGAAGCCGCCGGCCGCGACCGCGCCGGACTCGAAGCAGTCGGGCAACCCCGGCAAGAAGTAGCCGGTCATGGCGTCCATCGCCTGGGTCGACGTCGTAGGAGTGCCCGGGAATCCAGGTCCGGCGCCTGAGCTGGCGAGCGTTGGTGCTGCGGCACAGGAGGTCTACCTGAACCTCGCCAATGACTTCGTCAACGTGGCGATGTTCGACGGCGAGGACGGCCCGCGCACCAAGTCGGCGCGCATCTACATCGCGGCGCACTTCGCCACGCTCGACAAGCTCCGCGGTACGTCGATCGCCGGCCCGGTGATCAGCGAGTCCCGGGGCGGCCTGTCGCGCAGCTACGCGAACCTGACGCAGATGAGCATGGCGTCCGGGCTGTTCGGCCAGACCACGTACGGGCAGAACTACGCCACGTTGGTGCGGACCAGCCGGGCGCGGTTCCCCATCACGGTGTGATGCTGGCCGACGTCTCCTGCGCGCTGCTGAGCGGGGTGCTGCTGTGCTGGTCGATGGTGACGCGGCCGGCGACGGCGAAGTGCCCGAGCGGATGGTTTGTCAACGGCGTGCGGCCGAGCGGGGTCTACGAGTGCCGGCGCGCGCCGGGCGGCGATCCGCTGTATGACGGTGCCGGCGGCTTCCCGGATCGCAGTGTGGACCGGCCGGGCTGGTACCGGAGCCGCATCTGGTGCACGGGCGGCGCGCATCCGATCGTGGTGCTCGAGGACCGCGAGGCGCGGACCGTTGGGTGCCAGCGGTGACCGGGTACGTCGCCCAGCCAAATGGCTACGGCTGCGCGATCGCCTGCGTCGCGATGGACGCGGCGAGGTGCGCGCTGGCGTGGTAGGGTGGAGAATGTCCAAGCCCCGCCGCGATATAATTATTGATCGGGTCGATGACGCGGTTAGCGACCTGCTGTATTATAAGCGCAAGGAGGACAAGGATCTTCCACGTGGTAGCATCGAAAATGCGATTGCGGATCGTGAGATCTCGATCGACGAGATAGTTGATGCGTTCCGCATCGCCTTGATCAAGGGCATAGAATCGGCAGACTGATGTCGACCGAGCGCTGGGAAGCCGTCCTCGCCAAGGTCGCCGAGCTCGGCCGCGGCGAGGTGCGCGCCGGCGTGGTCGGCCCCAAGGCTGCCCAGATCCATCCCGGCACCGACCTGACTAACGCCGAACTCGCGCTGATCCACGAGCTGGGCTCGCGCGACGGCCGCATCCCAGAGCGCTCCTTCGTGCGGCGAACGCTGCGTGATCCGGCGTTCAGGGCCGAGCTGGCGGCGCTACAAGCCCGGCTGTTCGCCGCGGTGCTGCTCGGCAAGATGGACCGCGACCGCGCGCTCGGGCTGATCGGGGCGTGGGCCGCGGGGAAGATCCAGCGCACGATTGTCGACGACCAGGTGCGGCCGGAGGACAGCCCGGCGACCATCGCCAGGAAGGGCACCGACAAAGTTCTCGTTGACAGCGGACAACTCGTGGCCAGTATCGGATTCGAGATCCGCGAGTGAGTCGCTTCTTGGTGTACGCGCTGGTCGATCCGCGCACGCTGCTTGTCAGGTATATCGGGCAGTCATCTACGGGCATGGATCGGCCGCGTGAGCATGCGTGTCCATCCCGCCTGAAGAGGCGAACGCATAAGTCCGCGTGGATAAAATCGCTCGCTAAGGTTGGTCTCCGCTACGTGATAGCTGTTCTGGAAACTGTGGATAGTATCGACCGGCTGAACGACTGTGAGACGTGGTGGATGATGTTCGGTCGAGCCCTTGGATGGGATCTCACCAATCATGCACCCGCCGGCGGCAGTGTGCGCGGCCTGGTACGTAGCGTTGAGACGCGCGCCAAGATATCGGTTGCTCTACAGGGAAGGAAGTTGAGCCTGGAGCATAGAGCGGCGATCTCTAGGGGAAACATGGGGCGAGTGATCTCCAAGTATACACGCGAGATGACTGCAGAATCTAATCGGCTTCGTGCGTGGACGACGGAAGCTAAAGATAAACTGCGCCAGGCGAACAGCCGCTACCGGCACACACCGGAGGCTCTGGCCAAGATCGCTGAGGCGGGACGCGGACGGAAGTACGGCCCCAAGTCAGCAGAAGTAAAGGAAAAGCTATCCAAGGCGCTCAAGGGAAAGCCGCTCCCAGAAGTCACCATAGCGCGCATGTCGATAGCGAGACGGAAGCCGCCGAGGCTACTGATCAACCTCATGCCTGGTCGGCGGAGATGACACGAGGCAGGGCCAGCTCGCCGGGGCCATCGGGTTCGAGATTCGGCGGTAGGGGCGGATAGCGGGCGTGGTAGGGTGGGGCGATGGAACCGCGGACGGCATTCGTGACGAAGTTCTTCTCCCTGCCCGTGCAGGGTCCGGTCCCAGACGGCGAATGGCCATGCCGATGCTTCGAGTGCATCGGCGATGACGCGTGTGGCGTGTGCGGGGTCAAGGCTGGCGAGGTGTGCGAGCTCGGCCGACGATGCGCCGCTCATCGCCGCGCTCAAGGCGTTCGACACCGACGAGGCGGTTACGGTAGAGTTACGGCAGGAGGAGCCGACCAATGGGTGATGACAAGTTCACGCCGTTCGCCATGCCGGCGCATCCGGGCGTGGCCGGTGACGCGCGGACCGTACGGCCGGGTGAGCCGGTACGGTATACGACGGCGCTCGAGTTCGAGCGGATCAGCCCACGGAAGTACACGGCGGAGGAATCCGCCACGATCCAGCGTGACGTGGACGCGGCGTTCACGGGTGGCTTCGCGCTGTTGGGCAGTCCAATCCCAGCGCAGCCCGACCCGTCGAAGATCATCGGCGTGGTCGGCCAGCGACCGCAGGATCCTGAGTATCCGCCGATTCCGCCGGCCGGGTTCTACTGGGCGAAGTGCAGCAACGACACCGCCGACGAGTGGACGGTCGTTCGCGTCTTCGAGGAGCCCGAGGGCGGACGATGGGTGGAGAACACCGTCGGAGGAGGCATGGACTACGTCCACGAGTGGGGCCCCAAGCTGGAGCCGCCGCGATGATCGACGAACTCGAGGCGCTACGGCTCCGCCGGTCTGCGGAGGCGGCGATCGGCCTGTCCACCGGAGACCACGTCTATATCCCGGCCGACCAGGCGGCCGCCCTCGGGCCCGAGGTGCCGGCCGACGCGCCACGCGTCGACTACATGGTCGCCGTGGTCGACGGCGACACGTTCAAGCTACGCACGCCGAGCGAGGCGAGCCCGGCCGAGCCGGAGCATCACCCCGGAGCGCGCCGGCCGGGGCACAAGTCTGTGCCGCCGGTGCCGCGCTGGGCAAAGCGCCGAGGTTGGCGATGAGCGACCGGCTTTTCCCGCATCTGATCGACGTGCCATGCGAGCGCGTCGGGTGCGAGGCGACGGCCGGATCGCCGAGTCTCAGCGTCGCCATCGCATATAAAGTTCCTACCATCCCATCGGACGCCCATCCGCTGCTGCACTACCTCGCGCGCGCCGCCGAGGACATCGATCGTGAGATCGCGCGACTGGCCGGGAAGCGCGCCGCGGTGCTGGTAGAGCTGCGGGACAAACTGGCGGAATGGGAAGCTCAGCAGGATCGCCGCGCACGCGCCATATTCGATGGAGCACCCCCATGAGCCTCCACGGCGCCATCGTCTCGCTCGGCTCTGTCGACCTCCAGGTCACCCGGACCGCGCAGGGTACGCGCGTCAACGGCCGCCCCGTGGCCGGCGCACAGACCACGTTCGCCATCACCGCCGGGGTCGAGCCGATCGCTGGCCGCCAGCTCATGGACGTGCCCGAGGGCCGGCGCGGCGACGAGATCCTGATGCTCTACACCGACGCCGACCTCGTTGCCGAGCGCGCTACGCCGCCCATTGCCCCCGACGTCGTTGCCTACCTCGGCGCCGACCCGGACATCATCGCGATGATGGGGCCCGGCGAGCCGTGGACGGTGATCCGGGTCAAGACGTGGCCGGGATTCGGGGAGACGCATCGCGAGGTGCAGATCGCGCGAGCGCCGAGCCCGGCAGGGACGGTGCCGTGATGCAGCCAGGGCAACCAGTGGCATTTGATAACGCTCCGTGCCGGCTCCGCTGCTTCGATTGCAAGACCTTCCTTCGACCAGCAACGTCCTACATTCGGACAACGGCGGATGGCTGGGATTACTTGTGCGCCGCGTGCTACGAGCTGACGGATGACGGAAAGGTCGAGCGACCCGCGGGGTTCCAGCTTCACGCGATAGCGTGGATTGATCGCGAAGGGTTCGCGATGGTGGGTAGTTTTCGGTCGTCGCGCGATGCCGTCGAGCGGGACCTCGAACGGCATCGCGTCAACGGAGGACTGCTGCCAGACATCAAGTACCAGGTCATCGAAGTGCCCGGGAATGTGGAGAGCAGGTGAGCGTGGCCACCCGGTGCGCGGCGGCGCGCGGATACGCCGGGACGGTGTCATGATCGAGATGTACCGAACGGTCGGCGACGACCGCTGGCCGCTCGAAAGCGGATCGCGGCGCGTGCGCATGACCGAGGCCGAGGTCGACGACTACCTGGCGAGCCGCACGCACTGGGTGACGCGCCGCGACGGCGTGCAGTGGTGGCGCGAGGCCGCAGGGACGTGCGGAGCAAGCGGTTGCCGCGGCGAGTGCAGGGAAGCAGCCCCGTGATCACGCTATGCGTGTGGTTCGCGGTCGGCGTCGTCCTCGGGCGCTTGTCGCGGATACGCCGTCACCGGCCGCGGGCGTTAGCGCTGCTGATGCAGCCGTCGCGTGAGCCGACGTTCCGCGACCGGCTCATGTCCGGGGCGGCGACGATGCGCGGGGCGTGTTCGTGGTGCGGCGGGCCGTGGGAGCCGTGCTCGCACGGGTGCGTGAACCAACAGGGCGACCGCGCGCCGATGCGAAGCGAGCGACCCAGGCCGGCCCCGACGCGCCTCCCTGGCCCCGGAATGCCTCGCTCGGGCTGAGACCTGATCTCGCCCGAGCCGCACAGCGCGCGGTATCACCGTGGCATGGCCGCGAGCACGAAGTACGAACCGGACACCATGGTCGTATACTGCCACGAGGGCGACGAGGTCATCGGCAGGGTGACTGAGGTGAATCCCGATACCGGCGAGGTGATCGGCCTCGCCCTCTACGATCAGGACGGCAAGATCACCGGCGGCGTGAGCAACCCATTGCCGGCCGCGATCCCGCAGCACCGGATCACCCACGGATACTTCTGGAGGCGCTGATGCCCGGCCAGGACATCCTTCCGATCTGCACGGCGCGCGAGGTTCGCGGCCGGATCATGATCGAAGGCGTGTGGTGCATCCCGCTCTACTGCATGAACTGCCGCAAGCAGCATGGCTATCGCAACGAGCCCGGCCCGGAGTCGGGCTACGTCGGGTACATATGCGATCCGTGCGCGGAGAAGTGGTCTCCGCTCGTCGGGACGATGCTCATACCTGATGAGGCGTTCGCGATGACCGCCACTGCGGAGCAGCTCGAGACGTACGGTCGGATCCTGTCGCCCCGCGAGCAGGCCGAGGTGATCGCCGACCCATCGACTAGCCTTGCCAAGCTGCTGCGCGACCGGCCGCGCGCCGCGGGGTGAGCTACTGCGCCATCGCGAGCGTTTGCGCTTGCGCATGCCGGTCGTCCATGCCCTTGATGTATCCGCCGTCTGGCGACACGATCGAGATCGATCCGACGTCGATCGTGATTCGGTGACCGTCGGCAGTGTCCAGGAATAGCTTCGCCGGCCACGGGCGATCGCTGAAGATCGGCACCAGCGCGCACGAGGTGACGATCTTTCCGGTGAGCCTAGCAACGGCGGCAGCGATTTGGTCCATGGTGCTCATCGTAGCCCAAACGTCGACGTCGCGATCGTCCCAGCGCGACATGAATTCGACCAATACGCCACCCGGCGTGACCGTTGATGCATGCCTTTCGTCTACAACGACCAGCTGGCGACGGCCGGCAACCTGACATGCAGCGCGACGGCCAATGCCGAAACCGAGACGTGCTTCCTCAAGCCTGGCACGACCCGCTCGTTGTACCTGAGCTACATCAAGGGCAGCGGCAAGAACGCCGCGAAGACCCAGCTCGACAGCATCTTCATTCGCACGCGGAAGTGGGGAACGGCGAGCACAGGCGGCACGGCGCTGTCGATCGTCGGAACCGACGCGAGCGTGCCCTCGACGACCATCACCGGCGCGAGCCGGCCGACGTCGGGCACCACCGCGACGAACGCGGGGCCGATCCTGGGATTCGGCACCACGTCGTGGGACCTCTGGCAGACGGCCAACCCCAACGAGATGATCAGCCTCGGCGCGAGCAACGCCGGCTCGATCTCGCTGTTCGATGGCGCCGCGACCGGATCGCTCGTGTTCGAGTTTTCGCTCCGGCACGAAGAGCACTAGCCGAGGCGCGGTCAGGGCCTGCCGTTCTCGCCCGGTGGAGCTCGCTGAGCGACCATCGCTGGCATGGCAATCATTCTCGACCCAGTCGCGACACTCGGACCAGGTACTGGCAACGGAACCGTACCGCCCGGCATCACCCCTAACGGAGACGGTAGCTGGACGGGTAGCCACATCGTCAGCACCACGTCGCTCCTGGAACTAACCACGTTCCTGACGGTAAATGTGCTCACCATCGGGCAGCCGGCAACGAACATCCGTACTCCGCAAGACGCATCACCGTCGGTGGTGACCTACGCTGGTCTCAGCTCCGATCAGCACGACGCCGCCATCGCGGCCGGTGCCACGGAGTTCAACCGGCGCCACGTGATCGCCAACGTGTTCGACCGCGGCGACACGTCGCTATACGAGCCGGAGTAACACCGCGCTACCGCTGAGGCCCGCCCATGGGAATCCCACAACTACGATCGGAGGGAAACGACCAGGGCGGCACATCGGCGACGTTGGTCGTCGATTTCAACAGCTTCACGTGGGCCGCGAACGACATCATCGAGATCGTCGTCACGACGGATGGCACGATCCCGACGCTATCCAGCGCGCAGGGATTCCAGCTCGCCGTCGACGTCAACGGCAACGCGGCGAGCGTCAGCACGAACGGCGGAGCCGCGGGCGTCAACGAGACCGCAACGGTCATCTTCTGGAAGCGCGCGCTCGGCTCCACGGTAGCGACTGACCCGTCGCCGACGATCGCCTTCAACGGCGCCACGAGCTGGTGCCTCGAGCCGAACTCGTACAGCGGATGCCGAACCAGCGGGACGCCATATCACCAGATCGCAACCGGAACGCAGCTGACCGCCACCACGTCGGTGACGTCGCCGAACCTGACGTCGACGCTCGCGAACTGCCTGTTCCTTGGGCTCGCGTCATCGGCAGAAGACGACTCGACGTTCAACAACTGGACGATGACGGGATCGGCGGGGCCGTCCGGCAGCGCGCCGCCGAGCTACGGCTGGCACAACGGTGCCGGAAATCACTGCTCGTTCACCGGAACCGACGGCGGATTCGCAACCGCCGGGGGACCGCACAGCGCGACGGTCACGCTTGGTGCGAGCACGAAGCAGGCGCTGATCGGTCGCATCTTTGCGAGCCTGCCAGAGGTGTTCGGTCCCGATGATGCGCAGGGGGCCATAGCGACACCGGCCGCTATTACGCCGGCGTCCCAGCCACTACCTACCGGAGATGAGCTCGCGGTCGCGGCGACGTCGGGCATCGAGGATCCGACCGGGCAGGTGCCGAGCCAGCCGGCCATCGCCGCATCCGCGGCCAGCCAGGCCGCTACCGATGAACTACCGGTAGTCTTCGCCCAGAGCTTGGTGGACGAGGATGTACCTGCCGCGGCATTGACGGGGGCCGCGCTGGCAGCGGTAGTTCAGCCCGCTGCGACGCAGGACGACATCGCGAGCGCCGCCGCCACGGCGATCGTTGATGACGACGTCTTAGCGACGCCGGCTCCGATGCAGCAGGCAATCGCGCTCGCGACCACGACGTCTGGCGATGAGCTCGTGCCTGCGGGCTCGCTCGGCGCGATAATCGAGGAGCCGGGCGCGGCAGCACCTCCGGTTACCCAGCCACCCAGGGCGGTCGCGCTCACGGGCGCCATCGGCGACGACTTCGTGCCTCCGCCCGCCGCATCCGGAACGGGCGGCTCCAGCGACGTCCAGCGCTCATTCGAGGCCCCGCCGCAGAGCGGCACGCTCACCACCGTCGCCCCCATACCCGCATGGGCGACGTCAACGGCGTACGTCGTCGACCCGACGGCCGGCGGGATCAACCGCGTGCAGAACGGGGGCACGCTGTACCAGTGCTCGCAGGGCGGGACCTCGGCGTCGAGCGGCGCCGGGCCGACCAGCACCGTGGCCGGCGCTACGGTGGTCGACGCGGGCGTGCACTGGTACGTGGTAGGTTCGGTCGCCGGGACCGACACGACCGCGGGGTCGCAGATCCTCGTCACGGTCATGCGCGGCAACCAGGCGCAGGCCGGCGGCAACGTCGACCCCACGGACAACGACGGCGGCGCGTACACCGTCATCACCAACAACGCCTACCTGACGTTCACGGCCTCGTTCGCGGGCGTCTGGCGGCGCACCACGGCGGCGAACACCAAGACGAACTTCTCCGCTTCGGCGTTCTTCGGCGGCGCTAGCGGCGCCGGTGATGAGCTGTCGATCGGCTGGCTCGAGCTCAAGGGCGTGCCTGTCGGCGCTCCGCACGCGTTCAGCCATGTAGAGCGAGCGAGCTCGACCGGCGGCACGGTCACTGCCGCGGCGATCACGACCACGAAGCGCTGCCTGATCGTGTCGTATTGGTTCGGCAACGGGACCGTCCAGGCTGCCGGCTCGCCCGACACCGCAACGCCGGCAGGCGGACTCGTGCTTGTGGCCAACGACAGCGCGCCGCTTTCGCTGACGGCCAATGGCTACGTGCAGCACATGGTGGCGGTGCGCTTCGCCAATCCGGGCACGTTCGCCGAGGTGTGGAACGCCACCCCGACGGACCAGGGCGCGCAGCTCGTCACGATCGCCTTCGAGGACCTGTCGACGCCATCTCTCGGCGTGGACGACGACGTGGTGCGCGCGATCAACGTCGGCGCGCTGATGTCTTGGTCTCCGCTGGCTCAGTCGCCGGCGGCGCAGGGCGACGAGCTACCGATCGCGGTGGCTCCCGACGATCCGTCGGCCGCCTGGTCACCGATGCTTGCGCCACTCGCCGCGTCCGCGGTGGCCGGCGCGGCCGATGAACTGCCGATCGCGGCGAGCATCATTGACGACGTCGCCGCGGGCGCGGGCACTCTGCCGCTACCCGGTGCGGCGCCGACAGCTGGCGGCCAGGCCGATGAAGTGGCGGCGCCGGCCGTGGTTGCCGCGCTCGATGATGACGTGCCGGCTATCGCAACGGGGGTGGTCCGAGTCGGCGCGGTCGTTTACGCGACCCCAGCCGACGAGTTAGCGCCGCCTGCCGTGACCGTGCTCGATGAAGGTACGCAGGTGGCCGTGGCGAGCGTAGCGCCGATCGGCGCGGTCCTGTATGCCTCCCCAGTCGAAGACGGGCTTCCGCTGATGCCGGGGGCAGAGGAACAGAGCTGGTCCTTTGCGATCAGCTGGGCGCCGCGCGGGCCCAAGGAGCTCGATCCGGACGACGAGGCGTTGCCGGGCTGGAACACCGATCCGCCACCGGCGCCGCTTCCGGTGGACGATGATCAGCCGTGGTCTCCGGCCATCCCGGGCGCGGCGTATCCGGTCATCGCGCTGGCGCCGGATGACGACCTGCCGGTCGTGCCGGTGGACCCGACCACGGCGTGGGAGGATGCGATCTACCAGTGGGTGGTGTACGGCTCCGGGCTCGCCCCCGAGCAGGTGATCTGGGCGAACGTTGGCGGCTCTGTCGCCGGTCCGGCGCCGTCAGGGCTGTACATCTCGATGCGGATCGTCGACGTCGACTCGGTCAGCGACGACTGGCTGATCTCGCGGCGCGAGAACGGCGGCGTCGTCAGCCACGCGCGCGGAACACGGCACCCTACGCTCGAGCTGCGGTGCTTCGCCGGCGAGGCGACCGGCGCGCGTCGCGCCGAGCTCGTGCTCGCCCGGGTCACGGCCGCGTTGGAGCTGCCGAGCGTCGGGAAGGTGCTGCGCAAGGGCGATGTCGGCGTTGGCACGTTCGGCAAGGTGCGCGTCATGCCGGGCACGCGCTCTGGCATGCTCGATCCGCTCGCGATGGTCGAGGTGCAGTTGCACATCAAGGTCGACGTCAGCGAGCCGGGCGGCGAGTTCGTGAGCGTGCAGGCGACGGCGCCGGGCGGCGGAGCGCAGACGGTCGTCAAACCGTAGGGCGGCGGTGGTGCAGGCGCGGTCCGACGATCAGCGCTCGGTCCACTCGAACGAGATCATGAGCGACGGGTAGGAGACAGCGATGCGCTCGACCATTTCGACAACGCGACCGGTGAGATTCTCCGTACCGCTATAGACGGCAGTGACGCACCGAGATCCAGGGCGGACACGGACGTCGATGCCAGGGAGCTTGAGTAGGTCGCGGCGAGCGCGCTCGACATCTACGGACGTCGACGGATGATTATCGCCAGTCGGGTGTTCCCTTCGCAAGCACGTCGGGATGACCGGCCCGGAGAAGCACCGCTCGCCAGCGGTGTCGACGCGCACGATCCAGAACGGCTTGTCGATGCCGTCGTTGGGTCGATCATCGACGATGGAGGTCACGCGGCCGAGGTGCCACACGAAGTCGCACGGACCGGTGCGCCACCGGACTTCGTCGCCGATGGCGTAAGGAGCCGCGGTCTGCTCCATCTTCGCGCGCTGCTTGACCGACATCATGTCGAGCCTGATCTGCTTGAGCACGAGCGTAACCTCCCGCGGCACTGCCCCATTGTTGGTGTACGACCGCCCGACGATGGCGTACGGCTCGGTCCCTGCGTCGACACGAACAGGTGACCGAGTTCGATGCCAGTCGACCAGTGTTTCTAGTTGGCTCGCAATCATCGGCGCGACGATCCGCAGCGTTTTCGAGTTTCCGTCGTGGTCGGGCTCGAAGATCGTAGGACGGAGGGTGAGCGGCAGGTTGCCCGATGAGATGGTGAGCTCGGCAGCCGACAGCTTTGGACTCGTCGGCGCAATGAGCGTTGGTTGCAGCCCATGCTTTGCCCGGCAGCTCGGACAGCACATCGTGAGGTCGATGGCATCGATAGCATCTCGTCTGCCGCAGAACTGGCAGGACGCGATGTAGCCACCGGCCGCGGTTGCGTCGGAGACGAGGTCCGGATCGAAGCCGGTGCTATTCGGCGGCCGGCGCGCGAACGCGCCGCGAGCCTTGCGATACTCCTCGCTCTCGTCATCGAACCCGGCGGCGCGCACCTGTTCTCGGGTCGGGTTGGTGCCGAGATCAACGATGGGCGTGGTGGTCGGGACCGGCGCGAGGATCATCGGAGAGCCGAACCCCGCGCGCGCGATGCCCTGCGTGTTGACGATCGAGATCGCGACATCGCCGGACGGCCTGTACACCGGCTCCACGATCCAGTGCCCGTCGCCGCATAGATGGCCGACGTGGTCGATGCACGAGAACTGCTCGCGGTCGGCATCTTCCTCGGCGGTCATCTCGTACGCCGCATCCGCCTTGCACCCGAACCTATCGACCAGCGCCGCGATGTCGCCGTCGGTGGTACCGCCGCGCTCCTTGGCGAGCGCGATGACGGATAGGCCATCTGACGGGATATAGTTGCAGCGGGTCATCGTGGCGTCTCCGCGCTTGTCCGCATCCACTGCTGTAGCGTGGCCGCTACATGTTCGCGAGATGGGAGATCGACCTCGATGTCTCCGATGTGTTCCAGCGCCTCAAGCGCTGAGGCGTCGTCTGCCGCGATGCGCAGTAGCTCGACGAACAACACCATCATCTCAGGCGGAACGTTGGTGGAATCGTGCCGTCCCAGCCCCTTGGCGAGCGCCGCGGCGACCAACCGCAGACGGCTGAGCCGGGTCGCATCCGCGCTGTGGATGGTGCAGTTGAGCGGGACCTCGATAGCGACGAGGTCGCCGGGATTCGGGGCGGGGTTGCCGGGCGTCTCGAGGAGCGTAGCGAACATGCATGGTGGCATCACCGCCACGATACCCCGGACCGCTGGCGCCGCGCTCGGCTTTTCAGCGCGCGCCAGCTCGCAACAGCGGAGCCGTCATGGGATGGCCAAGCGCGGTCGCTCGGTCCCGGTACTCTCGGCAGAGCGCGTTGTCGCGGTCGCGCCACGATGCCTTGACATAGCCGGGTTGGCCGACTGCGGCGGACCACTCACGGTGGAGCGCGGCGTGCCGCTCGGCGAACTCCTGGAGTAGGGCTTCGATTGCTGATGCCATCGCGCCACCATACCGCACCGCCTCGACACGATGAGCGCTTTTCGACCGCCCCGAGGTCCGCGGCGACCCTGTCTCCATGGGCGCCGCGACCGACCACGTAGTCATCAACCTGACGATCCAGAGCTCCGGGCTCGCGCGGCAGGGCTTCGGCATCCCGCTCATCCTGAGCCACACCGCATCGTTCGTGCAGCGGATCCGCTACTATAGCTCCCTCGCCGCGGTCATCGCCGACTTCCCGGTCGATGGCCCGGAGGCGCGCGCCGCGGCGGTGATCTTCGCGCAGCAGCCGCATCCGCGGCTGATCGCGATCGGACGCGCCGCGGGAACGGTGCTGCAGCAGTACGACATCGGGATCTCGGCCGTGCAGGTCGGACAGCTCTACCAGATCACGGCCAAGGGCCGTGGCTTCGCCGACGGCGTCGCGAGCTACCTCGCGCTCGCCGATCTGCCGTTCGCGGTGGGCGACGTCAACACGGCGACCGATACCATCTCCGAGCCCGGCCACGGCATGGCAACGGGTGATGGGCCGTTCAGGCTGTCCACCACGGGCACGTTGCCGACCGGCACCGGAATCGCCGTCGACACCAACGTCTTCATCATCGCCGTCGACGTCAACAGCTATAAGCTGGCGACCTCGAAGGCCAACGCGCTCGCGAACACAGCGATCGACATCACCGCGGCCGGCTCGGGCACCCACACGCTCCAGCGCGGCGTCAACGACGTCATCATCGCGCAGCTCGTCGCCGGGCTCGCCGCTGTGCTGGGCTCGAGCTTCACGGTGTCGCAGATCGCGGGGGCCGGGCAGACCGACAAGCTCCGCGCGGTGGCGACGGCCGGCACGTCGTGGGCTTCGCTGTCCATCGACGACCCCGATGTCATGAGCATCGCGCAGACCCACGCATCGCCGAGCAACGTGCTGCTGACCGCAGACCTCGACGCGATCCTCAAGACTGACCAGGGCTGGTACACGCTGCTCACGAACTACAACAGCTCGGCGTACGTCCAGGATGCTGAGGCGTGGGTTGAGGTGAACGGCCGCACCTACGCGTGGGACACGTGCGATTCGGCATGCGTGACGACCGACGTGAGCGGCGGCACCGACGTCGGCGCGCAGAGTCTGGCAGCCGGGTACGCGGCGAGCATGGGCTGCTACCACCCATCGCCGGCGAACTTTCTCGCCGCCGGCATCATGGGGCGCTGGCTTCCGACCGACCCCGGCAAGGCGACCGCGAAGTTCAGGACGCTCGAGCGCGTCACGCCCGTTACGCTGACCGATTCGCAGAAGGTCAGGCTGCGCGGCATCCCGGGCACGCCCGGCGGCCGGCGCATGAACAGCTACGAGCAGGTCGTGACGGACAGGCCGTTCTTCTGGGAGGCGTTCGTCTTCTCGACGGTCTACAAGTTCATCGACATCCGCCGCAACAGCGACTTCCTCTCGGACGCGCTGCAGAAGGCCCTCCTCGGCGTGCTGGTCGGCAACGACATCGTGCCCGAGACGCCGGAGGGTGTCTCTCAGCTCGCGCAGGCCGCGCGCGGGGTCGCGGCGCAGGCCATCACGCAGGGCGTGTTGCGCGCCGGGGCTACGGTGACTAAGCCGAACTTCGACGCCATCCCGCAGGCCGACCTCGACAACCGAAACCTCCCCGGCCTCGTGCTGAGCGGGTCATTCGCCGGTGCGATCCACACCGTCATCCCCGTCGACGTCAACCTCACCTTCTAGGAGCGCATGTAGATGCCGACCTTCGATCCAAAGCAGACGGCCTCGAGCTGGGGGCCGATCCGCATGCAGGGCGTGATGGATGGCGAGTTTGCCAGCGCGGATCGCCAAGAGAACGCGGTGGATCTGCATGTCGGGAGCCAGGGCTTCGCGACGTTCGTGTTCAACGCCAACGAGAGCGGGACGTTCAAGGTCACGCTCTCGCAGGAGTCGCCGACGAACCGCGAGCTATCCATCGCGCACAATGCCCGCGTCATCGCGCCGTTCCAGCTCGAGGACCTCAACGACGGCACGCTCATCATCGGTGTGAATACGGCGATTCAGAAGCACGCGCCCGTCAAGCGCGGCAATAAGATCATCGGCATGGAGTGGGTGTTCATCACCGACCAGATGGTGATGCAGGCGGGAGGTGACCAGTGAGCGCGGCGAAGAACATGGGCACGACAGCCGGCCAGAAGACCTGGCGCTCCGAGGACGGCTCGGTGGAAATCATCTCCACGGAGCTCCTGTTCTGCGACGCAACCGACCTCCTCGCCGACATGACGGCGCTCGTCGCGCCGGCGGGCGGCGCGGCCCAGCGCGGCCGCATCATGGTCGGCGACGCGCTGGCGCTATTCGCGCGCGAGCTGATGAGCGGCAAGCTCACGTCGTACCTCGAGCGGCTCCTCAAGAGGACGACGCTCATCGCGCGCGGCGATGGCGCCGGGACGTATGACCTGAGGGGCAAGGACGCGCTCAACAACGCGTTCACGGGTCGACAGAAGTACATCTTCCCCGCCGTCACGCTCGCGCTGGAGGTGTCGTTCTCGGGTTTTTTGGACGGACTCGGCCTGATCGGGTTCGACCCCAAGGCGCTGATGGCGAAGATCTCACCCTCCGAGGACTCCAGCCAGAGCACGAGCGCTACTGGCTAGGGTACCGCCTCGTGCTGGAGTCGGATGACCCGGCGCAGGCATGGACCAACGTCAAGGCCATGTCGCTCAACGAGGTCGACCTGCTGAACTTGCTTCTCGACGCGCGCGACGAGGCCCGTGCACGCGCCGAGAAGCGGCGCAAGGAGCGCAACGGTGGCTGACGGCGGAGAAATCGCAGCGCTGTTCGCGACGCTCGGCCTGCGCATCAACGTCGGCCAGTGGGCGCAGGGTACGGGGCAGATCAGCCAAGCGCAGGTCGCGCTCGGCCAGCTCAGCACCGGAGCCGGGACGCTGAGCAAGCTGCTCGGCGGAGTCGCGCCTGCCGCCGCCGGTGCGGGCAACGCCGCGGCACACGCCGGCGACCAGGCCGCGCACTCCTTCGACGCCGCCGGCGCCGCCATCAAGGGCTACCTGACGTACCTCGCGGCCGACTTCGGCTACGAACATCTCGTCAAATTCAACCAGGAGGTCCAGGACTCGACGATCTCGCTCGCGGCGATGATCGAGGGCCAGCTCGGCGGCAGCTTCGAGGAGGCGACGGGCCACGCCAAGGACCTCTACGCGGAGTGGCAGAAGTTCTCGACGCAGACGCCCGTTACGACCGCGGAGATCCTCGAGTTTGGTAAGGGGCTCGCGGCGGCCACGTTCAACACTGGCGGCAAGCTCGAGGACCTGAAGCAGATCACCGAGCAAGGCGTGATCGCCGCCAAGGTGCTCGCGGGCGGTCGCGGCGCTGGCTACGCGGCCCTTGAGATCTCCGAGATGCTGCAGGGCAACGTCTCGAACCGCATGATGTTCGTGAAGCAGCTCCTCGGCATGGTTCACATGTCCGAGGAGCAGTTCCGCGAGCTCGACGCCAAGGGGCGCCTGGCCGTCGTGAAGAAGGCGCTTGGTAGCGACGCGTTCAAGGACGCCGCCGCGGCGTTCGGCACGAGCTTCTCTGGCGTAACCTCGACGCTCAAGGACAAGCTGCAGATCGCGCTCGGCAAGGTCGGCGTGCCGCTGTTCGAGCGCATCACCGAGGCCGTCGGGCGCTTCAATGAGTGGCTCGACAAGAACCAGGAAACGATCGAGATGGTTGGCAAGGCCATAGGAGAATGGCTCGGCGATGCGTTCGATTACGTCGCCATCGCGATCGACTTCGTCGTAGAGCAAGGCGGCGAGTTACTCGACTGGATAAGCCAGTTCGTGGACGGAGGGGAGCTCGTGCAGTCGATGCTCATCGCGCTCGGCATCGTGCTTGGCGTGTTCGCGATCCAGTCGGCGATCGCCTTCGCGACCAATCCGATCACGCTCATCGTGCTAGCGCTGACTGCGCTGGTATACGCCATCCGCTGGGTGATGCAGCACCCGGAAAAGGTGAAGAAGGCGTTTCACGATGCGTTCGAGGCGATCACCAACGCGGCGAAAGCCGTATGGGATGCAATCAAGAGCGGGTTCTCGGCTGCGTTTGACTTCGTCACCAACCTGCCGGTGATTCATGGACTGATCGCGCTCGTGAAGGCAGTCGCCGGCCTGCCTGGCATGGCTGGCAAAGCGGTAACCGACGCCGCCGTGCTGCCATCGGGCGAGCACGCCGAGATGCTAGAGGACTCGACGGAATTACCCCCCGATGAGTTCCGCAAGAAGTACGGCCTGCCCGACGATCTCAATGCTCCGCGGCTGCCACAAGGCAGCAACGGCGGCGGCCCGACCGCCATGAACATCAACGTCAACGTCGGCGACGTCAACGTGCACAGCCCGAACGCCGACCCGGTGGCGGTCGGCGACCAGGTGCGCAAGGTCTTCCACGAGGAGCTCGGCGGCGTGCTGCGCCAGACCATGGACGTGTACGGATGAGCCTCGTACGCATCGGCGGACCGCCGCCACTGCCGAGCTACCTGATGGACCTCGCCTTGTCCGAGGAGTTCAGCTTCCCCGGCGAGGCCACGAAGTTCCCCGTCGAGAAAGGTGTCGACTTCACCGACCATATCCGCGAGCTGCCCGACGAGGTCACCCTGGAGTGCATCGTCTCGGACACGCCGATCGGAGACGTCGCGACCGATCCGACGCGGCAGCCCGCGACTGGCCCGGATGGCACGACCAGCACGGCGCTACCCTCCGCCGAGGCTCTGCAGCGGCTCCGCGAGCTCAAGGCGGCCCGGCGGCCCGTGCGTATCGAGACGACCCTGGGCACGTTCACGTCGATGGCCTTCATCGATCTAAACGTGCCGGTGAGCAAGGACAAGAGCCCCGGCCGCAGTGACCCCGATCCGAAGAAGCAGCGGCCGGGTGCGCTATTCTTCACCGCGAAGTTCCGCAAGGTCGTGGTCACCACGAACACGCGAACCAAGGTCCGCGTTCGGACCTCGATGGCTGGCGCCGGCGGGCAACCGAAGGCGAAGGCGGTGATCGGTAAGGCCGCCGTCGCCGATGCTGTCGTCGAATGGAAACACGATATCGCCAAGGGGAGATTCATCGGAATCGTTTCTCAGGTTGAGGTCAGGTACAACCGCCCACCTGGGTTGTCCAAGGACGAAGCCATCGTCCTGGGAAAGAAAGATCCGGCCATGCCATGGACGGAGTACACCGACCTGACAACCGGCGAAAAGGTTACCGGACAACGTCGCACAGAGCTGACTGACGACCTGCGCGAGCAGGCACGCCAGGCACGAGTCGGCGCGCCGATCCCGACGTCGGAGGTGAACAACTTGCCGGCCGGGCTCAACCTTAACCGGTTCCAGCAGACGGCGCCTGACACCTTCGACAACTCGCTCAGCAGCGAAGACCTGCAGCGCTTCCAGCGCAACTTCCCGCCGACGTTCCCAGGGCAATGAACGATGGCGACCATCATCCCATTCGTCCCAGGCGACCCGCTGCAGCTGATCGCGATCACGCTCGACACCGAGCCGTACGTGATGCGCGCGCGTTGGAACAGCGACGACCTGGCGTGGTACCTCGACGTGTGGGAGCGGGACGGAACGACGCCGATCGCCTTCGGCATCAAGCTCGTGTTGGGCGTGCGGCTCGGCTCGACGTACCTGCACCCGCTGTTCACCGCCGGGTTATTTCTGATCGACAACGACAACAGCGGTGTCGAGGCCGGCCTCAACGACCTCGGGCGCCGGGTCGTCCTGGTGCACCTCACCGCGGCCGACGCGATCATCATGGAGCAGCCGTGAGCGTCGAGCTCGACCGGGTCTACAAGCTCACCGTGATCCGCGCGCCCGAGCTCATCGACATCGAGGGCTTCGGTCGCTCGTTCTTCGAGGATCTCGAGACCATCGACGAGATCACGCAGCCGCAGGGCATCAAGTTCAAGATCGAAAAGCATCTGCGGCAGACGCCCAACCAGGCCGAGCTCACGCTCATCAACCTGAACCAGATCTCGCGCGAGAACATCGCCGGTGGGCAGTCGAAGGTGAGGATCGAGGCCGGATACGACAACACGCCCCGGCTGCTGTTCATCGGTGACTGCCGCTTCGTGAGCAATGAGCACACCGGAACCGAATGGGAGACCAAGCTCCAGCTTGGCGATGGCGCGCGAGCCTATGCCGAGGCCAGGCATAACCGCAGCTACGCCAAGGGCATCCCGGTCACGACGATCGTCAGCGACCTGTGCAAGAAGTTCGGGACCGCGCTGCCGGACCTCAGCGGGCTATCCGAGCTGCAGACGCGGATCTCCACGGGCGAGGTCGTCACGGGCTGGGCCGCCGACGAGATGACGCGGATCTTGGCGCAGTTCGGCATGGACTGGTCGTTTCAGGACGGCCGCATGCAGATCATGCGTTACGACGACGTCGTGCCGGGCGTGCGGCGCGTGCTGTCGTCTCCGCCCGATGGCGGCATCATTGGTGCTCCGACGATCGACCCGCCGAAGATCCGCGCGCCGCGCAAGCGGGGCCGCCGGACGGGCAAGTCCGGTGAGCTCAAGGTCCCGAAGCTAAAAATCAAGCACACGTTGTTCCCCGAGCTCACGCCGGGCGAGCGCATCGAGGTGCAGACCCAATCCATCAACGGCACGTTCCGCGTGGACGCCGTGACCCACGAGGGAGACTTCTGGGGCGCGGAGTGGACCACCCACATCGAAGGCAGATCGGTATGAGCGACTCGTTGACGCCGCTACTCCACGAGGTGATCGACGCCGCGCTCGATGACCGGATCGAGGGGATACGCGCGGCGCTGCCGGGACGGATCCAGTCCTACGACAAGGCGACCCGACGCGCGACGGTGCAGCTCTTGGTGATGGACGCGCACGTCGACGGCGACGGCGAGCGCCAGACCACGGTGATCGCGCCGCTGACCGACGTTCCCACGATGCGCGTCGGCTCCGGGATCGAGCGGTTCAAGTACCCGGTGCGCGCCGGTGACCGCTGCTTGGTGGTGTTCAGCTCGAGCAGCATCGCGAAGCTGAAGTCGGTCGACGACGTGGTCGACCCCGACGATGACCGGCATCACCACGAGGCGGACGGGATCGCGATCACAGGGCTGTTCTTCGACGGCGACGACCAGGCGGGCACGTTCATCGAGATCGACGACCAGGACGTGCTCAACCTGGGCGGCTCGCCGGCCACAGAGCCCGTGCTGCTCGGCAACACGTTCCTATCGCAGCTGACCACGCTCGTCACCGCCATCGCGTCTGCGGTCAGCGGCATCCCGACCGGCGGGGCTGCGGCGGGCAGCGCGATCACTGCGGCGCTCAACAACTTCAACGCGGCGGTCGCCAGCTATACCTCGCATAAGGTCAAGGTGCTCTGATGCCGGCGACCACCGCGTTATCCACCGATCCGGTCGTGTTCGCGCGCGACGAGCGCAACGACCTCATTGTGCCGCTGCGCAAGGCCAGCGGCCTCGAGGCCGTGCTCATCTTGGTGCGCACGGCGTGGCTCCTCTGGCGCGACGAGTACTTTCTGAACCGCGACATCGGCACACCGTTGCTAGAGACCGAGGACGGCGTGGTGACCGAGCAGGATGCCATCCTCGGCCAGCCCTACGACGCCGCGAAGATCGCCCGGATCCTGCGCGGCGAGGCGCTCGCGGTGCCAGGCGTGCTCGACGTCGCGGAGTTCAAGTCGAGCTTCGACGGCGAGACGCGCAACCTGACCGTGAGCGCGACTATCATCACCAGGTTCGGCGACGGGCAGGTGCAGATCGTGCCCGGAACATGACCGGCATCGACGGTCCGGTGGCGCCGCCGACGCCGCATGAGCGCGCCGAGTCGTTCGCGGCAGCGTTCCGTGGCCAGGCCAACCACATCGCCTTCGCGTACGGCGGTCCAGTCTACCTGGTCGGCTCGTACTTGACTGCCGATGAGCCCGGCGACCTCGACATCCGTGTGCTGGTTGAGCGCGAGGACCTGGATCTCTGGTTCGGTCCGGACTGGGACGGTGTCGGCTCGGACTGGTCGCCGGCCGCTTTCGCGAAGTGCCGCGAGGAGCTCAAGCAGAGCCGACGCATGACCCGGCGCTGGCGGCGCGGCGCGAAGGTAGCGCGGCGGATCGACTTCCAGTTCCAGAGCGCGCTGTTCAGCAACGAGACCGGCCTACCGATCCAGGACGATCGCCCGCGCCTGAGGCTCGATGCTGTGCCGTTGTCGATGCTAAGGGCAGGGCGAGGCGATCCTTGACGCGCGCATCCGCGTAGAGCATGGTGATCGCGTGCGGTGGAGCAGCCAGGAAGCTCGCTGGGGTTACGACCCGGAGGTCGCAGGTTCAAATCCTGCCCGCACGGCATGGGCCGCAAGGCCAACGTCGTAGCCCTCGCCAGCAAGACGGTCCACCCGGAGCGTGTGGATAGCCGATCTAACCTGGCCTACGAGGCCGTCATCCCGAAGCGCTGCAGCGATGTCCGGGCGGTAAGAGGGGCCCGCAAGGGTTGCTATCGGCGCGCCTGGCTCCGCCGGGCGCTGCGCTCGGCGAAGGCGGCATCTGCATCGGACAGCACATGTACGACCGCGCGGCGCTCGCGCAACCTCGCCCTGAACTCCTCGCGTGACATCGCGCGGTAGTCCGACATCGACTTGTTCGCCGGCGCCATAGCCGGCGCGAGCTCGCACGGGGAGAACGCGGCGACCTGGCCGCCCTTGCGCCGCACGTGCACCTCCTGGTGCTGTGCGCCGGCCGGGATGGTCCACGAGACCACGGTGCCTTTCGTGCCAGGCTGCAGCCCGTCGGCTCGGGGTCGGCTCGAGACGAGCACCACCTTGTCGCCGACCGAGAACGCGCCGAGCGGGTGGCCGGCGCCGCAGCGTGAGCAGCCGATCAGCAGGCGGCGACCGCCCGGTACTCGGCGACCGGCACGAGCCGATGCGCAGCGTGCCGCGCGAGCCACGCCGCATCTCCGTTGCCGGCCGCGGCCAGCTCGCTGATGCGCGGCCGGGTCAAAGCCGCGTTGCCGGCGGCGGTGATCGTGCGCGACTCGGCGCAGCGGAGGCAGTGGATATGCCAGCGCGTGCTCAAGCAGCTACGTCCAGAGCAGAGCTGTCACGGCGCAGTCCTTGGCCTCGCGGAGCTTGCGCAGCGCGGCCGAGCGCTCGGGGTTGCGCGGCAACTTCGCCACCTCGCGCGCCAGCACGCCGAAGGGCTGCGATACCGCACGCAGCTCGGGCCGGAGGTGCATGTGCTTGAACAGCTGCAGCATGGGCTCCGCGGTGATTTCTTCCGGGGTCGGGTCGGTGTTCTCTTCCATGTGCGACCACCATAGCCCGCGACCCTGACAATCCGGTCATCGGCCGGCGGCCGATACCGATTCGACCGTTGCCGTCGCGACACCGACGATGATGCGGTGCCCATACCGGCGCTGACCACCCAGGGACTGCAGATCGCCACGCTCGCGGACGTCCGCGACCTGATCAACGCGAAGTGGCGCGGCTTCTTCGCGGCGTCGATGGACGTCAGCGATCGCTCCCCGGACGGACAGCTGATCGGAATCGTCTCGGAGCTGTTCGCGCTCCTCAATGAGCTGCTCGAGGCGATCGTCTCGAGCCAGGACCCGAACAAGGCGCTCGACGCCGCGCTCGATGCGATCTGCGCGCTGACCGGTACGAAGCGCCGGGCCGCGACGTTCAGCACCGTCACGCTGACCCTCACCGGAACCCCGACCACGCCGATCACGGCCGGCTCCCTGGCCTCGACCTCGAGCACCGGGCAGCAGTTCACGACCCAGGACGCTGGCGACCAGGTCATCGCCGCGGCCACCGCGTGGGTCGGATCGACGGTCTACGCGGCCGGCGACAAGCGGACCAACGCCGGCAATATCTACCTCTGCACCGTCGGCGGCTCGTCGGCAGCGAGCGGGGGGCCGAGCGGCACGACGCGCGGCGTGGACATCGTCGACAGCGGCGCGACCTGGCGCTTCCTCGGCGCCGGAACGGGCTTCGTCGACGTGCCGACGCGCGCGACGGTGTCCGGTCCGGTCGTCGCGGTGAGCGGCGACATCATCAACAAGGACACCCCCGCCGGCGGCTGGCAGGACGTCATCAACATCCTGGATGCCGCCGTTGGCTCGCCGGTGATGACCAATGCCCAGCTGCGCGCCCTGCGCGAGATCGAGCTCGAGCAGCCCGGCACGTCCACGAAGGGCGCAATCCGCGCGGCGCTGCTCGGCCTGACCGACGGCCCAACGCCGGTTACGAGCTGCACCGTGTTCAGCAACGTCACCGACGTCACCGACGCGAACGGGATCCCGCCGCACTCCGTGCTGGCGATGGTGAAAGGCGGTGCGAATCAGGACATCTGGGACGCGCTACTCGACAACGTCGCGGACGGGATCAGGACGTTCGGTACGGTAATCGGAACGGCGCTCGACAGCGAGGGCACGCCGCAGACCATGGCATTCTCGCGGGTCACGGAGATCCCGGTCTGGGTCTCGGTCACCGTCGTCGTGGATCCGAACGCGTTTCCGGACGACGGAGCGGCGCAGATCGCCGCGGCGGTCGCCACGAGCGGAAACGCGCTCGACGACGGCACCAACGTGGTGGCGTCTCGGGTCTCGGCGCAGGTCTTCGCGGTGCCCGGCGTGCTGGACGTCGCGCTGCCGCTGATCGGCACCACGGCATCGCCATCGTCATCCACGACGATCCCGATCTCGCTTTTCCAAAGAGGGGTTTTTGACACATCTCGTATCGTGGTAAATACGTCTACTGGTGTGCCATGAGAAAGAGACAGACCAAGCCGTTGCTCGAACGCCTACTTGCCAAACGATCGATCGACCCCGTGACCGGATGCTGGAACTTCCAAGGCACAAAGCCAAACGGTTACGGTCAGATTACCCTCGGACGCCGAGGCGAAGGGATTGCTTTGACGCACGTGGTTGCGTATCGGGCGTTTGTCGGTGATATCCCGGAAGGACTCGAACTAGATCACCTATGTCGCAACCCGGCTTGTTTTAATCCTAGTCATCTAGAACCTGTTACCCATCAGGTAAACATCCAGCGTGGTGATTGGCCGCATAAAGGCGGCATGGCGATGGCCGCGATCAGGCGTGCGCAGACCCATTGCCTACGTGGGCACGAGTTCACAGAAGATAATACTCGTGTTTACGACGGACGTCGTTGGTGCAAGTCGTGCGATAAGATTCGCTATCGCAATAAACTAGAACGCATCGCGACGAGCACCGGGGTCCCGTGATCGAGGAGCAACAGCCGCGCGCTCCCGCGATCGCCGGCTCGGCCGCGGCCCTGCGCTGGGCGGCGCCGGCCGACAGCGTGCCGGCTGTGACGTCGCCGACCGCGGCCGTGACCATCACGAGCACGTTGCCCCCGCGCGACTACGTGGCGCGCGCCCTGTCGCGGCTGCCGAGCATGTACCGCAGCGGCGACCCGGCGAATCCGACGAACACCGAGAAGGCGATCACCGCGCTACTCGCGCCGGCGAACGACCTCGCCGCGGCGATGCTCGCCGTGCTCACGCAGCGCAACGTGGACACCGCCGTCGGGGTCCAGCTCGACGTGATCGGGGCCATCGTGGGCCGCGCGCGCGAGGGCGTGAGCGATGACGAGATCTACCGCCGCTACGTGCGCGCGCAGATCAGCGCGAACAAGAGCAACGGCACCGTGAACGAGGTGCAGAAGGTCGCCCGGCTCGTCATCGGCGACGCCGGCACCATCACCACGATCATCACCGGCGTCGGCGTCGCGGCCTCCGTGCTACGCGTCGACGGCATCGCGCTGACCGATGCGGTAGCGGCCGTGCTCGTCGAGCTCGTGCTGCGCGCAACCAGCGACGGCGTGCGCCGCATCGTCGAGTGGACCGGGCAGGACCCGGCGCGAACGCTGTACTGGGACACGGCGGGCGTCTGGGACACCGCGGTGTGGTTCAACGCCGCCGATCAGGAGCTATGACGACATGAGCGCTAAGCCGACATTGGAACTATCACGCTGGGCGACCGGAGGGGTCAACATCACCGTGCCGACCAGTGGCGAGCGCGATACTGGGTTCGTCCCGGGAACGCCTGCCAGCTCGAAGCGGGTCAACTCGCTACTAAACCAGTACTTCCTATGGGCGCAGTACTTGAACGACGGCGTGTTTTCCGGAGCGGCATCGTTCGACAACTCGTTGACGATCACTGGACTCGCCACGTTCAACGACCAGGTCGTGCTCACCGGTGGCGACCTGACGTTGAATGGCGGCGCGCTGACCGTCGGCGCGACATCGACTCTCACTGGAGACGTGACGACCGGCGGTAACGTCACGATCGGCGGCCGGCTACTTGTATTCACCGACTTCACGTTCACGGCTGACAGCACGACCGATCAGCTGACGAAGACAGCTCATGGCCTCCAGACCGGCGACGGCCCAGTCCGGACCTCCAACAGTGGCGGCGCGCTGCCGGGAGGGCTGACGGCCGGCACGGACTACTGGGTAATCAAGATCGACGCGAATAGCTTCAAGTTGGCGATCTCATCGGATGCCAACGCGTTCGCGGGAATCGCCATCGACATCACGAGCAATGGTACCGGTACGCAGACGCTGAATCACCAGCCAACTACAAAGCGTAGTAGCGATGCGACGGTGACGCGCAACCTGACGGTTGGTGGATCGGTCACAGTAGGCGCAAATCAGCATGTCACGGTTAGCGGAACCGGAGACTTCAAGCACGGTAACATAACGATCGTCATCCCTGCCTCAGATGGCATATCTCCCAACATCGCAGGAAGCTTTTGGTCGTTCAATTCTACCGATGATCGCTGGCTGGCGAGCGCCATCAACGACCACCTCGTGTTTCCTATAAGGCTTGTTGCTGGTCGTAGAATCCGAAGCATCGACGTGTGGTTTCAGCGGAACGGCGGAACATTGACCTTCGACCTTAGAAAGTCAGTTCTGTCGACGGCCGTCAACACGTCGATAGCAAGTACTACCGTGAACTCTGGGACGTCGATCACGTCGGTTACACTTGCCGCGATCGACCACACCATCCTGTCAACTAACCAATATCTTTTCAAGATCACAGCTGGTGCAGCTAACGATGTCGTGCACGCCGTTGTAGTGACCTACGACAACCCGTGATAAAACTGCAGCGATACTAGCGATACGATGCTACGGCTACGGTAGGCGTATTATTAGCAACCGAGCTATACAATCCGATGTCGACATGCTGTGTGTCGGTCACGGCTAGCGCGACATCCAGCGTTGCCGTGGCGTTACCGCTACAGGCGACGGCCGGTGAACACAAGTCCCATGTGCTGATACCGGAGTAGCGGGCGCAGGTTATGATCATTCCCGCGAACAAACAGGAAGCCGCAATGGACGCTCCGATGACCGTTGATCCAGACGGCACATTGAGCGAGATGAACCGAAATCCAAGGTTGGCACTATCAACTGCAAACGAACTCGGCGGGTACACGATCCTGGTGACAGGCCGTACGGGAGGTGCCGCGGTAATTATCCCGGTCATCGACGGCACGGTGCTCGGCCCCGGGAGCGCGCCGCCCTTCAGCCCGAACGTCTTGAGCAGCATATCGTCGCCTGCCTTGACGGCGTACGCGCCTCCCGTCGGGGTGATCGGCAACGTCTGCTGCATACCGGAGCCGTTGCTCGACGCGGATCCTATGGTGGTGTCTCCCGATGCGGTGCGCGACACCAGGAGGGCGATCACGTTGTTGCCGTCCGACGTGTGCCCGTTTGACGCCCCGTTGTCCCGCACGACCACGGACACCAATCCGACGACGTCGCCCGCCTGCAGCCCAAGCGGCACGTACCACGCACCGCCCACCCAGTTCACGTTACCAGAGGAATCGATCGTCGTGACGATCCCCGGGTCGCCGAACCCGCTCGTGGGCGGGACCGTGGTCGGGGCCGTGAGCGCAGCCTGTGCCTGCGACGACCGATCGTCCGGGCGGTCCGGTAGCTCGCACGCAGCCGTCACGGCACAACATATCAATAACGCAAAATACTTATTCCTCATATCTCGATTCCTTTAATGTGAGGACGGCCAGGGAAGACCGTCATGTTGTAAGGCGCCATAGCGCCGTGACGGACTACAACAAAATCGGCAGTCTCACGCAACACGCGCGGTGAGACAGATCTTCCGGAGTGGACACCATGAGCTTGAATGCCACGCTATGTAGGTCGGGAAAGCGGCGCGGTGTGCGGTGAGGCGTGATTCCTCGCACCACCGAACAGGGAACCGCGCCGCTCCCGACAGCTGTACGATCGGCCGGCCATGGAGCAGAACGACGGACTCGCCACTGCAAGGTCGCGACCGATCACCCGCAGGTGCAAGGATTGCGCGGCCGAGTTCATCGACGCCGACGCCGATGCGGAGCACTGCAGATCCTGCGCTGAGACGCGCCGGCTGCTGCCGCGGTTCCTGTGCCTGATCAGCGGACGAGAGCACGTCGAGGAGCTGCTCGCCCAGCAGAAAGCGCTGGACGCCGCGATCGCGGCCCGGCGTCCACGCTGAGCTTCCCCGTGCGCGTCCGGATGTGCGATGCTGCGTGGCGATGCGAAAGGATTCCATGTTCACCGCAGCGCTCGCCGGCGCAGGTCTCGGCATGGGCGTCGTGCTGCTGGCGCTCGCCATGTCGCTGCTCTGCCGGCACTGCGCTGGCTGATGCTCGCAGCGCGCCAACGCTCGGCATGCGCAACACCGTGGCATGACGGCAGCCAGCAGGGCCGGCGAGCACCGGCGCGCGTGGCGCATCCGCTCGGCGTGTCCGGAGTGCTACGGATCGGGAGTGGACAGGATGGTAAGTGTGATACCGTCCGCGCACATGGGAACCAAACTTGAGGCCGCACTGGCCAGAGCGCAGAGCGATGTTCCGGAGTGCGTCGCGTC
>Ga0070690_100000039_pt1 | contig 59708 bp, 105 predicted proteins | sample KBSS33HmetaG_FD_64671 | JGI IMG/M metagenome (GOLD analysis project Ga0070690, IMG submission 64671) | Switchgrass rhizosphere microbial communities from Kellogg Biological Station, Michigan, USA - KBS S3-3H metaG | ecosystem: Host-associated > Plants > Roots > Rhizosphere ... | reverse complement strand
AACCTGTTTTAAGTATGTCCAGACTTCATTTGTTGTCATTTTTATAAAGGTGATCTCTAAAAGCTTTACGTGTACAACAATGTTCATAGTCTTTTATAATTATCGTAGTGGAAAGAGGATGCCTAAATGCTGAATAAATGATGGCTAATGTAACTTGCCACCAAGATTTAGCATAGATGAAAATTTTATTTTCCACACTGACATTCCTTACATTGGCATCCTGGTTTTGGAGTATTTGCTTTCTCTTGATCCACCATTTCTTGGAGCATTTTTATGTAATCAGGTTTAGCTCTTTCCTCGGGACACGGACAACCAATAGAATCTTCCAGAGCTTTAATTTGTTTCAGAAGTTCTAGATATTCTTTAGCTTTTTCAATCGGCCATTTAGTGGGTATTACTCCGGGTGCTGGTTCTGGTAAGGCGGTAGGAATAATCCAAGGGCTAGTATTAGGCATTATAGGGGGGTCCCATTTCCAAATATGGTCGCCACAATAGCAATATACGCACATTTTAGTACCAACTTCCTTCTAGTTGTTGCAATCTTTTTTCCAAAGCAGCAAATCGTTCTTCAATTGTTTCTGGGGCTTTATCTTTACGCATTTTTATTAATAATGGAATAGATACGTTATTAATATGATCCGAGACTGCATTCAAACATTGACTATTAGTTGGATGAGATACCAAACGCCCTACCAAAGTTACTAAAACTCCATAATCAGTAATAATTTCTTCTTTCAGTTCTCTATTCATAAGTAGCTCCATAGTTCCATTTTAAGTTTTCATTCCACAAATGTCTGACTTTATCAACGGTGGACTGAGAACTTAGATTTTTGCGAATGATATTTATGGTTGCATCCAAAAATCCCATTCCATCATTCCAACACGTAAAAATAATTGCGGGCCAATAAGGCTCTAGATTTGAGGCCATATTCAAAGCAAATTCTTTACGAGTCCAACCATCTGATTTGACTTTACTCCAAATCATATCTGTTAATTTTGCTGTTTCTTTAATTCCATCTAGAAATCCTTGTTGATAGGCTAGCAATTTTTCCTTATCTGGCTCTGGTAAATGAGGCAGAATATCATCTAGCTTGTTATCAAGTATTAATTCAAGGACTCGTTTTTCATGGAGTAAGTTATCTTTAGCCCGATGAATTGCAACGTACCAGTCTGATTTAACTTTTACTTTATGACCATTATAGAATGAAACAACAATTCCTTCCATGTCAACAGATTCATAGACAGATTCCATATATTCGGGGGGATCAAATTGTTTAACAATCGGAATGCCAAAATCATTAGCTAAAGTTTTAATGTCGTTGTAACTATAATAATTTCCATGAGTTTGATTACGAACTGCTGTTAAAATCAAGTTATCTTCTTTATGATCTATGACTATTCTATTTTTTGGACTACACCATTCATATATCGGGAGTAAATCAGCCTCCAAAAGATATTTGGCCAGTTTAGTGTATCTTGGGTTCTTAGCCACGAAAACTTCGGCTTGCATAGAAACATCAGTAATTCCCATTTTTGTGGCCCAACGAATTCCTTCGTTCAAAGGCAGGGGAGTTATCATACTCCCATCAAGCTTTTCTAATATCCAATGATTATCATTAAAATCAACATTTAAAGTTTCTTTCCGTTCTCCCATGTTGAAAAATTTATGGAAAGCTCGGCGTATCAACTTGCCATTTTTGTTGAAGATTAACCCCCGACATTCTCGCCGAATCATAGCATTATTATCCTCTCGCATATACAGAGGATATCTAGTATCTGGGTGTAAAATAGGAGGAAAAGTGTCGTTCCCCTGCATAACATAATTAACAACAATATATTCGTCCTTCTCATAAACTTTGAATTCTTCGGCGTTTTTTATGGCAGGCAGCACATCATCTAAGTGTTTGATTATTGGAAATTCGTAGTTCATTAAAATGCACCCTCCGCTACTTGTAAACAACGAAGTCCATTATCTCTCCACATTTTTACAACCTTATCCCTATCATCAAACACTATTTTAGGATCAAATCCTTCAAAACGCATTTGATCTAACATTTCTTTTTTAATAATAGTATCATCCCGATAATCTTTTTCGGGTCTCATATAAAGTTTATGATAATAAATGCTATGATTACGTAACCAAATTGTAGTTTCATAACGAGATTCTTCCCCTCGTCCACTCGCCAATAAAATTGTGTTATTGGTTCGGTATAATAAACCTAATAACCAAGCCACATCTTCATGAACTGTATCAAAAGGAATTGCGGCATTGAAGGCATTCCAATTTTTTGGTTTAGAGCGAACAAAATGTGTGCGGTGATCGGCATTTGCCAAAGTACCATCTATATCAAAAATTATATCCATCTTATAACCTTTCAAGAATTATGAATGCTAAGGTCATTCCCCCAATAAGAATAAATAGGCCAGAGGTCAAACAAACAGCTAAGAGCCACGAAATTTCAATAATTGGATGATTGGGCGGCTCGCTCATGAGCATTATTTATCAGATGAGGTATTTTTATGGTTAACATTCTCAATAACTTCATTAACTTTTTCAAGGGGCTTGTGGGGGATTCGTCCAGCCAAATAGTCCCGATAGAGCCTACTGTGTTGAAACCCACCCCGCCGATAGTTCCTCCACAGGTTGCCAACACCAACGTTATTGTTTCGGATACGCAAAACACTCCTCCTTGGATAAAGGGCGCTATTTCTTTAATGGGAGTTCGGGAAGTTCCTGGAAATAGTGATAACCCCGAGATTCTTGAATGGGCGAAAGATGTTGGTCAAGGTCAAAATTACACTCATGATTCTATTCCTTGGTGTGGATTATTCATGGCGATGACACAAAAATTAGGTAACGAACCTGGAATCAAAACGCCGTTGTGGGCCAGAGCATGGGCAGATTATGGGGTGTCCTTACATGAGCCAGCGTATGGTTGCATTATGGTGTTTGCTCGGGATGGAGGGGGACACGTCGCCTACTATGTTTCGGAAGACGATTCTTATTTTCATGTTCTGGGGGGCAATCAATCTGATATGGTTAATGTTACTCGGGTTGCTAAGAACAGAGCCATTGCTTTTCGTTGGCCTCCAAATGCGGATCAATATTTTAAGGTTGGTCGCATTAGGAAAGCCTTTGATGGTAAAGTTTCCAGAAATGAGGCTTAATTTACCTTAGTTGAAGCCGAAAGTCAAGAAATTTTTTAGAGGGAATAACAGTTAACTTGAAAATCTTTCAGACGATAATTGATAATTTCTTCTATGATAGGCCAATAACCCCCTCCTAGTCCAGCCCCAATTTTTGGAATGGAAATTGATTTATCCCCAAGAGTTCTCATTATCTGGTTGATTTCCTGAAAACAACGATCAACGGCATCATAACTTACATAGCGAATATCTTTTTGTCCATATCTAGTTTGAGTTATACAATTGATAATAACCAAAGGACCATTTGGGTCTTTAGATACAATATTTAATCCCAAAGCTCCAGGAGTTATTGATAAACAAAAATTCTTATAAGCCTCATAAGCCCAGGGAAATCGTTCTTTGATTTGTAAGGCAACTCCTTTTCCCATTACCCCCATAGAATTACATCCATGAGCTATTATTTTGTCGGAAGTGTTTAACAAATCTCCTTGAATATATGTAATCAAACTGCCCCTCCAAACCATATCATATATAAAGCGGCTAAAACGAATAATGTTCCAATAATAATACAGCCCCGAATACCTTCTTCTGCATATTTGTTTGCTTGTTCATAGTCCATCAGACTTTTTCCTCTTCTTTTTTCACTTCATCCAGGATTTTCTTGAACAAGGTGATATTTGTAGTTGTTTCTTTGGTGGTTTTTAGTTCTTCTAAGGGCCGAAAGTTCAGGTGATGCCAAGCCATTTCCCACAGTCCCCATGGCTCTATATACTGGCGAAGAGCATTACGAATTTCTTTAACCCTAACCAAAGGTATATTGTTTTTAGGACAAAGAGTTAGTTCTCGCACTGTATAGATACCACATCTAACTGGATTAGTAGTAAGGTTATTACTCCCATTATATCCATCTAATTTATGGATACATCCAAGATAGACTATTTTTTGGCCTATGATGAATTTACATTCCATGGTTTTGCTCTGTCGTTTCAGCCCAAGTGAAGTATTTTTCTGGATTAGCTTTTAGTTCTGCGGCTATCTGTTTAAAATTATATCGCTTATCATCATTAAGCTGAGATATCCTATGACCATTTATTAATCCTACTCGGGATTTAAATAGATTACTAAACATTTCAAATTCTTGATATGGAATTTTAAGTAAAACACACCCAATCCCCATACAACAAAAACCAGTTTTATCATCACCTAAAGCCCCAATTCTTTGAGACTTTTTGGTAATCTCCAGATATTGAATCCAGAGTTCGGCATTCATTTGTTGTTTGATTTTTTCATCAGCCCCATGATACGAAATCATTTGGTTGGTGGTTTCTTTATCCATGATCCATCCTCTACTTTTTCATATCCTGAGAAAGGCCCCCCTAAAACACACTCCCCATATATAGGGCTTCGGGAGTCAACGTAAATCCAACATGATTTACAACAATCACATTTTCCTTTTTCCATCCATGCCCCCCGATGGTCTTTTTTACGTTGGGGATTCATGTATAACTTGGTATTCCTCTTTTGAGAGAGTGATTTCGTTCTGGGTAAGAATTTCGTGTCGGGAAAGAAACCATTCTAGGTAATAACATCCCACATGATAACTACGATGTTTAGATTTGTTTACTTTTACATATGTGAACTTATGATATCCAGGAATGATCCATTTATTACAACGGACACACCGAATTAGTCGGTTCATTCTTTTCCTCCACCAACTCAGGTTTGGATAATGTTAATCCCATAAGCTCCATAGCCATTACGGCTTGTTTGCGCAGTAATGCTTGTTTTTCTTTTTTACTTAACTTACTGGGCCAACTTTGTTTATCGGGATTTCTTTTCATGAATTGTCTCGGATAATAGACAGCTTAATGACCGCATCCAAGGTTTCTAAAACTTCTTTATGGGTGCTAGAGTCGTTTAGTACCGCTGGATTAGATGTTACACTAAACAGTAAATCCCGTTCATTATAATTATATGAATATGGTGTTTCTTTCCCTATTATTTTATCCAAGGCTCCTATGATACAAAAAGAAAATGCGGTTGGATCATTAATCTTAACTGGTTCCCCTTTAATATTTTTAGCTAAAGACCATTGACACCAGTTTTCTGGTTTCTCAATCAGCTTACGAGCGGCGATTAGGTTCTTGGTGGTGTCAGAAATTTTGCGGTTTGACATGGTGCCCCTTTCTTTCTGTATCCATGGGGAGAGGAGCCCGCGTGTCCAGCGACCCCTCTCCTAGTACCCGGCTGGTGCGGGAACTGTGCAGCCTGACAGGATAGGGAACTCTAGCACATTTTTATTAGAACATCAATCAAATTTTATTTCATGCTCTTTAATAAATTTCTTATAGCGATGCAATAATCCTTCTTGTCTTCCGAAAGCTTCTATTTCCCAGTCTAAATTCCAATACCCTCGTCTGTCTACATTAATCTTCCGTTTTTTCCAGAGACAATAATTAACCCCATCTTCTTCCCAGGATATTCCCAGTTGATTTTTTGCAAATTGTTTAACATGAACTAATTCATGAGCCAAAGTTAATAGTTGTCTGTTTTTAGATGATTTTGTATTCAAAAGTAAATGAAAATTGCGAGGACTTTTTTTATCTATGTCCCCAATAATTCGTACTTGTCCTTCTAATTCTTGCTTATCATGCACTTCCTTAGATTCAATTGAGATATTCGTGTTGTCATGAATTTTTCGGCTGACTAAGAGACTATACATATATTTGGTTGCAAATTTCAATTCTTCTCTTGATAATTTTGGATTTTCGTTTAGAGTATAAACATGAATTTCTTTACCCATTAATAAGTTCTCGGATTGGAAAAATAGCCTCAACTATGTTATAATACGCCTTTGCTTCTTTCTCAAAAATTTGGGGTTGTTCATGGTCTACTAGAATAATAACTACGATTTTTTCAATGGGGGGAGTATGATACATTTCCTGAAACATTAAAGCATAAGCAGTGGCTTGAATAAAATATGCCAGAATGTCCTTTTCAGCTTTTTTGCGTTTGGATGTTTTGAAATCAACAACCGCCAATTCAGTCCAGAGAAATTTGTCTTCTCTTTCCCCCCAAGCTGCAACCAAATCAACTTTACCAGCGGTCATCAATTTTCTGGAATATAAGGCATGCTCCAACCCATAGATAACCTGGACTTTCTGATCTAGGATTTTTTTTAGTTTCTTGAAGTCATCAATATTTATAGGCATTTCATCTTTAGCATAATCTGGATCATTATCCAGGTATTTCTCCGCAATCTTATGAATTGCAGTTCCTCGGGTTTTTGCCTGATTGGAAATATGTTCAGCCTTTTCTTTTCCAACCCTTTCTCTCCATTCCTTGAGATATGTCTTATCAAACCAAGATGGACTATAATGAAGAACAGTAGTTACGCTTGGAAGCTTACCTATTGGGGTTTTATATAATCTACCCCATTTGGTAGTGATGGATGGAATAGTTTCGCGGGGGAAGAATTCGTGTTCAAACATTTATCCTCATATCGCATTACACCTAATAAGAATGATTTTACAAACGCACTTCTAACGATGTCTTCAATTCCAAACTCAACAAAAGAGAAAGATTGCATTGATTTAATTACGGAAATCAATTTTGGGAGACCTGTTCTTTCCCGCCCAACTAAATCAGATTGTCGTAAGTCTCCCGTGATTATAACCCGACAGTTTTTTCCAACCCGAGTTAGAACACTAGATGCCTCATGAAAATTCCAGTTTTGTATTTCTTCCAGGAGAATAATACTATTGTCAAGGGTTATACCTCGCACAAATGACGTAGAAATAAATTCAAGAATATTCTTAGATTTTAAAATAGAATATGCATCACCCCGGCCAAATAAATCTTGGCAGATGGCAATGTAAGGATTTTCAAATTCCTTGATCTTCTCTTTGATATTTCCGGGAAGAAAACCAATATCCCGACTTGGAACTGCACTCCTAATTATGATAAGTTTATTCTGTTCAGAAAATCCCCCCAGAATTTGATTTAATGCCAGATATAAGGAAATGAATGATTTTCCCGTTCCAGCACAACCATGAAGAAATAGATGTTGGTCATTTTGAAAATCTTCAAAACTAATACGCTGATTATTAGTTAATGGTCTAATCGGTATAATTTTTAATGATGTATTTTGTGGAGACTTTTTTCCCTGAGCTAATTTGCGTTTTTCTCGGCGGCTTAAATGTTTCTTTTCTTCTAATAATTGATTACTCAAATTGGCTTACTCTTTCATGGAACCTGGATTGTAGAACCAGGATTTGCTTTCTTGATTGCTTTCAATTTGCTCTTAAAATCAGTGTCTAATGTTTTCTTGTGCCCGAAAGAATTAACACCCCGAACAATCCTGGGAAATCCATGGACTAATTGTTCAATATGAGGAGATACTTCTAGTAATTCTGTCCGTTGAGAAATTGACATAAACTCTGTCCAGGTTTTCCCTGTGTTCTTATCTTTAAATCGGTATTCGGGCACTTTTCTTTTTCCTTTTTTGATATTTCTTAAGTTCTTTTGCTATAATATTTTCAACTTCTTCTTCAGAAGTGTGAGATATATCTATTTCTTTCCAAACTCCAACATCTAAGAATATGCGGAGTTTAGACATTTTCGTCTTTTTCAAAATACTCCAGATTCTTAGACTGAAGAGCTGCCTTCAATTTTTTTGTCTTACGTCGGTCTTGAAATCGCTTTTTGTTATCTCGGGAATCATCATAATCTGAATCATCTTCCATAAAATATTTTTTACCACGGCTTTTAGACATATTAGTTCAGTTTAACCTCCTTTAATTCTTCGGGTACTAAGTTGGGAATCAATTTATACATAACCTCTCGGGTGAGTGTTGGATAAGGTAGCTTTTTATCCTTTACACACATCAACAATTCAGCGTCCTCATGATCTAAGTTTTCTAGCATATTAACAAAAAGCTTTAATCGCTTCTCTGGAGGTATACGATCATTTCCTCCTTCTATAAACAGATACAAACGCCGAAATTCAGTAAAGAATATGTTTTGACAATCAAACAAAGGATTTGGCGAATATTCAATCCTTCCTTTAGGGAGTACAAATCGTATTCGGGGATCATATACATATTGTAAAAGTCTAATAATAAATGGATGAAAGTTCTTCTCCAAAACTTGACGTTTCTCTTCTAATGTTTTTGCTTTATCAGCAGCTTCTAATGTTTCAGCAAATCCGAGTCTCACTTAAAATCTCCTATGTCGCTAATTAAATTTCTCAATCCTTTATCCATAAAGTAATTGAATAGTTTTTTTGGTTCTTTGTTTATTTGGGATAGATATTCTTGTTTAATATCCTCAATCAATTTTTTTGGGATATTTCTTAAATCAATTAATGCCTCATTTCTAAAATAGTTACGTTTTGGTTCATCATCATAATGCTCGGGCTCCGAGAACATGAATGAATGAAATCGTTGAGCCGTCATTTTGTGTTGCCGTCCTCCCGACACGATGACGCTATCGGGAGATAGGATATTTGGAATACCATCAGAGGCATCCCCTCGGATAATGTGCTCTTTTAGAAAATCTGCTGGTTTATCAATAACAATTTCTCTCTTACGAATTGGATCATATTGATACACATGGCATAACATTTGAAGTTGACCAAAATCTTTATCGGAACTTAGGATTAAGATTCTATCAAAATCATCATCTGTAACAAAATCACCCCCCCAACACAGACAAGCAATTATATCGTCCCCTTCTGTTTCGTCAAGATGAATTACGGGATAAGGAAAATATTCTTTTAGTTCTTCTCGGAGGGTATTCATTAACTCATATATTTTCTTCCAGTCAATAAGTCTTTTGTTTCTGGATTTTTGGCGATGGGCTTTGTAATATGGAAATATCTTTTTTCGCCAATTATCCCGCCCATCTGTTGCGATGACCAAGCGTCCATATTTATTTTTGAATTTGTGATAATTTGCTCGGATCGTGTTCAAGGCAATATGACGGAGGAAATCTTCATTTATTTCATCTGTATCTCTAATTCCCGCTAATATTGTAGAATACAGAATCTGACTTAGGTCAAGTAGTATAATTGGAATTCTCCAATAGGTGTTTTTTCATAAAGGTAGTTAGTTCAGCTTTAGCTTTATTTTTCTCTGCATCTTTAACGTGGGGACCAAGCTTATCAATATCCGAAATATGTTTTTGAACTTGTTTTAGAATATGTTCCCTAGGAGCCCCAGCTTTAACTAATTCTTCATAAGGGAAAGTTATACTTTCATTTATAAACTTTTTGAAGCTAAGGAGTGTCATCATTGTCTTTCTTTTTTTGACATACACGAACGGTAATTTTCTCTCCCGCCCAATCCACTTCATTATTTTTAGTAGTAAATATCTTCTCACTCAATTTATGTAGAGGATGATCTATCTTATGATATTTATATAAAATGGCTCTTATAGATTCCGACACCATGGCTAAGTCTTTAAGATATTTGTTTTCTTTGGTGAAATCAAAATTGAATCCCCCGATAATCATGTTGTCCATCAATAATACATTCAGAAATTCTAGGGCTTCGTCAACATGAGCAAGTTTAAGATTTTCAATATCTTCTTGAACTGTTTGGGGGGTTGGGACAGAACGAAACTTATTAGAATTTGGAAACATAATTACGTTGTTCATTTGATGGCTCGGAGAATAATTGTGTCTTTTCCAATTCTTCCGGTAACTGCCGTTGGTTTTGTTGATAAATCTGGAAGAATATGCCGAAGTTTAATCTTACCTTCGTTTAAGACAGCGTTCAAGGTTTTCTCGGGTTTGCGAAGATTTTTTGCCTGGGATTGTTGCTCATCAAAATTAATGACTGTGGTTCCTTTTACTGATAAACCATGTGGCGTTGCAGCAATTAGATTGGTTAATCTCCGATACTTGAGATTATACAACCAAAGAGACATAGCTCCACAGATATTTATCGGATTAATTGAAACGAGTTTTAGTTCTTGATCGGCCTTGGCATAGTTTATCTTCTGAGTCAGATGAATACTACTTTTTTGCTTCTTTTTACGGGGTTTGCGTGTTTGGTTTTTGTTGGTAGAATATCTTTTTAAATCCTTAAAGATTTGAGTTATAAATTGGCCATACGTTTGTAATTGTTTTTTTGATAATTGTTCATACCCTTCTATTCTTTTGTCATTAGCCTCAAGTACTTCTTTAACCAGAGGTAAATAGAAATTTAGAATCATTGATGCTTGATTAGCCTTAACATTTTGAGACTGAAGAAGTTCATATATGTTAGGATCAAAATATTGATAATTTCCTTCATAAAATTGATCCAAAATGTTCTCAATTAAACCAGTAACTTCGGAAACCTTTTCCTTGGTATATTCATATACCTTAGGTGCTATTTTTGGAATCTGTACAAATTTATATTGCATTAATTTTTGGATGTGATCATGCAATTTTTGTTTTGTAATTATCATGCCATTATTAAGCAATCTGGCATGCACACAAATATGTAAAGGAGTAAGATGATTAGGGGTTTTATCTACCAAATCAATTTGTTCCGAAGTATATAAAGAAGAATTGCGCATATACTTCAAAAGCCAATCTTTACCTCCTTCTGAAACGGTGTAAAAATAATTATAGTAATTGTAAATCTTAATAAGTCTAAAATCATTAAGATCAGTTATTGGTTCGGAAAAGATAGGCTCTTCCCCAATATATCGTTCCTCAGAAGTTTTCAGCCTTCGTTTCATGATGTCCTGTATGTGAAAACTGGGGCCTTTGGCATCTCAACGGGTTCATGTTCTATAGACTTTAAGAACTGCGTCCATTGAATCCGACGCAACCCCCAGCCATAAAACAGGTCGGCATAGGTCTTAGCCATCCCCATTTTAGCATCATCTCCCGGTTTTGACAAGGCTAAATCAATGGCTTCTTTTAGGTACATATAGAAAATTTTGACATGTATGTTTTGGTCTTCGTGCCAATTATACATATAAGTTAAATTTGCAGCGGTTTCAGGAAGAGCCCCAAAGTTTGGATGCACACATATCAAGCCTGCACTCATAGCCTCCATAAGACAGATACAGCTTGTCTCAGGCCAGATGCTGGGATATGCGAAGATATGACTTTTTGCCAGGGCAATTCTTATTTCTTCGTTTGAAACAGTTCCATGGTAAGTCATATTGGGATTGGATTTTATTTTTTCAAATAAAGATTCAAAATGCTTATCTCTGTCTTCCCAACCATAAAGCTTAAAACTAGAATATACATCCAAATGAATTTTATCGGGATATGTTTTTAAAAGTTCTTCAAAAACAGGAACCAGAATATTCAATCCCCGATGGGGAGTTGAATGATATATTAATCTAATTTTGTCGGTTGGTTTTTCAGAGATTTCAATGGGATTAATCGCATTTTGTAAAACAACAGTTTTATGCCAAGGCAGCTTAAAATGGTTTATGTATAATTGTTGTTGCCAGTGCGAAACAAAAACTAAACGATGAAATTTTTCATAACCCCCATTAGCTAATGGGGCAGATTCGGGATCATGAGGTAGATCGTGAGCATAGAAAATTCGCAATTTTGTTTCATCTAAATCCCGAATTCGGCTGGGGGTGATTTGAAATTTATCAAGTAATGCAGGGTCTATATTATCTTTAATAAACTTCGTCATTAATTCTGTTCCTCCTAATGCTTTGGAGGAAATCTCATTATTTTCAATTCCCATTAATATTCAAACTCCTTTTTCAAAAATAAAATGCTGGCCCGCTTTCCACCCAAAAGGGACATTCGGCGAATCCCGTGGTAGTGCGCTGCCAGCAAGCCGAAACTCAATTAATCCGCTTTATAGCTTCCCCCTCTCAAATTCTCTAAGGGGATAGTGATCCAGTGTGTATTCTGTATATCATATACAGTTAAATTTGCCTTGTTGGAGCCTCCAGGTTCGCCCGAATACTTAGGCACAATTCCTTCCTTGAGAGTAACGAGTCGGGTAGTGATTTCCCCGTCAAGTTTGCGAAAACGAAGATTTACTTCGTGTTTCTTAAGGATAGCACGCAGACTGCTACGTGTGATAGTCGGTTCAATCTTAATCGTGGCCATAGTCTAGACTCCTAGGTTAAGATGGCTTGCAGTTCTGTATAACCGCCAATCATTTTGCCATCTTTTAAAATGATCGGTACGGTTCTGGCGAGGGGGAATTGTTCTTTTAATTCCCGGAGAGTTAGGTGTTTTGGTACTACATATTCTTCAAAGGGTATTGCATGTTTAGTGAGAAGTGTTTTAGCTTTCTCACAAAACACACAATCTTCCTTAGAATACACTATGTAGCTCATTCTTACGCTCCTTCTCGTGCTTTAACTTTTCTAATTCTATGATTGTGTTATCTTCAAAGGCGGTAATCAAACAAGCCCCGAGTTCTGTCCTATTATCATTCTCTAGAGCATAGGCATATTTCCGGGCTTCTTCTAAGGAGGTGAACTTTTTTGCTTCGGAGATAACATCAAATAACATTGAATGATTTCTCAGGATGTTTTGGATAGCATGAATGAGACAGACATAATATTCATAATCCGAATTGAGCAAGTTCTTCAGTTGAAAGATAAAGGTTCCATTGTCCAAGGACATGTTTCTGCTTCCCATTGGGTCGTTTTTCTCATGGTTGTTTTTTCCCCAGAAAGATTGGTTAGATCATAACACAGATTTCTCCTTCTCCTTCGGTTGGTCATGAAATCAGCAGATGCACAATCTATCGTCAGTAGTAGCCATGACTATCGGCTTCTTGAGCGTTGCCGTCAAGCTGTTCCAGCGATTCTAAAAGATTTTTTGCTTGGTCATACTGGCGTTTTGAGTGCGTAGTGTTTTTGACTACTGACACCAACTCCTTTATAAGAGTTTTGTATTCCTTTAAGAATTCTTCCGGGGTTAGGGTTATAAGACCAAATCCTTTTTCTTCTTGTTCTTAATTCATCATTTGTTGCATAATCTGCCGTGTTGGGGCGTAAATATTTAGCTTCCATCACTCTTCTATGTACGTTTTGTTTGATTTCCAAAAAGGTTGTTAGGTCTGTCATTCTATACTCCCCATGTTGTAAGGAAGTATCCTATATAAGTTCTTTGTTCAGGTCAACAATTTTGTTCGCTCGGTCATTATTTTTAATAATTCATCTAAATGAATTGGAGTATAATTCCAGTGTTCAACACAAACATTAATATATCGTAAATCTGGCTGATTGTTTTTCATAACAATCTTTTCGTGAATATGTCCATGAATATTGAATTTAATTTCACGTTCTGCGTGATCGGTTCCTAAGAGCATAGGAAAATGAGTTAAAACAAAAGAGATATTTTGTTCTTTAAATCGCCGCCATGCTTGAATTTTTTTGAATTTCCCAAACAATTTCTGAACATCAATATCATGATTTCCAAGAATTAATCGTTTTTGACCAATGAGCCGATTTGCTATTTCTGGATTACCAAAATCCCCAACCACATAAACTTTGTCTCCAGACTTTACAACTGAATTCCATTTCTCAATCATATTTTCGTCGTGATGGGTTATGTCCCGAAAACCAGGACGGAGTAAACTACCATCTAAACGAGTAAATTTGATTATGTTGGCATGACTAAAGTGATTATCACTTGTTATCCAAATATTTTTCATAAATCACCCTATCTTTTTCATGTTGTCTTATCTTATTATATCTTCTTAGGGCATAAAGGATTTCTCCATCATTATTAAAACTACTACTTTTAGTAAGTTGTCGGGCTCTATCAAGTGCTCGGAAAAAAGATAATTCTGGTTCTCTTTCAAACAATAAAGACAATTCTTCTATAATTCCTAATTTTATATCTTTCAAAGTTTATACCTCAAAGGTTTGATCCGGGTTGAAATGATAATAACTGGTTTCTCCTTTATATCCACATTGATTGGATAAGATTTTTGTTTCTCCAATTTGATACTTACAAGAATGGTGCGTATGCCCGTGGAGCCAAACCTTGATGTTTGGATTATCTAGGATAAATTCCTCTAGATTTGAGGCATATGCAGGGCTAGCATTATCCCCCACATGCCGTCCATGGATACTTTGGAACGATGGAGCATGATGAGTAATAACAACTACCTTTAGGTCATTATTTAATTCAACAATTTCCTTCAAATAAATCATGGATTTTTGATGAACATCATATATGAATTCTGGAGTAATCACGGGTTTTTTATGATTCCAGTTCATTCTGTCTTGATATGAAAGTTCCTCATACTTTTTTTCTAGGATTAAATAATAATCATTCATGTATCCTTGAGCTATCATCATAGCTGATGGATTACCGTTTAAGAAATTTGTCCAAAGAGTACACCCAACAAAAAGAGTATCCTCAAAGAAATAGTCTTGATTTTCCAGAAACACGAGATTTGGAACATCCTTAATGTGTTCCCGCCAAATATCAGCGGTATTTTTAAATACATGTTGATAATGATCATGGTTTCCCATGATCAAAAATATTTTCTTGTATTGAGGGAATATGTTTTTCTTTAGATATTCCCAAGTCTTTTTTACAGAGCGAGCTTCGGAATCATTTCGTTGGGGGTGAAGATAAGGGACTGATAAGGTGTCGCCAGCAAGCACCAAAACATCAGCCGGAGCCCATTTTTGATCCAAGCGGCCTCGGCCATTGATTTCAATGTGAAGATCACTAACATAGTTGACTTGCATAACAAACCCCAGGGGTTTTACTTCAGGAAGGAGTCTTCTCCAGTATATAGGATATCACGGGGTATTGTCAAGGTCTTCTTTACCCCTTGAACTACCGTCTGGCTTCCCTTATCCACAATTTCGGTTGCACTACCAAATAGAGCCCCAAAAAATGACGGAATTATGAAGAAAGGATTACCTTCTTGTCTTTTTTCGGGAACATATTGTGGTCTGGGTGCCTTTCTGGCGGCTTTGGGTGCCTTGTCTTTAGACTCACAATATGTTGGTTTGTAATTTTTTGCGCAGTCCAAGGCAAATGATGGGCTTGAAAAAATTAAAATGCCTAAAACTACAAAAATTGTAGATTTCATGGGGTTTCCTATTTTTGAATTGTTTTTATTATTTAGAAAATCAAAGATTTAGAAATGAACCTAGACGACTATTACGAATACGATTCTCTATGTCTTGAACAAAGGCTTGTTTTTCATTAACGAATTCCTGTTTTTCTTTTACAAAAGCCTCTAGCTCAACCTTTTTAGCTTCAGCATATTTTTTGTATTCATCAAGTTTTACTAGTATGTCTTGAACCACAACATAAGCAGCTACAATAGCCACTCCAAGTACAAGACATTCAATTAAAAGAATAACGGCAAGAAATGTTATCATGTGGAAAGTGGATATTTTCCAAAGGGTCTAACATCTATCTCGGTCAAAAGTTGTCGGGTATCTTTCTTGCTTTCCTGAACTGTGCATTTCTCACAAGACTTTACAGTTGGTGCCCATATAGTCTGACAACTGGTACATTTCCAACCTTCCTTTAATTCCATTCCTTAGTCCTTTTCCTGAAGCAAATATTCGTTGTTGATTATTTTAAAAGTATATCTTGGATTATTTAGACTTTTGAATACAACACCCTCGGCAGGAACCTCTTGATTATAACTTGGTCGGTCAGCAAATTTTAGAAGATGCATAATAACATCATCTGTTAAACAAATATCAGCAAGGCTAATATCTCGGATATGTGGAACTTCAACAATAGAAAATTCCTTACACATACGCCGCCGTTCTTCAGGAAGCAAATATTCTTGCTGATCAATATCCCAAATATCAAAACAAAAGAACTCCAAACCTGTTAAGGATTCTCTATTATCCTGAACTCCCGGCCCCATTAGTTCTCCCTGTAGAGCCACATTCATTTTTCTCTCGGCCTTGATTAATTTGATTTTCTCAATCAACCCTCGTTCTTGGGCACATTTCCAAAATGAATTCTTTCGTTGATCTTCTTCATCAGGAGCCAAGTCCCAATTTCGGGAACATACTCCCTGAATATCAGTTTCCTTTCCATTAAAGGAAAAGTCCCCAAATGGTCCCCAAGCCCCATTTCTGATTGGATGATTATATATCGTCATAGAGCTACCATCAAATTTCAGAGTAGCTTCAAAGACAGTATTTGCTTCAACAGCAGATTTAATTTCTTTAACAATATTTTGGGCTCTTTCCTGATCTGTTTTGCGGATAAAGATTGGGAAATTGCCTTTAACCCTTCCAGCTAGTTGGGTTGGGATTGGTTTTTCGTAAAGCTTAACTCCAAGAATTTCTGTAACATCTGTCCCTTCTATAAGATTAGTGAGGACTAGTGGGGGTAAATCATCTGTTGTTGGATTTATAGGATTACAAAATTCTTCAAATAAATTCAAAGGCATAATCAAGCCCTGAGATAAAGTCTTGCGTAGCTTGATTGTTTTTAAACGGAAACCATCCCCAAGATTCTTGGTGCTCTTGAAACCATTTTTGCGAAGGAATTCAAATTCAGGACGAACAGGGAGAAATGAATCAACCTCAAAATAACAAATTAAGTCTCCGGGTTTACACCAATCCTTTTGTGTTACGATTTGCCATCCGTCGACTCTAGCTAGGCAAATCTTGTCGGCCCCTTCAATTGGTTCAATAGACGCAATTTTACGAACTGTGGCTAATTTTCTTGTCATAATCCAAATCCAATTCTCTGACCATGGAAACTATGTTCCCGACGATTGAAAATTTCTGATAAGGTATATTCTCTATTTTCCTCCACTTCTGGCAAGTTTGCTGCCTTGCAACCATTCACTGCTTCTTCGTGTGTTAGTTTACGGAAATTAATTACATCAAAACATCTTCCAGGTCTAATTAATGCGGAATCAATCTTAGAATATGTTTGAATGTTTGTGCTGAATATGATTTTCTTGGACTCTAATTTAATCAACCCATCACTAATGTTTAGCAACTTTGACATTGCGGGATTGGCATCGGATTCTCGGGGGGATAGTAAAACATCCGCATCCTCAATAACCATTAGTTGTTTTTGGGTATCTACCAGATATTGAATATAGAAAAAGTCCGAGGACATAATTCTATCATCATAAGTCACCATGGTATTCAATTTGTATGTCTTGATAAAATGTTTAATGAAGCTTGTTTTTCCGGTGCCAGCTTCCCCCATACATAAAAGAATAGGGGCACTTGATTTTTGATACTCTCGGAAATAGCTTTCCAAACCCCCCTTTATGTAAGGATAATGTTCATCATAAACTTGATAATTGAATTCCAAATCTAAATGACGGTCATTAAATTCTCCATGTTCATCACTATACCACCAATTTAACTGGACTTTATTATCTTCTTTGCCAATGGCAGACTTTATGTTTAAGCAAAACTGTTTTGATCCATAAACAATAATACTATATTCACTAGCATGATACGTGCAGATAATGAGATAATCTTTTCCAGAAATTTTGATGGTTTCATTTTCATGGGATTGAACGTTTATATCTGGATATGTTTTCTTAACATTTCTTTCTATATCATCTAAAAATGAGAAAATATCGGAATATTTGTTTCGGGTAAGGAAGGATAAACTATAGGTGTTTATCCTTCCTTGTTCTCGTTTCTTAATAAAGTCATGGACATCTAACCTAATTGTTCCAAAGCCATCATTAGGAATAGTAGAGACGCCATATTCAATCGTTTGTTCGGTCATTCGTTTTCTTTAACTCTCTAAAAAATATACTACCCTCTTTGGTAAGCCAACTATCTGCAAAGGTGCGTAAAAATTTATTCGTTTGTTTGTGTCCGAAAGTATCTATTAGTTCTAAAATATTGACCTTGGAAACTGATTTCCTTTTCCCTTCAGGAGTATGTTGAAAACTTACAGGGACGGCAATAAACTCTGGCTGATTGTTGTCTTGGTGGACAACACACAAGGCTAATGGGTATCCAGTTGGACGATACATGTTTCCCTACTCCTCACTTGGTTTTTGAACCCCGACCCCTAGCTTCCCGTTTTTTACTTCCGACTTTTCTCCTTCCTTTTCTTGGCCTATTTTTGTGTGGATGTGGCATTATCATACTCCTCATAATAAATTCGTTTACCTAAGTTATTTGCGGTATTAATTTCCCAATTGACTCCTTTAGATTTAGTCCAACCATTTAAAGCAAGAACAACCAAATAATCGCTGCGAAGTAAAAGTTCATAATTATACTTCTCCCAAAACTTGGCATCAGTAGGTAGGTTATATTTTAAGGCTAAGTTATGACAATGCACAATCGGAGAGTATACAAAGAACCCCATATTTAGAGCCTTTGCGGTTACTTCCTCGGCAATTTCATAACGATGTTGTTCAATCATTTTATCTTCATGAGAATATGGAGAAGCAAGATATATTAAATGACTTTTTGATACCTCTGGTTCGGCAATTAAATATTGCAAGTCTTTAAACATGATCAACCCTTAATGTTGGAATAGTACAAACCCTGAGTTGCGAAGTCAACCAAGAGTTCAGTAAAATATTGTTACAAAGTGTTACAATCTTAGGCAGCAATTTGTGATGAGGCAAGCTCAAAATTGAATGATAATTGATTTTTATCCGAGCGGCGTAAATCCTCCAGGAGTTTGATTTCTTCTATAGGTTCGGGTTCTTGGTCTGCTTTTGCAGATTGAATGATTAACCATGCTATGAATAAGTTAATTGGTAGATCAAGCATTTCCCTTTTCTTTATTCCCAAAGTACCACAATATTTGATAAAATCTTCAAGCTTATCCGAGGCATTAAGATAGGTATTGAATTCCCGAACCCGACACGCCTTATATGTTATTTTGGCGTCTTTGTCAATTAATTTATATGAGCCATCTGCATTTACATCAAGTAAGGCCCCATCTGGCAACGCTAATTTAAATGGATGATCATCTTGAACATGATATTTTCCACTTCCATCATCCTCTATTGTTAATTTTGGAGGATAGAAAATTCCTGGATTAGAATTGGGGATGTGGATTGCAGGACCAATTATAGTTCCCGAAGTACTTCCTCCCCCACCCCCCCCGCTAATTATGAGGGCTCCCGTTGGAATTGTATTAGAATGGGAGCATGTAATATAACTACCAGAATTACTCGTAGCTGTATTAGCAATACTATTAGTTGCAAAGTAGATATTATTAGGAGATACATTAATAGTTGATGCAATTGCTCCAGATGTTTTTGATGCCATCGCATAGAATTTCTGACCTTTTTGTTGCCGTAGGAAGTTAGAAAACAAGTAATGGCGATAGTTTGCCATCAGACGATTGTAGAAGGCCCCAAGCATATCTAACCCCCTTCAAGTTAGGGTTTTGATCCAGCGTTGCCTCATAATTTCTGTCGCACTAGAAGTTACAATTTTGAGAGAATTATGTTTCCAAACCCTACGAGGTAAACACTTATCTCCCCCAAATCTTGAATCCCATCTATCCCCCGTAACTTTACCATTCATAATAACCCGACAATGTTCATGCCCACAATGCGGACATTCAATAACGTGATTTCCTGTCAGAAGTAAATCTAATTCCGCAAAAAATGTTTTATCGCAATTATGACAATATAAGTCCGTGCGTAGTTCAAACTCGTCAGACATGCTTTACTACCTACCTCTGACCATATCCTTCTCTTCAATATGATCGGCAATCTGTGAAAACGTTTTAAATTCGTAATCATTAAGTCTAAACATATCTTGATAGTGTATACCTGTTAATCTAGTAAATTTAAAATAGGCGTCATGGGGGTCTCTAATTGGTATCTCTTCGTGTGCAAAAAATATTCCAATTGCACAATATGTATCTTTATAATGCAATGCTCCAGTACCTTGACATTTTTTAGTTGTTCTTAGGTGTTGAACAAATCTACGACGATTTTCCTCCTGAATTTCCGCCTGAGTTTTTTCCTTGATTTCTGGGGTCATGTCAAGCATTGGATTTGTCTCCATTTTTCGGAAGGGAGTCGTGGATTTCGTCGCCAAGTTCAATAGCTTGGTCCAGGGTATCTAATGCGGCCTTTAACTTATCTCGCATTCCAATTAACTTGCGTTTATCGTCGGTCTTGTGTTTATTCATGTCCGCATTATAATCTTGGCCCCGAAGTCGTAAATCTTCAGCCACCATTTGAGCAGCCGATTGCTGATCATGGGCCGAAGCATAACGAACTCCATCCCGAGCCCCCTTTTTAATAACCTTATTCCAGGGAAATTGGGTTTTGTCGTGCCAAGTCCATTTGATATTCTTTGTGTCTTTATTCCAGGAAAACATATTATTAAATGCCCATGTTGGCATAGCATCCCGATATTCGGTGATAGGATTGGTATTCATAGCAAAAAGGGAATAGATTACTCTACCTCCTTCGGTGCCTTCCACTAAAATTAGGGAACCATCTTCATGTTCTCCCCAACACCCAACCTTTAGAGCATCCCCATTTTTTGGGTTTGCTCCCGGAACATCATTAGTGCTCATGTTGTCCTCTCTTTAGTCTTTCTCTAGAGCTTTCACCATTTTCTTGTATACTACAGATGGTCCATTACTATCATTATCTGCGTAAACCTCCTTAGCATCACGATAACCAAGAAAATTTATAATTGGTTGTAATTCTGGGGATTTTACTATCAACTCTTCAAAAATATGTACTCCAGTTATTTCCTCATAAGATTTAGCAATAGCACCAAGAGCACAATATCTACCATTTGCATGATATTGCATTTTTATACGTCTACCCTTAGTCCAAAACTTCACAACTCTGGCTAGAACCAATTTTGGTATTGTTGCGGTCATTCTGTATCCTTTCCAAGATTGGTGCGGTCGGCGGGATTCGAACCCGCACGAGGGTTAGTCCCTCACAAAATTTTAAGTCTTGGGTGTCTACCAGTTCCACCACGACCGCCAGAGCTTCTAGCTTGACGGAAAATGGTTAAGTAGTCAAGGATTTTTTATTTTAGATGTTTCCGATTAATTCTGCCGCCCAAATACTCATTATAATATGTTTCGGACAATAACACATCTCTCTGGATTTGTTCTTTTAGTTCCAAATAATTCATCCAACTTTTTGATTTACAAAGATGTAAAATTTCTCGCTCAAATTTATAGGCTCCAAGCTCTTCTAAATCTTTCTGTAATGCCGAAGAAGAGCCAAAATATTCTGGCCAATTACTTTCAACCTTTAGACGTTTCTTTTTCTTCTTACGTTGAATTGTCTTGGAAGACCAGAATTTTTTTTGGCCAACATAACTTTTTAGATTAGACATGTTGGTGATGATATAAACAAAACCAACATAATCTTGAATATCTTCAGAGGTAAATTCTTTGTTTTGATATATCCATGATCCCATCCATTATTTATTGAATGGTATCAGCCCCGCATTATTTCTTGCGTCTTAATCTCCAATCATCTACATGATAGATAACCCACCAAATTGCCCGCATCACTCGGTAGGCTATTTTTTCCATATAGTTTAACTCCACTTCAAGGTGTGTTTGATAAACCAACTTGGAGGTTTAATGCCAGTATGAGTATGAGTATAGTCTAGATTTCTCTGATTGTGCTTAGAATTCCTCTTTGTTACTGAAATTTCTTCAGCATCCGCCCAATCTAAGAATTCTTGTCCCATCTCTGTACTACCCCCAAACTTAATAATATTCTGCCAAACCTTATCCCACATTGGGGGTTCAAAGGCAATAAATTCCATTGCCCGATATGGCATTTTCTTTAGAAACCCTAGAGCCAAATGTGCGGCCCGAGCTTCTGGCCTAACAATCTTCGTGCGATGTTGGGATAATACGGCTCTTAATTCAGGATTATAATTTCGGTTTGCCGCATAGGCATATTTTCTTAGTCCTTTTGGCGAACCATCAAAATTGACTTCTTCTCCATTCTTTAGTTTCCACCAGCCATCTGGTTGTTCAATGGCAACATCATCCCAATGTTCTCGCAAATGTTTATATCCCTCACTTTCAAACTTTTTCCATTTGCGGGCGGCATTTTCCTTGCGACGAATAATTCTAGCTTCTTGAGCCAGAGTAAAATGTTTGACTTCTAATTTATGTATGTTGATTGGTTTCATTTTCTTATAGTTCCCTTTCGTTGTTTCGGTTTGATGAGAGTCAGAAAGAGAATTTCCCTAAGGGGGTCTAAGAGCTAGTAATTCAGGTCACTTTTTTCTTCCTTATATAATATCTTACAGTTACTACCATGGAATTATAGAAACGTTCCCAATATAATCCAATCGCAAAAAATAGAATAGCGGCAACAAAGATATTAGTAAATAAACTTAACATTTTTGTTCCTGCTCCGGGAAGAAACATAGGAGAACCTGTGGTTGGAATAGTAAAAAACATCCAGCCTATTACAACAATCCAAGTAACCAAAATGCCTAAACCATAATAACGTTGTTGGTTAGACGACATTTTTTCAGTCCTTTTTTAGTTGGTGCGAGAAGAAGGGTATGATCCTTCCACAAAATCGGGTTGAAATCCGTGTGTGCTTCCAAAGTTCTCGCTCAAGATTGGTCCCGCAACAATCATCACCACGAACCAGAATGCCATTGATACCACAAGAATGTCAATAAATTTCTGTATTCTATTCGTCGTTTTCGGATTCAGCATTATCTTCCAAATTTATTTCTGTACTGCCACAAAAAGGACATACTATAATATCATCTACATTTTCACTAGTGATAATACAGTGAGTCTCACAATCCTGACAATCAATTTTCTTTTCTACCAAGTCCAAACTTCCCCGAAAGCTCCGGCTATTTCATCAGGCGTTTCTTTTACGTTATATGTTTTCCCATCAACCATATAAACAATAGTTGAATTCATATCATCGGCTTCATAAAAACAGACAACATGGTGAGGGTTTAGAAAATACATTTTCCCATTATGGGGAGCAAATGCAGACTTTAGTGCTAATAAATTAGCCATTTATTTTTTCTCTCCTATATTGCACATCCACCAGCCGCACTGCATGCGAACTCCTGACTCGTGGATGTATTGTCTTCTTTTTCATATTCCTTTAGTAAGTCATAATCTAAATGAGCGGGCATATCATTCATCATATCTATATATGTATCTTTATCTATCTTTTGATAAGGGGCTTGCTCATAGGTATGATCATCATAAGGGAAAAAGCTTAATCCCGTAACAGCATCAAAATTCTCATATACCCAAGATGCCACTTGTAACCAGTCTTCTCTTTTTATATAGACACTGCAAGAAACGGTATGGGTAGCCCAATTTTCTTTGACATGAAGCCAATGTTTCAATTGATCCAGGGATGATAATGTATCTGCGCAAATTGCTTCCTCGGGTGATTTTTGGGGAAAAGAGAATATTACATCCCGAGCATTTTGTTTAGATACTTCCCAAGGTATTTTTGAATCCTTTAGAAAACGACAGATTGGAGACATACCACTTTCCCGAATAGTTCGCACATAGTATGGGGCATATCGGGGATGAATACCATTTCCAACATTATAAAGTTCCCCCGAATTTCCGGCTGGCTTAATAGCGGTCACAGAAGTTGAGGGGTTAATTCCAAGTTTCTTTGCCCATTCTTTATTAGTCTCCCAAACAACATCTCGCATTTCATTTAGCCATTTCTTGGATTGTTCGGAAACCTGAGATAAGACTGGATGATCCATAACCCCAGCTAAACATACTCCAAGTAATCTTTCCTCATCAACATTTTTCTTCCAGATTTTTCTCAGGTAATCAAAATCTGTAATTGTTGATTGAAATGTTCCGATAATAGCAGCTAACCTAACTTTAGTTTTTAGAGTTTGCAGAGTATCTGTTGGACGAATTGCAATACCACTAAGATTACACATTTGATTTGGGCGTAATATAATTTCCGAGCATGGATTCGGTCCTAGAGGAATTCGTTCTCCAGAATCATCTCTGGTTTTTCTTCCAATTTTTTCACAGGATTGCCAAAATGCCGCCCGATTAATAATCCCTGGTTCTCCAGAGCCAGACTTAATTAAATCAGACCAAAATGATAAAAATTCGGAAACATCAGGTTTATATTCAAATACAGCGGAAATATTAGCCATGGCAAAATGAGGATTATCAACCCACCATTTCCCTGTCTTAGCGTTTCGCATTTCAAAATCATCTTTATCAAAAATTGCAATCGTAGCAGAACGACGAACCCCTCCAACTACAACAATTTGAGCGATGAAAGTCATAATAGAAAAGACCTCAATTGGTTTCAATTTTCGGCCTTTTGCATTCTTGAAAATCTTTATGATATGATGATATAAATCAACCAATACGGTCGGACCAGAAGAATACCCGCCAAATGTTTTTAGGCGGGCTCCTTCAGGTCTTAATTTTGAAACATCAAACTCCGGAATATTTCCCGCATATAATAGAGTCAAAAGTTGGTTTGTGGCCGCACACCAACCTTTTCGGGAATCTGCGACCGTAATAGTAGTATCAGCGGGAAGCAATTCTTCAGGAACTTCTGGGAGTTTATTAGTAAACTTTGATTCAACGGAAAATCCAACCCCCGAACCACACATCAAACAATACATGTGTTCGGAAAAAGAACGAATACTATCAACAGTCAAGTATGTGCAATTAAAATTAGCAACCTGAACGGCATCTAATGCTTTACCTGCTGTCATTAATGCTCGCATAGAAGGCATAAGATCAAGATTATGAACCGACTGATATATCTCAGATTTGGTTTTTTCGTCTAGGGCGAAAGACAATTTTTCTTTGAGATGTTTGGTGAAAAAACTTACTAAACGTTCAACGGTTTCTTCCCATGTTTCCCGTCTTCCATTTTCTTCGTTATATCTGGCATACCGTGTTAAGTGAAGGATTTCCGAATACAGGGACATAGATTTAGTGTTTTTTTTATTAGTCATGTTTTATGAATTAGGACTCCTTATACAAAAAATATCACGCTATCTCCCGCCTTTTTATAGGGAAATTTTACGAAGATGATGGGATTAAAACAGCTTCTTATTTAGCTTTTGGGCTCTTTTCAGGGAGTATCATTAGCGTCTGCAATCTCAATAATATGAAACTGCACCCCGCCCCAACCAGTCCCTAAATTGTGTTGACAAACTGAATCTTCAAGTTTTAAGTATTCTTCTAACTTTTTCTTACATTCTTGAATATATTCAGCAAATCTTTCCTCAACATAATTGTTAACTTTAAACCATTTATCCAATAAATTCAGGACATTATCCCGATGTAATGTAACCATACAATTTTCTGAACCATAATCATCATGATTGCTAATCATATAAACAAAACGACTCATATCAATCCTTTTCTTTTAGCGTTTTCAATGATTTCCGAAAGTATTTTGTGAACCTGAATAGCTTGAATTAAATCCAAGGCAATAACAGCCTCACATTTTTGTCCCGTAAAGATAGACTTATCTGCTTGGGCAATAAAGACACAATCTTCCTGTTGTTCAATATCAACCTCTTCAAAAGCATCTTCGTGAATATGGGATGTTCTTCCAATCTTATACTTCATGTCATCTCTAAGAAATTGGGATTCTCCATTACATCTATTCCAGCCTCCAAGAATATCGTTCTGGAAGTCTCGCATGATTTAGCCCACCTTTCTGGAATATTGTAAGGTGCCACAATTCTGGCGATACCTACTTGAATGATATGTTTAGCACAATTAGCACAAGGAAGAAAGGGCCAAGTATATAAAGTATATCCTTTCATAGATTCCCGAGAATGTAAAATAGCATTCATTTCGGCATGAATAATTCTTTCGTACTTCACCTCTCTATCCAGGTAATATTCCAAATTATCAGCGGTATTTTTTGGAAATCCATTAAACCCTAAAGATGCTATGGTTTTGTCGGAGCGAACCACTACAGCCCCAACTTTAGTAGATTCATCTTTACTCCATTGGGATATGTGTTTCGCTAAGAGAATAAATCGTTTATCCCAATGGTTCATTACTTCTTCTTTTTCTTAGATGTTTTTTTGGAAATTTCTTTTACAACATATTCTGGATTTGGACTAGATAAAGGACGGTCGTAATTCCCTTCATGATAAAGTATTACTGCCCTAATTTGTTCTAACATTTTGAAATTATTATATAAATCTTCAAATTGAAAATCTTTACATGGCAGAATAGCTCTTCCTATATCTTGAAGAATATAATTTTCTGTTTCTTTCATTTTAGCAACAAAAAATTCATCAAAAGATGCAATATCTACTTCAACTTTCATGTATCTAACTCCTTTAAAGTTTTCCAGAACACATTCAAAAACATTTCTTTATGTTCCTTGTATCTAATATCAACCCATTGATTAATAACAAATTTTGGAATAAACTGTCCCCCTATTATTACTTTATCATAAACTAACATTGCTAGGTGTTTGGCGTCCAACCTAGCATACAATTCGGTATCATCCACGAGGTTTTGGCCTATCATCATTGCTAACCCAATTTTTAAATTCAGCTTGGGCACTCAATCCTTTAAAGATTCGGCTATTCAAAAAATTTTGTATCTTCTCTATAGTATAACCCCCTAAAATCATTTCATTAATATCTTTATAAACATGGCTAGATGGCCAGATTACCACATTATAGTTGTTCTTCACAGCCTTATGTATATTTGCTACCACATCTTTATTTCTTTTTTCGTTATCATAACAGATAATTGCATTATCAGTTTCAACTCCTAATTTGATTAATTCCGATGTTAATTTTCCTCCTCCTGAAGCAATGGCGTTTGGTAAAAACATAGAATCAAATGGTCCTTCAAACACATAAAACTTTCGGTTAAAATCAACCATATCTAAGCCATAAAACTTAGGTTTTGTTTCATCCAAGGTTATAGAAACATAACGCAACTTTGAATCTGGATTTAATGATCTTCCTTGAAAAGCAAACATTTTCTTTGTTTGATCAAAGAAAGGAATAATAATTCTGTCTTCCTCAAATTCTAAATCCTCAAATTTATCAGGAACTTGGCTATTAACCCAAGTTTTAAATTCCGAACAATAATAAAGCATCCGATCCCTTGGAATCTTGCGAGACTCCAAGTATTGTCGGGCTGGGTGTTTTCGGGGAAGTTCCCAGACTAACTTTAGCTCAGCTAGGCTCTTATTGTCAAGCTTTTTTGGCTTTGGAATCTCAAAAGAATCATGATTGGGTCTTTTTCCTGAATATAATTCCGTCAGATAACTATCATATAATCCTGAATCTAACTGCTTTAAAAAACGGGGAAATGAAAGTGATACTCCACAGTTATGGCATGTGAACCAAAATTGACCAGATTTTTGGTAAATATACCCTCGGGCTTTAGATTTGCTTTTCTCGGAATCGGAACAGATTGGGCAGCGAAAATTATAAAGAACCGGAGATTTTCTCCGGAATCTTAATAACCGATTTGATAATAAAGAAATGTATTTACTGTCAAGCCAACTCATTCATTTCTTAGGGTTATATCTAGTATCCCCTTTTTCTGGAACCTTACCAACCTTAGCTTTCCATTCTCGCAAAATATCTGCTGTACCTACGCCTCGCTCCCGAGCTTCATAGCGTGCGTGGTTTATTAAACTCTTACGTTCTCGTACCTCTGGACGAGAACGATATTCTATTTCATACTTCTTACCCTGTTCTGACTCATGCCAATATCTTTTCCGAGTCAGGGTACGTTTAATTTCATATTGTCGTCGGGCTATTTGAAAACATAATTTTGTGCAATAACGAAAACGCCCATCGTCAGGCAATTTTGCTTGACATCTAGCACAATAAGTTAGTTTCATTTTTACTTTGGGGTTGGACAAAAGAGAAGCTGCCCAACCCCCCATTTAAAGTTTGTTATCCTGCTGATGCTTTCTTTAACCCCGTCAGAATTGCAAACACCTCCATAGGCTGCAACACTTCTTTTTTCTCATAAGGTTCTATAACACCATAAAGGGTGCCGCTCAAAGCCCTACATGATGATCTACAATAGAAATTATTGGGTCTAGTTGCGGCGTATCCCTCCGAAACCCAAGTTCCCTCTATCTTCAGAAGATTCTTTATCATTTCAAAAACAGTTTCGGCGGTAAATGAAGTTGTCGTCGCATGTGGAGCTATGATATCATCTGTTTCTTCCTGAGTAAAATGTAATTGCCAATGAAATCCATATAAAAATGAAGCTTTAGGGTCTCCATGCCAACCTTTTGGTTTCAACTCTTGTTCCTTTGGCATAGGAACATCAACGTAATTTCGCGGGACTGCCAACTCCTGGATATTAATTTCCTTTACAATTACCCGAGTTCGTCCCCTCACTTGAGAAATCAGGTCTTTTAGATATCGGTCTTCCCATGCCTCAATTACATATAATTCCCGATATTTGTTAAGGTAATGTGCAATTTTAGGATAATCCATTTTCAATTCTCCTTTTAGCGGGAGGCAGCATAACGAGTACGACCCTTTTCGTCGTGCACTACAATTCCTTTTGCATCCCCCAAAGGAGTTTCAGAGCTACCACTTTTCCACTTGCCAAACGCATCCATCACGGTGTCGGAATGTCCTTCCATAAGAGGACGAACCGACGTTTTGTCGTGGATTCCTGTTGGAACTTGAATGCCCTTCCACATGATGAAATTCCTCTCTCTATTGGGTTGAGGAGGACATATTATATTAGAGTTTGGGGATAGTCAAGAAAATTTTAATTTAGAATGGAAGAAAAAGGAGCAACAGCCAAGACAGTTAAAAAAATTCCAACCCCCATCCACAAGAAAAATGGTTTTGTTTCGGAATTTTTATAAATCTCTAGATAACATCGGAATGGGTTTATCATTTCACCATCTTTAATATGTTCCAAATAATATTACCGAATCCATAAAGGGCTCCAGTCATTACTATTCCAATTGCCGCATAAACTCCTCTTTGAATAGGAGCAAATTCAATTTTGGTTACAAATAAAGTAGTATCTTTTTCAACTTTATCCTTTAGTTCTTTAACATCAGCCTGTAATGATTTAAGGCGTTCATCTAACCTGATTAATAGATTACGAGAATCTTGATTATCTGCCGGCACCTTTCGTAAACCTTCTGAAAATAATACTCCGGAGTTTCTTCTTCCTTTTAGGCACTCCGGGTTCGCCCCTTATCCCAACTCCTGTCCCTTCAATATTTCCCGAACCAATATTATTTACCGCAACCGCATCTTCTCTAATCTTTTTCATATCTTTCGTAAAATCTCTACAATTTTTTGATCTATTGCAATATCATCGGTGAAAATTGTTTCCTCCAATCCTAATATTTTTGCAGGTAAAACATTCAATAAAATCAAAAATGGTTTAACCAACGGCCAATGTTCTTTATCCAGTTTCAAAAATAATATTCTAACTAAGTGTTCCGCCCCAAACATATTATTCAGAATAATGATATGATTAAGAATAAGTCTTTCTTTTAATTCTCCCCCCTTCAAATATCGGGTGAATAGTTTCTTAATATATTTTATGCGTTTCAAGTCTTCTAAAAATTCTTTTACATTATAGCAATTTGGATTTTCATAATATTTTGCACAATATAAAAGAAAATTTTCATGGTTTAGTATATTCATTCATCGTCTGCGAAACCCCCATTCGTCGGGGTCTGTCCACTCTCCTTTTCCATTATCAAACTCCTCAGGACGATCATAATCTCGGTGATATTTGTTTTTCTTAATAGCCTTTATAGTTCTATTGTAACCCCCAAGAGATCGTAATTTACCCTTGGCTGTGTATGCGTCGGCCCCACTTCCGTTCTTTCGTATTATATCTCGTAATTTTTTACTTAGAGGCATTTACTTTTGGAGGAGAATCTGCAATCTCCTTAGCTACCTCAAGATTCATGCAATATGCCACATGAGCCCCTTTTTTATCAACAATCTGATAATTGTGTTCATGAGGTTTAACAACTCCAAACTTACCCTCATAAACATTTTTTACGTATGCCATTTTCTCTCTTTTTCCTTCTTAAGTGATAGAAACTACTAAACCATTTACAATAATCAAAGTATTACCTCCAACGGCAATATTTGCTGATATTCCTAAAGTATTTGCGATAACTCCTTTTAATCCCCAATTGTTTGCCGTATGATTACGAACAACAATTATCATATCAGAATTTGCTAGCGAATTAACTACAGAAATAGAATTAGCAGTTAATTCGCTATTACTAGACATTATGCCGCAACGGTTAAGGTAGCGTTTGTGCTAAAGGTGTTTGGCACATCAACACCATTTATCCGAACTCGGAAAATAAGTCCATCATCCGTGCTATGTATGGCATTGGTAATCACAAAAGATTTTGTGGTTACGTTTGTCCAAGTTGCGTTTGCCGTAATATCCGCAAAGCTTGCCCCGCCCCATTTCTGCCAATGATAAAGCAAGGTTGGACCAGTTGGAACCGATACCGCATTAACAGAAAATGTAGCTGCCGCATTATTTGCGACAGAATTATCGGCGGGTTGAGACGTTACGTTCACCGAAGCCCAAGTGACTGTCAACTTAGCATTTGCCGAAGTTTGGGTAGTAGCTCCAGTCTCTAGAACGAGAACCCGATAAGAAACCGCATTCAAGGTGGCTGTATTTGAAATGCTTAAGACATTAGTAGTACTATTGCTATAAACTCCAGCATCCGAAAGGTTCGCAAACCCCGAACCAGTATTAGCCTGCCAAACATAAGAAATAGTGGTATTTGGGCTTCCAACTGCCCCGACACTAAAAGTTGTGGCAACGTGAGTATTAACCGTTGAGTTAGATGGTTGGGAAGTGATGCTTAAAAGAATATCGTCCACAGTATCAGTACCAAAACCCCCCGCAACTAAAACTTCAGTCTGAACTCGGCCCGCTCTACCACCAGAACCAACTCGTTTTAGAACCCAACCTGTATGCGTCATTGCTCCTGAATATGCAGATATTTCGTTTGCCGCAACTCCAAAAACACCAATGGTTTCTCCCGTAACAAAAGAATCAGGAGTAGAATTTTGATAAAGTAAATCTCGGTTTGCGGAATTTGGAGATAAGTTTACCAAGGCACCCCCCCAAAGTGGGCTGCTTGAAGTGTTATCAGTTGAGGACCATTGAGCCATTTATAATTTCCTACCCTTTTTTATTGTTAACTTAGTATTTATTAAACTTTTCCATATAAGACTTTAACATCTTTCTGGATTCTTTAATGTATTCAGGATGATATTTTTCATTTGGAAACTCAGCTAATAAAGCCTCAAATGATTTATCTTCCATTCCCAATTGCGTGAGACTATTGATTGAATCAACAACCCGAACATTATGTATATGTTTTTTATGAAGAACATATTCCTTCAAATTAACAGATTGACTGCCACAACGTTGGCAAATTAATCCAAGTTCCTCGGGTTTTTTCTTCGTTCCAATCATTTAAATTTTTTCGTTCTGCGTAAACGTCTATATTCACGTGCTATTTGTATGCCATGTTTTACTCCATAGGCTCCTGCCCCGAAAGCAGCTTGGGCTGCTGCCCCTTTAAAATGTCCTGATGCTGCTGATATTACCCCAGAAATAGTGGGAGTAGTTAATAAAGGACCATCCAAAAAATCAAATTTTCCTTTATTTCTTACAGCCTGTTTTAAGGCATTAATTCTCTTACCTTCATCCAATGGAAGAATTTCTCTTAGGCGTTTCATTATTCGTGACCACAAGCCTTTAAGAATCTATGGGGATTAAATAAAGGATTAGCCCGATGCCCAACTTCGGTATAATGTCTGGTCATATGCTCTTTCACTTCTGCATCTGGGATGTGCCGAATATGATGGGCAATATGCTCAAAATCTTTCCGAGTTAAACGGGGAAGAGCATTTTTCTCCTGATAAACCTTACCTTTATCTACAGCTCCAGCAAATCTATCATGTTTAAAATTATGATTCATGGACTTCAAAAGCGTGGCATGAGCCTCAGATACCCCTTGTTTTAAATGCTCGGGAACTGAATGAACATGATTTACGGCAGCTTGCATATGAGCCCGAGAAACTTCATCTAATGTGCTTTCTCCCCCAGTTTCAATAGCATGGGCAGCAGTAAGCATGGCCACAGCCTCCCCCTCCGAGAAACCATTCTTCATTAGGTCTTCAATATCCTCAGTCTTAAACCCTAGGGCTTTCCCTTTTGCCGCCCCTTTTTTAATAGCCTGACCAGCAAATTTGGTTCTAATATCCCATTTTGCCTTTAATCGCTCATGATGTCTCGCTACGGCTTCATGATCATTGGCATTTTTAAATGCATTAGCCGCTTCTTGCTCTTTTCCTTTACGCATTGCAATAGCATTTGCCCCGCCAACTCTTCGGGCTAAACCTGTAAAACTATGTTGTTTTTGATTTAAACCAATTCCCCGATCTAATTCTCCACTAGCAACAATTCTATGATACTTAGCGGAATTGCCATGAGAAATAGCTTCTTTACCAAACTTTCCGGGTTTATCTGATGTGCCAACAGCTTGTTTTACTGTCTTACCAGACTTATCATTCCACCACTTACGCAAACCACTTTTCATTTGAGCCCCTAAGGGTTTTGCTTTTGGTTTTTGTGGCTTTGCAGAAAGCTGTCCCATTCTAGCTTTGCGAGCAGCATTAATACCGGCTGCTAATTCTCGGCCTCTAGGAGGAGGAGTAGGTTTATATGGAACCATATCCTCCTCTAAATCTTCAGGGGTTTCTTCATCTAAGGAATACTTGGCAAGTAAACCATTTTCTAGAGAAGACTGTGCGCGAGCTAATCTTTGGCCATTCATGCGACCAGACTTAAGCCAATAACCTAATCGGCTTTGGGTTTCATTATCTAAATCTTCATTTGTTAGAACGGCAAAAGCTTGCTCTTCGGAGAAAAACGGGAGCATCTGTGTCATAAGTTCCGAAAGATAATCTTCATCAATACCTAGATTAGTTCCCCTATACATATTGTCGGTCTTGACAAAATAGTTTGCTGTATCAAAATCTTCATATGTGGTTTTTGAAGATTTGAACCCCAATCCTTTACCTTTCTTCACAGCATCTTTAGCTGTTCCTTTTCCAAGGTAGTATGGTTCACCTTTCTCATTTTTATATTGTACTGTTAGTAATTTATTCTTTTTATTTGTTACTGCCTCATTCAATTGCTCTTGCTCAATGAACCAATCTTCCATTTTCTCAATGATATCCTGAGGCATCTGAGCGAGTTCCCCAGTCTCCTCTAAGTGCTCAAAGAAATCGCTTCCCGAAACACCTTCTGCTAATAGGTCAGTTAGGACTGGCTCTATTTCTTCCTTCCAAGTTTTCTCGTCATATCCCAGACCCTTAGCTTGCTTCATGTGAAACTTTACTCCTTTTAGAAAATTCTTTGCTTTTGCCTTATTATTAGTTTTGCTATGCTTTTCCGATTTCTTTTTCCAATGCTCGGCAAACTTCAAGTGCCGATCAATAGCTGTTTTATTATCATGGGAAGCCCGAGCCTTGGAAACCATCTTGAAAGCTTTATCGGGCGGCATATTAAAAGTATCAACTAGTTGTTTCAAAGCATCTTTGGAAGGCTTTATTGGAATACCCTTATAGCTGCCATGGAACATTTCTGTGTCGCCATGGAACTTTAATTCTTCATTCACACCTTCTTTAATATCTTTTAGTTTACTTCCAATATGTTTAATGTACTCTTTAGCCTCGGGATGTTTTTGTATATCTTTCTCATCCATTTTGCTTAGATGATTAAGGTGTTCAATCGCATGACTTAAGTGTTCATCTCTTATCCCATGATCCCCTCTCAAATGAGCGGCATGAGCTTTATCTACATGATAAGCAATATGTTTGAAATGATCTACAACTGGATTTTTGCTCGTTTCCCCATTTGACCATCCTTCTTTTGCAGCCTTTATAAAGGCTGCTGCTTTTTCATTACTAAAACCATGAACCGTGGTTAGGTGCTTATATAATCCAGGTTCTTTCATGGTTTTGACAGGATGTCCATTCACATGTCCATTAAACATCTTGTATTCAGAATTATAATGAATTTCAGATTCCGGGTCTTTTATCCCAAAGAGTTTCTTAAAGAACCCCTCTTCTAAAACTTCACAAATTTCCCCCTCTTTCAAATCTTCCTTTTTCCATTGATATAAAGATTTATGACCCATAGCCTGAGCCCATTCCTTGGCAAGCTGGATTGCTAGTTTTTCATCATCATGAGGAATTACAACATAATCCTCGTTTGCCTTGTCCTTATTATAATCAACATCCCCCTTCTTTTTCGTGAAGGTATATTTCTTCACGCCCGAAGATTTCTTCTTTTTCTCATTCAAAACAAATGAAGCCGTAAATGGATTAGAATGAACCATGCTTATTCCCATGCAATTCCCCAACCACTTTATCAATTAAACGATCAACCAATCCTTTTGGCTTCAAACTTGTTTTTGCCTGATTCGGATTTACTGGAATCGCCATTGGTTTAGTGGGATTATGATAATTGTATCTTTCCTCGGGAGAATCAAACCACATCGGGGAACCTTTTTTCTTTTTGTTGTTTACATTATAAAATCCTGGTCCGGTCCAAGATTTTTGAACCCCCTCCCAAGATACTCCTTTGGTACTATGTAAATCTCTCTTCTTACGAGCCGCCCGTGCCCGTTGTCTTTCAACCTTTACCGCCTGAGCAGATATTTTCTTGGTTGTATATTTCTTGGAGCGTTTTTGCTTTACCTCATTAGCCGCTTGTCTGATAGTTCGGGCAATACTCTTAGGATTACCAATCTTTAAGGTCTGACTAATTTTTTCAAACTTTTTGGCATGAGTGCTACCACTCATTAAATGCTTTTTAAGAGTGTTATATGCCTCAGTTTTCTTGGGGGGTTTTAGTTTATCCCGGCGAGATATTTCGGCTCGGGCTTGAGCCCCAATTTCATCTTTACGCTTTTTTAGCTTACCCAAAGATTTATTGGACGTTTTGTGGGTAATTCTAATCTTGCGGGCTTCTAAAAGAGCCAACTCAAATTCTTCCACGGTTAATGGTTTATGGGGGGCAACGGTGCGAGCCGATAATGTTTGTCGGGCATCTTCAACTTCTGGTTTAGTATTAATAACCTGATTAATGGAAGGTTGTTTCTTCTTTTTCGCCATGAATCCTTATTTATTCCCTAAAATCTAATTCCTTTTATTTAGGAAATAGATTCAGGTAAAAAAAGCGTATCTGAACATGATCTTGCCACAATTTTATAATTCAAAGGTTTCAGCAAATTTTGAATAGAAAATGTTGGCATTTCTAGTAATAAGGCTGGTTTGTGTGTCTCCAAAGTTTTCATGGCTCCCTGTAAACATCGTAATTCATACCCTTCTACATCCAAATGAATTAAATCCAGGGTTGGAAATTCAAAATCATCAAGTCTAAGCATCGGGATAATACCTTGGGTGCGTTCTTCAATACTATGCATGCCAGTATTCTCTAAACACTTTTTTCGCATCCTAATCATGTGATGTTCATTACCCAAGGCGGCTTGAATTTTAATGATATTTTCTTTTTGGCAGTTATTTACTAAACAGTGAAAATTCAGTTCATCGGGTTCAAAGGTGTAGACGAGAGAAAAGAATTCTGAGTAAAGGCGGGGATAAAGCCCCATGTTTCCTCCCGCCTGAACTACACAATCAAACTTTTTGACATGTTGTTTTACAATGTTTCGGTGAGATTTTTCCCAATCGTCTTTTGGGCCATCCCAAGAACCATTATCTATTTTGATCCATGTCCATGGACCAACATTATCAACGAACTCATTCCGAATATATGTTAATTCTTCCATCAATTTTCCCATAAAAAAAGAGGCCAAAAATGGCCTCCTATTTATAGACAACTTTAGTTAACTTTGGTCAACTTTGGGGTCTTTGTTTTTCATACCCTTAATCGCTGACGCGAGGTCAAGCACGAACTTACGCCAATGTTCTTTTTGCTCTTCCGTGTAGTGTGTTGCCCACTCGCCACCATTGTTCCCCTTGGCCGCACGAATGGCGAATGCCTCAACGTCCTCCTTGCGGATCATCGTCTATACCTCCTCAATTTCATACCCTTAGATTACTAATCGTCTAGACCGGGCCAGCCATCCTACGCCCACGTAGGCTTGGAGCCGTAATACATCGTCTTACGGCAGACGAATCGGAAAGGTTTATATTAGCGCGCTCTTACCTTTCCAATCTCTCTCTATTATTTTCAAGTGTTATAACACCAGAAAAGACTAAGAACAGGCCCTCAATCCAATCTGTTCTATATTCTGACTTTCCCCTATCAACAATATTTATTCCGCAGCGAGGAGATATAAAATAGACTATTTGAGATTCACTACCAGTAATTCCAATATATGGATACGTTCTATTTTTTAGTTCATGAAACCCCGTTACTTGTACTTTGACTGACATAGTTGTTTCCTAGCGTATCCACTTCCTATTTTCCAGGAAGATGCCTCCATTGAAGTTTACCCACATCGCAATTGTTGCTAATACAGCATTATAATCTTTGCAAGAGGCAATATCTGCCCGAAACTTTTGTATTAGGCGTATATCAACTTTGTTTCTGGCCAGAGCATTCATAACTCTGGCCAGAACAACAAATTGGCTTCCGTCTTCTCCAGACAAATCAATATCAACTTTGATTTCGGGAAAACGGGGATATTCCATCAGTAGTAACAGAAACCTGTGGTTGCCCAGAGGACAGGATCACACCAAGGACCATAAGGACCACCATACCACCACCAGCGACCGCCGTGCCAATGCCTACGGCCTCCATGCTCGGCATGACCATGATGCCCAGAATGACCGGCGTGGTGGCCCCCATAATGGCCTCCAGAATGACCACCAGAATGGCCTCCATGACCACCACTATGGCCTCCAGAATGACCGCCATGATGTTGAGCAGCAACAGGGCTTGAAAAGGCTAAAGCTCCCGCAAATGCCAAAGCGATTTTCCAGTTCTTCATACTTTCAGTTCCTTTCTTCGTTTCGTTTAGAGGTAGATAATAATCTTATTGAAGTCTTTTGGCTAAATCTTTAAAATTCCAAGGATGTTGGCAAGCTGGTAATGCCCAATCCTTTGGTAAATTGTGGCTGATATTATTCTCGTCATACCAATGATGAGCAGTAACTGATTTTACATTAACACCTTTAGAAATTAAATATTGATGAATGGCACACCTCTGCTGGTAAGGATAGAGGTAATTGCCATAATAATTATATTTTTTATCTCCTTGTTGTTCACACCACTCAGCAAAGGCTTCGTTTGAGAAGATGTTCTTGCTCATTTTGAAACTCTCCTATGGTTTCAAGAGCACACCCTACACCATTTCCTTCTTCTTGTCTAACAAAAAATTTGGAGTATAACCATTAAATCCCGAACCCCGATTAAGTTTGGAACACAACTGTTGAGCTTCTTTAGAATTGAGAAATGTTTTGATTAAAACTTCAGTAAATGGGGTCTTTTCCATTACTGCTACCTTTTCATTCAATTTCGCAACCCAATATTTTACTCTTCTAGTTTTGCCGTCTATCTTTTTCATTGAAAGTCCTGAAAGTGTTTCTTTGGATACTTTTGTTGAGCGAATTCTTCTTCTAGACGTTCTCCAAACTCAGAATTATCCATCACTGGCGTGTCATGAATTATATCCTCTTGGGCTGATTGTTCCACCGAATAAAGCCGCATCTTATCTTTATCAACACCAATTACAAATTTCCGAGTTTTTGCAACATCAGAATATCTGTTTTTCAGTTGTTTAACCAAAATCTGACCCAATTTCTCTAACTCCTCAGAAGTTATTAAAGCCAACATTAAGTCTACTGTCATAGGTAAGCCAAACGAGTCCGAAGTATTATCCATGTCAGGATCACTATTCTTAAAACCTGGACGATTTAATTGGGTTGCCGAAATAACCGGAAGATTAAACTCAACCCCCAAACCTCTCAATTCTTCGGAAATACTTTTGATGTAAGTATAACTATTCACATTTGGTCCAAGCTTAACTCGGGCCGAAGCACAAATATTTATGTAATCCACATAAATAATATCTGGGATGAAATTTGATTTGATCTTCAACTCATTCAACAAACTCCTAAAATGAAGGGTGCTTCCAGCTCCGTTTGGGTATTCCTTAATTTTTATATTGCCTTCAGTTTTTATCGTCACCTTTTGAATCTTGGCGGCAAAATTATCTCGGGAAACATCATAAACATTATCTAAATTCATATTTAAGACGTTTGCATCAATTCTACGAGCAACTTCTTCTTCAGACATCTCCAAGGTAATATAAAGAACCTTATAACCTGCTATTAGATTTGCCGCTGCCATATGGCACATAACCATGGATTTACCCACGCCTGTGCCAGCCATAATGACATTCAAAGTTTTCTTTGCAACTCCTCCTTTTGTTATGGTGTTAAGTAATTCAATATCAAAAGGAATTTTGCGTTGCTTTGAATTAAAATAATCATAACGATGTAAGTAGTCACTAAGGAAATCGTGGCCAACGGATGTGTTGAATGAAATAGAAAGAGCATCTTGAAGTAATTGCGGAATAGACCCTTTATTCTTTTTACCATCTTTATCATCCAAGATAGAGATAGAAGAGCGAATAGCATTATATAAAGCTTTATCTTGACAAAATTTCTCTGTCTGATCCAATAACCATTGCGGATCAGATTTTTCCTCAATTTCCAGGTTTTGGATTACCTGCTGGCATTCTTTATATAAATCTTCGTTTAAGTCATTTTTATCCGATAACTCAACATATAATGTTTCTCTGGTAGATGAAGTGTTGTATTTTTGAATATGCTGATTAATTAAGTCAAAAACTATTTGATCTTTTTTGTCATGAAAATATTCAGATTTGAGAAACGGAATAACTTTACGAACATAATCATCATTGTATATCAGATTTGATAGAATTATTGATTCTAGCATTTACTCTCTTAAGTTCATAAGATAAAGCAATATGAGACGTTATCAAAAACCCAATTGGATCATCTCCACATCCTATTTGGCCCTTCAGGATTTTTTGAAGATAATCACATACTCTCTGTTCATCAGAAGAGTATGGTTTTATGTCAAGGTTTCTCTCCATTTTCAACAATACTCTCCCAAGAGGCATGCATTCCGTTTTGACCAATTTTATTAATAGCCTGAATAGCCTTTTCAATGGGCTTTGGAACGACATCCTTGATTTTTGCATCGTCTTGAGCCTTAAGTTTCATTAAAGCATTATCCATAGCTATTGCCACATCACTCAAGTCATTATACTCTTTTTGAAGCTGGTTCAACTTCTTTTCTTGCTCCATAAACTTCTTGGCCAAATTAATAATGCCAGCATAACCTCTTGTTTCCTTAACTTGCCATGGATCACCAGAAATTGTGCCATCACTATTAATTGTCATGACAGCAGTAGACTTATCATAATTGAAGCTAATATTGTTTGGAATATCGTAGCTGCTACTCAAAGCATAGCAAGAACTATTACATGTTGTCAGAAATGAACTCACTTCTCCTTTAACATTAAGCAACGAATATTCTTTTGCTGGGGTAATAACACTTTTTGTGGCAGTCATAGTTTATCCTTTCCTAAATCCGCAATAGCATATTTCTTACTTATCCAATCAGAAAATGTGGTTTCGGTTAAAAATTTGTTCCAAAACTCATCAGTTTCTAAATCTTCGTTTGTAATCTTCACGTTCTCATTGATAACTCCATCTTTATCCACTAAACGAAATGATCTACCGCTCTTAGTGAGGAAACCAGCCTCCAGAGCCAAATCTACCATGCCTGAGTGTTTTTGTATACCTCCATTCCATAATACAGAAATAGGAATCTTGGATTTCTCTTTCACATAACGAGACTTTTCAACATTGATAATGAAATTATATCCAACAACCTTGTTCTCCCCCTCAACCTTTTCCTTTTCTTGCTGCCGCCCAACTACCCAAATATTTTCGCTGGAATAATAACTTCCTGTTCCTCCCGACACCACATCCTTACTATATAACTCCAAGGTTTTATAGGTATGATTCACTATAACGCACGGAATATTTTTCATCGTGAAATATGGTGTAACCATTCGGAAAAACGACTTCAAAGCCTTGGCTCGGGTTCCTACTTCAGCAATATTCTTTTCTGATAAGGCATCTTGAAGTTCTTTAGTTGAGGCAAGATTACCAATAGAATCAATAACTACAATAGCCTTATCCCCTCGCTCTAATCCCTCTAGCTGTTTGACAGCATCAAATTTTAATTGTTCTATGTTCATTAAAGGAGAATGAACTACTCTATTTTCCACGTCAATATTGAAAAAATCAAAGTAGGAAATTGGACTCCCAAATTCTGAGTTATAAAACAACATCATACTATCAGGATGATGTTTCAAATAAGCGGAAGCCAAAAGCAAGGCAAACATAGTCTTGAAATGTTTACTTTGTCCAGCTATTTGAGTTATACCCGGAGTTATACCGCCATTTATACTTCCTGATAAGGCAACATTAATCATCGGATAATCTGTCGGAACCATATCCTTTTCGGTATAAAATTTACTTTCGGTAAGGATAGTAGTATCGGCAATCGTGGTGTTTTTTAAAAGTTTAGCCCGAAGTTTGTTCACATTTTCTCCTTCACAAAAATATTATTACATAACTCTGGTGTTGGTTCTCGTCTACTTTCCATTATTTTCCGACATGATTCAATAAACTCGGCCCGAGCTTTTGATTCTTTAGTCTCCGTACCACTAAGCCAAGTACCAAACGCAATTGCTATCACCACAATTGCTATTCCAAGCCAATAAATAAAATCTTCAAGAATTTCTAGTATCTTTTTGTTCATCTTTAGTTTTTCTCTTTAAATCATATTTCATCTCAGAAACAATAATAGGATGATGGATTGGAGTAAACATATTACACATTATCAGCAGATTTTGTGGAGTGATTTTGTTATGACCCGCAAATAAAGGATAAGGAAGAAAACCACTTTCTTGTAAAGCAGCGGCAATTAATTCGGAACAAAACCAGGAATCGTGTTGCTGCCAATCTCGCTCAAAAGCGAAAGCTATGATCGCCCCCATGTCATATGGTTTTCCGACTTGAGCATAACAAAAATCATAAAATGCATCATGTGTTCTTTGGTCGGTTGGCAACTCAACAAGTAGGGTTTTTGTGAAACCAACATTTCGTCGGGCCATAACTCCCCCAAAATATTTTGCTCCTAAAAGTTTACCATCAGTTAAGACAGCATCAACATGACTTGCCCATACATGATCATAATAATGGAGGATTTTTGATCCGATATTTGCTTCCGTAGAAAATTGTAATTTAATTCTATATGTTGCTACTTCGTACATCAAAATGTCCTTTTACAATTTCTAAATCAGTAGAATTGCCAAACTTAAAAACCCAGGTTCTGTTTGGCTCGTAGGATAATCCATATTTAATTTCCCAACGATGGCAATACTCAATAATTTCTTCCGCCAAAAAACCATTATTGATTGTTAGAGCTAGTGCTTGACACATTTTTATTTTGCCTTTTTATCAAATTACCAAAACACTTATAAATGTTGTTACATCTTCTCACCGCTGAGGGATGAGTTTCTGTCTCAGGAGCCCCTTCCCAGGATGCACAGATTTCGGGAAGATTTTCTTTTTTTAACCAGTTGCCTTTAACCCCCTCATTGATAGCCCAACAATCTGCCAATAATTCGCTTTCTCCAATATGGGAATGGGCACACTCATGATAGAAGATGAATTTCTTTAAAACAACAGAATAACTTCGCATCATTCGCATATTCAATAAAATAAAATTGTGGCGTCCATTTCCAAGATTCAATCCTTCCGAGGGAATATTATTATCAGTAGCTACAGTTGTATTTTTACAAATTAATTTTTCGCCGTTGATAGTAGGTTCAGCAGATTTAGTAATTGTTGGTATCATAATTAAGGTTGAGGCAAAGATAACCAGACAGCAAAAGCCGAACCAAAAAATACGATAAAACATTATCTAACCCTCTTTTAGAACAAATCTACCGAGTCTTCGTTTCTTTGTCTAAAATAGTGACGAATATGATCACGTAATCTTCTTGAACGGTCTCCATGATGCATATTCAAACGATAAAGACCCGAAGGCTCACGCAAGATGTCTATCATAGGATCGTACTTATAATCAATCAAAATCTTCCACCGATCAACATATTTTCTATGGACTTTATTACCATGCCAATGATGGAAAATAGTTCCTGGAACATAACCAATATTTCTTTTGATTTCTTGTTCTGCAACATCTTGCCAATTTATTACCGCATTATAATACGCATAAGTTACTCCCCTTGGAATTGAACGTTGAGCTTGTCCAATTAAAGCCATGGCCATATGATGATCAGCACTGCCAAGAATTGCCTTATCAAAAAGTTGAAGTTTCTCTAAGGCTTCCCGACGTGCGGCCCACGCATATCCGCAATGCCAAAACGATCCTTTAACTATTGCCCCATAGTAATTTTGAACTTCGGTATCTTGGATTAATTCGGGAAAAGCATTTCTCTTTGGAGTATATCCCGGACCAACAGGAGCCTCAAAGTTATTATGGAAATAAGACCAGACAAACCCATTTTGTTGCTGGACAGGTTCATAACGAGGCCCAGAATCTATGACATGGGAAAATAGTTGTACAAAATCATAATGCTGGAGTTGATGTATCGTTTCCTGGGCAATATCTGGTCTCTGGAAAGTAATGTCCCCATCAATCCAGGCTATGTATTTCCAATTTGGATCAAGTTGGGTTAGATATTGAATACCAAGATTAATCATGTTTTCTTTATGCCACAATTCCTGACGGGTTCGGAATTGCATATCATATGGGTTATTCTTGCTTGTAAGTTCATGTTCCCGTTCCCCATAAGCACATTCAACAGTTAATAGCTTAAAGCCACAATCTGCCATGTGCTTTCGGAAGTCTTGAAATAACCTGTAACGAGAATGATATCTTACAGGATTTGAACAAACCGCAATGGCATAAAAATTAGTATCATCAATTTTTTTAATCATTAAAAAAAGCTCTCCAGCGTGTTAATATTTTCTTTTCTCCATCCAATTAAATTCAACAAAGATTGCAAAGGGGACATGAAGGTTTTCTCCCACATTAAATCCCGATCAATATACTTGTCCAAGCCAAATTCTTCGGGAAGATACCGAGGAACAGCGATAACCGGGGATAACGTAGGATTTGGCATTTTTAGATAGCAAAACTTGATCTTATCCTTATTATAGATAAGGGGATATTGGTCTTGTAAATTTTTGTCTTTTAGTAGTTTATTGTAGACGATAGAACCTTTGACATGCACGGGGGCACCTTTTTTCCATAATGAAATTGGACACATGTATTTAGAAATTCCATTAACTCCCCGAGGAAACGCAACATCATGAAAAGCCAATGAATCAAAGGTTTTTCGGAACTCTTCAATGAATTTTATTACGTCTGCTTCATTTTTATTCATAATAATTGAAATTGCTTCTTTCAGGGCAGAACGACACGCCTGGGGTATAACAGCCTTTACTGCCTCCAATCCCATAATCTTAAGTTGAGGCTTCTCAAATCTAACCCCTTCTTGATCCCAGATATTCATTACATAGTTTTTCTTTTCTCGCCAAATTACTTTATCACAAATAACATCCCGCTTCATTACCATGGCGTTTTCATAGGCATTCATAGTTTTTGCTAGTTCTGCAAATCCTTTATCAATAGCAGGTTGGACTTGACTTTCACAAAAAACGTTTAGGGTATCAATTAAGACTTTTTTTGGTAAAGTAGCATCTAAATTATGAAACGTATTAAATTTAATATAACACGAATCTGTGTCCATAGCAATAACATAATCAACATTTTTAGTCTTAAAACGGCTATTCATAAAAATGTTGATTTTCTTCTCAATCCAACGAACCGCAAGCTGGCCAGATAAAGTGATAGCACTAGCTAATCGCCAGTCATAAAATCTAAACCATTCGTTGGCCAAGGCACCGTATGCTGAATTGAGCTGAATTTTCTTGGCAAGCTGATAGTTGTGATACTTCTGAATTTCATTCTTATTATCAGGATCATTCTTCTTTAGTTCAAGCATTTTAGCCTTATATTCGGCTCTTTTCTTGAATTGTATCTTCATTAACTCAGGCAAAAATCCCTGAAATTTATTGGAAAATCTAGCTCCATTTGCCGCAAAACTTTCCTTATCATTAGTTGCCTTGAATTCTCCTGTTAGAACTTTTTGAATATCATTTTCTGTCCAAGGTTCTATTCCCGTCATCGTTTCGGGAGATATATTATATGACATAATTAAGTGCGGATATAGAGACTGCAAATCAAAAGAAACTACCCATTCATGCATCCCAATCTGAGGTTGTTTTACATAACCCCCCGGAATAGTCATGGGTTCAGTTCGCATATCTTTCGGAATAACTATTTTTTTATCCATCAAGTTATTATGAATAATAACATCCCAAAGACGGACTGAAGTTAGAGCATCAACAAAGTTGACCTTGGCATCATAAGCAATTGCATAAACAAGTTCTATAAACTTGTTCTTTTCATCTATATCAGCAACCCGATCAATATCAGTTATGTTATACTCAACATACTTTTCAAAGTTAGTTTCATAAAGTTCATCTAGATTATTCACTTCCGAAAAATCAAGTTTTCTCTTCCCTGTTTCAACAAAGGCAATATGATCTAGAGTATAGGATTCTTGTTGACTATATGTAAACTTTTTGTAAAGATCATAGTAGTCAAGAATGCTAATACCAACAGGCTCATAAACCTGAACCTCTCGTCCCCGTATTTCCAGTTTTTTCTCTTTAAGAATACCCCAAGGGGATAATTTCTTAGCTTCAGTATCTCCTAATAATTTTCTGATACGATTAATTAAAAATGGCATATCATATTTTTCGCAGTTCCAACCTGTTATGACATCAGGCCGCAAATCGGGATCACTCCAAAACTTGATGACCTTTTGGAGCATATCTTTTTCGTCTTTGCAGTTGACAAAGCGAGGATGCCGAAAATTTTTCTTATACCCAAAGATATATCGCTCTTTTTTAATTCCAATTCCAATTAGAGTAATCGGACCATTTGCTAACTCAACATCTGCGAAAGCCCCAGATTCAGTTCTTCCAGTCTCAATATCTATATTATGAACCTTAATTAAGGAAGCATCAAACTTGATTTCTCCCGGAAAATTATCATAGATATAAGGGTAAATAAATTGGTTCATTCCATATAATTGAAAGCCCTCAACATCAGAATATGTCTGATAAAAATCCCGAGCATCCCGAATGGTTTCAAAATCCATTCGTTCTACTGGTTGCTTTTGTAGATTCTTGTAAGGAGATTTTTTCTTAGCAGGAACAAAAAGATATGGTTTATATTTTATTTTTTGGGTATATCTTTCCCCATCCAAATATCCACAAACTAAAATCTCATTTCTATGAATAGCGACATTAGTATACATATCAGCCATTAAAATATCCAATCCACTAAATCATAAAACAAAATACCAAACACAAAATAAGTAACCCCAAAACCCAGAAAAACAATTCCGATACGGCACACCGTCTTCATTGGACAACCTCCTCTGGTTGTCCATACTTTAGCACTCCATCAACCACTTGCCAAGGAATTTTTTATAACCTTGGAAGCAAACCAATGCTTACTATCTGGCTGAACATGATAGGGGCGAACCCATTTCGCTACATATATTCCGAAATCTTTATATGGGATTTCTCCGCTATAACGCAGAACAAATCCTTCGTTGAATTGAGTATTGATTCTAGAAGATATGCTTGTCAATGTTTCAAAAGAAAACTTTCCCTCATAAATTACTGGCACGGAAACAATTTTTGCATCCTGAAACACCTTTAACGTATCTTTCCAAGATAACGCTATATTATCTGCATTCCAAACAGAAAATCCATAGAAATAATCTTGTAAATTAGTATATTGAATTGAGTGCTTAGCATAAAGATTTTCTCCACAAAATCGCCAATGCTGGGGAATCTTGTGAGCCTTTGAAGCCCAAAAATTTGCTAACCAGTCTCGGGATTCGTGTTTGCGTCGGGAATCCAACCCCCGAGCATGCCAATGTGTTTTATAGAGGGAGGTATTTTCTCCATCCATTTTTTCAGTTACAACAACATCTAGTCCATCAAATATTGATAAATCGTTTAATAATTCATCATCAAAAGAATATCCTGGAGAAAAAGGCATATGATTTGTTCTTGGATACTTCACGCTTGACACATAAAACTCCATTAATAAAAGATTATGAGGGTTCCACACGCGTCTGGGGCGGCGCGTAGTCACCCACAACCAAAAAAACTAGTTTATTGACGTGGGACGATTCCGTCTTTATCCACCCGCATAAATGGTGTGGTATTGCTTAGCATAGTTGAGGGAAGTTGTCCATTCCATCTTTCGGCTTTTCGTAATTCTGTTAAGTTGGCATTTTGAGCTAGGGCTTCGGCTTGGGCTTTAATGGCGGCGGCTTCTGCCTCGCCTTTTAGCTTAATTGCTTTGGCTTCAGCTTCGGCGGCTAACACACGGGAATCAGCATCTCCCCGAGCCTTTGTTCTTACTGTTTCCGCAACAGCCTTGGCTTGTTCCCATTCTTGATTCCGGGTTTCCACATTAGCCTTTGCAGCCGAAGCAGCATCAACAGCCTTGCGGAAAGATTCGGTAAATTCCAAGTTTGGAAGTTGGGTATCTATTACCTTTACTCCAAGTATTTTTGCATCTTCTACTAAGACATTATGTATTCGTAGAATTAACTCCCCCCGATGTTCCGAGACATGAGCCATATTAACCTTTCCCATTTCTCGCTTAATACGATCAAGGATAATACTCTGTAGTTGAGTTTTATACCCTTGAGCGTTTATGTAAATGAACTTTAAATTTTCTGGGGGCACTTGCCATAACACCTTATAATAAACATCAACTTCCTGATTATCCAAGGTATATGTATTAGCTATTTTATCATTATGAGTATCTTGAATACCAATAGAAAATCTCTGAATTTCATTCACGAATGGTGCCTTGAAGTGTAGTCCTGGACCTTCAACGGATTGAAATACACCAAACCTAGTTAAAACAACTCTTTCATATTCATCTACTGTATAGTATGTCATGAAGAATATCATAATACCAAAAAGAGCGAGGATTGCCCCGCCGACCGTGGTTATAATCTTTCCCATGGAAGATTCATCCTTTCTTGGATTTTGGGGTAGACTTTTGGGTGAGATGTTTTCGGAGTTCCGTTTCAAGGTCTTTGAGTTTCTGGGCTTCTTTTCCATGTTCTCTCCATATCATCAGAAATAAAAACAAGGCAGTTAATAACAATAACAAAACAATCGCAGCAATCATGTATGCCTCCTCATAAACTCTTCTTCTCCAAATTTCAACAATTCCCGAATTCTTTTTGCTACGGCTTTTGGGTTTCTTCTCTTCTTCTCAAGATAATAATGCGGCAGAAACAAAAGTTCAGGAATCCGATAATGATCAAATTGATCAAAATCAAAAAATACCTCGGCGGCTCTCATCTCAGTAAAATATCCATCTTTCGTTTTTAAACATATTTCGGCAATTCCATCATTATCAAGTTGAAGTTTTAAACCAGCCTTACGAAAAGATGGAATAGTCGTTGCCCAACCCATGGCACAACCAACAGTGCGACATTCTATAGGATTACAATTTTTATCAAAGGCTGGTAAATTTTCAGTCTTTTTTGCTAATTTTTGATACATTGAATCCCGCATCATGTCATAACTAGACATCCAAGTATTAAGATCAAATTTTCCTTTTTTCTGGAGTAAAGGATTGGTTTCCAGAAAATCTGCCAACTTTTCTAGTCGCTTACGGTTCATGATGATACGCTCCCGAAAAAATCCGGCTTGTTTAGGTTGATCTCCTAACAGGGTTTCAAAGGTTGGCTCTTTAACTACCAACTCTGCTCATCAACAACCAACCAACAAGCCGGGTCTAGACCCTTCCTTTATACAGCATTCGCCCAATAAAGCAAGCTCGTTCCCATTTTTAGTTTACGATTTGTTGAGGTAGATTGGACAAAAATTTTCCAATTCCCATGATCCCCCGGCGCAACTTTAATAGAACCGAACTCAGGAAACCCGAGCATTTTCCGAGCCGCAGAACCCCCATAAACCTTTCCGTTATTTTTGTCCTGGATTACAAGTTTCTTGTAATCTTGAATATCTCTCTCTGGTTTCGTAAGTTCATAAAAAGCACAACCCTTAATTAAGGGATGCTTCAAAGCATCAAACACAAAATCTCCAATTAACCAATCATGTTTTGTTGCTGAAACCGCCAATATCTTTACTTCCGAGGATATATCCTTTAGATTTGCCTTGATTTCCTGGGGAGTAACTTTACTCATATCTGTATAAAAAGTTCTTGTGGAAGTAACACCCTTAGAACGCATGCCATAATAAGATGACAAACTTGCCGATGTTTGAAAAGATGTTTGAATTAAGCTTTCCTCATTTTGATCCCATTCAACAATATTTCCACTAGGGATTCCTAGGGCAGTTAAATTACTCCCATAACCTCGGGGTACTCGGAACACAAAAGACCAACGATCTGTCTTTTGTAATTCTTGAATTTTTCCCTTTAGTTTTGTTTTCCATCTATAAGAAGCATTTTCCGCCCCATCAGTAATAACCATGATAAGAAAAGCAACATCAGACTTATTAGCGTCTGGAACATCTTCAAAAATTTCAATTAAGTCCCCAATCCCATCAAATAATGGAGTCATTCCCTCAGTACGATAATGATCCAGAGGTTTTAGGGTGTGAACATTAGAATTTACAATTTCTCTTTCAATTCCCCTATTAACACCGCACAAAACGGTGCTAACAATTGTGTCCTGCTCATTTTTTATGGATTCTTCTTTGATGGTAGCAATGTTTTGATTATAGTCTTTCAAGGCGGCGTGTCTTAAGCCTTGCATTGAACCGCTATGATCCCGACAGATTCCGACATATGTTTTTGTCATGTTTCGTATTCTCCGTGTTTAGTGTTTTTAGTATTTTAGTATTTTTATGTAAAGTCAGATATGTCTTGACACCACATTTCTTTAATCAACCAATATGGATTATTTGGATAATTTTCTCTAAACCATTTATCTTTTTCAATATTGATACCATTTATAGCACATGTTTTTGCTTCATGATATAGAGCAATTGTTTCTTTCCGACAAACTTTTGGTTCCCCGATAAAACAAACAATAAAATATAATTCAAAAAGAATAGGAGTCTCCTTTCATATCAAACCTGACGAGATATTTATCTTCCCTCTTCTCTGGTTACACTCTCGCTTACTTGTCTATTATCAACCCAACCAGAACCCTGTGCCCCCCCATGAATAGACACGGGAATTGTTTTATGAATTTGTTCTCGTATCATATTAGGGGCAAACACTCTGGTGAAACTATCCTTATAAGCATCCGCCACAGCCTTGTGTAATTCCGCTGCGGCGATTGCTTTTTCCGCTTCTTTTTCTCTCTTCAATAAAGCATCTTCTCGGGCTTTCCATTGAGCGAGATTTTCATTTAATTTTGATATCTCGGAGTTATCCTCTACATGCAGTTTTCTATAGATTTCAATTTGACTGAGTTGTTCCTCACAAAGTTTAGCTAATCTCTGGCCTCGTTCTTTAATTTCTACCAACCCCCGCATAGCATCAAGAGATAACGTTTTCTCCTCAACCAGAGCATTGATACTGGCTAGTAATTCTGTGTCTATTGCCATTTTACTTTGTCTCCGTATAAGCCGTGGCTCTTCTGTCCGCCGCATCATTAAAATGTCTTTTTGCGATCATATCATATATTCTCGCAAATTTGCGTACTACAAAATCAACTACGTCCTGAATCAAGTCTGAGAATATATACCAAAACGCACTTGCCCACCAAAGTATAATCCAGGTAAAAAACTTATGTTTATTATTTAAGGCGAGAGGCAGATAATTTTCAATGAGAATATCCACAGTTCGATATTTTTTCTTATCTTCTTCAAATCTCACTCGCTCTTTAGCACAAAAACGATCCCATTTGAAAAAGCTCCAAATAATTCCCGCCACAACATAGAGGACAGCATAAATGATAATTACATATGCATGAGATAACAAATAGTGGAAATCTAATTTTCCATAGTACCAACATCCTCCCAAAAATAAAACCCAAACTAAAGCTGCTATTTCTGGGGTTTCTTGTTCACTACAAATAATAGCAAGGATAAACAAAGCTAAAACTATCCCCCAGAAGAATAAGCCTAGGGTGCCAAGAAATGCAAAAAATTCCATGTTATTTTCCTTTCATGGCAGGAGAGTTGGGACTCGAACCCAATCTAAGAGTTTTGGAGGCTCTGGTGCTAACCCTTACACTACACTCCCTTACACGTCAAAACTTTTCAGAATTGAGAATAACTTTTTCATATTTATGAAGAACTCATCCAATTCAGCATCGCTACGTGGAATTTTATTATGGTGCGGTATTTGTAATACTATTTGCATTTTGGCTTCATTAATCGCCAATCCAAATATTGGTCTCCTTATTATTGCCTCTTGCATGTAAATATATGCAGCGAAGATGTCTAATTTTCGCAAGGCATCAATCGCCAACATCTTATTCTTAATGTGTACATCTAACTTAGATGCTGTCATAGTTGTTGTTTTACGCACCTCAAACGAATTATATAAAACAGCTCCCGCCATACATCCGGAGCAAAGGCATTTGGGAGCAATGGATTCTAACCAGAAATGCATGTTTATTTTAAACTCTGGATTCTTGCGGACTATATCCAAGTCCTCAATCGCAATCTTTAAGAGTTGCCAAAGCTTCGTGGTAATCAACACTTTCTCGGCCCGACTTCTAGTCGTCCAGTCAAACTGAATCATGTTCATGATATTACCCCAAGGTTCCACTTCTGTTCCTCATACAACCCAATCCTACAGGTTCAGCTTTAGCTTGGCAAGGAAAAAAGTTAACCGAATGGAACAAAAATAGAACTACAAATTGGATCACAAGTTCGTGAACAAGAATGATTTAGGATTGACATAAGAGAATGCAAACTCTATATTACAAACAAGGACGAAAAATCCTTGCCAAACCATAGGGGACTATCATGGTAAAGTTCTCTCCACAACAGCAAGCCTTTCTTGACTGGTATTCAAATAGTCAAGGGTCATGTGTCCTTGAAGCCAGGGCAGGAACTGGCAAATCCTTTACCCTTAAGGCGGCGGCAATTTCTAACCCTAAAGTACGGGTTGCGATAATTGCTTACAATAGTACCATTGCCGCCGAGATGAAGGAAAAAGTTAAAGATTATTCACATATCCATGCGGGAACGGTCCATTCGTTTGGTCTTTCTGCTTATCGTAAAGTCCACAAATATGCCAAAGTTGATAAGTTTAAGGTTCTCAATATCATTGACAATCTTGTTCCTTCCGACTTCTTTTGGAAGCAAACAATCAACAAATTAGTAAGCATGGCCAAACAGCATGCTCTTGGTATCATCGGCAAAATAGAGGATGATCATGAATGGTGGGCTTTGGCCGATCATTATGATATTTTCCGGCAAGCCGAAGAAAAGGGTAAGGCCATGCCGACCGAAGAAATTATCATGTATGCCAAACAGGCCATCGTAGCTTCTACCAAGCAATTTGATATCATTGACTTTGATGATATGCATTATATGCCCCTCTTTTATTCCATGCCTTTCTGGACCTACGATGTGGTCATGGTTGATGAAGCTCAAGACACGAATCAGGTTCGCCGTATGGCTGCAAATGCCATGCTTAAGAAGGGGGGTCGCCTGATTGCCGTGGGTGATAGGTTCCAAGCCATCTATGGTTTCACGGGAGCCGATAGTGATAGCCTAGATAAAATAGCGGCGGATTTTTCGGCGGTTAGGTTCCCCCTGACAGTAACCTATCGCTGTCCCAAGGCTGTTATCAAATATGCTCAACAATGGGTGCCGGATATTGAAGCCCTCCCGAATGCCGAGGAAGGCAAGATTTCCGACTCCACGATGGAAGAGTTCCTAAAGCTTGGAAGCCAACTTAATGGTAATGCAGCGGTTCTCTGCCGTGTTACCAAGCCGCTAGTGGCTCTTGCGTTCTCTTGCATCCGTAATCGCATCCCCTGCAAAATTGAAGGCCGTAAGGATGTAGGGGAAGGATTGAAGCAATTGGCCAACAAGTGGAAATCCATTAAGTCTCTGGACAAGCTCCGGGATAAGCTGGACACATATTTTGACAAGGAGAAAACCAAGCTTCTGGCCAAGAAGCGTGAAGCCCAGGTTGCGGCCCTGGAGGATAAGGTTGAAACCCTCAAAGTGATTATTGACCAGTGCGAACTTGAAGGCAAATCCCAAGTAGCCGACGTCCATGCCTATATTGACTCGCTCTTTGCCGAAGACGTGTATAAGATGGGAATCCTGGTTCTCAGCACCATTCACAAGAGCAAGGGACGGGAGTGGGAGCGGGTATACTGGCTTGATAAGGATGGCACGTGCCCGAATAAATGGGCTCGGCAACAATGGCAGAAGGATCAAGAAATCAACCTGATGTATGTGGCCGCAACTCGGGCCATGAAGGAACTGATTCACCTAGAACCCGAAATCAAAAAGGAGTAATGTATCATGTCTGATCGAATCATGATTTCTATTTTAATCGGAGGCGGTATACTATTCTTCATTGTTATGATAAGTATATTTTCGGACCAAAACGCCAAATGTGAGGCGAAAGGTGGAGAAATGCACCGAGGTCAAGGCATCGTTTTATGTCTACCAAAAGGGACAGCGATTAATCTCAAAAACTAAAAGAAATTTGGGAAGGGTCAGAAAAGGAGGTTGCCAACTTAGGAAAAATAGAGTAAGGCGAAATGGCAAGTCAACTAAACCCTAGAAAAGCGAGGACTAAGTTATGCCGACGAATCTTAGAAAAGAGACTATGTACCAGCAGCTTGTGCGAGGCATTCAAGACGAGTTTGCCAGTCAGTGGATACACGATGGTCTCAAGGTCAAGACCATGGTTGAACGCACGGGACTGGCAGCACAGACTGTCAAACGAAACCTTAACCATGAGTGCCGGTTCCCTTGGATGCAAACCATTCTAGCTTTGTCTGATGGTCTGGGAGCGGAAATTATCATCAAGGGTAGCAAGGTCACAATCAACGGTCGGGTTGCCAAGCTCCGTAAGGCAGGGGTGAGGCCAACGATCATCAAGGTTGATGGTAAGCCCGTGTTCAAGGTCTACACCAATAAGGGGAAGATCAAGCCTGCCAAGGCCGCTAAAATGATCAATCCTCAGGATGCAAACCAGACGTGGGCAGGAAGGGGACGGAAGCCTAACTGGCTGTTAGCCTTGGAAGCTAAGAAGTCTGCCTAAAAAGACAAGCGGGGTTAGACTGGAGGATTTGGTCTAACCCCGCTCTGCTTTGGCCAGTTCAAGCCAACGCCCTAGAAAAGAATGTCTAGATGGTGTTGGGTTTGTTGTCAACCACGACTTTTTGGGGTTCTTGAACTACCTTATTAAAATTTAGTGTCGCCAACCCAACGAGAAGTTCAGTTACAAGATTCATGGGAAACTTTGGAGATGTATCAACGGACATTGACGACTTAAAGGAAAATTCGTTTTCCACAAATGCAATCTCCATGATTTGTTCCCCCATCCCCGTTATTGTAACAGTGATGAGATAATTATTATCGTTTTGAGGAACTATCGTACACATGGCTTGTGTCAGAGGAATTTCCTCTATATTTGCCACGACAAACTTCCGCAAGCTCTTTTCAAAGTTGTCTATTAGAGATTTCAGACTTGTCGCCATGGTATTCTTTCTCCTTGTGTTTTAGTCGCAGTCTTCGGAATTAATAATTATTGGCTCGTCAAACCATTCATATTTAATTTCAGTTCTGGTTGTGGGAAATTCCTTAGTTGTCCGAGTACAATACTTCGTACCCTCATACGGAATACAAAGATATAACACAACGGAACGTCTATCTAGTAAATGCCAAACAATAGTAAGATAAGAATCATGTGAACCTCGGGCTGGTATACCGTCCCGATGTAATTGTTTCTCTAGGAGAACTTTGCCGATACTCTCAATCAAAGGTTCAAAATCCCTTTTGTGGTTATCGTACATTAAGTGAATTAATGATTCAATTCTTTTTCCAGCAATATCAATACTAGTTTCATTATCAAGATTTGCCGCAACAAAACAGTCCTTAACTAAATTATATGGTTGCTGCATGGTCTCAATATCTTGAATAATCTTTTGATATTCAGAAACCTTCTTCTCAAATATATCAATAAACAATTCATAGCGGTGTGCTGGCACTGGGGGCATGATTATTTCTCCTGATCGTTTACGAAAGTTCTCAGTCGCTTGGCTACAGCCTTCGGTGTGTTTCTTGTGCGGTGACAGGTAAATAAAAATTCGGCGCTGGACATACTAATACCAAAAAGTTTTTCCGCTACTTCAAACCCAGAATATACACTTCCGTCTTTAGTGATTATCGTTGGAAGTGCCAACGGCCGATCACTCTCTCCTACTAACTTTAAACCTCGCTTTTTGAATTCAGGCATTGTAGCAGCCCAACCCAAAGCACAACCCGCAGTTTTACAATGTAAAGGTTCTACAACAACAGCATCCTGATAAGTTCCATAATAATGCAAATGATTTGGCAATGTTTTAATTACCTTAAAATCCTCTGATTTTAATTTCTTAGAATACATCCACCCCGCCATGTCAAATTTCTTACTGGGTATAGTTTCCAGGAAGTCTGCCAGTTTCAACATTAATTCTTTCTGGTTCTTGTTCATGTAAAGCCCTCCAAGGATGACATCACAAGACACCATAGCCTCCTGTCTCTAGGGTGTACACAACTTTCTTAATTCCGAATGTAGATATTGCCCGAGCACAACCCGAACATGGTTTAGCTAATCCTGGAATAAAAAATTCCTTATATTGAGATTTGTATTTTACCCGAGAAACATATAAAGTTGATTTTGATATTTCTTCAGCATTGATTACTCGCAAGGCATTTCTAATGGCCGAAGTTTCGGCATGAAGAAAAATAGAATCCTCATTCTTTCCAAACTTCTTTTGAAAAGGCGAGGACTTGCGGGAATTTATTCCCAGGGAAACAATTTCCTTTTTGTAAACAAGGGCGGCAGCTAAACGTGCGTTAGCAACGGGAGGAACATCACATGCTAGTTTGTTGAGAAGAATTAAATACTTCTGGTGCGGGTCCACATAATATATCCATGTTATTATTCATACAAACCAGATGAGGTAATTAGGGTAACTCTTTTTTCTTGTGTTTGTTCTTGCGGCTGTACTTTTTCTTGCTCTTGACTATTTTCGGTTTGAACGGGCTGTCCTTCTTGAACAACTCCAGGGCTCGTCTCTTGAATATTCTCTTTCTGCTTTTCATTTTCTAACACCGCCAACACTTCTTTCAATTTCATAGTTCTACCATCAGGATGTTTTAAATGCGGAACTCCTTTTGGCCATCCTCCCGCAGGCTTCCTTGCTTTTAATGTAGCTAGTTTTAAATCAGATGGTAAACGAATAACTCCAGCTTCTACTTCCTTTGTTACTTTCTTCAAACTAGCATTATGAAGGTCAACCAAATGACGCCCAATCATTTGTTCTATTTCCCCTTTATAATCAGGACCAAACCACCTTTGCATATTGGCAAGACGATATCCTGCCCGAGGCTTATCATCATAGGGGCTGGTTGAAATATAAGCTTCATAATGAACTGAGGGAATTAAATCATCATTCAATACCGTTCTTGTCCTTTCAATTAAATACCACTCACTGTCCATCATACTTTCTATCCAATTTTTCATATTATTTTTTCACTCCGATTTGATATTTAGATTCCAAGGTCCAGTTCGGCTTATCTTTGAAGGATATTACCTTAATGTTTGATAAGGTAGTTTTTGGTTCCTTTACTTTCTCGGGATCAACAATATTAAGAAGTTTCCACTCCTCAAGCAAAGAAGTTATAGTGTTACGTCGGGCTTTATCTTCCTCGGAAAAATTTGTTTCCTTGCCATCCAAGGCAAATAATTCTTTGAAATGGAGTAGGCTATATTTACCCTGCTTGTGTAATATATGAACAGACTGATAAATAGTTTTGGTTTTCTTGGAGGCTATCCCTATTCTTGTGAGGGTTTCTTTTATCTTGAGAAAATCATTTGGGTCTTTTAATGTTATTTCAACCCCAAAACCCTTAAATAAATCATTTGTCACTTTTCAATCCACCTTTTTTATATCTTATAGCATTTAATTCTTCCTTACTAAGGATTGATAAGGCGGATCGGGCTTTTTGTATATTGTAGTTGAAGTGTTCCTGAACCATCCTTAAATCGTCGGGCTCTGATTTAGTATTAGAGCGACGCACAAACTTAGTAAAGCGTTTAGCTTTCTTAACTTTATTTAGGAGATAGAAGTATTGATGGGATTTAGAAAGGCCAGAATACTTATCCATTTTGAATGCATGAATAAGGGTATCTAAATGATAAGATAAAGACCTATTAATAAAGAATGGATTGTAATCTTTTTCTAATTCAGGATCATCAATTAATTTATCATTCTTTAAGTTATTGATTGAATTGATAAAACGCCACTTATCATCCTCGGTTGACATCTTTATGTTTCACCTTAATTAACTTCATAATATCCGCACAATTTTTACAGATTCTCATTTCATGGAGCTTGTTTTTTCCACAGTCTTCCGCCAGATAAACAATAGTGTCCTTAAAACGCCGAAACGATGAACTACCACAAACCCCACATAAATGAGCTTTCAAGCCGAGAAGTTTGTATAACCAATCTAGAAATCTATGTAACATTCATACCACTTCTAAATCTTTCTATAGCAAGTTTTGCTTCAATAAGAGTAAGAAATCTTCCTAGATACACTTGTTTTTTATTTTTGTATAAGCGAACAACAAATTTCATATTTTCACTATAAGTAATACCTCGTTCTAGATTAGCTTTCCCTTTATAATTTTGATTGCTCCTATTTAGAGACTTTGTACACTCTCTTAAATTATCCCATCTATCGTCGTCTCGTATTCTGTTTTCATGATCAATTTCTGGATCAGGCCATCTTCCTTTCATATAAAAAAATGCAAGTCTACCGCTAAGATATATTATATTATCTATTTTAATCGTTCTATAACCATCTTTTCTAACCGTTCCTGCTCTTTTACCGATTAGTTTATTACGCCACATATTAACTTTCCATATGAAGTGTCCTGTAAGTGGTTCGTATTCTAAAACTTCAAATAATCTTTCTGTTGTAATCATTTCCATTCATTATCTAATTGGATCATCATTTCTACTAAACATGCGGATTTGTTAATCTCTTGATTGACACTGAATGAACTTTCATATTGATACTTAGCTAAAATCAATATCGCATTTGCGAAACCAATTTTGCTAAGATAAGTAGGTAGATGTTCAAAAAGCTTAGTATAAAAATCATTCACATCTAGGTCTGAATGTTGAGCGATCCAGGATCGCACCTTAGTAAAATTCTTCTCCTTTAAACTAGTCATCAAATCTTTAAGAACAATTTCCTGAAAATTAGTTAAAATACCCGAATCAATTCTACCAGTTGCTGAATATCTTTGTAACTCATTAATAATACGTCGGCAATCAGGAAACCATTTCTGAACTAATTGAGCTATTACATCTTCTTCATATTTAATCTTTTCTAGGTTAAGAATTTCAATACATCGCTTGAAAATTTTAGCGGCTAGTTTTGGTTTCTCAGAATTCTGGAACTTAAAATCAACAACCGTCACCCGAGAATGCAGAGGCTCTATAAGCTTATGAAGATAGTTTACTGTAAACAAAAATCCACAATTTTTTGAGAATGACTCCAGAAAGTTTCTCAAGGCTGGCTGAAATGAATTAGGATTTAGATAATCAGCTTCATCAAGAATTACATATTTGCGAGTTCCATAAAACGACATAGAGCTTGCATATTCAGCAATTTTGGTTCTTAGGGTGTCAATATTCCGATCCAAGGATGCATTAATCATAATATAATCACAACCAACCTCTTCTACCATAGCTTTGGCCACACTAGTTTTGCCAACTCCTGGAGGACCAGTTAGGATAAGATTTGGTATTTGTTTGTTATTAACGAAAGCCTGAAATGTTGTTTTTAGGTCTTGAGGAAGAATACAATCCTTAATCTTTTTTGGTCTATAACGCTCAACCCAAAGCAATTCATTCATCTTTTACCACTTCATACCAATGTAAGTTATCCAAACTTAAAATATCTTTCTCATCTAATACCCCTTTTTCATATAATTTTTGTGTCAATTCCCCTAAAAATTGAATTGCATTTTCTGCTTCCGAGCGTGCCGATTCCGCAATACCACTATCATATCCCCTATCACTTAATTCATGTTCAATAACGTGGGCTATTGACATGGGGGAGTTCTTAGCTCCCCATGCTCCAGTTTTATGCCGCAACTTCATTTTTTCTCTCTTTCGTTCCCCAACTACCTATTCCCCGATCTTCAATTAAGCCAATATTCACATAATTTTGCCGAACCCCTTCTAAAGATACTCCTTCTATAATTGGAGTGGCAAACTCCCGATTAATTTCTCCAGTATTAGATAGCTCCTTAATCACATAACGAATTCTTCCATCTTTGATAATAGACTTATCCAGAATCAACTCCATGTAGGGTTCAATATGATTATTATTTCCAAAACGCACGACAATAGTATCTCCATGATAATCTTCAAGCAAACGCTCAAGGTCTATATTCACCACACTCATTACTTCCCTCCAACTGTGTGCATACAGTAGAGCCACGAATGACTCTGACGACATTCATTCCAGATAGACCATCTTAAGGCACATGAACCAAGAACTAAAACAATGATTACTAAAACAACGCCGATTGTAGTCAAAAAATTCATTTATTTTCTCCCAAAAGTCCAGCAATCTTCCGAGCTTTTTCATAAGCCTCATCTAACATTCTAATGGCACTTTCAACTGAAACAGCATCTTCCATAAAGAGTTGAGCCCGAACACTTAATCCATTATTCATATAATCTCTTAATAAAAAATCAACAACTTGTCCTAGAGGAGAATCATCATAATCATAATATGATGGAACACTAGTTCTAACAACAGAAGTAGTGGTTTTCTCATATTCAAGTACTATCATTTTTAAATTCCCGGAGGCAGAAACAAACAAATCAGTTGCCCATTAAATCCAATGCAAGCATGTAGTTTATTATCGGGGGAAGGTTTAACTTTTTGAAAATTGTGTGGAACTGGAGCCGACACCATTGTCCCCCCTCTATTAATGGTTACAATCATCTCAGGTAAAGAGCCATCCTTTGGCTCTGTTCTAGATGTACTAATAACTTCTCCACAATCCATATTACTACAACATTCTAAGGGATATTGCCATCCTGACGGTGCGTCATGGGCATATGCAACTAATATCATAGATAAAATCAAACAGAATAATAAACCTAAAAATAAACTAGCTCTTT
>Ga0070690_100000037_pt1 | contig 61724 bp, 80 predicted proteins | sample KBSS33HmetaG_FD_64671 | JGI IMG/M metagenome (GOLD analysis project Ga0070690, IMG submission 64671) | Switchgrass rhizosphere microbial communities from Kellogg Biological Station, Michigan, USA - KBS S3-3H metaG | ecosystem: Host-associated > Plants > Roots > Rhizosphere ... | reverse complement strand
GACGGTGAGCTCGGCGTTCAACCCACGGGAGCGGTTGCGGAGGCGCATGGCCCGCTCAGCGGCGTCGAGGGAGAGGTAGGTGTGGCAGATGCTCATGGCGGTCTCCTTTGTCGTGCTGTCCATAAACCGTACTCTACCCTGTCAGGGTAGAGAATGTCAAGCACTTTTCGAGAGATTCTTCGGACTTTTTCGCGTCCCCAGACCCCATCCACCCGGTCCGCTGGGGGTCACTCAGGACGATTTGAGGGAAATTGAGTACCCGCCAGGCCGCAGGGTCTCCATTTTCCTCAAGAATTAGTCGCTGTCGTATTCGCTTTCGTCCATTCCGAGCACCGTCCGCTCCATGCGCCGCATCACCCTGTCCGCCTGGGAGCGGCTCGCGAGCCCGGACCGTACCACCCGGAAGCCGTCGGGCAGGAGCTCCAATCTGTCCTCGCGCCAGGTGAAGAGGTACCCGCTGGGGGGGGAGACCTGCTCGATCACTGCCCATCGCTCGCCCATCGTGTCGAGGGCGCCGCTCGCCCCGCGCATCACTCCACCCCCAGGTCACGCCACGCCCACCCGTCGTACTGTCCGAGATGGACCTTGCGGTTCTCCAGGTGCCGGTTGCTGCGCTCGTGTTCTTCGGCGGCAGCGGGAGAGGTCGTGGAGAAGCCCTTCTTGCCCGTCACGGGGGAGGGCTCGCCGTGGATCGGTATGGTGGTGAGGGGGGGTCCGGTCAGGAGAACGAGATTGGCTGGCACCCCCTGGTGGCAGACTACGTCCATATTGAACTTCGTTGAGTCCGGAGCGGTCTCCAGCGGCGGGGCCGTTACCATTTTGTTTATTTCCCGCCACGCCCACCCGTAGCAATCCGTACACGTACTCGCCCGCTGGCAGGGGATGCCGCACACGTCGCAGGACAGCATGGTGAGGCCCATCACTCCACCACCCCTCTGAAAATGAAGCTCAGGCAGGCGCACCAGGCGAGGTAGGCCGCCTCTTCCGCGTCTTTGTAGACCGCCTTCGCCAGCCACGCGCTGAAGGCGGAGTGGTCAGATACCAATTTTCTCGCATTCTCTAATACTGCATCCGCTACCCTGCGATCCACTTCCTCTAGCGATCTCTCCTCGGGGAGGACTGCAGGCAGGAGCACCTGGAGAACGAGCGGGCACATGGTGGCGACAGAAGCCTTTAGCTGCCGTATCTCATCGGCACGGAGGAGTCGCCCGCGCCCTCTCCCCTCCAGCAGGTAGCACCGGGTCAAGACTCCCTCCTCGAACTCGAGGGTGAGGTGGCCGTGGAGGCGGGGCGGTCGCCGCTCGTCGTCCGGCAGGCTCACGTGGATCGCCATCACTCCACCCCCATGTGTCCGTAGTCCCCGGCCTTGGCCTGCACGTAGCACTTCGTCCACTCCTCCGCCACGCACCGCCACGCCCGCTCCAGGCTCAGCACCCGCCGCTCGCACACGAGGCGCCGGAGCTCCACCTCCAGCCAGTCCTTCCTCCCCGCGTCCCACTCTGCGCCCCAGGGCTCCGGCCAGTGGTTCAGCCGGTCATCGCTGCCCCCCAGGGTGAGGGGGATCAGGTGGTCGTCCTCGTAGAGCGGGCACTCGCTCCGAGGGATACCGTAGGAGGCGCACACCGAGGGCTTGCTCACCCCCGCGGTGTGCCGGTACTGCTTGGTACCGTGGGTGGCGCAGAGCTCGTCCGCGGTGATCGGGCCGGGGCAACCCCCGGCGGGCCGCTGCCCGGGCACCAGATCGAGCGGGCAGCCGGGGGGTACGTGAGGCCACCCCCGCACCCGAACGGCCCCGGGTGAGGCGTCCGGACGCGGTAGCTCGCCGGGCTGGGCGAGCAGGGCAGGGGTGCAGAGGAGGGTGAGGAGTAGCAGGGGCAGGATGGCGACAGAGGCGGTGACCGCCCTCCCTCCCACAGCGAAGCCTTCTTCGTACTTTGTCTTTGTAGTGCTCATATCGTCGTTCCTCCTGGTGTCGGCGCTCATGATTGGAACAGCTTATACCATGTCAGGGTAGAAGTCAATACATGTTGCGGGTGAATCTCTGCTTGACTTCTACCCTGACATGGTATAGAGAGTGTGGGCATGGATACCAAGGACGCCACCGCTGCCCCCGCTACCACCGCTACCACCGACGAGGACCAGGCTACCAACATCGTCATCATGGGTCGCATCATGGGTCACCTCACTGAGGAGGTCGTGAGGCTCGTGCGCGCCATCGAGGCCGACCAGCGACGTCCCACCCCGGCCCTGCGGAGTGCGGCAGACCACGCGCGACAGGTGCTCTACCGGTTCGGCCTGACCAGCCCGGGGACAGACTGAGGTGAGCAGGAGACCCCGCTTGCGGACCACCCCCCGCTTGCGCTGTGTAGAAATTACAAGTCGAGAGGGGAGGGGTGCGCGCCCTCGGGCACACTCTCGCGCTCGCGACGCCCCCGATTCTCTGAATTCTTCTACACCAGAAAAAAATAAAATAGTTCATAGAGGGCCGCCATGGAGCATGCGGCTCAGCAGATGGCGGCGGCGGGGTGCATCTGTCTCGACCTGGAGGCGGGAAGCACCGACGCACTCCTTCGTAGAGCGGGTACGTCCGGGACTGATCTGGAGGTGGCAGTGCACGACGATCGCTGCCCCTGTGCCCGGGCTGCATTGCTCCGGGAGAGTATCGCAATGGACTCCTGGTTGCTCACCGAGGTCGGGGCGTGGGTCTACGGGGTCGTCCTCATGTTCGGCGGTCAGCCCGAGACTGCTCACCTGGTCGCCGCCGAGTTCGTGCGGGGAGTCCGCGGGGCTAGAGAGAAACGATCTAAAGAGGAGGGGTAGCAAATGGGAGTCAGCGTGAATGGACAGATCTGCTACGGGGTGGTCTTCGGGGAGGGGTACGAGTTCCCGTGGGACGCCAGCGACGGCGGCGACCTCGACGACTGGTGGGTCCGCGAGAGCGGCTGGAGGTGGGCGGGAGAGGAGCCCTTCACCGGTGAGGGAGAGCTCGCCGAGGGCTTCAGCCGGGAGGACCCGCGCATCGCCGCCTACTTCGAGAGCCGGCGGGCCTGGCTCGGCGGCCACCCTGCCCCGGTCGTGGAGGTCAACTACCAGTCGGGCGATGAGCCCGCATGGATCCTGGCGATCCCGGCCAGCCTCGTCGTCGCTCGGTGCGGGTACCCCTGGGCGATCGACCCGAGGGTTCTCCTCTTTATCGAGGCGGAGGCGGAGGCGGAGCTCCTCGCCTTCTGCGAGCGCTACGGCCTCACCCCCGAGGGCGGGCCGGGGTGGTACCTGAGCAGCTTCTGGGGGTGAGATCCCCCTTGACTCGACCGACATTGATTCCGTAAACTACGGAACACACGACCGGCGCACCGCCGGGGTGAGCAACTACGCGGGGAGACTGAGACTATGCGCACGCCAACCACTGCCCAGGACACCACCATCGACCATCCCGACCCCCACCTCCCCTCCGGCAGCGTTGCGGGGGCGGTCGACGCGCTGCGCGGCTCCGAGGAACCGCGCAGCGATATGGAGCGGCTGCGGATGCTGCTGGCCGGCGCGGGGTACGCGGAGATCGACGGCGACCAGGGTGCGGACGTCAGGCACTCGTTGCCCGCGAAGGTCTTTATGGTCTCGCGGGACGGCGCCGCCTACGGTTACCAGCACCCGCAGTCCATCGACCTCGCAGAGGGCGAGGGGGATGCCGGCATGGCCTGCTCCTTCTTCTTCGACGAGGCCGGCGCGCTGGTCGGCCACTCGGTGTGGGAGTGACCCTGCCATGGTGGTCGTAGCCCACGACGCGAAGGTCTACATGGAGATGCGCACCCCCTCTCCGGGCGCCCCTCGATGGGCGGCGGAGCGCTTCCGGCGGCTCGCGGAGTGGTTCGCGCGGTCGCCCTTCTACGGGGGAAGCCCGCTGGTATCTGCTGGCGAGACGGTGCGGGCAGAGAATGATGCGGACGGCGACAGCGAGCTGCACGTCCTGCGCGACGCGTCCGGGCGCTGCTGCTGCACCATGTCGGTCCGGGAGATGCGGAGGGTGATTGACGGAGACGCGCCATGAAGATCTGGACTGTGCTGCCGCTGCTGCTGTTGCTGACCGGGTGCGCGTGCGCTCCCACCTGGTTCCACGGTTGCCGAAAGGGCCCGCAACCCCTCTGCCCCGGAGTGGTGGAGGTCGACGGGCGCCTGGTGTGCACGAAGCCTGCGGTCGCAGGAAACACGAACCCGTGCGCTTGCGGCGACGAAGGGAGGTGATCGGCAAGGACTGAGAATCTGTTTGGACTTAACTGCGATTTTCCGGTAAGGATCAATCTTCGGAAAACGAAAGAGAGGAACCATTGAAAAAGCATCTTGTGCCCCGCAAGTTGGAGCTGACAACCGAGACTCTTCGATCGCTCGTTGGAGGCGAAGCGACGGATTCCGGCGGCGTGGTAGTCGTCAAGCCAACGAACGGCTGTATGGCTACGCAGTGGGCCTGCGCGAACTAGCCAATCTCTTCCCCGGCCCCGGGGCTTGCTCGGGGCTCTTTTTTGTTCCCTACTTCCATTGAACGGAGTATTGACTGCCGGACGGCGCGTGGGGTAGGATTCCGGGCCGTGGGGGCCTCCGGGCCGCACCGACGGGCGCTTACCGGGAACAGGGATTCCCTCCCCCCTTCTCCCGAGCAGTCCCCGGAGGATACCCGGTCGCCCCCTTTCGCCACCGCCACCACCAGAGGAGGTATCTTGAATGAAACGCTGAAAAAGTTCTTCCGCCCCTACCCGCCACCCTCGTGGCTCAACCCGTTCCTGAGGGTGCTCGTCGACATCGCGACGTCCCTCGCCGACATCGCCCGCAGTTTCAAGCAATTCAACGAATCACTGTCACGGATGGAGAAAAAGATCATGGCCACACTCGACACCGTCGCCGAAGACCTGACCGCCAACACCAGCGCTGTCGGCTCCGCCGTCCTCCTGCTCGGGACGCTCGCGCAGGAGGTGCACGACCTGAAGGGCGCCCAGACCGATCCCGTGACCGCGGCCAAGATCGACGCGCTCGACGAGAAGATCCGGGCGAACACGGACGCGCTCGCCGCCGCGGTCGCCGCCAACACCGAGAGCGCCGCTCCGGCTCCGAGTCTCCCGCTCGACGGCGGCGGCACGGACAACGTCGCGTAGGGATTCCGCCGACCGCGGGCATGATGGCTCGCGCTTAGGCAACGCGACTTTCCAGGGGGTGCAAGGTGCGGGGCGCACCCCTCCGGAGAAGCCCGGGAACGGCCGGTCCTCGATGGCCCCAGGCGCCCAGGGGTCTGTAAGGACCGGCGGCCTCGCAGCCCGAAACGACCCCCTCGCGGGGGTCGTTTTCCATTTCAGGGATGATACCCTCTACCGGCAAGGAGGTAGACACCGAATGCGAGTCCCCAAGAAGACGCCCCTCTCCGCCCCGCTGGCGGCATCGTTGGTGCTGGCGGCGCTCTCCCTCGCCCTGCCCGCCGATCTCCGCTCCCAGACGTGTCCGGACGCCGGCATCGTCAGGCCGCAGATGACCCTGCAGGAGGCGATCAGGGCGCTCGGGGTGAACATGGTGAACGTCTGCGCCGCCGTCCCCGTCTCGACGAAGCACGCGCGGGTCGTGATCGTCGACTCCGCCGAGGGTGGCGACTTCACCACCCTCTCGGCAGCGTTCGCCTACGTTACGAGTCAGTCACCGTCAACGGTCGCGCCGTGGTCGGTGATCATCATGCCGGGGCAGCCGAATGGTTCTGGTAATTCTGGGTATAACTATCTGGAAACAAATCTAACCGTCCCGCCACAGACCAGCGTCCAGGGTCTCTATGGCGGCGCAAGCGGTGCTTCACCACCCTTTGGCACCTTGCCGATCGTGCGACTCAACTGCGTGTCCGGGACCTGCCTGACGGTCAGCGGTGGGGCGAGCTTGTCGGGTTTCCTGATTCGGTGGTCTGAAACGCCAACTGCCGCTGTGAAGGTAATCGAGATCTCCCAAGGCGCCTCGACGCAGACTGTCACCCTTTTCAACTTAGGGATCAGTGTCACGGCGACTAGCAATGCATTCGCGGTAGACGCACTGACGAATACCTCTGGTTCAACCTACGTTTACCAGACATACATTAGTGAATCTTCAAACGCATCGGGAAGGGTGTTGGTGAACGCTGATGCGGTTTCCGGGCACGGGATCACCGTTTACGGGGGACGATTCCGGGGCTCCTCGGGATGCGCGACTCTCATCGAGAATACCGGCAGCTCGGGCATCATCAACTTGTTTTATTCCAGGCTCGACGCTGGGTGCGCGGCGGACTTGAAGCAGACAGCGGGGACGATCGCTGCTTATTCTACCACCTACGGCCCCGTCTCCGGGACCGTCACCAACGCCGCGACTTACGATGCTTACGGCACGAGCAATCCCGCGACGTGCTCGCCCGGTCAGCGGTTTTTGAACACCACTACCCCGGCGAGTTGCGCGTGTGTTGCCACGAATACGTGGAAGTGCGTCACGCTACTGTAATCGGATGAATTTAGGAAAAATGATTGACAGATGGAGCGGTGTGCAGTAGAGTACCCTGCATGGTAGCTAACCCTCCAAGCAATCCACGGTAGGGACGCCCCGCCCCAAGCACCCACCCTGACCGGCTCCCCGCGAGCCGTACACCGCCAAAGCGGCACGGGTCATGCTAGAATCCGCCCCGTGCCGCTCCCGCCCATCCCCCTCTCGGTGCGAATCGCCCACAACTTCAGGGCTCTGGCGCGCGCTGTCGGCGACGTCCGTCGGGGAGTCTGGGATACGGGCGTCCGGACGGGTCAGATGGACGTCTTCTCGGGCATCCTGTCCCCCGGCAGGGCCCTGGCCAACCGGCGGCTCAGGGACCAGGCGGAGCATCTCAAGTACTACAGGTACAGTCCCCCGTTCCGAAAGGTCGTCCGCCGGGTGGCGCAGGCGACGACAGGTGTGCAGTGGACGATCAGCGCGTTCAAGGGGTCGAAGCAGAACTCGTTCGCGAGAGACTATGCGGTCGGCGACCCCGACATCCGGAAGATGGTGGCGAGGGAGGCGCGCGTGGCCGGGCAGCTCGTTCCGGTGAGCGAGCACCCCGCCCTGTCCGTCATCCGCGAGGGGTGCCCGGTACCCGGACTCGTCGGGCACCTGACGGAGAAGCTCACCGAGACCTGCCTGATCGCTGCTGGCGAGGCGTTCTGGGTGCTCCAGCCGAACGATGCCGGGGTCCCCGCCCACGCTTGGATCATCCCGCCGCACTGGGTCTTCGAGACGCCGTCTGCGGGTCGCCCCTTCTACCACCTCCAGGTTCCGGGGGGTGGCGGAGGGTGGGATCTTCCGGCCGAGTGGGTGGTCTGGTTTCGCGACGCCGACCCGTGGGACCCCTACGGGCGCGGGGTGGGCGACGCTGCATCCCTCGCGGAGGAGATCGAGACGGACGAGGACGCCGCCCGGCAGATCCGCCTGTTCTTCCACCAGGGGATGAAGCCGGAGGTCCTGTTGATGGGTCCCGGTCTGACGGACAACCGCAAGGAGCGGATCGAGCGGGAGTGGGTGGACAAGCTGCGCGGGCTGTGGAAGCGGTGGCAGTTCCACATGATCGACGCGCCGGCGGGGGCACAGATGCACCAGCTCTCCCAGGACTTCGACGGCGAGAAGCTCGTGAAGCTCCGGCGGTGGGATTCGGACATCATCCGGGAGACGATCGGCGTCAACCCGGAAGTGGTGGGGGAGATCGTGGGGAGCAACCGGGCCACGTCGCTCGTCGCCCGCATCAACTTCCGCGAGAACGTGGTGATCCCGCGGCTGGAGTACCGGCGGGCGGTCTACCAGTTCCAGTTGCTACCGCTCTACAAATCCCCCCGGCCGCTGGTAATCGACTACGCGCTGCCGCCGCTCGAGGACACCGATCGGGAGATCGCCTACGCGGAGCACAGTCCGTGGGCGGCGTCGTGGGGCGACCAGGTGACCCGCCAGGGGCTGGAGCCGGCGCCCGAGCTCGCGGACCTGTACATGATCCCCGCGAAGAACCGGGTCGTGAGCCTAGCGAGCCTGGTTGCGGAGGCGAGAGCGGCCGAGGCGCAGGCGCTCGCGAAGGAGGCCGTGGCTCTCTGGCAGGCGGCGCACCCCGGGGAGGTGCCTGCGGCACAGAACGCCTCAGCGCAGGGCCCGAGCGGAGGAGGGCCGGGGAGCGAGAACGGGGATCCGAGCGGAAGTCAGGGCGATCCGGCGCCGAACTGAGAGAGGGACGGCTCCCATTCGAGCGCCTGCCGCCCGATCCACTCCGCATAAGCGGGCGGGATCGCCTGCGAGAGGTACTTCATGGGCATCCAGTCGATGCCCATGGCGGCGCGCGCATCGTCCGTGCTGAAGGTGGTGCGAACCGTGTTATTGGACGGTGTTGGGGTGCTCATCGCTCGCCGCTTCTCTCGCTTGCGCGCTCCGGCGTCATGCGGATGATCTCCAACTACGCACATGACCACTTTTCGACGTATGGCCCGACGTTCCGCGCCATGGACTGGCGCGTGACCGGTCACCGTTAGGGGTTCGCGTAGGTGTCCGTGCCGGCAGGTTAGTCGCCACGGAATGTAGAACGAGGTCTCGAAGTGGCGGTGCCGGCGGATCTCGGCGCGTCCGTCCGGGGTCTGGAGGCCGAACATCGTGCCGCAGAGCATCAGGAGGGGGTATCCGCCAGCGACACCTAGGGGCGCTCCCGGGACGTTCTCTATGCAGTAGGGGGTTCCGGACGCCCGCAAGCGCTCCCGCACGGGGGCGATGAGGTCGGGGTACGTCTTCCCCTTCGTGAGGTGGCGCAGCGAGGTGTAGGCTTGGCACGGTGGGCTCGCCCAGATGAAGTCGAAACCCTCCAACGGGTAGGTGAGCGCGTCCGCCTGCACGAAGGTGCCGCCCCTGTGGTGCGGTTGCGGGTTGATGTCCACCCCCACCACCTCGAAACCGGCCCGAGAGAGTCCAGTGGAGACGCCGCCCGCACAGCAGAACAGGTCTAAGGCTCTCGGCTTCCTCACCCTGCGCTGTCCTCTACCGCCCAGACGTCCGGGTCCGCTGCCCTCGCCACCCTGAGCCCCACCAGCCCCTGGCAGCCGTGGATATAGAAGGCGAACTCACTCCTGTCCATGGAGTGCTGGACGGGGAGCTTCGCGTAGGCATTCCACGCTTCCACCAGTAGGGATAGGACGTGGTTCTCTGCGGTAGTAAGGTGTGGGTCGGGACCCCGTGGGGGCGTACCGCCCTGGATTAGGCGGGGCCTCACGCTACTCTCGATCCTTCGATGAGGCTCGACAGGCTGATCCCGAGCGCTTTCGCCGCCTTGTGCAAGTCTTTCAGCCAATGATTGAGATTGTCGTCCCGCATCTCCATGCGCTGGAGGCGGTCGTAGTCGAGGTCGGCGCGGTCGGCGACATGCATTATCTTCTCGCCGCGAGAGGTGCGCAGCTCGCGCAGCTTGTTCCCCACCCTGTATTCCGGTTCTCCAGCCATCGGCTCGCTCCTCGTGTTTGAGGTTTAAGAACTACGCCGTAAGTCTTGCATAGTCCTTTGACGGTTTTCAAGTGCCGAATGAGTATCTTTCCTCATGGCAGACCCTCAACCCGCGCCGCCTGCGGCGATCTCGGCTCCGAACGCGGTGTTTCTGGACCTCGCGGACTGGCGCAAGCTGGCCCGGGAGGACAAGAGCCGCGTCAAGGGTCTCGGGATCTCCTGGACGCCCTCGAATCAGTCCGTCAGAGCCGTGGAAGACGTTCCGGCCGACATGGCGGACTACTTCCGTGATTTCATCATCACCACCTCGGAGAAGGACCGCTACGACGACGTGGTGGAGCTCGCGGGGTGGGACTGGACGGACTACTTCAAGGGTGGCGACGGCGTTGTGCTCCTCGCGCACGACCGGCGGGGCCTGTCCGTGGGCAAGTGCCCGTGGATCAAGACGATCGGGCCCGCGATGGTCGGCCGCTGCCGGTTCCCGACTCAGGCGGAGATCGGGTACGAGGATGATCAGCCCTCCCTGTGGAAGACGGTCCGCCTCATGTACGTCAATGGTTTTATGAAAAATACGTCCGTCGGCTTCATGGCGGACGAGTGGACCTTCGATGAGGAATCCGGTGGGCTTCACTTCATCAAGCAAAAGGGATTGGAGTGGTCGCTGTGCAGCGTCCCCGCCAATCCCGGGTGCTACCAGCTCGCGAAGTCGGCCGGGATTGACGTCAACCCGCTCCGGGAGTGGGCCGTGCGCGCCCTCGACGAGATCGGCGGTATCGAGGGTGTCTACATCTCGAAAGCGCGGCTGGAGAGGGCGCTCAAGGAGCTGGGGAGCGAGATGGGCATCGCCTACTTCGACGTCGGCGAGATCCTCACCGCCTCCAGCTCGACCCCGAAGGTCTCGGCGCCCGCGAAGAGCGCCGAGACCAAGAAGAAGGGCGGCGGTAAGCTGCTGAAGAGCCTGGAGGCGGCCGGTCTCTCGCTGGCGGACCTGATCGCCGCGGCCAAGACCGTGAAGTCGCAGCAGCGCCAGGCCACCGAGCCCGCGAAGGCGGAGGTCGCGCCCGAGCCCGTTCCCGCCGTTGCGACGGACCTTTTTCTGGAGATCGAGGAGTCGCAGGACGACCTCATCTTCGTCGTCGACGAGCAGGGCAGGACGGTCGAGATGACGCGGGATTCAGTCGCCGTGCTCGTGCGCGGCGCCTTCAGCCAGGCCATGGAAGACGAGCGTACCCGGGTCACCGGGAAGGTTTTCTAAACAAAGGGAGAAAATCAATGCCCCCGATGACAGTTGAGGTATTGCGCGATCTGGTCAAGGAGGTGGCGGGCGAGGTCGTCGCGGAAAAGATGAAGGAGTCGGCCGCCAAGGGAGCGGAGGCCGCGCAGGGCGGGCAGTCCATGTCCGCCGCCGACTGGCAGAACCTGGTCTCCCAGATCTCCCGCAGCGGCGCGAGCGGCAATGGCGCCGGAGTCCCTGCGAACGTGGTGCAGCAGAAGGCCGGCGACCGCTTCTTCCGCCTGCTGGGTACGCTCCAGGCGACCGGCGGCGACGTTGAGGCCGCCAAGGCGTGGGTCAAGTCCGGGGCGGACGGCCGGGGCGTCTTCAAGGCCAATGCGGAGATCATCGAGCGGGACCTCAGCAGCGTCATCCAGGCGCAGGGCGGCCTGCTCGTCCGCGAGGAGGTGTCCGACGACTTCATCGAGTTCCTGCGCCCGGCGGTGGTGTTGAGTGCGTTGGGAGCCCGCGACGTGCCGATGCAGAGCACCGAGCTGACGATCCCCGCCCAGACCGTGGGGAGCACCGGCTCATGGATCGGCGAGGGCGAGCCGATCACGGTCACAGCGCCCGGCGTGGGTGCCGTCGAGATGAGGCTCCACACGTATGGCGCGATCGTGCCGATCCCGAACGATCTACTCCGCTACGCTTTCAACAACGCGGAGGCGTGGGTGGCGTCGGACATGCGCCTCGACATCGCGAACGCCCTCGACACCGCGGACCTGCGCGGTTCGGGCGTTGCGGGCCAGCCGCTCGGGCTGCGCTGGCGCGGTCGCGTGACCCGCTCGCTGGGCGACACTACCGACAACATCATCAACGATCTCGTGGGGGTCTTCACCCGCGCCGGCGAGGCCTCCATGCCCATGCAGCGGCTCGGCTGGGGACTCAACTGGCGCGTCTGGCAGCGACTCTACACGCTGCGCGACGGCATCGGCGGTTTCCTGTTCAAGGACGAGATGAACAACGGCACCATCATGGGGCAGCCCTTCAAGCGCTCCGCCATCTTCAAGAGCAATCTGGACCCCTACGGCACCACGGTCTTCAACAAGACCGAGCTCTACTGGTTCGACCTCGACAGCGTGATGGTGGCGAGGGGCGACGGCGTCCTGCTCGACGTCTCGAACACTGCCGCCTACGAGAGCAATGGCACCGTCAAGTCGACCTTCAGCCGCAATCAGACGGTCATTCGGGCGCTGGTGAAGAACGACGTCAACGTCCGCTACCGCGACGGCGTGCAGATCGTCGACGGCATCAACTGGATCAATTAAGCGAGAGATAAGGAGAATACGATGCCGAGCAAGCTCACCGACGTCGGCTCCAGCCTGGTGCTGCGGGCCGGCACGCCGCTGGTCGTGGTCGCGGGCGGTGCTGCCGACAACGTCGCGCAGGTCGGGCCGTGGATCGACCGCCGGCCGCTGACGGATATCGGGCTGCCGTCCCTGTCCCCCCGCATCGAGGGGCCGTACGAGAGCGGCGTTCTGGCCTTCGTGCTGGACTGCACGCTGGCGGCGGCCGTTACGGTCATCTTCAGCGCCAAGGTGCAGACCGCCGTCGACTCCTCGGGCACCGGGGCGGCCGACTACAACTCGATCACGATCCCCGCCTCTGTGGTGGCGACCGGTCCGGGCGGTGGCGGCAGGGTGATCGTCACCGCGCGCGTCAACGTCGCGTTCAACCTGTCGACCGCGAACCAGTACGTCGGCTACACCTACACCTGCAACATCTCTACCGCCGCCGTCGACACCGTCACCGTCACGCCGATCTGGGTCTTCGGCGGCAGCGACGTCGTCCCCGTGGTGTAAAAGGAGCCGAGCATGCCGCCCACCGAGACCACCGAAGGACCGAGCATCGTCGGGAATATCGGGATGATCTTCATCCGCCCGTGGAACGCGCAGGGGTACGTGCCCGGCGAGCGGGCGGGTTTCTCCCCGGAGACGTGCCGGGCACTCTACGACGCCGGGCTCGCCCGGTACATCGACCCCAAGCTCAACGTCATGAACCTGGGGGCGGACGTCATCGCCAAGATCAAGAACTTCGTGCTGGGGCAGGACGCGCAGGGCGCCCCCGTCCAGCAGCCCGAGCCGAGCGGGTGGAGTCCGGGCGTCCACCCCCAGGAGCTCGCCAGTCGGGAGCCGGAGGGTTCGCCGGCCGGCAAGGCGCCGCCTCCTCCTCCCTCGGTCGCGCCGACGCACGTTTCGGCGGCGTCCCCGAGCGGCGACGGCACGCAGTGGCCCCCGGCCCCGAGTGCGGGCGATGCTCCCGCCGAGGAGTCGGCCCGCCCCGAGGAGCTGGTCGGGCGCAAGAAGAGGTAGGTCGCCGATGTCGTTCGAGGGTGGCCGTGACCGGATGATTCGCGAAGATGATGGTGTGAAGAAGATACCAGATGCCCATCCTGATCTCCCAGCTGACCCCGCCCGTGGCCACCCAGTGGGCGACCGTCGACCAGGTCAAGGTCCGGATTCTCCCGGCCCTACTGACCGCGGGCGGGGCGGGCGCGGACTCACTCCTCTCTGACCTGATCGACGAGGCCTCCGCGACGGCCGCCGGGATCGTGGGGCGGCCCGTCGCGCGGGCGCAGTATTCCCAGCAGCTCCCCGGCTACGGCACCCAGCAGCTCCGTCTCGGGCGGGGGCCGCTGGAGCCCTCGGACCTGACCCTCACCCTACGCGGGGACGCCGTCGACCCGACCGTCTACGCGGTCGACTCCCCGCACGCGCTGCTGGTGCGCACGGACGGGTGGATCTGGGAGCTGACGGCGCGGTACGGCGGCAGTGCCGAACCGATCCCGGTCGGCAGCGATCTGCGCCCCGACTACGCGTCCACCTACTGGGCCGGATATCGGATGCCCTCGCAGCCGGACTCCGACCCCGGAACGCCCCTTCCGGCCGAGCTGCGCGGGGTGGTGATCCGCATGGTGGTCTCCAACTACGCGCAAACCCTGCGGGGCGGGAACGGCGTCAAGAGCCTCAAGAAGGCGGACCGGCAGATCGAGTGGTACGGGAGGGTGCTGTCCGACGCCGACACCCAGATCCTGACCGACGAGAGGGACCTGGTGGGGCCGTGAGATACGACTTCAACAACCCGATTCCCGCCCATTTACGGATTATGCGAGGCAGTGATGATGTAGGCAAGTTTTGCCGCTGGTTTGATTCGGAGACTAGCCAAGCTGAAATTCTTGTCAGGGACGGGAAGGGATTATTTATTATTGAAAACGATGAACTAAAGACTGAGATTATCCTTGCTCGTCTGGAGCAAAGACCGTGATCGACGCCTTCTTCACCAGCATGGACGCCGGAATGAACGACATCCTCGGTTCGGAGGCTGTGACCCTGCGGAGCTCCCTCCGTCTCACGCGTCCGAACGGCTCCGTAGCGACCGATCTCCGGGTGGCGCAGGTGGCGCACGCGGGGGACGCCTCGATCGTCCTGCGGAGCGCTGACGGGCCGCTGGAGGGGTACGTCGGGGAGGGGCTCGCCGTCACGGTGGGCGGACACGCCTACGCCGTCACCGCGGACTGCCAGCGGAGCGCGAACGGCACCGTGGCGGTGAGCGTCACCCCCGACCTCATGGCCGGCGCCGCAGTCGACGACCCTGCGATGATCGCCGAGACGATGGACAGGACGGCTGCGAGCTGCCTGGTCTACAAGCCGCTCAACAGCGTCATCCAGGGCGACCTGGTCGGGATCGTGTCGTTCGCCGTCTCCATCCCCACGTCATCCCTAGTCCTCCCTCCGCGGATAGGGGACACCCTGACCTCCTCGCTGGGATCGGGCGCGCTGCTCGGGTTCCTACCCTCGGATGGCGGGTCCTGGGAGGCGCTGGTGGGCAGGGCTGGTACGCCCGCGACCGAACTCCCCAGACGGCAAGCGCCCGCGAGGACCTGGTGATGCCAATTGTCGGGATGGGTCAGGCGGGGCCGGCGCTGGAGCTGTGGTTGCAGAGCATGCTACCGAAGGTCCGGAGCGCCCTGCTCGCGGAGGCGGCCGGGTACCTCGCCGCCAAGAACGCCAAGATCTCCCCGGTGGGCGACCCCCCCATGGATCCCCACCCGGGCAAGATGGCGGACTCCTGGCGCGCCTCCGCCGGGGAGCCGGTGGGGGCCGACCTGCGCGACGCGCCGTCCTGCCCCGCTCCGTCCGGAAATCGGCTGGAGTACATCCCCGCCATGGGCGGAGCGAGGACGGCGCACGTCACGAACGACGCGCGGTCCGACCGTGACCTGTACCCCTACTCCTACGAGATGGGCGTACTGGGAGCATCCAGGAAGGCCCCGGAGGGCACCGTCGAGCCGTCCTTCGCCGAGCTGCGGCGGGAGTGGAGCGAGGTGGCGGGAGCCGCGATCGCCAAGGCGCTCTCGGGGAGCGAGGGCTGACGTGTCCGGTATCGCCGACTGGGAGGGTCGCGACTGGAGGGCGTTCCGGGACTTCTACGCCGCGTTCCAGCCCGCGGGGATGCCCGCGCCGTCCGAGGGTATCGTCGGGAGCGGCTGGCGCGGGATCTTCCCCGAGACCCAGTTCATCCGCCCGCAACCCGCGCCGACCGGGATTCCGTCCGCGCCCACGATCTACGGTCGGTACTCCTTCGACCACCTGTGGACGAGCGCGACCGTTGAGGGGACGCTCGCGCCGTCGCGGGGCGGCAATCTCTCGACGGCGATCCGGCTCGAGTTGGGGGCGGACGAGTCCTGGGTGCGCGGGCCGGGCGGCGTCTACCAGCAGCTCCGACAACTCATGCTCGACTCGGCGACGGAAAGCTTCGTGATCCTCCCCGAGGGCGTCACCGAGCGCCACGGGCAGGACGGCGACTTCGCGGTCTACGTCCTGCGCAACAGATTCATCATCTCGAATTGAACCGAAAGCGAGAAATCAAGATGGCGACCGAAGAGATCGAGGACGAGAAGGCGACCGAGAGGGTGGTATCGCCGCCTGCTTCGGTCGCTCCGAAGGTGACCATCCCGAGATCGTTCAGGACTGCGGTGCTCACGCGTCCGGACGGCCCGTACGCAGCCGGTCAGGCGGTGACGGTAGACCCGCAGGCACCCTGGGAGAAGGGCCACTCTCCGGCCTTCCTGGGCGACGAGGAGCGCATGCGGGCGTGGCGCTCCGGCGGCAAGCCGATCTTCGTCGACGAGGGTCGCTTCGATGCCTGGGAGCGCGACGGCTATTTTGTTAAAGCCGAGAATATACAGGGTCGCAAGAAGGAGGGGGTGACCGGATGAGCGCCAAGCGTCACAGCGAGGCGGTGCTGGTCTACGGGGGCATTCGCGCGTCGTTCTACGGGCAAAAGTTCTCGTGGGACCCCACGCGCCCGACCGTCGACTCCTCGGGCGTCGAGGACCGATCCACCTACACGCTGAAGGGCCCGATGAGCGCCAAGATCGGGTGGGAGGGCGCGACCGCGGACGACTACGAGCGGCAGATCTTCGCGCTCATCGTCGCGGACTCGAACCCCAAGCCCTACTCCCTGCTCTGGGGTACGAAGCCGGTCGCGGGCGACCCCGCGAACTTCGCTGTGGGCAAGGTCTACAGCGGCAACCGAACGATGGACCGGGGCAAGCTCGCGACCCTCAAGGCGGACTTGGTCGCCGATACGGAGATCTACTCGGGCGTCGTGATGTACAACTCCCTCTTCTCGGGAGGGATCGCCGCCGCCGGCACGGTCACGTCGACTCCGCAGCAGCTCGGGGCGGTACCCGCCGGCTCGCAGCTCGTCTCCAACTTCCACGTTCCGGACCCGCCGGGGGTGAGCGGTACGACGGTCGTCATCACGGCGACCCTCCAGAGCGCGGTGACGCTCGGGTTCACGTCGCCGACGGACCGCATGGTCATCAACTTCACGGTGGGCGGCACGACGGTGCCGGACGGCAAGACGGTGACGATCGACGGGGACGCGACGCCGGTCACCGACACGTACTGGGCGTGGAAGATGGTGGTCACCGGCGCGATCGTCGGCGGCCTGCCGTTCTTCTACCCGGTCGCGGTCGGCGGGGTGCAGCCGAAGAATATCAGTTAGTCGATATTAAAGGAGAAACGAAATGGGAGCCAAGTACGTTAGCATCAACGCCTTCATCAGCCTCGGCGGGACGGACTACTCGTCGCAGTTCTCCAAGGTCGAGGTGATGACCGACCGTCCGAGCCTCGATTCGAGCGTCTTTGGCAGCCGTGCCGATCAGTCGGAGAAGGGTCCGTTCAAGAACGGTCTCGGGCTGCACGTCAAGCCCGACGCCGATATGGTGTTCTCCCGCCAGTGGTCGGCGTGGTACGCGGCCGACGCCCACATCGCCTTCGTGGTGCGCCTCAAGCCGGGCGCCAAGGCGCTGGGCAACGACGAGTTCACCGGGTTTATCCACGTCGACAAGATCCCGTGGCTTGGCGTCGAGCGCGGGAAACTCATGGAGGGCGACGTGCAGGCGCCCGGGGACGGCCCGTTCACGATGTCGGACGGGGTCGGACCGGATATCGTCTTCGGTTGATCCAGCGAAAGTAGTAACCACACCACGCCAACGCCAAGAAGGAGATCCTGCAACCATGTTTGACGCAATTTTCGAAGGGCATTTCTCGACGGTGACCGACACGCGAACCGCCTCCGACCCGTGGGGGCTGGGCATCACGGTGGACGTGCTGCGGGCCGACCACGACGACTGGAAGGAGTGGCAGAAGGAGCACGCCGGGCAGGCCGCCGAGTTCATGGAGGAGATCGGGCGGCTCGCCTCCAAGACGGCGATCCGGAGCATGATGCTCAGCTCTGTGCGCCCGGGGATGCGCCAGGAGAGGAAGAAGACGGCGGCGGAGATGGAGGCCGCGAGGGACCGCGAGGAGGGCGAGGAGATGCTCCGCGCTGAGCAGATCGTCGACCGTACCCTGGAACAGCTCCCCACCGAGAAGCTGAACGCTCTCTGGCAGAGCGACGCCAACGCGATCAAGCCGGGTGTCGCCTACGTGCTCATCCGCAGGTGGAGCGGCGTCAAGGACGTCGGTGGCCAGCCAATCGAGCTGAACCTCCACAACGCCCTGCGCTTCGTCGGGTGGGAGGGCGTGCTAGTGGAGTATGGCCCTGGTTATGAGCCACGGTTCATGGACGCTGTCGAGGGCAAGAAGTTCGAGGGTGATACGTGCACCGTCACCCACTTCACCGGCAATCCCCGCAAGGCGAACGGCGAGCTCTGGACCTGCCCGGACGGCATGAAGTACGGGCCCGCCGCCGTGGGGGATGCAATCACCCGCTGGCTGATCGACGAGTCGGCGGCCGGCACGTTGGCCCGGGTCGAGGCGCTGGAGAAGTCGGCCGATTTTTTAGCAGGTACGCAGGGTGGCACGCCCGCTACCTCGGAAACTGTACAGTAGAGCAATTTGAAATAATAAACCTAACAGCGGAGAAGCTCCAGTGCGATTCCTGCGGGAATCTGCGCTGGCACCCCGAGAGATGCCCCTGGTGCCCGAACGAACAGCAGCTCGACGCCCACGGGGCATGCACCTCCTGCTCCCGACCGCCCAACCGGGACACGGCGACGTGCCCGAAGTGCGGCCAGCCCGGCCGGCGGATCGACCGCTCCGAGGTGCTCAGGTGCCCCCCGGAGGACTGCCCCGAGCCGCAGCTCCCGGAGATCCTGCTGCCGGTCTACGCTTCCCACTCGCAGCTCGGGACCGACCAGGGCGGCAAGCCCACGCTCCAGGAGCAGCGGCTCTGGTTCGAGATCTACGGCGTCACGGACGAGCGCGAGCGGCGCGTGTGGGTCGCCCTGTGGCAGGTGGTGACCGCGGCCAAGCTCACCGAGGCGCAGCGCCGCATGGACGAGATCGGACAGGACTCCTAGGCTCGGATACCAACCTGTCGGAATTCCCTCTTATTCAGGCGTCCGGACGCGTAGGAATGGGAGTGTAGGGTGGACGGACCCACCTTCGCGATCCACATCGCGCTGGAGGCCGCCGCTTACGAGGCCGTAGCGGGCGTGGTGACCGGCACGACTGAGGGGATGACGACCTCATTCCTCGCCAGCAGCGCCGCCCTCAACACCTTCAACGCCTCGCTGGCTACGCTCAAGGCGAACCTCGCGGGGCTCGTCCCGATCCTTCGCGGGATAGTGGCGGAGTCGGTGGCGGCGACTGCGTCGATCTCCTCCATGGGGGTCGGTGCAGTCGCCGCAACTACCGAGCTGGAAGCGATGGCGGCGGCCGAGAATTCGGTGGCGGCTTCGAGCGCGACCATGTCGACCGGCATCACCGTCGCCGGGATCGCAATCATGACCGCGGCGGCCGGAGTAGTCGCGCTGACTGCCGGGATTGCTGCGCTGGTGAGCGCTGCTGAGAAGGCGCTGGAGGCGTTCGCGGCCTTCGAGCAGAAGCAGGCGAACGTCCAGGCGGCCTCGGGCGAGTCGGTGCGCGTTATCGGGATGCTCTCCGACAAGCTGCTGGAGATGGCAGAGGCCGGGTCCAAGTTCAAGCCCACCGAGATGAGCGAGGGTCTCTACGCACTGGCCTCTCAAGGGTACAACGCCCAGCAGCAGCTCGACGCTCTGCCCGCTACGCTGACCTTCGCTGCCGCCTCCATGGACGGCCTCGACCGGGCGACGGAATCGATCCTCAGCGGCCTGAACAACTTCCGACTCTCGGCGACCGATGCTACCCGCGTCGCCGACGTGTACACCGCTGCGATCAACAAGAGCGCGCTGGACGCGGGTCGCCTCGCTGCTGCGATTCGCACGGGCGCCCCCGCCGCAGGGGCGCTGAACCAGGGATTCGAGGAGACGGTCGCAATCCTCTCGATTCTGACCCAGCGGTTCAACAATGGCGAGTTGGCGGGCACCGGATTCAAGAGTGCGCTCAACCAGATTTCTCGCCAAGCTGAGAAGCTCGGGATCGACATCAAGGATGCGGACGGCAACATGCTGCCATTCGCGGATATTATCGATAATATCAGGAAACGCGGGATCAGCACTCAGGACGCCTTGAAGATCTTCGGCACCCGCGCCGGTCCGGCCCTCGCCATTCTCATGGAGGAGGGGAGCAAGGCGATTCGCGACCAGACGAAGGCGATCAGTTCCCACGGCCAAGCGGCCGAAGCGGCGGCGATCCAGCTCGACACCCTCGAGGGTGACCAGAAGAAGCTCGCGAGCGCCATCGAGGCGTTCTGGATTACCGCGGGACGGGCGATTTCCGGCACGCAGCGGACCTGGGTGCAGGAGCAGGCGCACCTCTACCAGCAGGCAACGGAGTGGATCAAGGCCCACGCTGAAGAGATCAAGGCTGCGTGGAAGACGGTCATCGATACCGTATCCGGATTAGTCCATGGATTGATTGATGTAGTAAAATTTGCGATTGACCACTTGGATCAGTTCAAGGCGGCGCTGATCGCTCTCTCGGCCGCATTCTTGGTGGTGAAGATCGCGCCGCTGATCGGGCTCATAGCTACCTTTGTTACCAACGCGATAGCGATGGTGGCCGCTGTTGGGTTACAGATCACCGCCCTGTCGCTGTGGGATGCCGCACTCGTATCAGTGACCGCCGGGTGGGAAGCCTTGACGACGGCGATACTCGCTAATCCGATCGGTCTCGTAGCGGCAGCAATCAGTGCCGTAGTGTACGCGTTCGTCCGGTGGCACCAGGAGCTGACCCGCATGAAGGAGCTCCAGGAGCGCCACAACTCGGTCATGGCGGACCACAAGAAGTACCTGGAGGAGCTGAAGACCCGGACCGACTTGCTGACCGAATCGGAGGCCGCATACGCCCGCACAAAGCTCGAATCCCTGCGGGTGGACGCCGCGCAGGCACAGGCAGAGGCCGAGAAGCTCCGCAAGCGCGACCTCGCCCACAACGCTCCCGCCCAGCAGTTCCTTTTTGGCCGAGTGCTCGACGAGAACGTGCCACTGGAGAAGGACACTAGCGAGGCGCTGCGATTTGCCGGAGGACTGAAGAAGGCGGTCGGAGATCTGGAGGGTCAACTGGCTCGGTTGGGCGGACTCTCAGACATGACGATGAGCGTGACCGCAAAGGCTGTCGAGGAGTCCGGTAAGGGGTTCGAGAAGGCCAAGAAGTCAGTCGAGAACTACCGTCTCCAGATCGAGAAGCTGATCGCTCAGTCTAATCTCGCGGTAGCTGCGGCGCGCGGTATGTACCAGGCGACGTCCCTGGGTACGGATGCCCTCGAAGCGCAGCGAATCGCTACGGCTCGACTGGCAGCGGAGGAGAAGGCCAGGGAGGCCAATGAGGCGGCCCTAGCTCGCGGAGTGAGCGTCAACCCGGACCTTGGTCGAATCTTGGCCGACAACGCCGAGGAGACCGAACGGTGGGCCATCGCGCTGGAGAAGCTGTCTAATATCCAGCAGGTGGCAGAGCAGAGCGCTTCCGACTTGATCTCCCCCCTCTCCGACATTCGACAGCAGCTCGATCAGCTCCAGAACAGCCGATGGTTCACGGTGGGCATACCCGCCGCCACCATCAACTCCGCCCAGGAGTGGGGCAAGACGCTTGCGACGGTTGGCTTCAGCATTAACAATCTAAAGCTGAACCTGGATAACCTGAATCGCTCGAATCCGCAGACGATCGCCCTGACGAAGCAGCTTGCGGAGTCGCAGGACCTCTACCAGAAGGCTCTCGCGGACAGCGCGACCCAGCTCGCCATCTTCAGGGCCAAGATCCAGGAGCCGGCGATCACCGCTGCCGGTGCCGCCCAGAAGGAGATCGACCTGATCCGCGACCGCATCGCCGCCACCAAGGCGGGCTCGGTCGCCCTCCAGACCTACGACATCCTATTGAACGCCCACAACGAGGCTCTGCGGATCGAGAATCTGCTCGTCCAGCAGGTGGGCGAGAGCGACATCGACTTCGCGACCCGTCGGACTCGCGTCTACCTCGAAGCCTTCAAGGCGATGGAGACGGAGACTGACACGACACGCGTCCGGACGGACGATTTCCTGACGACCCTGGGGGGAGCCCTGGAGATCGTCAGCGCGGGCTTCGGCGGGGCCAGCACGGCCGCGGGCAAGCTCGCTGCGGACATGGGCAAGCTCGTCGTAGCGATCAAGGCCGTGGCGGACGCGCAGGGACGGGCGAACAAGGTGCTGGCGGCTGCGTCTGTCGTCCAGGGGATCGGCTCAGTGCTCGCCGAGCTGAACGTGGGCGGCTCCGGGAAGACGGGCGGCGCGCAGGCGCTGGGCGGTCGACTCGACAGCAACTATGCGGGACCCGGATCGCTGATCGGGACGATCATAGGTGCCATCATCGGGGCCTATCTTCACGCGCCTGCCGCCGGGGCGGCGATCGGCGGCGCCCTCGGTGCCGTGCTCGGGGGGCTCATCTCGAAGGCTGGTGACAGTGCCAGTGCCTCGCTCACATCCTCCGGCAACGTGGTCGTGGGTGAGACCTCTCGACAGTTGGACGGTGCCGTCAAGGACGCCCTGACCAACATCTTCAAGGGTCTCCAGGCCACCATGGCTTCTCTCGGTTTGCTTTTGCAGGGTATTCCGCTGATCGATATTAAGGTGAGGGACAACATTGTCCGCGTGGTGGTCGGGAACGTGGTCAGGACGTTCTCCTCCATGCAGGACGCGATCTCGTTCGGTATCGCGGAGGCTCTCAAGCAGGTGGCGGGCGGGGCCGGCGGGCACCTGCCACCTGAGGTTCTGGCGGCGCTCAAGAACACGACCGCCACCGACATGACGGCCCTCCAGAGCGACATCGACTTCGCTTTCTCGATCGCGAACTACGGGGTGCCCAAGGTCGTCCAGGCGATCGACAAGGCGATCTCGGATTTCTTCGTCGCCATGCAGCGGGCGGTGTCCCTCGGGATCGACACCGGCAAGGTGATCGCTCAGTTCGCCGACCAGCTCAGGGCGCAGAAGGACAGCATCCTCGGGATCAATCGGAATCTCAGTCTGCAGGATCAGCTCCGCGCCGACGTCAAGGCTTTCAACCAAAAAGTGGAACTGCTTAGGGCGCAGGAGCTGGCGGACGAGGCCGAGCTGGAGGGGAAAAAGGCCGACCTCGCCGCTAAAATTGCTCTCGCCAAGGCCGAGATCGGGGTTGGGCGGGCGCTCGACATCGCCCAGCTGGAGGCCCTCCACATCATGGAGGCTGCCCTCGCGCAGATCGACACCGCCCTCGCCGCCGCCCAGGCCGTACTCGACTCACTCGTCACGATCTCCGACCAGGAGCTCCAGGACGCGCTGGCGAGGATCGGCAAGGGCGGGGCAGGCTCCAGGGCTGGCGGCGACGCGTTGGGCAACCTGAAGACGATGATCGACGAGGTCGCGAAGTCCGTCCGGCAGTCCGGGATGACGGATATGCAGAAGCAGCTCGACGACATCAATCAAAAGTGGAAGGACGCAACCGGCAGCGTCCACTCCCACAGCAACGCGCAGGCGGCGGCAGAGCGTGAGCGCGAGCGTGCCATCGCCGCCGCCTCGAAGCTCGACAAGGACAAGCAGGCCGCGGCGATCAAGGCCGCCAACGATCGATACAATAAGGAGATTGCCGGCATAGCCAAGACGCAGGCGGCCCTCGACGCCGCCAACCGGGCGCGCCAGCAGGAGATCGACCTCCTGGCTAAGGACCTGCGGGAGCGTGTCCGCACTTTTGTGAGCACGGGCGCCCCGGGATCCGGTATCACCGACGCCCTGAACAACATCGACGAGAACGCCAAGGGGCTGATTGCGGATGCGCGCGCGCTGGCCAAGGAGAAGGGGCTGGCGCCGGCCGAGCTGCACAAGATGGTGGCCGATATCAGGGCGGCGGCGGAGAACCAGATGCAGGCCGTCGCCAAGACGCTGTTCGATAATATCGGGAAATTCCTCGGTGACGACGGACCGACCGGTCTTATCGGCAAGCTGAACGACGTGACGAGCAACGCCGCCGACCTGACCGCCGGACTGCAGGCGCTCGCCGACAAGGGTCGCATCACCGGCAGAGAGTTCGAGGATCTCGCCGCCAAGATCGCCGCCGCAACGCACCAGCAGCGCATGGACCTGGTGAACGGCGCCACAAGCAACCTGTTCGGCCAGCTCTACGATCTGCTCGGGATGGACACCGAGGCCGCCCGGCTCAAGTACGATCTGGCGATCGCTGAGTTGAACGCGAAGAAGGCCGAGCTGGAAGCCTCGATGCGGATCGCCGGCTACACCCAGGCGCAGATGGACGCCGTGCTGGGTCCTCTGAGTGAGTTGATAGGGAAAGTCATCAGCGCGGGACCGTCCCTGTTCGAAAGCAGCGGTGGTGGTGCCCAGGATGACCGATCGTACGCGGAGAGGGTGGCGGCCGACCAGGCGATGGTGAACGGTGGCGCACCGAATGCCAGCGCCGTTACCGATGCACGCGCGAAGATCCAGGAGTACCTCGACCTCGCGCTGTCACCGTTCCAGCGGTCTCTCAAGGCTCTGAATACCGAGTTCGACCACTACCGGCTGGTGCTGGGGAACACGGCCGAGGTGCAGCAGGCGTACGCTCTGGCGCTGCACGACCTCGTCACGCAGCAGCTCCGCGGGCTCAAGGACTACCTCGACAGTCTGAACACCAGTCCGCAGTCGATCCTCAACCCCGAGCAGCAGCTCGCTCAAGTCCAGCAGCAGATCGCGCAGGCGTTCGCCCTCGCGCAGGGCGGCGACGCCTCGCAGGGCGACGTCCTCGCCCGGCTCGTCCAGCAGGCTCTCCAGCTCGGGCAGGTTGTCTTCCCGCAGGCGGGCAGCGGGTACCGGGACCTCTTCACCCAACTCAACGCCATGCTCCAACGGGTCTGGGCCATGTTCAACAACGGCGCTGTCACCCCCTCTGTGCCACCCGGGACAATCGCCCCCCAGCCCGGGCCGGCGCTCCCGATCGTGCCTGCGGTGACGAGCGGCGGGTCCCCGACGATCACCGGCACGGGGACGGCCGGACGACTCGTAGTAGACTTCCTCCCCGTGATCCAGCAGATGCAGCTCAGCACGACCATGATGCAGGGGTCGATCGGCAGGGTCGAGGACCAGGCCAGGCGGACGGCGGACGCTTCGGAGCGGACGGCGAGGGCGCTCGAGGGTCGGGGCGCCCTGTACAGGAAGGTGAGCTGAGGGATGAATCAGGGTGATCGTAGAGAGCGGCAGAACGAAAGTGGCCTTATTTCTCCGCCACTCTCTACGGCGCGCCAAACAGCCGAACCCTATAGAGCTGTAATCGCCAAGATCCCAGACCATGGAAACCAGGATCAAGGTTGAGTGCTACTCTTTCAAGAGTCATAATAATACAATATGTCATCCTTAGCAACCGACTGGCGCAACTACTCCCGGGGCGTGCTCCCGACCGACGACTGGGCTCCGGCCTTCAGCGGCGGGGCGGCGCCGACTGGATGGATAGCAGGCACGGATCTCGAGCCGGGGGATTGCCTGGAGCTCTACGGCGAGGCCGTAGCGATGTACCGCGCGCTCGCGTGGACCATATGGGACGGCCAGACCGGCCGGGGCACGCAGGAGGCTCTGGGGCTCTTCTACATCGATACGGCCGGCGCTTCGGAGACCCCCTTGATCTTCCTGCGCATGGGCGGCACTCCGGGGGCGGAGAACGGCTACTACGTGACCGCGGGCGGTACGGTGGTGATCCACAAGCTCACCGCTGGCGTTCTGTCGAGCCTCGGGAGCAGCTCGCCGACGATGACGACGAAGCGCTACTGGTGGGTGCGGAGCGGGGCCACAGGCACCACGATCCGGGTCAAGGTGTGGGCGCTGGGATCGGCGGAGCCGGGGGCCTGGTCGATCTCCGCCACCGACGCGGCATTCTCGGACGGGCAGATCGGGATCGGGGTCTACGACGCCTCGACGGTCACCCGCTGCCACTTCTTCTCCGTGGGCGTCAACGGGACCGCCGCCCCGGACCAGTCGAGCCTGCCGACGCGGCTCCGGGACGTGATCGCCGACCCCGCCGGTCCGGTGCTGGAGCACTGGCTCCGGCTGTCCTACGCCGATCCCACCACGGGCGTCGTCTACGCCAGGTGGGTGTCGCAGCAGGGTCGCGGCAGGACACTGACCGGGGACCTCGACTTCCCGCCGAACCAGCAGTTCTTCCCGATCCTGAGCGACGCGGGGATCTTCAGCTCCAACCTGTCGGAGGACATCCAATTCTCGGGGAGGGTTGCGGAGACCGGGGCATTCGAGATCCGCATGGATAACCGGGACGGGGCGCTGGCGTTCCTCGGCCAGCCGACCCCGGGGCTCGCCCCCGCGTACACGCTGGCCGGACTCCGGCAGACCGTGTACGCGGGGGAGGCCGGAGGCTCGTCGCGCGGGTTCGAGCCGCTGTTCTCCGCAACCTGCGTCGCGGAGCCCGTAATCTCTGCGATCGTTGTGCTGCAAGTGGCGTCCAATGAGGACCGACTGGACGACCCGATCAGGATCGGGCGCTACGCGGGCGTCCGGACGTGTCAGCGGTACAACGGGGGGTCGGCCTCCGCCGCCTACCTCGCGGCCTACGACGTGACGGAGTTCGTCGTGATGGTGAGGTTCCGCGTCACGGGCACCCCGACAGCGGGGACGTTCCCGCTGCTGATCGACAAGTCGCTGTCGGCGACGAACCGCAATTTTCAGATCTTCATGGTGCCGACAGGCGCGGCGGCCGGCACTCCCGGAGGGATCTCTGGCATCACTTCGGTCGGGGGGGTCGGCGGCAAGAACCGGGTCAACTCGGCCGGCGTCTACGCGACCGGGACGTGGTGGATCGCCGCCTACGCGCACTCGGGGGTCTACGGGAACTATCTCCTGATCTCGAACGGCGCGACCGAGGAACTGGTGACCGGACTGACCGACGGAGCCCCGAACACCCAGGCGGCCCCCGTCGCGTGGGGCACTGGACTCACCTCCGACGACGTCTGCGATCACCGGATTTACAACTACTACCTGACGCCCGACCAGGTCCGCGCCGAGATGGACAAGCTGGCGAGCGTCTCGTCTCCGGGGCTGGTGGCGGCATGGGTGGGCGACGACGGACTCTCGGGGAGCACCCCGACCACGGTCACGGACTACGGCAGTGGAGCGAACAACGCCGCGATCACTGGCGCGTTCACCTGGGTCGCGTCCGATCTGGGCGACGTCTCGCAGGCGGGCAAGACCAGACCGATCGTCTATGGCGCCGTGCGGCAGATGGCGCCGGACCGCAGTGACCCGGCGAGGAGTCGCTATACCTACAACGACGGCGAGGTGACGGGAAACCTGACCACGAAGAGCCGGGGGGCAGCTCTCACCCGCGGGACGGACTTCTCGAGCCCCCCCTCCGGCGGCACGGACACCAGCTACCAGGGCGGCGGAGTCTTCCTGTTTCTGGGGGCGAATCCGGACCCCGTCACCGTCGACTTCACCGGCACCGGCAGCGTCTTTACCGACACTGTCTTCTACCCATCGCGGATCGCGCGCTCCGTGCTGACCGGCCGGGGATCGCAGATCTTGCACAGGGACATCGACGACGGGTGGTGCGAGGCCGCCGCCCGCCTGGCCCCGTACCTGTCCGGCTACTGGCTCAAGGGCGGCGGGTCTCCGCCCTCGCAGGCGGACGCGCTCGGGGACGTCCTGGGGAGCGCCGGCCAGGCCTGGCGACTCGACCGCGACGACCGGGTAGCGCCGTGCGAGCTGCTGCCCACCGTATGCCCCGGACCGTACGGCGACGTCCACTGTCTCGAATTCACCGGACACCCGCGGTCGGAGCTGCTCTTCCCCTCGGTCACCATCCCCGCGGGATCGCACACCGTCTGCGGGTGGGTGAAGTGCTTCCAGGTCGACCCGGACATGGGCGCGACAAACACAGTCTTCCCGCGATTGATGTCGATACTGACGGCTGGCGACACGACGAGCCCACTGCTCGCCGCCGGTCTCTACCCCTACACCATGGGGCAGCTCGTCGAGGGCTGGGCGAGCGGCACGACATTCTCGACCTCGACCCAGAACGTCGTGCCATGGGCGACGTGGGTCTTCGTCGCGTGCGTCTTCACCCAGGGCACCGGGTGGAGCTTCTACTCCTCCAGGGCTGCCGGCGGGACTCTCGCCCTCACCAACAGCCCGCCCTTCACGCTCGCCACCTTCGCGGGCGGTACCGGGGACGTCCGGATCGGTTGCGGCACCGCTCCCTTCATCGGCGCGCTCCAGCACGTGCAGATCTGGAGTGCGGCTAAGAACCTGTCGCAACTCCAGGCGCTGATGGCGACCCCTCCGGTGGGCAGCGAGTCCGGGCTCGTCCTCTACGCGCCGCTGACGGAGAGCTCGGGGGCGCCGGTCGACGCGGTCTCGGGCAAGCTCGCCCAGTGGGGCAACGTGCGGCGGTCGCCCCGGGTCGTGCTCGACTACACGGTGTCCGGCGACTCGGCCGGCAAGTACGGCGGGCCGATGCCGCTGCGGCCGGCCCACGAGGTGGTCACGAAGTACGGCGTCGCCGGCCAGGCGCTCCAGGAGGCCGACATCGCGACGTCCGTGACGGGCCCAGCGCGCCAACTCCTGAAGGAGCCTGAACAGGAGGTGCGGTACTACTCCCCAGCCGTGGCTTTCAGGTCCTCGACGGGCACTGGGTACAGGCGGTCGCGGTCGATCCCGCTGTCCTCCCGCTTCTACGACCAGAAGGGCGCCGCTGCCCTCTCCGCGCTCACGGGGTACCGGTTCTCCCCGGCGCGGTCGGTAGGGGAGGTGCTGGACGCCCTGCGGCTGCCGCTCGACGCCCAGATCCTCGACGAGGCGTGGGTGCGCGCGGGGAGCCACACGGGACTGCCCGACGCTGGGCTGAGCTACAGGATCATCCGGATGTCAAAGACGTTCCAGACCGGGCTGTGCACCCTGGGATTGTGGCGGTGAAGCCATGACGGCGATCGTGAGCACCTTCGGGTTCCTGGGCGGTACGGGGGTCGGAGTCTCCAAGACGGTGACGATCAGCTCGACGTCCGTAGCGGCCGGCTACTCGGCGGCGTCGCTGGCGACGCGCTCGCTCTCCCCGGTCCTGCGTTCGGTGACGGGAGTGGTCACCAACTGGCAGATCGACGTCGACTTCGGGGTTGGCGTCACCCAGGACATCGGGGGCGTCGTGCTGGGCGGCACCAACCTGCCGGCGTCGGGATCCACGTGGCGCGTGCGGGCCGGCAATGATGCCACGTTCGCCGTGACCCTGATCGACAGCGGCGTGATCGCCGCCTTCGATACCACGTACCGGAGCAGTGCCGTTCCGCCGGGGGGGCGCAGTGCGGTGTACGTGCCCGCCAACTCGCAGGCCTGCCGGTACCTGCGACTCCTGGTAACCGGGGGCGGCAGCCTCACCGACAACTACCTGCGCGCCTCGTACCTGATCGCCGGCAGCCTGGAGCAGCCCGAGAGGGGCTTCGACAAGACATCGATGTCGCGCGGAACAGTGACGCAGGGCGAGGGGACGGCCGAGGTGTCGCTCCGGACTATGGTGGTCACCCTCTTCCGGGCCTACAAGGATCAGGAGGTGTTCCTCCTCGATCTCCAGCGGCGCATCGGGAAGAACGGCCGGCTCTACATCGTCCCGGAGCCGCTGTCCGCCTCCACGTTCCTGCCCGACGCGTACCTCGCTCGGTTCAGCCAGGACCCGGCGTCCATTCCGGTCCCGATGCTTGTCGGGAGGTACGCCATTACTGTAGGATTTAAGGAGTCTGACCAGTAGCACGACAACTAACCCTTCTCTCGGTGAATGGAGACATTATGAAGAGAATGATACTACTACTACCCTTGTACCTACTGATCGTCTGCGTCACCCTCTCAGGGTGCGGGACGCTCAAGCCGTACACTCAACCCGACACCTCTGGACAGGGCTCTCTGACCCGCCGCATCCTGGCGGGCCTGTTCACCAACGCCACCATGTCCGATCTTCAGTTCGACGGGATCGTCAACTCGCAGGCGGACATGGTGGCGGATCTCGCGGGGGACCTGGTCGCGAGTCGCTCGCCCCAGCTCTCTGCCGCGATCCAGTTCGCCGTCTCGTCTGGGCTGGTCGAGCCGCAGGGACCGCGACTCCTGCAGTTCACCGGCAAGGGGGAGGCGTTGCCCAAGACGCTGATCTGCCGGACGAAGATGGTGGCCGAGTGCGCCGCGCTGCTACCCAACCAGGGCGTGCGCGTCTACGTTCAGCAAGTCGGACTCGGGCAAGTAACGGTCTATATCGTGCACCGGATCGTGGTGCTCTGACCCAATATCAACAAAAAACTCTGCGAGGTGAATCTTGCCGACCACCGATCATCCCGTGAAGGACATCGTGATTCCCCTTGCGGTCGTGCTGACCCTGATCGCCAACGCGTTGCTCGTCGGCATTGCCTGGGGAAAGATTACGTCGCAAGTCGAGCAGATCAAGGGTGGCGTAATCTCAATTGAACAGAAGAATACGGAGCGAGATCGTGCCGTTACTGATCTCCGCGACCGCATGCACGACGCAGAGCGCGATATCAAAGAGGACGAGCGTCGGTTCGGCCTCCTCGACGACTATACTCGGGGCCGGATCGACAGGCTGCCGTACAAGTCACCGCCACCCGCGAGGTGGTAAGAAGAGAAAGGAGTTTTGTTATGAGCGAAGAAGAGCGTCGGAGGTGCTGCTTGCTGGGCGGGTGCGGATGCGGCCCGGGTAGCCTCGCGCAGCGGCAGACCATGAAGGAGTGGCTCACGACCAAGATCCAGCAGTCATCCCTGATCGAGGCGAGCGAGAAAGAGGTGGGCGAGATTGTCGATGGCTGGCTCGACGAGTTGCCCTGGGGGAAGAATCTCGGGGGGAATAATCTCGCCGACTCGTCCGGTGGTGGCGCGTGATCACTCTCCTGATCGTTGCGATCATCCTGTGCCTGGTGATCTGGCTGGCGCGCACCTACCAGCCGGCGCCGATATGTTCCCTGGATACGATCGTCGTCGTGGCCGTGGCGCTGGTCGTCATCATCTCGCTCCTGTCGATGGTACTACCACTGGGTGGCACGATTCCGCCTCTGCGGTGAAAACAGATGCCCATCGAGGACATCGTTAAATGGATACTGGGCGCCGCCACGCTGGCGACGGCGCTCGGCGTTTTATGGAAGAAAGTTCTTCTTCCGGGAGCCCAGACCACCACGCTTTCGGCGGCCCTTCTAGAGCAGCTTCGCGCTGTTCCCAATAGTCCGGACCTTCTCAGGCGGATGATGGAGGAATTCAAAACCGACAGTGGCAAGAGCCTGCGCGACGTGGCCGACCGCATCGAGGCTGCAGCCAAGCTCGCTGCACAGGCGTCGGAGGATCTCAAGTCATCACGTGAGGCGGCCCGACTACTGGCCGTGGAAGAGCGCCAACAGATCGACCGTCTCGTAGCAAAGGTTGATCGACTTATCAAGCAGTTGTCTCGCAATCCTCAACGCCCATGATAAGGATTCAGTCCTCCGATTGGCTGTGGTGGAAGCTCTCAAAGAAGGCGCCCAGTTAAAGCGATCCGACCGGACGCCCCTCTTTGTCTGTCGTGGCGGTTACTGCGTGAGAAGTACCCAGGTCGAGCAAACGCCCAGGTCCCCGCATTGGCGAGTGGTGCGCTTGTAGATCAGGTTTACCACGACCTCGTTGTCGGTGCCGTCGTGCCGACAACTCAGATAGCTGCGCAGGTGCCCGTAAATCAGAAGATGGTCGCCCGCTGCCGTGTAGGCACAGCCAAGCTGGGACGACGAGTCGCCGCATTCAAAGCGGATTTCCGCAACATCCATCAGCACGGCTCCGAAGCTGCCCGACAAGAGCGTCAACGTGACGTTCCCCTCATACGTGACGGAATTAGAACCGCTGGGCGGCGTCGCCTTCTCGTCCAGGCGGCGCTGCGCGTCGGCCACGACATCGGCGCGACTCATAAAGCGGGGCCGGGCAAAGGCACCATTTGCAGTCACCAAAATACCGAGCAGCAGGATTGCAACTTTACGCATACTCCCCTCTCTTTGTGTTGTGGGTGGCGGCTCCAGCGCCGCGGGGTACAGTCTACCTAACTTAGCGACCCGATGCCAAGTCCCATTGCGCAGCTCCTCTCGTCCAGCTCTGGCTCCTCCACGGCGGACCTGTCTCCCGTGGTGAGCACCTCGAAGACTAGACCGCACGTTCCGCAGAACCACTTATCGAAACGCCCACCGATGGGCGACGCGTCGAGGACTACGTGCGGATAACCGTCTTTCGCTTCGGCCTCGCGGGCGTGACTGCGGGCCTTGGTTTCCGCTGAATAGATCCATTTGATCAAGCGACTAAGCTCCTTCTAAGTTGGCCTTCCGCTCCGCACGGAGGCGGTAGAGTTGCCTCCCCACCTCGCTCAGCTCCTCGTCTCCCATCTCGACCATCTCCTTGAACGTGGGGTTCTTCCTGCGCCACCGCTCGCGCCGGGCCGCAGCGGCGCACTCGGGGCTGAGGCCGTCCCTGCTCTTTCCGGCCGATCTGCCGCACCCGCAGGAGCAGGATGAGCGGGCCTTTTGACAACTCTTGCACAAGCCCTTCTTGTTATGCGTAGCAACCCGATTGCCGCACTTTTCGCAGCAGGGCTTGTCCTGGTATGCCTTCATCATTTCACAGCCTCCACGAAGCGTCCGGACGCCTGTAGCTGCCGGGCGATGGTGAAGTGGAACGCCTCGCTCCTGCAGTTCGCCTGAGCGTCGACCTCCTCCCAGACCGCGACCGGCAGCACGACGACGCGCGCCGAAAGGAACAGCTGGCCCTGCCCTGCGGGCTGGCGGAGCATGGCGAGCTCGTCCAGCTCGATCCCCAGAACCCTCGCGTAGGCCCCGAGCGACTCCAAGCGCACGGCCCTGTCGCCCGTCTCGATCCGCCCGCAGGTGGCGTCGCTGATGCCGGCGGCCCTGGCGACCGCAGAGCGCGTGGGGTACCCCCCCAGTGTGCGCAGGGCCACGAGCTGGGGATTGTGGATCCTCCTGCCATTCCCGTTCGCGCTCATCATCGGTTCTCCCTGGTCATCTCGTAGTAGGTGACCGCCACCGCCAGCGCCTGCCAGCAGTGGTTGACGATCCCGAACGTGGGTCCGGGATTCTTCTTCGTGCCCGGCTTGCCCAGCATGTCGGTCAGGCGCAGCCGGATGGCGGCGTCGTCCGCCTTGCGGTTGCCGCAGATAGCGTCCTTGACCCTGCTGCGCGGCACAAGGGCTCCGCCCGACGCCTCCTGGAACCTGCCGATCCACAGGATGGTGTCGAGCGTGTCCTGCCCGAGTCGCATCCCGCGAGCGTCCATGCTCTCGATCGCGATGGCGTCGCAGGTTCTCGGGCTGACCACTTCTTTGCTCAATAATCGAAGTGAATGGAGCATGATGTCGTTCGGGACGTCGCGATGGATGGAGCGGACCATGCCGACGGCAAAGTCCCACACCACCATGTGACTTTTCGCCGTCCCCGCGTCGAGGCCGGCGACCCTCAAAACAGCCTCCCCGTGGACTTCTTCGCCACCGCCCTCTCCAGATTCTTGCAGGCCGTGCGGAAGTAGGACTCCTTGAGCTCGACTCCGACGAATCGCCTCCCGTTCATGATCGCCTCGTGCCCCTCGCTGGCGATGCCGGCGAAGGGGGAAAGTACGACGTCGCCCCGGTTCGACCACAGCCGGACGCACCGCTCGATCGTCGGGAGCTGGAGGGCACAGATGTGTTTCTCATCGTCGCTGTCCCTCGCCTCGCTCGTCTGTAGCGTCTTGCCCATGCCGCAGTGGTACCAGACCGGGGACGCCCACTCGATCCACTCGTCACGGGTGCAGTCGGGAACCACTTCGATTTCATTCTCCCCTGGCGTCCTCAGGAGGATGATGTAGTCCGCGAACGCTGGGCGCATCCAGGATGCATCCTTCTCAAGCTGGGCGAATCCGAGCCCCTTCGTGCGGGTCCGGATCGCGGCCGCCTGGGGATTCTTGTCGATCGTGATCTCGCCGTGGTAGATGAAGTCCCCCCTCTCGAAGGCCCGGATCAGCGCTCCCCGGAAATCCCGGACGCCGATCACCCCGTGCTTGGCTTTCTGGAGGGCGATTTGCTGACAGTGGCAGGCGACGATGCGGCCCGGCTTCATGGCCCTGCGCAGTTCCTTGATGAAATAGCGGAAGTGGCGCAGGAACTCGTAGAGGTTCCTGGAGTTTCCCATGTCGCGCTCGCTGGCGCTGTAGACGAACAGGTCGGCGAACGGTGGCGAGAAGACGGAGAGGTCGACACTCGCCGCCGGCATCTGCCCCATGACGCTGACGCAGTCCCCGCGCCACATCTCCCACCCCTCGCCGGTCACCCTCTCCTCGTGGTAGGGGGCCACTTGCTTGCCGCCGGTGATCTCCGCCTTCTCGTACTCGATGATCCGGCCGACCATCTTGTCCTGCATCCTGGCGGCCTCGGCTTCCTTGCGCCTCACGTTCACGAAGATCTCCTCCTCCATGCTGCTGAGCACGATGTAGATGTGGACGGTCTGCTTCTGCGGGTAGCGCCAGGATCGGCGGATGCACTGGTAGTAGTCCTCGTAGCTGTCGCTCAATCCAACGAATACCTGGAGGGGGGCCTGCTGGAGGTTCATGCCGTGACCGACGATCGATGGCTTCGTGACGAGCCACTTCACCTCGCCGGCCAGGAACCGGTGCATGCGGGAGACCTTCTCGGCGGTCGGCAGCGAGCCGTCGATCGACACGCACTCCGCCCCCAGTGCGGCGGCGACCGCATCGTGCTCCGCGTTGAGGCCGCACCAGACGATCCCCTGGCAGGAGTGGGATCGCAGGATCTCGACCGCCTTCTCGACCCGGGCCGAAGCCGTCATCTTGCGCACCGCAGCCCGGTCCTGGACACCCTTCAGGCGGTCGGCGAACAGGCGACCGGGAGACGAGAAATCGACGGGAACGACGACGTCGTGGTACTCCAGCGGCGGCAGGTCGAAGCCGTCGTCGGGGTAGCCGATCTCGGACGGCTTGCGCAGGAAGCACGACCATGACGCGAGCCAGCGGTAGAAGTCCTCGACGGCGTGCCGCTTGAGGTCCCATGCGTTGGTGCCCTCGCCCCGATTGACGAAGAAGCTCCCCAACATCTCCGCCCGTGTCATCACCCCCAGGAAGTGGGCGTGGTTGCCGATCTCGGTCGGGTCATTCGGGGCCGGCGTGGCCGTGCAGCAAAGGCGGTAGGGAGTGTGCTGGAACATCTCCAGCAGCAGGCCCCGGGTCTTGCCGTCGATGCTCTTCAGGATCGACGACTCGTCCAGGACGACCCCGTCCCACTTGTCGGGCTTCACCTTGTGGAGCATCTCGTAGTTGAGGATTTGTATGCGTCCGGACGCACCGTGCGGGACCATCTCCAGGTCGATGGCCTGCGCCTCGCGGACGGTCTGTTCAGCGACGCACAGGGGAGCGAAGACGAGGACATTGCCGGGGATGTGGCGCGCCCACTCGAGCTGCTGGCGGGTCTTCGTGAGGCCACAGTCCTCGAAGAGGGCTGCCCGTCCCTTGCGCAAAGCCCACAGCGTGACGTCGGCCGCGAACGGTAGGAGTCCGGGGTGCGGAACGATGCCGGAGGTGTCGATGCCGACCCCCTCGAAGCGGACCTGCTTGGAGGGGAGAAACTTCTGCTCGTAGTCGATCAAGCAGGCCTCCGATTCCATTTTCGTCGCGCAAGGGAAGAGTTTTCACCCGTTACGCCAGGATGAACCGAGCAGCGTTCGTTACTACAATTTATCAAGACTTTAGACTTTGATCCTCCATGCCATGGTTCGATGGTCGGTAGCTTTCCGCAGAATGGGCAAGGTTTCGACTTGGTGTCGATCACCGGATCTACATGATTAGGTGCTCCGTTGGCCCATCCCATGGTTACTTCCCCCACTCCTGCCGCATGATGACCGACATCCGCAGGGGGTCGGCGATGCCGTCGTCCGCTACCACGGTCATGGACAGCCGCCCGCTCTCGTCGCTCAGCAGGAGCTTGACCTTGTCGTGGCCGATCGCCTCCAAGGCCTCGATCAGGAAGTTTCCGTTGAACTGCGCTCGCCACTCCTGCGCATCCCCGCCAGCCTCGGTGTCGTCGGAGATGATGATGGTCGTGGCCCCCTCCTGGCTCTCGGACTGGACAGTGAGCCCGCCGGCGGCATGGACGATCTGCGCCCGGTCCCCGCGGGCCGTAATCTGCGCCCGGGCGAGTGCCCCTTCCAACACCTCCCGGTCCATGACGTAGGTGAAGTCGCTCCTCACGATCGTCCTGACGATGCGATCGTAGTCCGGGTGCTTCACCTCGGACCGGCGGAAGGCGAGCACGGTCCTGCCGTCCTCCGACAGGAAGACGAGGTGCTGGCGCTGGTCGCTCCAGCCGACCTTGACCAACGCGCCGTCGACCGAGGCGATGGCGTCGAACGCGGCGACCTCGATGGACAGGTCCGGATCGCCAGCCGGCAGCGTCGCGCCGGCGTCGGGGAGCACCTCCCGCCAGAGCCGTAGGCTGTCCGTCGCGTAGACGACGAGGTCGCGCCCGTCCTCGCCCTCGCTGCACAGCAGGGCGGCGTGCAGGTCCAGCTTGCCCGTCCCCACGGCGTGGCGGGCCCGGGAGAGGGCTTCGGCGAGCTCCTGAAGGGGCAGCTCGCCCCAGTCCTTGACCGTGTCCCGCGCGGGCAGGCCGGGGTAGTTGGCGGGGTCGAGGCCCGAGACCGTGGCCGACCCGTCGACGGACCGCAGGGAGGCGGAGAACGGCTGGCCCTCGACCGTCGAGAGGGTGACGGACGCCCCCGGCGAGGCGGAGACGATCTTGTTGAGCAGTTTGAACGGTAGGCAGAACGCCTGCTCACCGATCATCTCGGCGCTGAGGGTGGCGACGATCGTCTCGTCCGTGTTGGTGGCGGAGAGGGTGAGCGTCTCCCCATCGCGCTGGAGCAGGACGTGCTCCAGGTAGGGGATCTTGCCCGAGCCCTTGACGACGGTACTTGCGAGCTTCAGGGCGGAGACGAACGAGGCGCGGTCGATCGTCCACGCGAAGGTGAGCGAGGATGCTGCGGGGGTGGTGGTCTTCTTGCGAGCCATCTTACTTTTCCATTTCTTTGTCAATGGCCCCGCGCAGCGTCTTCAGGGGCTCTCCGATGTGGTGTTTTCTCATGAATCGAAAGCCGGACGGTTCACCCTCGACGCTCGGAATCCAATCAAAGCTGATGCCGGTCGGGCTCTTACGGGACTGCGCCTCTAGCCAATCGATTCGCTCCTTATCTGTGAGGGCCATACTCATCTCTCCCTCTCTTCCTGGATTTCCTCCCCGTGGCACTCGGGGCACTCCTTCGGGTTCCTCTGGTTCCACTGGTTGCCGCACGTCGCGCAGCCCCAGCGGGGCGTCTTGATGAAGTCGGCGCTGACCTGACCGCGCGCCGGCCGACCGTACCCGGGCTCGCGCAGGCGGGTCGCGAGCCTGCTGTAGCGCTCCGCTCCCTGCGCCCTCCTGGCCGCCTGCCGCACCGCCTTGTGCTCGCCGACGATGCACAGCAGCTTCATGGCCCGCGTCATCCCGGTATAGACGAGATTGCGTTGCAACATGATGAAGTGCGAGCTATGCACCAGCAGTACGACCGCCTTGTACTGACCTCCCTGAGATTTATGAATTGTTGAAGCATAGCACAACGCCAGGTCACCCATCTCCCCCGACTCCATCTCGACCATCCGACCATCTCCGAAGTCGATTACCGCCACCGGGTGCCCCCCCCGCTCGGGGTCGGACTCACGGAACTCGACTACGGTGCCGGTATCGCCGTTGAAGATTTCGAGGTTGTAGTTATTCCGCAACTGCATGACGCGGTCTCCAACCCGGAAGCCCCGGTTCCCGACCGGCTGGCCGTCCGGATTGAGCGCGGCTTGCAGCAGGACGTTGAGCTTCTTCGCGCCGATCTCCCCCTTGTTCATGGGGGTGAGCACCTGGACGTCCGCCCGGGGGTCGAGGCCGAACACCTCCGGGATTCTCCGCGCCACGAGCTCCACCACCAGCTCCGCCGCGTCGTGCACGTCCTCCCGCTCGGTGAAGTAGAAGTCCGACTTCTCTCCCGACTCCGGCAGCTCGAAGCTCTCGCCCCGGTTCATGCGGTGGGCGTTGACCACGATCCGCGACTCCGCAGCCTGCCGAAAAACCTGCTTCAGTCCCACGACCCGCACCACCCTGGAGGCGATCACGTCCGCCAGCACCCGGCCCGGCCCGACCGAAGGGAGCTGGTCGCTGTCGCCCACCAGGATCAGCCGGGCGGCGTCCGGGACGGCGGCGAGGAGCGACCGCATCAGGGCGACGTCTATCATCGAGCACTCGTCCAGGAGCACCACGTCCGCCTCGATTGGGTTCTCTCGGTTGCGGGCAAAACCGCCCATGATGGGGCTGTATTCCAGCAACCGGTGGATCGTCTCCGCCCGCTCTCCAGTGGCCTCCGCGAGCCGGCGGGCGGCCTTGCCGGTGGGGGCTGCGAGGCGGACCTGTAGGCCGGCATCGAGGTAGTTCTGGACGATGTAGCGGGTAATGGTGGACTTACCGGTGCCGGGTCCGCCGTTGATGACGATCACGGATTCTTGTCCCAGGGCGGCGGAAATTGCCTCTTCCTGCTCAGCGGAGAACGTCATATCTGAATTTATTACAGGAATTATAATCACCGCCGGATGGAGCGATGACTCGCCACAGTTCGGGCACAAGGATTCTTCGTCGAGATGGCCCACCCATCCGCATTCACAGTGCAAAGCCTGGATCTCCCGGCACGGCGTCTCTTTGATCCGCAGCAGCCGCTCCGCCACCTGGACCTCGTTGGTGTGCAGCCGGCGCGAGAACACCTCGTCGCCCTCGACCACGATCTGCCCGTCCCTGTCCAGCGGTTCCAGGACGGGCTCGATGGTGGCCATCTTGAGCTCCATGAGCTTGGCCGCCTCCGCCAGCAGCTTCCCCCGGGGGAGCAGGGTGTGTCCCTCGCCGCCGGCCGCCTCGTTGAGGACGTGCAGCACGCCGGCCGCTATCCGCTCTTCGCTCGTCAGGGAGATGCCGGCCGCGCGAGCGATCTGGTCGGCTGTCTTGAAGCCGATCCCCTCGAACGCGCCGATCAGGGAGTAGGGCCGCTCCTTGACGATGGACGGCGCCTTGTCCCCCCAGCGCCTGATGATCGCTGCGACGAAGCGGGCCGGCACCCCCACGCTACCCAGCATGATGCCCAGATCGTCGCTCGCCTGACGCGTCCGGACGGCTATTTTGATGGCCTCGGCGCGGACCGGGCCCACCCCCTCCACGGCGGCGAGTCGGACGGGCTCCTCCTCGATCACGCGCAGGGTATCGTCACCGAACGTCCGGACGATCGCGCGGGCGGTGTGCGGCCCCACGCTGGGCACGCCCTCCAGGTAGCGCTCGATCCCGGCCGCGGAGCTGGGGCGCTCGACGCGGCAGGAAGTGACCTTGAGCTGCTTGCCGAACTTTGAATGATGCGACCACTCGCCCCCGAGGATGACGGCGTCCCCGGGGCGCAGGTGGGCGACGGAGCCTGCGGCCTTGACCTCGCCGCCGCCCTCGGTCGCGAGGGAGATTGCACCCCACCCGTCCTCCTTCGATGCGATGACCCGGGCGACGGTGCCCCGGACCTCGTTCGAGGAGTGGCGAGGGGAGCGGGAGGGGTCCTCGCCCTGACCGACGCGCAGGGCCGTCATAGCTTTATCCTCGCTGAAGCCAGGCTAAGAATGGTAGCGGCCTCACGCAACTTAAAGTAAAGAAGAGCGGATTCACATCCGTAATCCTTGAGAGTCGAATCACCGAGAAGGATGAAGGCTTTGTGACCCAAAGACTGTACTCTTTTTAAAATTTCTCGATCTCTTTTATTCATCGGAGCCTTCCTCTCCCTCTTCGATATCCTTCTCCGTCGCCGTCAGTCCACCCAGGTCCCCGTACTTCAACCCGAGCGCCTCCAGCAGCCCGTCCAGCGCTGCGACGGAGCGGTCTCGTGCGCTACCCTTGTTGGGGATGATGAAAGACTGGGAGTGGACGGAGCGCACCATCTTCAGGGCGGCGTCGCGGAGCCTCTGGTTCTGCTCTTCGAGGTCGGCGAGCTGCGCGCGCAGATCCCCCCTCGCCTCATGGTCACCGCTGGCGCTGCTGGCGCTGCTGGTCTTGGCGGACATTCGAGGTCTCCTTCTCCGAGAGGTTTTGGCGGTAGCGGGACGGCGGATCGCCCCGATGCAACCCATCGTAGACCAAGTGAACGAAAGTGTCAACCAAGATTAGGGATTGACTCACTTGGGCGACCTGTGGCACTCTGGACGGGCAGTCGCCGCCGCCCGTGCCGCCAAACCGCCAAGCGCCCGAAAGGAGGACCCGCCAAGTGCCCCGCCAACCAATTAGCCGATTCACCGGCGTCGTCGCCGGCAAGGAGTACATAATCGACACCCTCGGAGACAGCGTGAGGCTGTGGGTGAGCCGCCAAGCCTTCTCCGGCCCTCGCGGAGGATTCGCACAGGAACCGCCCCTTCCGCTCCTCTGGATCTCCAGCCCGAGCGAAGTTTCTCAGCTCAAGACCCTGTTGCGTCAACTTCAGCAGCTCTGCGACGAGGTGTTCTCGCCTGCGGAGTCGACCCAAGAACCCCAACGGCCGAAAGATTCAGAAACCTCTTCAAAGGAGAAATGAAGATGGCCCTAAATGTTCCCCAAGGTGGTCCGTCTGAGTACGCCAAAATCCCTCCCCCGAAGGTCGGCGCGCACCACGCCGTGTGCGCGGAAGTATTCGACAGGGGCCTCGTCAAGACGGAGAACGGAGACCAACGGAAGATCTGGCTGGTCTTCCAGGTCCAGGAATTGATCCAGGACTCCGGGACTGACCTCGACGGCAAGCGGAAGGAGGTGCGCATCTCCGCCAACCTGCGCAAGCTCAACCCGCGCACGAAGCTCCGCCAGATCCTGGAATCCTGGCGGGGGGAGGAGCTGACCGACGACGACTTCGACGAGAACGGTAATTTTGATTTAGAAAAAGTAGTCGGGGTACCGGCTACGGTCGTCGTCGGCAGCTGGAGTGACCCCGACGAGAATGGGCGTCGCTACCCGAACGACTGCAACGTGCTGCCGCCCGATGACCCGTCCGTTCAGCTCGTCGGCAACAACGAGATGGAGGTCCTGGACTACGTCACCATCGACGAGCGGAAGAAGCAGTCGACGGACTTCCCGCCGAAGGACGGCTCCGCTCCCGCGCCGTCCGGTTCGTCGAAGTCGAGCAGTGGCGGCAAGGCGAAGAGGCCGGCGCCGTTCTGATCTTCCTGTTCTAGGGTGGGAGCGAGCCCCTGGGAGATGGTCTCCGGCAGGGGTACTCTTTGTTTTTCAATCTTTCGCAGGAGACCAGAATGGCCGCCAAGAAGCCCGCCAAAAAGCCTAAGGATTTCGTCGTTACAGGAGAGACCGGAGTATCGATTAAGACTAAATCATTTCTTGAAGACACGCAACTCTCGGAGGAAGTGACAGCTAAGGCTCGCGAGGTTCTCGGAAAGAAGTCAAACACTTCAATTATTCTCTACAGTAGACCAGAATCTCCATCTAACACCGCACTCCCCGTCCACATCCACGGTGTCGAGGGGATCTCGGGCTCGCTCGACCTCCTCTTCCATAACGGGGTGAACTTGTTGACCGGGAACAACGAGGACGGCAAGACGAGTGCCACCCTGGCTACGGTAGTGGCGGCTGGCGGTTCGATCGGCCGCCCGCTGCGCGCGAACGACTCGACAGGATCCGGGGTCGTCCGGGGAATGGGGACCGTCCTCAACGTGGGTGGGCGCACCACCCGCGCCGGATCGCCCTCGGTGGAGCTCGCGGACTACGGCACGCTGGCGGAGCTGATCGAGCCCGCCGGCAAAACCGCCGCCACCCGCGACAAGAGGCGCGTCGACATCCTCATGGACTACGCGCAGGCGCCCGTCACCCCCGAGCTGCTGCTGGAGATGGCCGGGGGAGACGAGGAAATCGCGGGCGGCGTACAGGGCAAGAGGGGCGAGGAGCTGACCCTGCGCGCCGCCGCGACCGCGGTCAAGAAGATGGCGGAGGCGGTCGCCCGGGACTACGAGCAGCGCGAGAAGCTGGCCCAGGGGCAGGAGAAGGCGAAGCTGGTCGAGATCGAGAAGCTCAAGAGGGACATTGCAGGCTACCCGCGCCCCAAGGGCGGCGTACAGGGCGCGCAGGAGCGCCAGGAGAAGGCCGTCGCCGACCACGCGCGACTCACCCGCGACCGCGAGCTGCGGGTCGCGAGGGAGCAGGAGCGCCGGCAGTGGGGGGAGTTCGGCGAGATGCCGGACGTCGAGTCCCTGCGCGCCGAGTGGGAGAGGGTGTCGGAGGAGATCGGGGGACTCGAGGAGCGACTCGCCTCCCTCCGCGATCGCCAGAAGGAGATCAAGCAGGAGGGCGAGAAGCGCGCCGCCGACCTCGTCGAGTGGGAGAGGCGGAAGGCGTCCCTGTCTCAGCCGATCGAGGGCCCGGAGGCGCAGGAGGTGGCGAACGCCGCCGCCCTGATCGTGACCGCCAAGGGGGACCTCGAGGCCGCGCAGCTCTACGAGACGCTCGATAGGCTGGTGGCTGAGGTGGCCGAGCACCGGAAGGACGCCGTCGCCGCGGGCAAGGAGGCTCACCGTCGTCGCACCGTCGCGAAGGGTGTCGGCGCCGTGGTCAACAGGGTCATCCAGGCGGAGGACCTGCAAGGGCTCGCGCTGGACGAGTCGGACGCCCACGACCCCGAGGAGGACGAGGAGTCGTGGGGTGAGACGCGCTGGCGGCTGTGCCGGGTGGACCCCGCGACCGGGATGCTGGAACCCTTCGAGCGGCTGAGCCTGGGGGCGAGGACGCGCCTGGTGCTCACCGGAATCGGCTGCCGGCAGTACCCCGGGAGGGTGATGCCGCTCGCCCCCGGGTTCTGGTACGCACTCCAGCCGGAGCGGCAGCGGGAGCTGGTGTTCATAGCGATCGAGAATGGGATCAAGATCATCTCCGAGATCCCCACCGACAAGGCGGGCGTCTCGCTCGTCCACCTAGGCGAGGAGTGGATCGCCAGCGGCATGACGGCGGAGGAGTGGGTGCTGAAGCAGATCGGCGGTGAGGCGTGACCCTCGTCTATCTCGCTACCCCCTACAACCATGACGACCCGGGCGTGAGGCGGGAGAGGTTTGAGACAGCGTGCGTCGTCGCTTCCCACTTCATGAAGCAGGGAGTCCACCTCTTCTGCCCGATCGCGCACACGCACCCGATCGCTGAGGCCGGCGGGCTCCCGCATGAGTGGGAATACTGGGAAGCCTACGATCGCGCCATGCTGTTCTCCTGCCAGGAGCTATGGGTGGTTGAGATGCCGGGGTGGAACACCAGTAAGGGAATCTCTGGAGAGATCAAAATCGCCACAGAGTTGGGTCTTAAGATCAGATTCATCAAATTCCCAGTTGTGGGTGGTCCCGATGAATAACTCCGGGTGGTCCGGCTCCAACCACGACGTGGGCTCATTCGCCGAGGTAGACGAGGAGCTGCGCCATAGAATAGTTATCCAGGACGACAACCTGCGGCGGGTCCACGAGGCCGAGGAGGAGTACCTCACCGCTATGGAGGAGTACTTACCCGCCTACGCCGAGACGGTCGCCGCCTGCCCGAGCAACTGGCCGGTTGCCAAGAAGGAGCGGGAGGCAAAGACGGTGAACTTCCGGGCGCGCATCCGCTACGAGCGCGCCAAGGTGGCGTGGGAGGCGGCCAAGCTCTACGCGTCGGTCCAGTCGGGGCTGATCAACGCCGTACAGAGCAGGGGAGCCAACGTGCGCAAGCAGGCGGATCTGGAGGGAACCGCGCACGCCGTGATCGGGGAGGTGCGGAATAACAATGAACATAGAAAGAAGAGACCGTTTTGAGCGACGCCCGCCCCATCGAGCGCGTCCTCGTCCGCCTCACCGAGCTCTCCTCGGTCCAGCCCCGCCGCTGCGGTGAGGGGTGGATGGCGATCTGCTGCGGTCACGCCGGCGGGAAGGAGCAGACCGCCTCCCTGTCCGTGCGCGAGGGGGCGGACGGCAAGGTGCTCCTCAACTGCCACGCTGAGGGCTGCTCCTACGCCCAGATCGTCGCCGGCCTGGGGATGGCAGAGGCCGACCTGTTCCCGCCGAAGGACAAGGCGTCCGGACGCGTAAGATCCAAACCCCAGACCGCCACCTCCGCCGACCCCAAAGTCACGCTGCAGTCCTTCGCCGAATTTCTCAAGCTCCCGGTCAGGTTCCTGGAAGAGCAGGGGCTGGAGAACCACCCCGGCGGCGTCTCGCTCCCCTTCCGCGACCAGGCCGACCTCCTCCTCTTCCGCAAGATCCGCAAGCACCTCACGGACAAGAAGCTCAAGTACCGGTACGAGACGACGGGTACAGTCGTGGTCCCCTACGGGCTATGGAGACTGCCGGCCGTGCGGGAGGCGAAGAATGCTTTAGTGATTAGTGAAGGAGAAACAGACTGTCTGACGTTGTGGCACCACGGAATTCAAGCTCTCGGAATGCCCGGGGCTACGACGGCCGACAAGCTGGAGGCCGAGCACCTCGCCGGCATCGGCGCGCTCTACGTCCTCCAGGAGCCGGGCGCGGCGGGAGAGAAGTTCGTAGTGGGAGTGGCCGACCGGCTGGCGGCGATCGGCTGGAACGGCGACGCCTGGCAGGTGCGCATGACGGAGGAGCAGAAGGACCCCTCCGAGATGCACAAGGCGGACCCCAAGGGTTTCAAGGCGCGGTTCTGGGACCTCTGCCAGCGCTCGCAGAAGCTCGACGCCCCGAAGATCGAGGACATGTTCGTCACGCTGGAGGACGCCGAGGAGCAGCCGATCGAGTTTTTGTGGTGGCCGTACCTGATCCGGGGGGGGCTCAACATCGTCATGGGGGCGCCCGGCGAGGGGAAGGGGCAGACCACCATGGCGCTGGCCGCCGCGGTCACCACGGGGGCGCCGTTCCCGGGGAGCACGGAGTCCCGAGAGCCGGCGGACGTCCTCATCTTCTCGCCCGAGGACAATATCAATCGAATCATCAAAAGGCGGTTCCGGCTGTCGGGCGGCGACGGTCGACGCGCCCACGTCTTCAACTTCGAGGCGAACGACTTCAACTTCGAGGAGGAGGACCGCATCCGCCTGGAGGCCGCTATGGACAGGTTCCGCCCGGCGCTGGTGGTATTCGACCCGTTCGCTAAATTCGGCGAGAACGTCAACCTGAACGACGCGAAGGAGATCGGCAAGATGCTCCGCCCCATGTCGGCGATCTTCGAGCGGCGCAACGTCACGGGCGCCCTGGTTGCCCATACCAAGAAGGGGGCGGTGTCGCGGGCGATCGAGGGCCTGTCCGGCAGTATCCAGGTCTCCGCCATCGTGCGCTCGATCGTGGGGATATACCCCGACCCCAAGCGCAAGGCGAGCCACGAGGTCTCGCACGGGCTGTGGACGCACGTCAAGCACAACTACAGCCCCCAGGGGCGGTCCATCCGGTTCACTATCACGAACGGAGAGGACAACTTCAGCCGATTCGAGTGGGGCGGCTACGCGGATACGTCGGCGCAGGACATCGCGAGCGCGGGCTCGAACGGCAACGGCTACCACCCGCGCGCGTCCGCGGACAACGGGGCGGCGACCGCGGCCGCCTGCGAGTTCCTGCGGGACCTGTTCGCTTCCGCCGTGGTCGGGGGCAGCGAGGACGGCTCGCTCGGAGCCTACGACGTGCAGCGACTCGCGAGGGAGACGGGGATCTCCCAGGCGACGCTGCACCGGGCGAGGGTCAAGATGGGTATAGATTCCAAGCGCATAGGATTCGGATCAGGTTCTAGAATTCTATGGTATCCGACAAAGCCTATAGATAGAATCCAAGAAATAACCGATGACATAGATTCCGCCCGAATCGATGACGACGACGGCGGGGAGAGCGAGGTCCCATTTTGAGCATGACCGACGAAGAGATCAAAAATTATTCCAGTCTTCGCGGATGTATAACGTTTTTGAGTTCCTTGACATGGAGCATAACCGCATTTCTTTACGTAGTATTTCGAGTTTTAGTGCCATACGTAGAATGCCAAAAAGAACACAGTAAGGCATGCGATAGGTTTCATCAAAGTTTCTGGTACCAGCGCATTTCCGACAATGTCGAAGCGTTTCATCTCCACTCAGGGAATAAGGAAATCTCGACACAGTTACCCAAGAGGGTAGAGTAAGGAGGATCTCGCTGTGATCGCCACCGCTACCACCACCGTCATCGACTTGTCCGGCCTGCCCTTCCTGAAGCGCTACTTGGAGATGCGCAGGATACTGAAGTCGGGCGGTATGGCGCTCCTCGCCTACGGGGACATCACCTTCAAGGTGAGGGAGTAGGATCACCGTGCAGAAGATTCAGTACTCCATGAGAGACATGAGAGACAAGATCGTCCACTACCGGCGCTCCCGATACTTCGTGCCGCACGTCATGCTGCGCGGGCGGGAGCACAAGAGCTGCGCGAGGTGCTGCTCGCTCAAGCCGCTCGAGGAGTTCGGACCCGCCCTCACGGAGGACGGCCTGTCGAACGCCTGCAACGATTGCCATACACGCGTCCGGACGCTACAAGGAGACCAAGCCGATGAGCGATGAAGGTACGGATGAGGGTGAGGAGGAGAAGTCCACCGTGACGCCGATCTGGCGCGGTATCGAGAGTCTCCTCGAGAAGGCGCACCGCGCGGCCGAGCCGCCGCCGGCCCCCACGATCACCGTCGCGGACTTCCTGGAGCTCCAGGCGAGGCTGGAGGAGACGGCACTGCGGATAACGGCGGACCCCCGGACGGGAGCGCCCAACCTGGCGAGGGCGGAGGTGGTGGCGGACTACCTGCGCAGGCGGATGGGGTTTCTGCCAAAAGGGTGAATGCACAGAATATTGTGCTTATGTCAAACGTGAAACCATTGAGCGACAGGCGCTCACATTTTAATCTCTTGACTTTACCGATCGAAGGAGTAGAGTAGGAGCCCTGTGGAGGTTGATTTCGAGGCCAGCCCCCACAGGGCAAGGCAGAGTACGAGGGCTAGTGTACATTCCCACCCCCGTACTCCGCAAGTAGCCAGAATTTCAAACAGCCTCGACGGCAGCAAGCGGTCAAGCTCAGCTCTATCCGCGCGGTCCGGCCGAGAGGCGCTAATCGGACCTAGAAAGAGCGGTGCACAGCTCGGGGGGAGGTACCCGGCTGCAATGATGGGCGGGGCCAGCTATGGGCACCGGTCCGAATGAGCATGAAATCCCCGGTACGAGGCGGTAGTCTATCCGCTGCATCAACCGGAAGCGTCGGGGTCCAAGTGGTAGGTAGGTAGTGCTCAGGAGGGCGAAGTGACGGGTGGGGCCGTGGCGTCGTGAACCACGGAAAAAGCCAGGGCGGGCGCCCTGGTACCCGTCACTGGCATAGTGGGGCTGGTGGTGGTTGGTGGCGGTGTTTCCCCTGTCACCCTCGGCACGGCCCGGAGCACCTACCCTCCCCCGAGGGATTCCGGCACGTGTACTTTTAAGTAAAAGGAAAGCAAACCGATGACGTCACGCACCCCGCTTCGAGATCAACATGCCCGCCGGCCGGTAAACCGCACTGCGGCCCTGGTAACATCGTCGGTCGGGGAAGAGCCCGCGTGGAAGCGAGCCGAGGGTTCTCGGGATTCTGATTTACCGATTCCGACAATGGGCAGGCCATTCGAAGTTTGCGATATGGTCGGCCGGCGGGTGGGTCGTTTTATTGTGGTTGGTTATCACTCAAACAATCCAAAGAAGAACGCTGGTCATCGATGGGTCGTACGCTGCGCTTGCGGCACTTACTCAGTACGCGGCCAGAAGGCGTTAGAGAGTCCGGCCAATTGCGCAGACGCCTGCGATCGGTGCCGCCATGTTCGTCACATGAAGAATGGTGACACCGCAGAAGTATCACGTGAGCTGGTTGTTCGGCCTCTTCCAGCAAATCAACCGCAAATGGAGGATTTGACGGGAATCGTCTGTGGCCAGATCACCGTATTGGGTTATTTCGGCAACAGCGGTACGGGTGCTGCATGGGTAGTTGAGTGCACATGCGGGGTGCGCGAGATTCGCAAAACGAAAACCATCAGAATGTGGTCACCAGAGGTTCCGGAGAGCTGTCAAAGATGCAAACGCAAATTCACTCCGGACACACAGAAGAGTAAGATCATTTTTCGTTGAAAAGAGAAGGAGTAAAATCTATGAGCTACGGAGGAGATCTATCAGCCGAGGAGATCGTCACCGCCTGCCGCAATGTCGGCATCGATCTCAACTGCGGGGGGTGCGCCGCCGCCTTCTACGCCGGCCACGCCGAGCCGCACGACGAGGGTTGCACGTCGACAGTGTTGTCGGCCGCCGCTGCCGAGGGAACGCTGCACATGGCTGTTGCGCGGTTGGGTGGAACGGTCGAGGGGTGCCCAACCCACAGGATCAATTTCTTGCAGCGCATCGACGAACTGCGCGCCATAGAAAACAATCGCGACCTCTTCGCCGCCGAGATGATCGGCCGCCTCGGGCTGGACCGGCGAGGATATCGACCGCCGGGGTGTGCCGGTGGGCAATGAGATTCTGGCAGCGGTGGACAAGCTCGTCGCTCAAAAGCCGAACTGTTCTCCCGACCACTGCCGCATTGAGCGCGCTCGCGTTGGTCGCCAGCTCGCCGAGCGCATCGCCACCATCGAGCGGGACGGCGTCGACCTTCCGGAGGGCGCGCACGCTTCACCCGGGTCCCTCGCCGCGCGCATGCAGGTCCTCGCGCTCAGGGAGTTCGCCGCTACGTTGAGGGAGCCGTGATGGGCGCTACATATTTCGATGATTGGGATGACCTGAAGGCGCGGGAAAGGGGGGTCAATTCCGGCAGGAGGGCGGGCAAGCAAGGCCAGAAACTCTTCGATGCCGCGGTCGAGACTTTCCGCGCAGATGTTCGTTGCCTGAAATTCGGTGACTCCCACAAGTCCTCGGTGGAGATCCTCGTCCCCCTGCGCGATGCGTGCCGGGAATACCTAGGAACGCAGGGGGGTGATCATGTATTTTACGATCTGATCACGGAGGCGCTTAAGTGACCGCCACACCGTACCTCGCGTCCGCGGACTGGGACGCGCTGATCGACGAGCACGACCAGCTCACCCCGAGCGAGCGCAGGGAGATGCAGTTCTCCGCCGACCACCTGCTGCCGGGCGTCCGGACGCGCCACAAAGTCCCGATCGCCGGCAAGTCCCTGCCTATCCCTGCCTTGAAGCCGACGGTCCCGCAGAAGCCCGCGAAGCCGCCGATCTCCGCCGCCGATGTGCGCCCGCTGCTGGAGGCCCTGTCCGACCTGCTGCGCCAGATCGACGAGGCGTGGATCAAGGGTAGGCCAGTGAAGATGCTGTGGCAGCGGGCGCGGGAGTTGCGGTACACTATTGAGGAAGTATTGAAGTAAAGGAGACTAACCGATGACGAGGACGAAGATCGTAGACGCGGCCGGCGGTGGTGACTTCGAGACGATCGAGGGTGCCTGCTACGCCGTATCGCTGGAGGCCCGAGACTCCTCGAACCAGTGGCAGATCCTGGTGTGGCCCGGGGTGTACAAGACGTCCGGGTTCGCCGTCCCGACGTGGACGAGCGTGCAGGGTACCGCCCTGCGTCACCCGACCGGCGGATCGGTCGAGGGGCAGGTGCGGGTAGACTTGACGGGCGGGAGCGGCGACCTGATCACCCTCGCGCAGGGGAGCACCCTCTGCTTCCTCGACATCACCTACTCGGCGAGCAACGCCTCCCCGCCCCTCGTCCCTGCCGGGGCGGTGACGGTGGTCGCGAAGACGGGCGGCGGGAGCTCCGCGATGTGGAACTGCCAGGTCATGTCCGTCAACATCCCGGACACCTACCCTCTCGACCTGATCGCCTGCAAGGTGGGCGGGCTCACCCTCTACGACGTCTCGACGAACAGGGCGGGCGTCGCCACCCAGACGAGGAGCATCGTCTGCGCCGACACGGCGGGGTTCGGCATGGTGGTGTGGGGCGGCCGGCACAACAGCGGCACAGCCCAGGGGAAGGTCATCGAGAACGTCTCCCCGTTCGCGCTGTCGCTCTACGGGCTCCGCATCATTCCGAGGCTCGGCACGACGGATATCGCCGGCACCTCCGGCACCGTGAGCGTGGTGGGGACACCCTACTCCGTGGCGACTGGCACGGTGTCGGACGAGGCGCTGCACGCTGCCCGGGTGACTTATTCTGGGGGTGCGACGGATCTCGTTGGCTACGGGGATCCGATCGGCGTCGTGGTCGCCAGGATCGGCAGCACGTACCGGCGGCTGGACGGCGCCCCGGGGGCGACCCTCTACGTCAAGGAGTCGGACCAGGACTTGAGCACCGGGTGGAGCCCGAAGTAGGCGAATCATGGTCGCTCCTGCCCGCACCGCCAAACCCTTCGCCCCCAAGCGGCAGGCGCCCGCCATGTCCTTGCCGCCCAGTGCTCACCCTCTGTCTGAATTCGGAGACGCTCCGCCGCCTCCCGCGACCCCGCACCATCTGCCCACAGTTCACAGCGGTTACGCCGCTGTGATGATTGCGTATCTACGCCAACGAGGAAGGAATAACCACGTCGGCACTATTATGACTTTCATCGAGACTGGTGGTAGCGATCTAGTCGAGCCGAAGAGTTTTCCCCCGGGCCTCCTTGACGATCCGCTGTCGGCCTGTTGGCGTTTTGTCGCCGGGAACGGAGCCTACTTTGGACCGGTCCCCGTCGTTCGGATCGGACGCGAGCCCGAGGGTTACGCTATGACTCCGGGATCGATCTGGCTCGCCCCGGACGCTCCGTGCTCGAAGTGGGAGCAGGCCGACGTCGCGGGAGCGTGGGAGGGGTGGGGCGAGGAGGAGCGCAGCCTGTACACCGACGTCCGCGCCGCCGGCTTGGTGGTTGCTGAGTCCTGGTTCACGGCCAATGGCCACGACCGCGAGCTCGCGAACAGCCTGGAGGTCCGTACGATGTGCGCCCGCTACGCCGCCAGCTCCGTCCAGAGATTTCAGCGGTGGCGCGTAGATACCCTACAGGGAGGATTGAAATGAAGTGCCCGAAGTGCAGCGAGGATTGCCAGCGAGACGAGGCCGACGTCGGCGTAAGGATCGTCTACGGTCCGTGGGGTTGCCCCGGATGCGGCTGGAGTGAGGAGGCGGAGTACGATCTGTCGACCGGGGCTAAGTCCAACGAGTACGGAACGCTGGATCAGTTCGGGGGGTTGATCCCTGGGGATGTGAAGTTATGCTCGATCTGTTCAGCGGATTGCACGGCCCACCCCTCCGGGATCTGCTACGCGTGCCGTCAAGAAGAGTGCGAGAAGGCGGGCTTCCATGGCTGACCCGCTCTACGTCCCGAGTCGACTCCCCATAGACCTGTCGCTCGCGAGGGCCACGGTGGACTCCACCATCAAGCTCCTCGCCCAGCTCTCCGAGGGGCGCCAGCGCGAGCCCGCCTGGCAGGAGGCGAAGGAGGCGGCCCGCGCGCTGCACCTGGAGATCGCTGCGGCCGAGTTCGACGCGCGCCTGCCGGTCAAGGTGACGCGCAGCGGGGGGGAGGCGATCGCGGTCGTTCCCCACCCGCGGGGTGAGGTGCAGCCGTCATGAGTAACTCTTTTGTTACTGATCCAGAGAAACAGAGAGAAATAATCAAGATGCTGGTCGAGGATCTCATTGGGCCCAGTATCGGTAAGCCCATGAAGATCTCGACCGAGAGGGATGAGGTTCTCCTGGAGCGTCGTCCCGGGGACAAGATGGACAGGTACGGCAAGGGCGACCTGCGGATTATGATTGAATTCAAGATGAGGGACCCTCGGTGAAGGGCCGCAAGGGGGTCTACCCGCTCTCCGGGGATGACGATACCGAGCGTCCGGACGCTACCCTTGCGGCCGATACCCCCAAGGACAAGGCCCCTGGCAGGGTCCGGAGCATGAAGCGCGTGCACGCCGGCCAGAAGCTCAAGCGCGAGGAGTACCGCCGGCTCCCCGACACGCAGGAGGCTCTCCAGGCGGTCGGGCTCTGCGGGCGGAAGAACCGGACGTACCGGGTGAAGTGGACCGACCCGGAGACGGGGCAGAAGCGGTTCAAGACGTTCCTCCACGAGGCTGACTGCGTCCGGCACTTCGAGTCCGTCACCCTCGCGATCGACCCCGGCGCGGAGATGGACAGGGCCGTCGAGTACGAGTACTGCCACCGCCGGCCCCTCAAGTCGTCGCAGCGGCGCAACCGCGTCGACAACCGTCACCAGCCGGCGTGCCAGTTCCACGGGGGGGCCGCTCCCTTCGGGCCGGCCGCGGCGAAGTGGGGCAAGGGAAAGCAGGTCGCCGGCAAGTACTCGCGCATCCTGGGGGGCAACTACCTAGCGGCGTACGAGGCGAGCCTGAAGAGCGGCGACGTGCCCAACCTGCGCGAGCAGATCGCCCTGGTGGAGGCGAGGGAGGACGCCCTCGTCCGGATGGTCGAGGCGAAGCGCCGGGAGATGGGGGACGCCCCCGCGGCCTGGCGGCAGGCGGCCGTACTCGTCAAGAAGTGCCGCAGGGAGCTCGACGTTCCCCACATGCGGCTCCTCCTCTCCAGCGGCAGCATGGACGGGTTCCTCTCGCCGTTCGAGGACCTCGAGAAGCTCCTGGTGCTGGGGGGCGAGACGGACGCGCTCTGGGACGATTTGCTGCGCAACGTGATCCCCTCGAAGCGCAAGCTCGTCGAGGTCCAGAATCGCATGACGAGCACCTCGGAGGAGTTCGTCCCCGTCGAGGAGACGCTGGCGACGGCGGCGCGGATGGTCGACCTGGTGCGCAAGTGCTTCGGGCTGCATGCGAACATGAAGTTGTTCGTGACGGAGCTCCAGGCCATTCTGTTGGGCGCGAACTACCTCGACAAGGCCGGCGTGATCGACATGTCGGCGATCCCCGACGAGGAAGAGGGGGACGACGGCGAGGGGGTGATGTAGGAAAGAGAGGCGGGGAGGGGTTGACGTGGATCCCGGCGAACGGTTAGGATGCCCGGAGTGCCAGGACGGGCCAGAGCGGCCCTCTCAAATCTCCTCCCGAAGGTGGGCGCTGGGCGGGCGTGGCGGGCCGGTGGTTGCTTGGCGGCGACCACCGGCCCGAAGTGTTTTCAGGGGTCCCTCCTGTAGATGTAGACGTGCTGCGCGCTCTGCCCCCGCACCTGCGTCTTGCCGATGCTCACGGCCCTGGCCTGGTTCGGCGTCCGGACGCTCCTCTGCGGCCACTTCGGGTCCGGGCTGATGTTCAGGGCGCACTCGCCCAGCCCGACGCCCTCGCGCTCCGCGTAGAGCAGGATCTGGAGGACCCTGCTCATGCTTGAGGTGGTGACGGGCACGCCGGTCCACTGCTCGTACCAGTCGGACGCCGCCTGGACGCGGGAGAGGAGGGAGGGGTCCTCTTCGAGGGACAGGGTTCTGGGGAATATGCTCACGGGTGGACCTCTTCAATAGGGAAAGCGGCGTCGAGGTACTTCCTGATCTGCTGCGCGTCGTGCGAATCAATGACATGTTTCTGAAGTTTCTTGCTGTTGCCGCTGTACTTAGGCCCCGCGATTCGATATCCACCATAGTCGTCTCCGATACAAAGCTGGAGTCCGCCAGTCAGCGTGTCTTTGTCAACCTCGAAGTAGATTTCCATCTTCATTTCCTCTTGTTTGAGGCGTTTAAGATTTATTTAGCGAACACGCGCACGTGGGGGGTACCCTTCTTGCTCCGGGCGGCGATCTTGGCCTCGGCTTCCTTGGCGGCGACGACCTCGGGACCGACGACCTCCTGGAACAGTTCCTTCCAGGAGGTGCTGGCACGAGCGGGGGTGACCTCGATCACCGCCTCCAGGGCGCCGGCCTGGATCGGCGCGCCGGTCTCCAGGGCGCGCTGGATCTTACCCTCCAGCATCTTGTGGTCGGCTCCGAGGGTGGCGAGCAGCCGCTCCAGCCGCTTGAACCGCCGCAGCTCGGCCTGGGTGACGCTGTACAGGGAGGCGTTGAGCTTGCGGCTGATCTCGACGACCGCGGCCATCCTAGCGGCCCCCTCGATCTGCTCGGCGGTGGGCTCGACTCTCGTGATGGTGGTGCGCTTGGCGGTAGTGGCGGTGGTGGTGGCGTTCATTTGGCGGTCCCCCTTTGGGTTTCGGGTGGTGCTCGTCTCGACTGAAGAGATATTACCCTGTCAGGGTAGAGAATGTCAAGTGGTTTTTCTTACCAATCTTCTCCCCAATCTTCGACGCAGTCCTGATAACCCCTTTGCCACTCCTCTACGGCACCGGCATCTACGACATGCTGCGGCGGCTCGTAGTAGTCCTCTCCGCCGGACTCGAAGTCCCGCCGCCCTTTTTGATAGTAGTCAATCTCCTCTTTTTCTTCTTCCATCATTTCACCTTCTTCGAACATTCTGGTCCTATACCATTGCTCACGCTCTCCGGGACCGTAAGCAGCCTGCCACAGCGCCCGCACCGCCCCTCGTGGTAGAGGACGGCGGGCGAGATGTCGCGGGATGCGGCGATGCGGGTCCAGAGCCAGGCGAAGGCGAGGGCTGGAGCGGCGCCGAGAGGGCTGGTGCCTCCAGTCCAGCCGTTGTAGCGGCGTGCACGCTCGAATTGCTGTCGGTTGAAGATGGTGCCGATGAACTCATAGTCGTGGTGGTTGTCGGGTCCGGTGAGGACGTGGACGAAGTGCGGGGCGCCCGCTTTCTTCCCCTTGACGATCTTGTAGGTGAACCGCTTCCCCGTCTGGCGGTCTCCTCTCTCAATGTCCGCACTCTACCCTGACAGGGTATTACCTGTCAAGCCCTCCCCCGGAGAAAATCTCGGGGTAGAATGCCCCCCGCATGGCGACCCAACTCCGCGAGCCCCGCTACAACGCCCGGGACCTGTTTCGCCGCTCCGTGATCGACGGGCTGCGGGCGCTGACCGGCAGCCTGACCAGCCCGTGGGACGAGGACGGCGACCAGGGCGGCCGGCCGGCGCAGCTCCCGCCGGGGCACCCGCGCAGCCTCTACGCGTTCATGCCGAAGTTCTGGCTCTGGCTCAACATGTCCGGGCGGGGAGCGGGGAAGACCAGGTCGGGGGCGGAGTTCATCAACTGGCGCCGGCGCCACGGCTACGGCAAGCGCATCGCCCTCGTGGGGCAGACGGCCTCCGACGTCCGCGACGTGATGATCCTTGGCGAGAGCGGCATCCTGGAGAAGTCGCCAAGGAACGACGTGCCGAAGTATGAGCCGTCCAAGCGCCGGCTCACGTGGAGGGACGGCTCGATCGCCACGGCGTACAGCGGCGACGAGCCGGGCCAGCTCCGGGGACCCCAGCATGACACGGCTTGGCTAGACGAATTCGCCAAGTATAAGAAGGCTCCGGAGACCCTCGCGAACGTGGAGATGGGGCTGCGGTTGAGCGACTACCCCTGCCTGTACATCTCCACCACGCCGATCCCCTCCCCCGAGATGCGCGAGCTGGTGAGCGAGGCCAAGCGCTGGGAGCGGCACCTGCGAGAGGTGATTGGCTCCCGGTCTTCGGGGGCGGATCTGGCGATGGAGGCGGCGCGGTGGATCAGCGAGGGCGGGGACTGCGACCTGCTCCTGCAGCCCGGGACGGACGGTCCCGAAGTCCCGCGCGTGATCCTGGTCAACGAGCACATGGAGGCGAACGCGAAGAACCTCCCCGAGGAGACCCGCAAGCAGCTCAAGCGGCGGTTCGGGGGGACGCGCACGGGGCGGCAAGAGTTGGGCGGCGAGCTCCTGGAGGACGTCGAGGGCGCGCTGTGGACGCAGTCCATGATCGACCTCAATAGGGGTCGGCGCTTCAGGGTCTACGAGAGGGGCGAGGAGCGGACGGTATGGATGGTCTTCGACTGGTCGCGCCAGGCGTGGCGGCGGGTACCGGAGTTGGTGTGGGTGGTGGTGAGCGTGGACCCCGCGACAACCTCCGGGCCGGGCAGCGACGACACCGGCATCGTGGTCGCTGCACTGGGCGAGGACGAGCACGGGTACGTCCTGGAGGACGCCACCTGCCACCTGTCGCCGGAGGGCTGGGCGAGCCGGGCGATCGACCGCTACGACGCCTGGCTGGCGGACCTCGTGACCGCCGAGACGAACAACGGCGGCGACCTGGTCGAGGCGGTGCTCCGGACGCAGGACCGCAACGTCAGCTACGCCCACGTCCACGCCAGCCGCGGCAAGACGGCGCGGGCGCAGCCGGTAGCGAGCCTCTACGAGCAGGGGAAGATCCACCACCTCGGCATGTTCAATGAATTAGAAGACGAGATGACGACGTGGGTCCAGAAGCCGGGAGTGGCGTCGCCGAACCGGATAGACGCGCTGGTGTGGGCGGTGTCGAAGCTGATGGTGGTGCCTGGCGGCAGCTGGGCGGTCACCACGTCGCGCGAGGACGACGAGGGGCGCCAGCCCGAGCCGCCGTGGGTGGTTGCGGCTCGGGCTGGCGAGGGGGGCTAATAGGCGAATTGCCTCAAGCGAGATACGGCCGAGTCGATATCCTCTTCTCTAAATTTTGGTTAGTATTTTCGCGATTGATAAGCAGGTTCGGCGTCGGGATAGCGTTTTCTGTAAGCCTCTCCCGCACGCACGAACTGCTTCTCCGAAAGCTTCATCTCTTCGCTCAGGACATCTAGACCCCACGTCACCCTGAATATGTTGTTTGCGGCGTAGCAGCCGAATCCACGCGCTTGCAGAGCCTGACGGATTGCGAGAGAGATGGGCTCTTTCCAGTGATCCCATTCGGCTACCAGTGACTCTTCTTTCGCTGCCCTTGCGCAGGCGTCCAGCATGCCCGCGAGTTGTCCGCGTTCGGCGTTTGTCAATTTTGCATCGTAGACCAGAATGGTTGCTTCTTGGCTCGTCATTTCGTTTCTCCCTTTGGTTGGTGGTTGTTCACTACTTCCTTGATTCCGCCCCGAGCGGCGAGCAGCTCCCTGGCCTGCGCGATCGGCACCTCGCGCCTAGCGGCGGCCCGGACGCGCCTGACGATCTGCTCGGGGGTGACGCCGTGGTTGAGGTAGGCCGCCAGCACCCGGGCGAACGCCGTCACCGAGCGGTGCGCCCGGGTGGAGTTGCAGTGCGTGCAGCAGGTGATGAGGTTGGCGTTCTCGTTTCCACCCCCTTTGACGTTGCACTTCAGGTGGTCCAGGGACAGCTGGATGCCGTCCTCGACGCCGCTCTCGCACCAGACGCACGCCATGCTGTCGCGCAGGTAGATGCCGATCCTGCGGACGGGGGTGATCCAGTGACCACCGCCCCATTTTCGGCGAGCATCGTTTTTTGCACTCATTGGCCCAGCTTTCCGGCCAAGGCCGCTGTGGAGGCTTCTTCGGCCGTAGCAAAACTACCGAAATAATTCATTTTTCCATTAACTAATGCTCTGGCGAGAAATTTCCCTCGATTCCTTTTTGCGCCGAAAGGCAAGCCGCTTCGGGTTTTGTAGCCACGTCCACGAATAGCCTTATCGGCTTGATTTTCTGCGTTTGTTCCAGCGCGTAAATGGGATGGATTACAGCACCGAGGATTGTCGCAAGAATGAATAACTTGCGGATTTTCTATGGTAATGATTCCGCCATTTATAACGAAGGCGACGCGGTGCGCTCCCTCCATGCGCCGGTTTTTGTCGGGACGGTTGCCGATAAGAAATTGGCCGTACCCCCATGAATTTGTATGCCCAGTGAATAGTAGGCACCCCGTCACTGGATCATTCTCAAGGAGTTTCATGAATCGCTCTATATCTCTAGATGTCAATTGGATTCCCCTGATCTCTGGTTTCCGCCGCTCGTCGTTCTTGGCGCTCATTATCTTTTAAACTCCGATGAACCTCTGGAATACGCCGTTCACTTCCTCTTCCCGGTAGCAGTCGGCGCCGGCGGCCAAGAATATCGCGACCACTTCGTCTTCGAGTCCGGTCGGGTCGCTGCAATCGACGCTCTCGACGCCGATGTACTCGTCTCCGAGGTCGAACAGAACCTCAGCGTTCGGGGGGAGGGTCTGGAGGTGGGCGATGAGCTGGGCGTTGGTCATTGTCATGGCGGTCTCCTCTCTCAATGTCCGTACTCTACCCTGACATGGTATAGCTTGTCAACTGGATTTCAGCTATTCACTTGTAAAAGTTTTGCCCGGCCCCCGACCGATGCCCGCCGTTGCCGCCCGCTCGCCGTCCGTGCTACTATTCGCTTCGTAGCGTGATTTCAACGTCCAACCGCAAGGAGATAAAGGAAAAATGGCGAAGAAGCTGGACATCAAGGCACTCTCGGACGCGTGCAGCGCCCTGAGCTGCGAGCCGCGCGCGGCCATTATGGCGCACCTGGCGAGGAACGGTCCGACCTCGGTCAACGCCATCCAGGAGGCGGTGGGGATCTCCACCTCCGGGGTCTCGCAGCACCTCAACAAGCTCAAGCAGTACGGCGCCGTCACCTCGCGCCGCGAGAGTCAGACCGTCTACTACGACGTGATGCCCCTGTGGGTGACGTCGCTCATGGCCCAGTTGGAGCAGATCTCTATGGTGACGCCGGCCAAGAGCAAGGCGAAGCCCAAGAAGCAGGAGCCGGCACCCATCCCGATCGTCGCCAAATCGGCCGAGCCCGCGAAGGCGGAGAATCCCGCGAAGAAGCCCGCCAAGCCGAGGAAGGTTAAGCCGGTCACCGAGGAGGTCGCGGTGGCGGTGTCCGAGGACGTCCCGGTCGAGATCCTGGACGACGGGACCGTGGTGGACCCCTACGTTGACCCCGAGGCCGTGTACCCCGAGGAGTCGGCGGCATTCGAGGCGGGTGAGTGATGCCGGGGCACGCCAAGGGTCCCCCCAGGCAGCTCCTGCCGCCGGCGGAGGGGAAGTCGGACTGGAGTCACGTCCTCATCCCCCGGGGCGCCGCCGTAATGGACGCTCTGGAGAGCGCGACGAGCAAGGGCGCCATGCCGGCCTACTCCCCCGATCTCGCCTTCCCGGCCTCCGGGGTCAGGAAGGCGTCCCCCAACCACTACGCGCAGGCCTGGGGGATCGAGGCCGCCCGCGCAGCATGGGCGTTCAAGGCGTCCGGACGCGTCTCTGAGCCCGAATTCCGGGCGGCTAAGGGCGTCCTCCTCTCCGCCTACTTCCCCCGCGAGATGGGGCGCGGAGCGGCCGGCGTCGGCCTCTGGGCGTCGGAGCAGGGCTGCCCCGACGCCCACGGCGGGCAGCACCTCAACGGGACGAGCTTCGCGCGCCTGGCGGCATGGATCAGCCAGGACCCGGAGCTGCTCGCGGCCTCCGAGGAGCTGCTGCTCACCACCGTCCGGGCGCTCCTGTGCGTGGCGCTGCCGGACCTGACCGTCTGGCAGGCGGGGATGCGGGCGCCCGGCAAGCCCGTCAGCTCCGCGGCCACGGCGTGGCTCCTGATCGCCATGGCGGCCGAATCCAGATCCGAACACTGGCGCCTGGTCGCGAGATCGGACCAGTTCTACCTCCAGACGCGCGTGCTCGAGTACCTGCGGGCGCAGGGCGATCCGCTCCTCGCGAGGACGGCCGCCCTGACGCCCTCCGACGCCGCACCCTGCACCCTCAAGTTCGGCATGGACGTCTACGCCTCGGCGGACGGGCTCGGGCACCTGTCCGTCCTGGAGGACGCCGCCCTGCCCGCGAGGAGTGACGTCTGCGACTGGGTGCTCGCCACCCCGCATGGTGGCGTAGACTGGAGCACGGACGGGAGCAGGGGGCTGCCCGCGCACGGCAGGAGGCTCTACCGCTTCCCCGGCCTATCAGAAAGATCTTGAAAAAGGAGAGAGTATGAACAGTTTCGCCGACGTAGCACGCGCCAACGCCTCTATTTTCGGGGGTGGAGCCCGTGACCTGCGGCTCACCATGGCCTACTCCTACCTGGGGGCACCGTCCGGGATCATCGAAGGCCGCCTGGCCGACGACGTCGACGCTCATTCGCTCGACGCCGTCGGGCGCGGTCCCGCCACCGCCGAGACCGACGACCTGATGATCCATGCCCTCGGGATGGGCTTCGCCTTTGCCAGCGACCTCGATCCCAACCGGCAGCCGAGCCAGCGCAACAACAACCGCGGGGGTCTCTACGAGCACTCGATCACCTTCCCCACGCCGAAAGTCCTGGCGGCCGCGGGCCTGGGCTCCGGCTATCAGCGGACCTCGACGGACACCATCCTCCACGGCGTCTGCCCCTACCTCGCGGTCTACTTCCAGAAGCTCGCCCTCGACCTCGGCGAGATCAGCGGCATCTCCACCCTCCTGAAGGGATTCTGGACGAGCGCCGGTTATGCCTGGGACCCGGCCTGGGACGGCGGCTCGACCACCTCGACCACGTTCGTCAACCACCCCAGCCCGCCGGCAGGGGTCGGCGGCATCCCCGGACCGCTCGTCACCCCGGCCATCCCCGCCACCCCGAGCGTCTCGGCCGGCAAGATCGCCGCCGCGATCGAGCAGCTCCGCGACCTCCTCGCGAGCGTCAAGGGCCACGGCGGCAAGCCCATGCGGAGGGTGGAGGACCGGCTCACGGCCACCATCGCCACCCTGACGGAGGTCTGACCCGTGGCCGGCCTCCTCGATTCGGCACCCCCCCTGGTTCGCGTGGGCGCTCCACGAGGTGGGGACCCGCGAGCTGCCGGGAAACCGGGGGCCGGCGATCCAGCGCTACATCGACCTCGCGCACTGCGGGCGGCAGGGGGACCCGTGGTGCGCCATCTTCGCGAACGCCGCCCTGGAGAGCTGCGGGATCAGGGGGACCCGCAGCGCCTCCAGCCTGAGCTTCACCACCCAAGTACCCCCGGCTCCCCCAGCCCTGCCTGGGGGCGATCGCCGTTTTCTGGCGCGGGCGCGAGGGCTCCGGCCTGGGGCACGTCGGGTTCTACCGCGGCGAGCTCGCCGGGCACGTCTGGGTGCTGGGGGGCAACGAGGGGGACATGGTGCAGATCGAGCCCCTGCCGGCGCACGGCGAGTCCGTGGGGCTCCTGGGGTACTACTGGCCGGACGTAGCGCATCGCGTCGAGCGGGGCATCCTCGGGCCGATCCCCATGCCGCAGGGCATGGGCAGAGTGGACGGAGCGCCCCCGAAGGTGGTCTGAGGCCGCCCCCCCCCCTGAGAAAAGGGGAAGCGCACTCCTACGCTTTCTTTCGGAAAGCGTCCCGGAGTATCCGGGCCTTCTCGGGGCTCTCGACGAGCTCGGCGCGCAGGGACTCCAGCTCCACTGTCGAGCCGCGGGCCACGATCACGCCGTCCACGGTGAGGCGGGTCGCGGGCGCCAGGGGCGTCCCTACGTTAACCACGGAGACAACGGAGACGGTGGGCTCGGAGCCGTCCCAAGCCCGGTCGGTGGGCTCGGGCGCACCGGTCTGGGCCCGGCGGGCGACCGCGGTCTGGAACTGCACGCCCTCCCAGCCGCTGGTCCCCGCACCGCTCGCGACGCCGTCGGCGCCAGGGTAGCGAGCCCACGCCTGGTCGATCGCTTCCTGGCGGGTGGCGTGCCCCGAAGTCGTGTAGAGCCGGCGACCCCTCGAATCTGTGACCCAGGCGCTGTAGGTGGGGGTGGTAGCGGGGTGGGGGTTGGCGCTCATTCTCGTCTCCTCTCGGTTGCTCGTGGTGTCCATGCAGCACACTCTACCCTGACAGGGTAGAGATGTCAAGGGGGTCCGATAGAGATTATCCCCCCAGGGGTGGTGCCCATCATCCGAGCAGGGGGTGCTGATCGGAGGCATCCCCATGAGGGGCGGAGGGGGGTGCGGACAGATGGTGACCCCACGGTGGGACATTTTGTCGCAGTAGGGGTGCGACAAAATGTCGCAGGAGGGGGTAAATGGCGGCGGTTTTCACGCTTCTGCGCGCCGAATAAAGTTCAGTGCGCACAGCAGTTTGCGTCGCCCACCACCGGCTGGCGTCGCAAACAGGCACACTTTTTGCTTTAGGGGGGCGGTCTCAGCACGACCAGCGGTAGGCGAAATCGTTCTCTATGGCCTGGCGCACGCCCATGATGGTGTACTCGCCGTCTCCGGGGCCATCGACCAGGACGGTGAGCTCGGCGTTCAACCCACGGGAGCGGTTGCGGAGGCGCATGGCCCGCTCAGCGGCGTCGAGGGAGAGGTAGGTGTGGCAGATGCTCATGGCGGTCTCCTTTG
>Ga0070690_100000030_pt1 | contig 65042 bp, 58 predicted proteins | sample KBSS33HmetaG_FD_64671 | JGI IMG/M metagenome (GOLD analysis project Ga0070690, IMG submission 64671) | Switchgrass rhizosphere microbial communities from Kellogg Biological Station, Michigan, USA - KBS S3-3H metaG | ecosystem: Host-associated > Plants > Roots > Rhizosphere ... | reverse complement strand
CACGCGCAGCGGACACCCCATCCTCCAGGACTACTTCCGCGCGATGGGATTTCCCTGCGGCACCGGCGTCTACCAGGCCGTGAAGGGAGTCTGAGTGGCCAGTCAGCAGAATGTCGGCCGGCGGTTTCGCGTCGGCCTCGTGGTCCTGATCGCGCTCTTCGCGACGATGATCGGGATCTTCATGATCGGCCAGCGAGCCAACCTCTTCCGGAAGAAGTTCCCGTACGAGACGCGTTTCGACTCGGCCTCCGGGCTCGTCGCGGGCAACGTCGTCTCCCTGAACGGCGTGGTCGTCGGCAACGTCCTCGAGGTCAACCTCTCGGGCGACCCGGCGGACCGGACCGTTCGCGTCGTCTACGACGTCGTCCGGCGCTGGGCGCCGATGCTGCGCAAGGGCACGCGGGCCTCGATCAAGACGCGCGGCCTCCTGGGCGACAAGTACATCGAGCTCGAGGGCGGCAGGGCCGACGAGCCCGAGGTGCCCATCGGCGGAGAGATTCCGGCCGCCCCCGGCGCCGGCATCGAGAAGCTGCTCGCGGGCAGCGGCGACCTCCTGACCGACCTCTCGGCGATCGCGAAGTCGCTGCGCAACATCCTCGGGCGCACCGAGAAGGGCGAGGGCTTCCTCGGCTCGATCACGTCGAACAGCCCGGAGAGCGAGCAGCTCGGCAACAGCTTCAACGCGGCGCTCCACAGCCTGAACTCGATCCTCGACAAGATCAACAAGGGACAGGGGCTCGCGGGCAAGCTCCTCATCGACGAGAAGTACGGCCGCGAGACGAGCGAGTCGCTCGCCGGGGCGATCAGTTCGGTCAAGTCCCTGCTCGGACGGATCGACGAACAGGTGCGCACCGGCCAGGGGGCGATCCCCGCGCTGCTGTCCGACCCCGAGGGCAAGAAGAAGGTCTACGCCCTGGTCGACACGCTGGCGACCGCGGCGGCGTCGCTCGCGCGTACCGCCGAGAACCTCGAGAAGGGCCGGGGCGCGCTGCCGATCCTGCTGCACGACGAGCAGTTCGGGAAGGCGTTCACGGGGAACCTCCGCAGCTTCTCTCAGAGCCTGGACTCGATCGGTCGCAAGCTCGACGGCGGAACCGGAACGGCCGGCAAGCTCATCAACGATCCCTCCGTCTACGACGCCGCGCAGCGGCTGGTCGTCGGGGTGGACGAGTCGGCGATCCTGCGCTGGCTGATCAAGGACCGCCAGAAGGCGGGGATCCGCAAGGAGTACCACGACTACCTCACGCGAACCCCCGAGGCGCTCGCTCCCCCGCCCGTCGCCGAGACGACGCCGACCCCCGCCGCCGCGGCGTCGCAATGAAGCTTCTGGTCACGGGCGGAGCCGGATTCATCGGCTCCCACGTCGCCGACCGCCGGCTCGCGCGCGGGGATCGGGTCGTCGTGCTCGACGACTTCAACGACTTCTACGATCCCCGACGCAAGCGCGCGAACGTGCAGCCGCACCTCCGCTCCCGCCACTACCGCCTGGTCGAGGGAGACATCCGCGACCGCGATCTCGTGTTCCGGCTCTTCGCCGAGGAGCGCTTCGACGGCGTCGTCCACCTCGCCGCGCGTGCGGGCGTCCGGCCCTCGCTGCGCCAGCCCGTGCTCTACGAGGAGGTCAACTGCGTCGCGACCCTCCATCTCCTGGAGGCCGCGGTCTCCCACGGCGCGCCGCGGTTCCTGTTCGCGTCGTCGTCGTCGGTGTACGGCACGAACTCGAAGCTCCCCTTCTCCGAGGAGGACCCGATCGCGCGTCCGATCTCCCCCTACGCGACGACCAAGCGCGCCGGCGAGCTCCACGTCTATGCCACCCACCACCTCCACGGCCTCCAGGCGGCCTGCCTCCGGTTCTTCACGGTGTACGGCCCTCGCCAGAGGCCGGAGATGGCGATCGCCCGCTTCATCCGCTGCCTCGAGACCGACGAGCCGATCCCCTTCTTCGGCGACGGCGGCTCGCGGCGCGACTACACCTACATCGACGACATCGTGGACGGCGTGGAGGCGGCCCTGGACGCCGACTTCTCCTTCGAGATCCTGAACCTCGGCAGCTCCCACCCGGTCACGCTCACCGAGCTCGTCGCCGAGCTCGAGGAGGTCACCGGCAAGCGGGCGCGCCTCGATCGGGACGGGGATCAGCCGGGAGACGTTCCGGTGACCTTCGCCTCCGTCGAAAAGGCGGAGCGCTTGCTGGGCTATCGTCCCCGGGTGCCCCTGCGGGAGGGGCTCCGCCGGTCGGTCGAGTGGTATCGGAGCCAACGCGCATGAACATCTGCATGGTCGGGACCGGATACGTGGGGCTCGTGACGGGCGCGTGCCTCGCCGACTTCGGCATGAACGTCGTCTGCGTCGACAAGGACGGGGAGAAGATCGCGTCCCTGCAGCGCGGCGAGATCCCCATCTACGAGCCCGGCCTCCACGACATGGTCTCCCGCAACGTGCGGTCCGGACGCCTGCGGTTCACGACGGATCTGAAGGGGTCCATCGAGGACGCGCTCGCGATCTTCATCGCGGTCGGGACGCCGCCCCGGCCGGACGGATCGCCCGATCTCACGTTCGTGCAGCAGGTCGCGGGCGCGATCGCCGAGCACATGAACGGCTACAAGGTCGTCGTCACGAAGTCGACGGTCCCCACCGGGACCGGGAAGATGATCGACCAGATCATCCGGCAGAAGAACGGCCGCCACGAGTTCTCGGTCGTCTCGAACCCCGAGTTCCTCCGCGAGGGCTCGGCCGTCTCCGACTTCCTGCGGCCCGACCGCATCATCATCGGCGCCAACGACCCCCGCGCGATCGAGGTCATGCGCGAGATCTACGGCCCGCTGTACCTGATCGAGACGCCGATCCTGATCACCGACGTCGCCTCGGCGGAGCTCATCAAGTACGCATCGAACGGCTTCCTCGCGGTCAAGATCTCCTTCATCAACGAGGTCGCCCGGCTCTGCGAGCTGATGGGCGCCGACGTGCACGACGTGGCCAAGGGGATGGGCCTCGACCGGCGCATCGGCGGCAAGTTCCTCCACCCCGGGCCCGGTTTCGGCGGATCCTGCTTCCCCAAGGACACCGCGGCCGCCGCGGACCTCGCGCGCCAGAACGGCTACACCTTCGAGATCATCGAGGCCACCATGCGCGTCAACGCGCAGACCAAGGTACGCATGCTCGAGAAGGTCGCCGCCGCCGCGGGCCCGCTGGCCGGCCAGACCGCGGCCGTGCTCGGGCTCTCCTTCAAGCCCGAGACCGACGACATCCGGGAGTCCCCCGCGCTGTCGATCGTCGAGGGCCTCCAGAAGGCCGGGGCGAAGGTTCGGGCGTTCGACCCGGCCGCGATGCCCAACGCGCGCGCCGTCCATCCCGACGTGCACTACGCGAAGGACGCGTACGACTGCGCGTCGGGCGCGGACTTCCTGGTGCTCGCCACGGAGTGGAACGAGTTCCGGGCGCTCGACCTGCGGCGCCTCCGGGGACTCCTCCGCAAGCCCACGATGATCGACCTGCGCAACGTCTATGAACCGCGCGAGATGCGGGCGGCCGGCTGGACCTACGCCGGCGTCGGGCGCGGCTGAAGGGGAAGGGAGTTCCGTTGAGAGTACTCGTAACGGGCGGGGCCGGCTTTCTCGGGAGCCACCTCTGCGACCGGCTTCTGCGCGAGGGCCACGAGGTCATCGCGATGGACAACCTCCTCACCGGGAACGAGCGCAACATCGCGCACCTCCAGGAGGAGAAGCGATTCCGCTTCGTGCGCCACAACGTCGCCCAGTACATCTTCGTCGACGGTCCGCTCGACGCGGTGCTGCACTTCGCGTCGCCGGCGTCTCCGATCGACTACCTCGAGCTGCCGATCCAGACGCTCAAGGTGGGATCGCTCGGCACGCACAACGCGCTCGGCCTGGCCCTCGCCAAGCACGCGCGCTTCCTGCTCGCGTCCACCTCCGAGGTCTACGGCGATCCGCTCGTCCATCCCCAGCCCGAGACCTACTGGGGCAACGTGAACCCGATCGGCCCCCGCGGCGTGTACGACGAGGCCAAGCGCTTCGCCGAGGCGATCACCATGGCCTACCGGCGGTCGCACGGCGTCGACACCCGGATCGTCCGGATCTTCAACACCTACGGGGAGCGCATGCGGCCGCGCGACGGACGCGTCGTCCCGGCGCTCATCGGCCAGGCCCTGACGGGCGAGCCGATGACCGTGTTCGGCGACGGCTCGCAGACTCGCTCCTTCTGCTACGTCTCCGACCTGATCGAGGGGATCTACCGGCTGCTCCAGTCCGACCTGGGCGAGCCCTGCAACATCGGCAATCCGGCGGAGCTCTCGGTGCTCGAGTTCGCGAGGACGATCCGGGACCTGACCGGCACGAAGAGCGAGATCGTCTTCCGTCCGCTGCCCGTGGACGATCCGAAGGTCCGCCAGCCGGACATCACGAAGGCGAAGACGCTGCTCGGCTGGGAACCCCGGGTCAGGCTCGAGGAGGGCCTGCGGCGGACGATCGACTACTTCCGCACGATCCCGTCCTGAGGATGGACGGGCCGGCCCCGAACCCTACGTCTGCGCCCCGTCGCTCCCGATGGCCTCGACGGGACACGAGTCCATGGCCTCCTGGCACTGCGCCTCCTCCTCCGGGCTCTCGGGCTGCCGGATCACGAAGGAATAGCCGCGGGCCTCGCTCCGCTGGAAGTTGAAGGGCGCCGTGACGCGGCACACGTCGCAGTCGATGCACTGCGCGTCGACGTAGTACTTCCCGGGCACGTTCTCGAGGACCCGGTCCTTCCGCTCCGCCATGAGGGCGGGACCTTAGCACGCCCCAACGGCCTCGTAAATGAGCGTTCCATCAAGACGATGGGCGCCCCGAACCCGTGCGCTAGACTCCGCGCGTGCGAAGGCCGACGCTCGCCGCGATCGCGCTGCTGGCCGCCTTCGTGTTGTCCGGTTGCCGACGAGCGCCGCTGCCCGAGGAGGCCCGCGTGGACCGCGACCTCGCCGCCGGCGAGCGCATCTTCCTGCGCAAGTGCGCGTCCTGCCACAACACGAACGGCGACGGCAAGACGGTCGTGGCCGGGCACTTCCCCTACGCGAATCTGCTCGACGGCAAGTGGCGGTCGGACGGCAGCGCGTCCGCGATCGAGAGGCAGATCCGCCAGGGCCACGACCCCATGCCGAAGTTCCAGGGCAAGCTGACCGACGAGGAGATCCGCCAGGCCGTGGAGTACGTCCTGGCGCTCGACCGCAGCGCGCAGGCCGAGCGCGATGCGCATCGCACCGCACCGGCCGCGCCGGCGCCGTGATCCGCACGATCCCGCTCTTCCCGCTGCCCGGCGTCGTCCTGCTCCCCGAGACGCTCCTGCCGCTGCACATCTTCGAGGAGCGCTACCGCTCGATGGTGTCGGACGCGCTCCGCGGCGATCGGACGATCGGCATGGCGATGTGGAAACCGACGCCGAACCCGATCCCGGACGTCGAGAGCCTCGCGAACCCGCCGAATCCGCCGATCTATCCCGTCGGCGGCGCGGGAGAGATCGTCGAGTCCGAGGAGCTCGAGGACGGACGCTTCAACATCGTGCTCCAGGCGCGCTTCCGCTATCGCGTGCTCGAGGAGCAGCCGGATCCCGGCCGCCTGTACCGCGTCGCGCGCGTGGAGGAGATCCGATCGCTTCCGTTCCCCGATCCGGACGCGCAGACCCGGATCCTCTCCGGCGCCGTGATGCTCTTCGGGTCGCTGGCCCGCGAGCTCGAGCTCCCTCCGCTCCCGTCCGAGGCCACGTCCGCGGAGCGCCTCGCCTCCGAGATCGCCTTGCGCCTGCGGTACAGCCCGGAGGAGCTCCAGGCGATCCTGGAGACGGACGCGATCGCGGGAAGATTCGCGGCCGTCACGGGGCGGATGGCCGAGTGGAAGGCGCGGCTGAATTTCCTGGCGCCGTTTCGGCCGGGAGAACTGGATCCGAGGACGAATTGACTCGGGCGGCGACGTCGTCGCTCCGAGTCATCCCGAGCGCGACAGACTCTCAGGAATCTCTTGTGGTGACGGGATCCCTCGTCGCCGACGGCTCCTCGGGATGACCGCGCGCGACGCCTACGGCGTTCGCGCGGTCAGTTCCTGCTGGCGTTCAGCGCCCGTTCGTGCGCCCAGCTGCGGATCTGCTTGATCTGCTCTTCCATGGTCACCGACAGCGGGACCGTGGCCGAGATCATCTTGTAGAGGTCGTCCTCGTTGAGCTGGCGGGACTCGGCGTAGGCGTCGACCACGGCGGAGACGACCGCCTGCTCGATCTCGGCCCCGTTCCAGCCGTTGGTCGCCTTGGCCAGGAAGACGAGGTCGAACCGCTCGACGTCGCACTTGTTGCGCTTCATGTGGATCGAGAAGATCTGTTTGCGCTCCTCCTCGTTCGGGAGATCCACGAAGAAGACCTGGTCGAAGCGGCCCTTGCGGATGATCTCGGCGGGCAGAAGGTGGATGCGGTTCGCGGTTGCGGCCACGAAGACCATCGCGGCCTTCTCCTGCATCCACGTCAGGAAGCCCGAGAAGATGCGCGACATCGAGGCGTCCTGGCCCTCGCGATAGCCGCCCACGCCCATCTCGATCTCGTCGATCCAGAGGACGGCCGGCGAGACGGCCTCCACGGCGCGCAGCGCGCGCAGGAAGGTCATCTCCGCGTTGTCCGTCCCGAAGACCGCGTTCATGTCCAGGCGGAAAAGCGGCAGGTTCCAGAGCGTGGAGATCGTCTTGACGCAGAGGCTCTTGCCGCATCCCGAGATCCCCATCAGCAGGATCCCCTTGGGGATCGGGATGCCGGCGTCGAGGGCGTCCTTCGAGAAGAGGGCCTGCCGCTTCGCGAGCCACTCCTTGAGCACCGCGTATCCGCCGACGTCCTCGAGCGAGAAGCGCGGCGGGACGAACTCGAGCACGCCCTCCTTCCGCGACATCTGCTCCTTCTCGGCGAGGACCTCCAGGAAGGCCGCGTCGTCGAACGTCCGGCGCGTGGCGAAGACCTTCGAGACGAGGTGCCCGATCTCGTCGGCGGTCAGGCCGCGCATGGCGAGCGACAGGCGCCGCATCGCGCTCTCCTCGACTCCGACTCCGAGCCGCCGCCGCAGGAGGGAGTCCAGGATCTTCGAGATCTCGTTGTCGTCGGGCAGCTCGTACTCGACGACGTAGATCTCCTTCTTGAGGTCCTCGGGGATCGACAGCCGGGGCGAGACGATCATCACGTGGCGTCCGCGGTCCTTGAGCGCGCGGTACAGATCGCGCAGGCGTCGCACGATCTCGGGCCGCGCGTCGGTCGTCGTCGGGAAGTCCTTGAGGATGAAGAAGCCCTTGTCCGGCGAGACCAGGATGGCCTCGAGCGCGCGCAGCGGATCCTGCGTGTTCGGCACGGGAGCGCCGTCGACGACGAGTCCGTCGACGACCGACCACACGCCGTACGGCACGGGCGCGCCGTAGAACGTCTTCGCGAGGTACTGCGTGAGGCGCTCGACCCGCGTCTCCTCCCACGTCAGAACGTAGATCAGCGGGTGTCCGCCGAGCAGCGCGCGGCGCACGCGCTCCATGGCCTTCGACGGCGCCGCGATCGTTCCCGTAGTCGCGGTCGTCGCGGTCGGCGCTGTGGTGCTCATCACAACGATTGTAACGCGGCCCCGACGTGCGCCCGGTTACAATGCCCCGAGAATGGCGAATCCCGAGCACGCTCGTCTGCTCCAGACTCCCGAGTGGAACGACTGGCGCGCCAAGAACCCCAACGTCACGCCGGACCTGACCGGCGCCGACCTGACGAAGAAGGACCTCTCCGGCAGGGACCTGAAGCGCGCGGACCTGACGCGGGCGGACCTCTCGGGCGCGACCGTGGCGGGAGCGGACTTCACGCGCGCGACCTTCCTCGGTGCGAAGTTCGCCGGCATGCAGGCCCCCGGCGCGGTCTTCGAGAACTGCGTGCTCGACTTCTTGGACTTCTCCGGATGCTTCTTCGCCGGCGCGCGGTTCAAGTCCGCCTCGATGCAGAGCTGTACGCTCGTGGGAGCGGACTTCGTCGGTGCGGACCTCAGCCGGACGCACCTCGAGGGCGCGGACCTGTCCAAGGCGAACCTCGCCGGGGCGATCCTGAAGGACGTCAACTTCCGCGGCATCAAGATGTCCGAGACCCAGTTCGACGGCGCCGACCTGACGCGGGCGACGTTCGAGGGCATCTCCGCCATCGGCGGCTCCTTCCCCAACGCCAACTTCCAGGGCGCCAACCTCAGGACCGCCGACCTCTCCGGGGCGGACCTGCGGCGCGCGAACTTCGGCGGCGCCATCCTCCGCCAGGCCGCGATGAACGCGGCCGACTGCGAGCGGGCCGAGTTCACGGACGCCGACATGGAGCTCGTGTCGGCGGTCGAGACCAACTTCACGAGCGCCGGCTTCGACCGCGCGAAGGTCCGGAAGGCCGACCTGAAGCGCGCGGTCTTCCTGGACGCCGGCGGCACCGACGTCACCTTCGCCGAGTCCAAGCTGCACGAGGTGGATCTCCGGACCGCCAAGTTCGAGAAGGCGTCGTTCCAGGGCGCCGACCTGAGCAAGGTGATCCTGCGCCGCGCGAACCTCAAGGCCTACAGCTTCGTCGCGGCCACCCTCGCCAACGCGGACTTCTCCGAGGTTCAGGCGGAGGGCGTGAACTTCTCGCGCGCCGACCTGTCGCTCGCGAACTTGCGCCTCGCCAACCTGAAGCGCGCGGACCTGTCGTCCTGCAAGGGCTTCGACGCGAACCTGTCCGGCTCGCTCCTGATCAGCGCGAACTTCACGGACGCGAATCTCCAGGAGGCCGACCTCCGGTTCGCTCGCGCGATCGGAGCGAACTTCACCGGCGCCGATCTCACGGGGGCCGACCTGGCCAACGCCGACTTCAGCGAGGCCGTCTTCAAGAAGACCAAGTTCTGGGGCGCCACCGCCCGCAAGGCGAAGGCTCCGGCCGGCAAGAGCCTCCTCTTCTCGCTGTCCACGAGCTTCTCGAAGGCAAAGGAGAAGAAGACCAAGGCGGCCGACGAGAAGGAGTCCAAGCGCCAGAAGCGGATCGCCGAGCTCGAGGCCGAGGCCGCCAAGCGCTCCCCGCACCAGACCGGCCGGCGCTAGGGACTACTTCTTCGCCTTCGTCGGGCCGACTGCCGGCGCGGGCACGGTGGCCTTCGGTGTCGGCGGAGGCGTCGACGCCTTCCGGAACGCCTCCTGGAGCTGACCGGCGAGCGCCGGATCCACCGCGAACGCCCCCGGACGCCCCGAGACCTTCGCCGCGGCGCCGCCGGCGCGGGAGTGGAGGGTGAGGACCCAGGTCTCGCTCTTGCTCTTGATGGTCACGGTCGCATCGGGCGCGCCGAGCGCCTTGGCGTCGGCCTCGTCGAGGAAGCCCTTGCTCGACGCGTCCAGGATCTCCGACTCGACGTCGTCGACCGCCGGCGCCAGGATCGCGTGCCCTCCCGAAGTCCAGCCGCCGTCCTTCTGCGCCAGGGCGTAGCTCGTCTTTCCGAAGACGCCCTCGAGCGAGGTCACCTCGGTGCGGTTGAAGTCGGCGAGCTTGCCGCTGCGGAAGGCCACCGCCTCCTTCGAGAGGTCGTCGACGATCTCCCGTTCGACGACGAGGACCTGCCCGTCGCGCTGCGCGTAGACCGCGTTCCCGTCCGAGCGCGTCGCGCCGAAGTCGACGGCGATGGTCCCTCCCTTGGCGTCGGTCACGGCGACGTGGAAGAGGGACGGGTTCAGCCCCTGCGCGGGGAGGTCCACGCCGTCGCGGACGAACTCCCGGGCGCGCAGCGCGGCGAGCTGGCCCGCGAGCCGGTCCGCCTCCGCCCCGTCGGCGAGGTCGGAGAAGGGCTCCGTGAGCCACCACAGCCCGTTCTTCCGCGCGAGGACCAGGCGGCCGCGCCCGCGCAGGATCTCGATGCGGTTCATGTCCGAACCGGCGATGCCGAAGACGTCCTTGCTCAGGAACTCGTCGGCGTTCTTCTTGAGGCTCGCGAGAACGGACGAGGGCACGAAGAGGACCTTCTCGGTGTGCGCGAGCCTCGCCGAGACGACGTCGGTCCCGGGAACGTCGGCGCCGAACTCGATCGTGCGCGTCTTGCGGGCCTTGGGATCGTCCGCCTCGGTCCACTCGAAGGTCGCCGTCGCGACCGGCTTGTCGAGCGCGTAGTCGGCCGGCTTCGCGTCTGCCGCCTCGTCGCCGGAGCGCTTCATGGCGGCGAGGTCCGAGACGAGCGACGAGACCGCGAACGACTCCGCCGGATACCTCTGTGGGACCGTCATCTTCCAGTGCGTCGGGTCGACGCGCTGGAACTCCAGCTTCTCGCCGCCGCGCGTGAGCGAGAGACGGTCCACCCGATCGGCCGGGATGTCCCAGTAGAGGTCCCCCTTGCGCTCGCGTTCCGCCGTCGTCGGCATCTTGCGCTCGAAGAGCACGATGAACGCGAAGAGCACCGCCACCACGGCGGTCAGGGCGATCAGCTTCTTCGGAGACAACTCGACGGTTCCTTCGTTCGGCGCCGGCGCTTCACGCTAATCGCTAATCCTTAAACGCTAGTCGCGCCGCTTGAACCAGACCCAGACCCCCAGCAACACGGCCAGCCCCGGCAGGCCCAGGATCGACGCGATCGAGATGCGTCGCACCTGGCTGTCGCTCAGGGAGACCGACGCCTGCTCCGGCGTCTTCGGCGCGATGCCGATCTGCTTCTCGGTCCCCGCGAGCCAGTGCACGACGTTCGCGAAGAAGATGCCGTTCGCGCCGTTGGCGAGGGAGGCATTGCCGGCGAACCGCGAGTTGCCCACGAGGACCACCCGCGGGACCTTGGCGTCCGCCTTCTTCTCGTCGGCCGGGCCGACCGCGATCGCCAGGGAGACCGGGCCCTGCGTGTCTCCGGGCTCCTTCTTGATGCCGCCCTCGAGCTGCCGGAGGTTGGTCTCGCCCCAGCCATCCGGCGAGGTCTCGACGAGCATCGTCTCCGCCACGCCGTCGGGCGGCTTCTCGGCCTTCGTCACCGAACGCGCGAGCGGGAGGATCAGGGGCAGGCTCTCCTCGGCGAGCGACCGCACGATCGGATGGCTGCCGTATTTGTTGGCGAGGACGGTCTCCGCGCCCACCATCGGCAGCGCGTTGGCCGGGTCGACGACGAGGTCGTTGCCGAGCTTGACGCCGTAGGCGTCCAGGATGCCCTGCAGGCCGAAGTCGGGCGGCGGCGATCCCGGCCCCGGCAGGACCGGATCGAGGAGGATCAGCGCGCGCCCGCCGCTGGCCAGGTACTTCTGGAGCGCGCCGGCCTCGGGCTGCAGGAACGCGGTCCGCGGACCCGCGACGATCACCACGTCGGCGTCGGAGGGGATCGCGTCCTTGCCGAGGGAGTCGAAGCTCGTGACGGTCAGGTTGTCGTGCTCGAGGAGCTGCTTGGCGTCCGCGTAGCCGCGGTCGCGGTCGCCGGAGTCGATCGCGGCCTCGCCGTGCCCCTTCGAGAACGCGACGCGCGTCGGCTTGTCCTCGGTGACCGTCAGGATCGCCGACGTGAACGCGTCCTCGCCCTTGAAGGCCTTGACCGTGGGCGCGGCGCCCATCTGCATGCCGGAGTAGTCGAAGTCGGCCAGCTTGTCGTCCTCGACGTACTTCTTGCGGTCGCCCGAGCGGAAGACCACGGTCTCGGCCTTGATGCCGAGCTCGCGGACGAGCGCCTCCGCGCGCGCCCGGTTGCGCTGCGGGTCGAGATACTCGATCTCGATCTTCGGCGAGGCGGCCTGGTAGCGCGCCAGGAGCTCGCGGACCTCGGAGTAGAGGCGCGCGCGCGGCGTCATGAACACCGTGACGCGGACCGGCTGCTTCAGGTCCGCCAGGATCTTGCGGGTCTTCTCGGAGAGCGAAAAGATCTTGGTCCGCGTCCAGTCCCCGCGCTTCCAGTGGCGCGCGGAGAGGTAGTTCACTCCGACCAGCAGCGCGGCCGCGAGGAGGATCCCGATCGCCGAGGCGCCGACGCGCGCCGCGCGGGCCCTCAAGGCGTCTCCTTCTTGGCCGAAATGGAGACCACCGTCAGGAACAGGAAGAACGCGGTCGCCGACAGGTAGTAGACGACGCGCCGGGTGTCGACCACGCCCTTCGTGAACTCGTCCATGTGCTCCCACAGGTTGAAGTAACCCAGCATCTCGCGCCGCTTCGGATCGGTCGCGAGGTTCTCGAGGAGGCCCGCGGAGAAGATCACGATGAGCATCGCGAAGGTCAGGATCGCGGCCACGATCTGGTTCTTGGTCAGGGTCGACGCGAACACGCCGACCGCCAGGAAGTAGCCGCCGATCAGCATGATCGCGAGGTACGACGCGGCGACCGGACCCGGATCGAGCGGCGTCTGGCTCCGCAGGATCGCGACGTAGACGAGCGTGGGGATCCAGAGCGACAGGTAGAAGCCGAGCGCGCCCAGGAACTTCCCCAGCACCACGGAAGTCTCGGTCACCGGGGAGGTCAGCAGCACCTCGAGCGTCCCGGCCTTGCGCTCCTCGGCGAAGAGCCGCATCGCGATGATCGGCACGATGAAGAGCGTGTAGAACCAGAAGAACGAATTGGTGAACAGGTACTGGAGCGCCTGGCCCTTCGGCGTGCCCGGCGAATTCAGGTAGTTGACGATGAACGAGAAGATGTAGCCGTTGACCAGGAGGAACGCCGCGAGGATCACGTAGCCGAGCGGCGAGAGGAAGTAGGCGCGCCACTCGCGTCCGACGATGGCGAAGAGCTTTTTCACTGCGGCGGCTCCTCGGCCCTTACGGGTGCCGGCGCCGCGGCGGGCTCCTCGGCCGCGACTCGGGCCGCGGCGTCCGCCTCGTCGTGCCGCGTCAGCCGGACGAACACGTCCTCGAGCGACATCGACGCCCGCGAGAGCTCGCGCAGGACCCAGCCCTTCTCGACGGCCATGCGGAAGATCTCCTCCCGCGGATCGGCGCCCTGCGCGCACGTGACCCGCGCGCGCGTCTCCGCCGGGTCGCCCTCGACGTCGACGCCGGCGACGCCGGGTACGCGCGCGAGCTCGGCGGCCGGAACGGTTCCCCTGAAGGCGACCCGGACCACCGGGGCGCCGGCCAGCTTCGCGCGGAGATCTGACGGAGTCCCCTCGGCGACGATGCGGCCCTTGTCGATGATGAGCACGCGGTCGCAGACCGCCTCGACCTCCGGCAGGATGTGCGTCGAGAGCAGGACCGCCCGATCGCGCGAGAGCGCGCGGATGGTCTCGCGGATCTTGATGATCTGGACGGGATCGAGCCCGATCGTGGGCTCGTCGAGGATCAGGACCGGAGGCCGGTGCACCAGGGCTCCCGCCAGCGCGGTCCGCTGCCGGAAGCCCTTCGAGAGGTTGTCGATCTTCCGATCCGCCACCTCGCCGAGCAGGCAGGTTTCCAGGGCCTCCGCGACCCGCGTCTTCACATCACCGCCGGCCACGCCCTCGAGGCGCGCGCGAAACGTCAGGTACTCCCGCACGCGCAGCTCCGGGTAGACGGCCGCGGACTCCGGCAGGTAGCCGAGCGCGGACCTCGCGGCGACCGCCTCGGACACGACGTCGTGTCCGGCGACGCGCGCCGTCCCCGACGTCGGCGGAAGGAAGCCCGTCAGGACCCGCATCGTCGTGGTCTTCCCGGCGCCGTTGGGACCGAGGAACCCGACGATCTCGCCCTGACGCACCGAGAAGGTGACGTCGTCCACGGCGAGGCGCGTGGGGTACTTCTTCGTCAGGCTCTGGACTTCAATCATGCGATGGTCGGGATCATGGGTTGCCGGGATTCCTGCGATTGCCGGGCCGAACCGGGTTTAGAAATCGCGGAAGGATAATCCATATTCCCGGAAAAAACGGAGCGAAGTGAGAGGCTCGGGAGCCGGACACGGAACCCGTATGATGTCCGGAGTGATTTCCGTCGCAAACGTCTCGAAGACGTACGGCCGGCTCGGCCGGCGCACCCGCGCACTCGACGGCGTGAGCCTCGAGGTCCGCCGCGGCGAAACGGTGGGCCTCATCGGCCCGAACGGCGCCGGGAAGACGACGCTCCTCTCGGTACTCCTCGGGTTTCTCCGCCCCGACTCCGGAACCGTGCAGATCGACGGTCGGCCCGTGGACGACCTGCGCACGCGCGCGCAGAGCGGCTACATGCCGGAGAGGCTGGGCTTCGACCGCGACTCGACGGGCGCCGCGTTCCTCGCCTTTCACTGGCGCCTCACCGGCGGCGATCCGGGGGAGACGCCGCGGCGCGTCGCGGCGGCCGCCCAGTCGGTGGGCCTGGAGGCCTCCGCCCTCTCGAAGAGGCTGAGGACCTACTCCCGGGGCATGCTCCAGCGGATCGGCGTGGCCCAGGCGATGCTGAACGATCCCCACCTGCTCTTCCTCGACGAGCCGGCGTCGGGCACCGATCCCCTCGGCGTCGCGGTCGTCCGGGAGCGGATCCTGGAGGCGAAGCGCCGCGGCGCCACGATCGTGCTCAACTCGCACCAGCTCACCGAGGTCGAGCGCGTCTGCGACCGCGTGCTCTTCCTCGACCACGGCCGGCTGACCCGCGACGAGACGCTCCAGGGCGCCGCCGCCTCGCGGCGCCGCACGGCCGTCCGCGTGAGCGCCGATCGCCTCGACGACGCCGTGCGCGTGCTCGCCGAGGCGGGCGTCGCGGCGGAGCCCGTGGGAGACGGCGTCCTGCGCCTCTCGGACTCCTCCGACGTGCAGGTGTCCGCGGCCGTGAAGGCGCTGGCGCTCGCCGACGTCGCGGTCCTCGAGGTCCGCGCGAGCGCCGAGCTCGAGGAGCTCTTCCGCGAAAAGGAGCCGCTCCCGTCGTGACGGAGATGATCCGCCGCTACCTCCGGCAGAAGTTTCACAGCGTGGGCGTCGTGATCGCACTCTCCGCGCTCGCGCTCGTGTCCGCGTTCCCCCTCGCCACGAGCGGCGGCGAGAGCGGCTTCGAGTCCGGCACCCTGGCGCTCATCATCCTCGCCGCCGCGTGCGTCTCGCGCGACGAGTCGAGCGGCGCCCTGCAGATGATCCTGTCGCGCCCGATCCGCCGCAGCGAGTACCTCCTGGGACGCTTCGCCGGAGTGCTCGCCGGTTACGGCGCCTTCCTCCTGGCTTGCGTCGGGCTCGCCCTGCTCGTCTCGCGCGTGCTGCCGATGCTCACCGGCGCCCCGGGGTCGTTCCCGCCGCTCGCGGGTCTCCTGCGCGGGGCCGCGGGGGCGTTTCTCGGGGCGATGACCATGGCGGCGCCGATCCTGCTGCTCTCGACGTTCCTCCCCGGCTACGGCGACGTGCTCGGCTACATCCTGCTGGGCGGCGTCCTCGCCCTGCCGTCGGCCGTCGCGCGCCTCTTCCAGATGCCCGCGCTCGAGAAGATCGGAACGTTCCTGCGCCAGAACCTGATGCCGGACGTGGACTGGGGAGAGGTGCTGTCCGCTTCGGGTCGACACCTCCTCTCGGAGCCCACGGGCCGCTGGCTCCTCGCGGTCGTGGGCTACCTCGCCCTCGCCGATTTCGTGTTCAGCCGGAGGGAGTTCGCCTATGGACGGGACTGAGGTCACGACGCCTGCGTCGTCCGCCGCGCCGCCGCCGCCAGCGCTCTCGCAGTCGCGCGTCTCGAGCGCGCTGCTCTTCCTGGTCGCGGCCGCCGTCGTCTTTCGCATCGCGACCGCGGTGTTCGACCGCGGCAGCGTCGGAGGCGAGGGGGGCGGCATGGTCACCTGGCAGCCTCGCGAGAAGGCGGCGACCCTCGCCCGCGACGCGCGCAAGCCGATCCTCTACGACTTCACGGCCGCCTGGTGCGGCCCCTGCAAGGTGCTCGACAAGGACTGGGACGACCCGGCGATCGCGAAGACCGTCAACGCGGGATTCGTCCCCGCGCGCGTCGTGGATCGTCAACGCGAGGAAGGGAAGAACCCGCCGGACATCGACGATCTGCAGCGCCGCTACGAGGTGTCGGGCTTCCCGACGCTCGTCGCGGCCGCGCCCGACGGACGGCTGATCGTCAAGCTCGAGGGCTACCGCGGGCGGGCCGCGCTGGTGGCGTTCCTCGAGGAGGCGCGGCAGAAGTAGCCGGCCCGCTGCCTTCGACTACTCGTCGTCCTCGTCGTCGGCGAGCCGGCTCTCCGACCCCGAACCCGACCCCGACCGCACCGACACCGGGCCGTTCTTCGTCGACAGCCGGACGATCGCCGGACCCTCCCCGAGCTCGATCCGCTTGCTCCCGTCGCGGTCGTCCCAGGTGCGGCGCGCCTGATCGCACGCCGCGCCGCGGCAGCGGAAGGGAGAGTGTCCGAGCGACTCGACCACCGTCCCCGAGCGGTACCCCGCGGGGATGACCAGGTCGACCGGGCCGTTCGTGGCGCTCGCGTCGAGGCCCGCGCCGGACCATTCCGTGCCGGAGAGGGCGACGCCGATCGGGCCGTTGGAGGTCCGCAGGCGCAGGTTTCCGCCGCTCCCGGAAACGTGGATCGGGCCGTTCTCCGCCTCGGCGTCGATCTCGCCCGGGCAGTCCCGCAGCGAGATCGGCCCGTTGAGGGTCCGGGCGGTGATGCGGCCGGAGAGTCCGCGCAGGCCGATCGGCGCGCTCTCGGCGTCGAGGTCGAGCGCCGCGCCCCGGGGAGCGGAGATCAGGAGATACGCCACCCACGCGTCGCCGGCGGGGCCGTCCACGGAGACCTCGCCCCCGCGCTGCACGACGGAGATCCGGGGAAGGTCGGCGGCCGAAAGCGCGGCCTTGCACGCGAGGATCTCGACGTCGCTCCGGTCGCTCCCCACCACGCGCAGGCCGGAGTGGTCGGGAACGCGGACTCGCAGAGTCTGACCGGGCGTTTCGGGGATCCGGACCGCCTCCTGCGCGCGCTCGCCGCGGTCGCCGTCGAACGTGATCGAGAGGTCCTCGCAGCGCGAGGGATTCCGCCCGTCGTCGATCGTGACGCTCACGCCGCGATGGCCGGCGGACAGCGCCGAGGCGGCGAGGAACAGGGTGAACGCGAGGCAGGCCTTGCGGGAAATCGTGAGCATGAGCTTCCTCCCGCCCGAGATACGCCCGGCCTGGGAGAAGGTTCGGGGGAAAGAGGTCGTGAGTTTTGAGTTCTGAGTTTTGAGTCGTCGATACAGCCGCTCTACGGCTATTCGAGACGGCTCACAACTCTCAACTCACAACTCACAACTCACAATTAGAGCAGCGGCGCCACGTCGGGTCCGGCCGACCGGATCAGCTCGAGGAGCCGTCCCTCGTACTGGCTGAGCGGCCTCTCGAGCCAGTCGCCCGCCGGCATCACGGCGTCGGCGCCGGCTCCGTTCGGGACGACGCCCACGGCGCGGTTCCGGCCCGCCTGCTTGGCCAGGTACATGCCCCGGTCCGCCAGCTTCAGGACGTCCGTGAAGGCGAGCGTCCGGGGCGCGTCCGGGAACCAGGGAAACGGCGCCCAGCCGACCGAGCACGTCCGCCGCACGGACGGGCCACCGGCCCCGACTCCGTTCAGCGAGAAGGGCTCGGAGCCGACCGACGCCATGATTCGCTCCGCGAGGACGTCCCCGCGCATGCGGTCCGCGTCCCGCGAGATCAACAGAAACTCCTCGCCGCCCCAGCGGATGAGCCGGTCCGAGTCGCGCACCACCTGGGTGAGCCGGCGCGCGACCTCCGCCAGGACCAGGTCCCCGCGGTCGTGGCCGTACTCGTCGTTGATGTCCTTGAAGTGGTCGATGTCGACGATGTAGAAGATCAGGTCGCAGTTGCGCGGCCTCCGCTGGGGCGGCGTGGCGTGGACCCGCAGCGTGCGGCTGACGTCCTCGTCGATGACCGTCGAGAAGAATCGGCGATTGCGCACTCCGGTCAAGGAATCGGTGAACGACGCCTCGCGCAGCTCCCGATTGGCGGCGGCGAGCTCGGCGCTGCGCGCGGCCACGGCCTCCTCGAGCCGGCTGCGATCCGCCTCGAGATGCCGTGTGCGCCAGCGGACGACGCTCGCGACCGCGCCCGCGGCGAGGAGCCCCCAGATCGCGCGCGCCCACCACCGCTCCCACCACGCCGCGAGGACCCGGAGCGAGACCTCCGCCGGGCGCTTCGAGACCTGGCCCGTGGCCGATACGCACACGACCTCGAAGGTGTAGTCGCCCGTCGGAAGCGCCGGGAAGCGCGCCTCCGTGAGGTCGGTCTCCGTGTACTGGTCCACGAGCCCCACCATCCGGTAGCGGAACCGCACCTTGCGCGGCTCGAGGAAGGTCAGTCCCGCCCACGACGCCGAGAAGTCGCTCTCGCCCGGCTCGAGGATCGCGCTTCGCGTCGGGTCGAGGCGGCGATTCCCGGTGCGCACGTCGGTGATCACGACGCCCGGATCCGGCGGCGGGGCGGGGCTCTTCGCCTCCCGGTACCGGATCAGCCCCCGGCTCGAGCCCAGCCAGACGGTCCCGTCCGGCTCGGCGAGGAACGCGTTCTGGTCGAGATCCTCGCTGATCATTCCGTCGATCCTGCCGAACGAGCGGACGCGGGACCAGTCGCGCGCGAAGACGTCGCCGCCCGAGCCGGTCCCGATCCAGAGCCGGCCGGAGGCGTCGCCCCCGAGCAGGACGACCTTGTTCGAGACCAGGCCGTTCGCGGTCGTGATCGGTCGCGCCGTGAGCCGGTCGCCGTCGACGACGATCTTCTCGGCGCCGATCGGCTCCCGGTACGCGACCACGATGCTGCCGTCCGCCGCGCTGGCGATCGAGGAGAGGAAGTCCTGGCGCAGCCCGTCGAGGTGCGTGAACTTCCGGGGCGCGCCGCCCGTCAGCCGCAGGAGTCCCTGCTTGCTGGCCGCCCAGAGCACCCCCCGCGCGTCCTCGGCGAAGCCGCGCACGCCGTCCGGCCTCTCCTTGCCGACCGCGATGCGCTCGAGGCGCGTCGAGGAGGAGCCGGCCGGCAGCCGGTAGAGGCCGTTCGCGGCGCCGATCCAGATCTCACCGTCCGTCCTCTCGTGGATGGCCGCGACGCGAAACTGATCCGGAGGAGAGTCCTCCGCCTCGTACCGGCGGGCCTTTCCGTCCGGCGCGAGCCGGGTCACGCCGCCCGGCCACGATCCGGCCCAGAGGCTCCCGTCCCTCGCCGCCTCGAGCGCGTTGACGGTGTTGCCGCCGAGCCCGTCCGTCTCGGTGAAGACACGGATCGCGCCGCTCGGATCGATGCGATTCAGCCCCTGCTCGGTCCCGGCCCACAGGGCGCCGGTTCCGTCGCGCGTCTTCTGGCGCGCGATCGCCCAGAGGACCTCGTGCGAGATCCCGTCGAGGGGCGTCCAGTTCGTGAACTCGCCGTGTCCGAGCCGCTGGGTGAGGCCTCCGCCGAGGAGGCCGACCCACAGCGAGCCCTCGGCGTCGACCACCGCGGCGAGCGCGGTGTCGGCGGCCAGCCCCTCGCGTCGGCCCATTACCCGCCACGCGCCGCGCTCCTCGTAGGCCACCCCGTGGACGGTGGGCACGAGGAGCTTCCCCTCCCCGTCGAACGCGAGGCGCCCGACCTCGCTCGACTCGGGGAGCCCGTCGTCGTGCCGCTCGAAGCGCGAGGCTCCCCGCGCGAGCACGTACAGGTGCTTCAAGGTGCGGACCCAGACGCGCCCCTCCGAGTCCGTCTGGACCTCGTCGAGCGCCTCCTCGGTCGGCAGCCCGCGCGCGCGCCCGATCTCCTCGGCGCGGCTACCCGGCTTCCGGAAGAAGAGCAGCCCGCCCCGCGCGTAGTAGAGGTCGCCCTTCGCGTCGACGTGGACCGCCGAGACGGGGTCGTCCGCGCCTCCCCCGGCGCCCGGCTCCGGGTGGAACCGGTCGGCCTGGCCCACGAAGAGGCCGTGGTCGGTGCCGACGTAGACGTTGCCGTGCGCGTCGGCGGCGATGCCCTGGTGGCTGATCGCGAAGGGGCCCAGACCGTTCGGCATTCCGATGACGCTGAAGCGGTCCCCCGTGCGCCGCGCGAGCCCGGAGCCGGTTCCCACGTAGAGCACGCCGCCCGGAGACTCGTAGATCTGGTAGATGCGCGTGCGCGGGATCCCCTGCTCCGCGTCGTACTTGACGAACCGGCGCCCGTCGAACCGAAACAGCCCGACGTCGGTCCCGGCCCAGAGGAACCCGACGCGGTCCTGGATCACGCACTCGACGGACAGATCGGAGAGCCCCTCGTCCTCCCCGTAGGTCCGGAACATGAATCGTCCCTCAAAGGGAGGCTCCTTCGGGGCCGGCGGCGAGGCGAACGCGGGGGCGGCCGCGGCTGCGGCGACCACGAGGAGGGCGAGCGAAGCGCACCATCCGCGTATCGCTCCGGCCGGACGGCCGGAGGCTATGAGGGCACGGGGTTTCGGCACGGCGATGTATTGGGAAGCGGGCGTCCGCATTATAGAAGATCCGCGCGCGATGGCGGAATGCGGCGGCCACGCCGACGCCGGACCGGGCGCTGAGCGCGGCGCGGGCCGGACGAGAAGTTCCGCTCGGCGCTCAGCGGCTCCGGTCCGACGACTCGTCGATCCGGCCGGGCGCGCCGGCGGGCGTGCCCGCGCTCTCGGGAGCACGCAGCTCGGCGAGGAAGCGGCCCGTGAGGCTCTTCGGATTCGCCGCGAGATCCGCGGGCGTGCCCTCGGCCACGAGCCGTCCGCCCGCACTTCCCCCTCCCGGCCCGAGCTCGAGGATCCAGTCGGACGCGTCGAGGAACCCGAGGTGGTGCTCGATCGCGAGCACCGAGTGGCCGCGCGCGATGAGCCGCCTGAGCGTCCCGAGGAGCCGGTCGACGTCCTTCGCGTGCAGCCCCGTCGTCGGCTCGTCGAACAGGAAGAGCGCGCCGCGGGACGACGCGGTGCGGATCCCGAGGAACGCCGCGAGCCGCAGCCTCTGGGCCTCGCCGCCGGAGAGCGTGGCGGTCGGCTGCCCCAGCCGCATGTAGCCGAGACCCACCTCGCGCAGCGGCTCGAGCTTCCGCACGATCCGCTCCTCCGTCGCGAAGAACGCGGCCGCGTCGTCGATCGTCAGGTCGAGGATGTCGTCGATGTTCTTGCCGCGCAGGCGGACGCCCAGGACGCGCGGCTGGAAACGCCGTCCGTCGCACGCGTCGCAGCGGACGGTCACGTCCGCCAGGAACTGCATGTCGATGGTCTGCCAACCGGTTCCCCGGCACGCCTCGCAGCGTCCGCCGACCGAGTTGAAGGAGAAGTCCCGCGCGGTGATGCCGCGGGCGGTCGCTCGCGACGATTTGGCGAAGAGCTGGCGAATCTCGTCCCACGCCTTCGTGTACGTGACGGGGTTGGATCGGGCCGAGCGCCCGAGCGGCGCCTGGTCCACGAACAGGATGTCCGAGATCGCCTCGAGCCCGTCGATGCGGTCGTGCGCGCCGACGTCGAACTGCGTGGCGCCCTTGACGCGCCGCGCGTAGGCGTGGTGCAGGATGTCGCGGACGAGCGTGGACTTGCCCGAGCCCGACACGCCGGCGACCGAGATCAGGCGCCCGAGCGGAATGCGGACGGTGAGGTTCTGCAGGTTGTTCTGGCGGGCCCCGACGATCGTGACCGCGCCCTCGGTGCGCGGCCGGAACGGGACGACCATCGAGGCGCGCCTCGCCGGCACGACCATGGAGGCGCGCCTCGCCGGCACGACGCCTCCGCGGCGAGAGGCTGCGGGCGCGCCCGGATCCTCCGCCTCTTCCGTGGCCGCTTCCGGCTTCCCCTGCCGGCGGCGCAGCAGCTCGCCGGTCGCCGAGTCCTTGACCCGCGCGAGCGCCCGCGGCGTCCCCTCGAAGAGCAGCCTCCCGCCGAGGCTCCCCGCTCCCGGACCCAGGTCGATCACGTGGTCGGCGGACTCGATCGCCTCGGGGTCGTGCTCGACGACGACGACCGTGTTCCCTCGGTCGGCGAGCCGCCGCAGGATCGAGAGCAGCCGGCGCGTGTCCGCGGCGTGCAGCCCGATCGTGGGCTCGTCGAGCACGTAGAGGGTCCCCGTCAGCGAGCCGCCGAGCGCCGACGCGAGGCCGATGCGCTGCGCCTCGCCGCCCGAGAGCGTCCGCGCGGGCCGCGACAGCGTCAGGTAGTCGAGGCCGACGTCGTTCATGTAGCGGACGCGGGCGGAGAGCTCGGCCATCACGGACGCGAGGCGCTCCGCCTCGGCGGGGGTCAGGCTGAGCGTCTCCAGGAATCTCTGCAGCTCGGAGAGCGACAGGTCCGACAGCTCGGTGATCGTCTTCCCGCGGAAGCGGACCCCGAGCGCGGCCGGGGTCAGCCGCGCGCCGCGGCAGGACTCGCACAGCGTGTAGGCGCGGTAGCGCGCGAGCAGCACCCGGACATGGATCTTGTAGCGCTTGGTCTCGAGCCAGTCGAAGAATCCGCGCACGCCGTAGAAGTCGCCCCGGCCGTCGATCAGGACGTCCCGCTCGTGCGCCGAGAGCCGGTCGATCGGAACGTCGGTCCGCACGGAGTAGCGTCGGCACGCGCGGAAGAGATCCCGGTACGCGGACTCGTAGGCCGGCGTGTTCCACGGCGCGACCGGACGCTCGCTCAGCGTCCGTTCGCGGTCGGGGATCACCTTGTCGAGATCGACGCCGATCACGCGCCCGAATCCCTGGCACGCCTCGCAGGCGCCGAGCGGGGAGTTGAAAGCGAACAGCGAGGGCGTCGGATCGCGGAACTCCCGCCCGCAACGCGGGCAGTGAAGGCCGCGGCGGAAGGTCCGCACCCGGCCGTCCATCCGGGCCTGCAGCGAGCCCGACAACGCGAACGCCGTCTCGACGGCCGAGGCGATCTCGGGCCGCGCGGCCGCGGAAACGACGAAGCGTCCGACGACGATCGCGAGCCGCCCCTCGGGGTCCAGCAGGGACTCCACGGAGTCGCCGATCTCGACCGTCTCGCCCTCCGGCGAGACCGCGCGGAAGAAGCCCGCGCGCCGCAGCTCCGCGAGCCGCGACGCCTCCTGCTCCGGACGGCGCTTCCGCGCGCGCGTCTTCGCCGGGCTCCTCGAGGCGGCGGCGTCGCGCCACGCGACGGGCGCGACCAGCGTCGCCCGGGCCCCGTCCTCGGCGGCGCCCAGCTCCTCGACCGCGCGGTCCACGCCGCCGGGCACGGCCGCCTCCCCGCAGTCGGGGCAGAAGGTCGTGCCGCCGTGGGCGAAGAGGAGCCGCAGCGAGTCGTGGATCTCGGTCTGCGTCCCGACCGTCGAGCGCGCGTTGCGGACGCCGTTCTTCTGCTCGAGCGCGATCGCGGGCGGCACGGGCTCGATCGAGTCCACGTCCGGTCGGTCCAGCCGCTCCAGGAACTGGCGCGCGTAGGTCGAGAGCGACTCCGCGTACCGCCGCTGCCCCTCCGCGTAGAGCGTGTCGAAGGCGAGGGACGACTTGCCGGACCCGGAGACGCCGGTGATCACGGTCAGGCTGGCCAGAGGGATCGCGACCGAGATGTCCTGGAGGTTGTGGGTCCGGGCTCCCTGGATGCGGATGACCGACGGGCGATGGGAAGTCTTGCGGGTGATCTTGCTCAAACCGCCGAGATTATCAGACGAGGCGGCGTCGTGGACGCGACGTCGCGCGGGCGGCTCATCGCCCTCTGTGCAGCGGGCAGATCTGCGTGGGCGCGGTTCCCTCGATGAAGACCTCCGTCATCTTCCGGAGACATCCGGACGAGGCCAGGTATCCGGTGTCGGGATCGATCTCGGCGGTCACGACGTCGGACGGCACCGGAAAGTTCTCCGTGAAGAGCTGCGACGGAACGGAACGGACGAAGTCGGCGAAGATCGGAACGGCCGCCTGCGAGCCGGAGAGGTTGAGGCCGCGGTTGTCGTCGTAGCCGACCCAGACCGCCGCCAGGAACCGCGGCGAGAAGCCCACGAACCACGCGTCGCGCCCGTCGTTCGTGGTCCCCGTCTTTCCCGCGAGGATGCCCTTCAGGCCGGTCGACCGGGCCTGCGCGCCCGTCCCGCGGTCGACCGCGCCCCGCAGGATCGAGTCGACGAGGAAGACCGCGTCCGCGGGGAGCGCGGGCCTCAGCTCCGCGGCCTTGCGGTCGAGCACCTTGCCGTCGCCGGTGAGGACGCCGACGATCGCGCTCGGCGCGACGAACACGCCACTGTTGGCGAGCGAGCCGTACGCGCCCGCGATCTCCATCGGAGAGATCTCGAACGCGCCCAGCGCGACCGACGGGAAGCCCCGCAGCCGCGACGAGATGCCGGCCTGCCGCGCGGCGCCCAGCACCGACGGGAGGCCGGCCTTGAGGGACACGCGGACCGTCGGAATGTTGATCGACTGCTCGAGGGCCTGTCGTGCGGACATGCGGCCGCGGTATTCCCCGTCGTAGTTGCGGGGCGTCCACTGCTCCTCCTCGCTCTTGTCGCCCCACTCGACCGTGATCGGCGAGTCCTCGAGGATCGTCGCCGGCGTCACCGGCGGGTCGAGATCGCGGCGGGAGAAGCCCGCCAGGTACACGAACGGCTTGAACAGGCTGCCGGGTTGGCGGTGCGCCTGCGTCACGCGGTTGAACTGCGAGAGCGCGTAGTCGCGGCCGCCGACGAGCGCGCGGACTCCCCCGGTCTCCGGCTCCAGCACGATCAGCGCGCCCTGCAGCGGGGCCGCCTTGGACGCGGCGGCGAGACGCCGGTAAGTCTTCTCGAGCGTCTCGAGCCCCTGCGTCACCGCCCGCTGCGCGGTCTGCTGGAGGTCGACGTCGAGCGTCGTGTAGATCTGCAGGCCCTCGGTCTGGAGCTGCTTGCCGTAGCGCTCCGAGAGCTCCGACTTGACGAAGTCCACGAAGTGCGGCGCCTTGGTGCGCTCCTCGACGCGCGTCCGCGGCACGAGCGGTTCCGCCACGGCCTCGCGCAGCTGCGCGTCGGTGATCTTGCTCTCGTCGCGCAGGAGGCGGAGCACGAGGTCCCGCCGCTGCTTGCACTTCTCCGGGCTCCGGAAGGGCGAGTACGCGTTGGGCGCTCGGATCATGCCGGCGAGCGTGGCCGACTCGGCGAGGTCGAGGTCCGAGACCTCCTTGCCGAAATAGTGGCGCGCGGCCTGCCCCACGCCCGTGATCCCGATGGAACCGCGCCGGCCGAGGTAGATCTCGTTGAGGTACGCCTCGAGGATCTCGTCCTTCGAGTACCGGGCGTCGAGGATCACGGCCATGATGGCCTCGGTCGCCTTGCGCCGAAGCGTCCGCTCCGGCGAGAGGTAGAGGTTCTTGACGAGCTGCTGCGTCAGAGTGGAGCCGCCCTGCTTCATGCCGCCGCGCATCGTGGCGAAGATGGCGCCCCAGAGCCGCTTCACGGAGACGCCGGTGTGACGGTAGAAGTCGCGGTCCTCGGTGGTGAGCACGGCATCGATGAGCGTCTGCGGCGCCTCCGCGAGCCGGATGACGGTGCGGTCCTCGAGCTCCGCCGAGAAGACGGAGCCGAGCAGCTCCGGCTCCAGGACCAGCGCGGGAAGAGGATCGCCGCCCGCGCCCGTGATCGACTTCACGCGGTCCTTCGCGAAGACGAGGCGCGCGCGCAGCTCCGGGAAGAGGCGCCCGGGGTAGCGGAACGGCCTCGTGTGGATCTCGACGGCGTCCTTCTCGACGCGGAAGTGGCCCGGCCGGTCCGGTTCGCCGTCGACCCGCTGGTAGTACAGCCGCTCGAGCTTGGCGGTCAGCGGGACGATCGCGGCCGTCTCCCCGGCGCGAACCTGGTAGAGGTCCGAGTAGATGCGCGACGGCAGATTCCAGCGGCGTCCCTCGAAACGCTGGACGACGCGCGTCGTGAAGGACCCGAGCACGACGAGGAAGAGCAGGAGCACGCCGCCGAGAACCGCCAGGATCGGCAGGCGATGGCGGTAGACCCAGAGGGGAAGCGAGACGAGGCGCGCGCGACGGGGAGCGTCGGAATCGTCAGGAGGCACGGTTCACCGGGCCGGAGCATAACGTCATAACATCGCGCCGGCATGGCGAAGAGGCGCGGCGCGCAGGCTGCAGCCCGGCGGCGGCCCGCCGTCGCGCCGGAGGGCGCGTTTCCCGCGGCGCCTCGCCGCGGCCCGGTTCTCGTCGCGCCGAGGGGCGCGCTTCTCGTCGTCGCGATCCTCGCCGTCGTCCTCGCGGGGACGTCGCTCGCGGTGGACACCTCGGCGTCGGCCGCGTTCGACGCGCCCAAGCGCGCGATCGCGCTCCTCGGGACGGCCCTCGCCGGAGCCGTCGCGCTTTTCGCGTCCGGCGCCGCGCCCTCGCTCGCGCGCTGGAGCGCCCTCTCCGGCTTGCGCCGGGCCGCGCTGGCCCTCGCCGCCGCGGCGCTCGTCGGCGCCCTGCTGTCTTCGCTCGCCTCCCCCCGCCGCGCCCTCTCGCTCGACGCGATGCGCTCCGTCGTCCTGATGGCGGCGCTGCTGCCGCTCGGGGCCTCCGACGCGGTCGCGCGGGGCCGCGCCTGGCTGCTGGGCGTCTTCCTGTCCGCGTGCGCGGTCAACGCCGTGGCGTCGATCCTCCAGGGCCTCGGCGTCTACCACCCCTTCGCCCTCGAGACCGCGGGAAGCCGCCAGGACACGGGGGCCTTCGCCGGCAACGTCGGTTACCTCGCGATCGCCCTCGCGTTCGCGAGCGTCGCGGCGCTCGGGATCCTGTTGGCCGCGCGCCGGCCGGCCGTCCGCGTCTGCGGCGGCGCCGCGCTCGCGCTCTTCGCGGCGGACCTGCTCGTCAACCGCAACCTGACGGCGCTCTCCGCCGCCGTGGCGGGCGTCGCCGCGCTCCTGCTCGCGCGCTACCGGCGCCGCGCGGCCCTGCCGCTCCTCGGCGCGTTGATCGCGGCGGCCCTCCTCGTCGCCGCGTACCCGCCGCTTCGCGACCGGGCGAGAACCGACTGGGTCCTGATCCGGACGGGCGACTGGAACGCGCTCGTCTCCTATCGCGGCGGGCCGTGGGCGGCCGCGGTCGCGATGGCACGGGAAAGGCCGCTCGCCGGGTTCGGGCCGGGAACCTTTCCGGCGGAGTACATCCCGCACCGGCTCTCGGCGGAGATCCGCGCGAGGCGGCGCTTCCTCTCTCCCATGCTGACGACCTCCTACGGCGAGTCGCACAACGACTACCTGCAGGCCGCGAGCGACGCCGGGATCCCGGTCGCGCTCCTCGCCCTCGGCGCCGCGGGCTGCCTTCTCGCGGCCTGCGCGCGGGCCGTCCGGGTGCGCGAGTCGCCGGGCGGTACCGAGCCCGAGCCCGCGCTGCTCCTCGCCGTGCTCGTCGCGGGCGCCGTCGCGGCGCTGACCTGGTTCCCGCTCCAGCGGCCGATCACGACGGTACCGCTGCTGCTCGCGGCCGGCCGCGCCTGGAGAGTCTCCGGCGAGCGTGAGCCCGCGGGGGCGCCGAGCGAGGCCGAGGCATGAGGCGCGTCGCGGCCCTCGTCGGCGCGGCCCTCCTCGCGGCGCTCGCCGCGCCGGAGCTCCCGCGCTACTCCGCCGAGCGGCGCGTGGGCTGGGCGACGGCCGCCTTCAAGCAGCTGCTCGAGTCCTCCCCGTCACAGGGCGGCGACACCCTGCGCCAGGTGCAGGCCGTCGGCGAGTTGGCGCTCTCGACGACCACGGCGCTCCCCGGCGATCCGCGGCCCTGGATGATCGGCGCCTCGTCCTTCCTCGTGACCGGCCAGCCGCAGCGCGCGCTCGACTTCTACCGCGCGGCCCTCGGCACCGGCGAGCGCTCGGAGATCGATCTCAACCTCGGACGCGCGTATGCCGGGCTCAATCGCCGGGACGCCGCCGACGCCGCGCTGCTGCGCGCCGGCTGGATCAGCCCCGAGATCCTGGCGAGCCTTCCGCAGCCCTCGCGCGACGCGCTCCTCGTGAAGATCGCGGACCTCGACGCGGACCTGCGCGCCGGCCGTCTCGCGGCCCCTCCCCCGCTTCCGTCGGACTGAGCCGGCGGTCTGCGGTCGGCCGTCCGTCGTTCGAGCGGCTGCCGACTACCGACTACCGACTACCGCCTACCGGCTCTCCCGGAAGATCCCGCTCGAGTAGATCCCCCAGACGTGGAGCTTGAAGAGGATCATCGTCTTCAGGATCGCGAGGCCGTAGCGGACCGACGGGCCGAACGCGATCTGGGAGGCCTCGTCGAAGTACCGCGTCGCGATCGGGATCTCGGTGATCCGCAGCCCCTTGGCCATGCCCTGGGCGATGATCTCCGTGTCGAAGACGAAGCCGTCGGAGTTGGCCTCCAGGTTGACGGCCTCGAGGTAGCGGCGGGTGTAGGCCCGGAAGCCGCTGTGGTACTCCGTCAGATAGATCAGGAACGTGGCGTTCTCGATCGCCGTCAGCAGGATGTTGCCGAAGAACTTCCACTTCGGCATGCCCCCCTGGATCGGGCGGCCCCCGAGCATGCGGCTGCCGAACGCCGCGTCGAACTTCCCCCGATGCAGCGCCGCGAGGAGGTCCGGGATGACGGTGGGGTCGTACTGGTGATCGGGATGGACCATGATCACGACGTCCGCGCCGCGCTCGAGCGCCGTCCGGTAGCAGGTCTTCTGGTTCCCGCCGTAGCCGCGGTTCTGCTCGTGCACGACGACGTGGAGGCCCAGCCGCCGCGCGATCTCGACCGTGCGGTCGCGCGAGCGGTCGTCCACCAGGATCACGTCGTCGACGCAGTCCTTCGGAACGTCCGCGTACGTGCGCTCGAGCGTCTTCTCGGCGTTGTACGCGGGCATCACGACGGCCACGCGGCCGCGGCCCGTCGCGTCAGATGCCACGGCGCGTGAGGATCACCGGCAGCGTGCGCAGCAGGATCGCCAGATCGAGCCCGATGGACCAGTTGTTCAAGTAAGCGAGATCGTAACGCAACTTGATGTCGGGCTCGGTCGAGTACTCGCCCGACACCTGCGCGAGGCCGGTCAGGCCCGGCCGCGCGGCGTGGCGCAGCGTGTAGCCCGAGATCGTGCGTGCGAAGCGGTCCGCGAACTCCGGCCGCTCGGGCCTCGGGCCCACGAGGCTCATGTCGCCCTGCACGACGTTCCAGAGCTGCGGGATCTCGTCGATGCGGGCCGAGCGCATCGCGCGGCCGATCGCGGTGACGCGCGGATCGTCGGGCACCGCGAGCACCGCGCCGGTCTCGACCTCGGCGCCGCGGTGCATCGTCCGCAGCTTCCAGAGCTCGAAGCGGGTTCCGTCGCGGCCGACGCGCGTCTGCCGGTAGAACGGCCCGCCGCGGGAGGTGGAGACCACGAGCAGGGCCGCCACCGCCAGAACCGGCGAGAGCGTGAGCAGGAGAGCGCCCGCGGCGACGAGGTCGAAGGAGCGCTTGACGAAGGCGGCGGCGCCGTCGAGCGGGCGGACGCGGGCCTCGAGGAGCGGGAGATCCCCGACGATCCGGAAGCGCAGCCTCCCGATCATCGTCTCGAAGGGCGAGGGCCAGACGAGCAGGTCCGCGGCGAACCCCGGCGGGAGGCGCTCCGGCAGCTGGTCGCGCCACGACGCGGCCTCGGGCGTCAGGATGACCTCGTCGATCTCGTGCTCCTCGACCACGGGCACGAGCGCGGAGGCCGGACCGAGGATCGGGAGACCGGACGGCGCGCCCGCGGCCTCTCCCAGCGCGCCGACGAGCTCGACGCCGGTCCACGGGTGCCGCCGGATCGTGTCGGCGATGAGCCTCGCGGCGGGGCCGGTTCCGACGACCAGCGCCCTCCGGCGCGGCGCCGGGAAGAGGCGGTCGAGGCTCGCGCGCCAGAGCGCGAGGAGGACGCCGTCGAAGACGACGTAGACGACCAGAACCGACCGCGGGAACGCGTAGGGTTGCCCCAGGGTCAGGAAGTAGATCGAGGCGAGCGTGAGCAGCTGCACGAGGAGTACCGGCGTCAGGCGCCGCGCCACCGACTCCCGGAAGCGCTCATGGTCGCGATAGAGGCCGAAGTACCAGACGCAGAGCAGCTGCACCGCCGCCACGATCAGCACGTTGCCGAAGGTGAACCGCACGCTTCCCGTCGGCAGCAGCGTCTCGGTGCCGGGGAGCGCGACGTGCGTGCGCAGGAAGAACGCCGCGTCGAAGGCGGCGACCGCGACCGCCGCGTCGCCCACCGCGGCCACGGCCGCGAACGTCGAGCGGCGGCGTGCGAGCCGGGCGCCCCGGCTCACGAGCGCGCCGTCCGCGTCCAGGCGGGGCGGCTGTATCCCAGCAGCCCCGCGGCGACGCCGAGGGCGAGGACGGCGTTGAGCACGGCGAAATAATAGAGCCTCCCTCCGACCCCGCGCAGGCTCGGGCGCCGCCGCAGCCCGAGAGCGAGGACCGCGAGGAGACCGAGGGCCGCGGCGCCGCCCCACCGCGCGGGCGGCGGCGACGCCAGCGCCGCGCAGGAAGCCAGGATCCCGCAGAGCGGCGCGAGCCAGCGCGCGGCCTTGCGCGACGCGAACGCGAGCGTGAGCGTCGGGTGCGCGCCGGCGTCCCAGAGCCACCGCTCGCGACGGAGCACCTGTCCCGCGCCGACGCCGATGCGGAAGCGGCGCGCCGCCTCGGCCGCCACGTCCCGCGCCGCATCCTCGCGCGCGACCGCCTCTCCCGCGAAGACGATCCTCCACCCCTGCCGCGCCACGCGGACGGGAATGAGGAAGTCGTCCATGGAGGTGGTGTCGGGAGGCAGCGGAGCCGCCAGCTCGCGGCGGATCGCGTAGATCGCGCCGTTCGCGCCGAGGCAGACGCCGAGACGGCCCTCGGCCTCCTTGAGGCGCGTCTCGCGATCCCAGAAGTCGCTCTCCGGAGTCTCCCGCGCGCCGGCCGCTCTCTCGAAGACGAGCCGGCCGCATGCCGCGCCGACCCTCGGCGCCGCGCAGGCGCCCGCGAGCGCGGCCACCGCACCCGGGTCGAAACGCGTGTTCGCGTCGGTGAACACGAGCAGGTCAGCCGTGCTTTCGCGGATCAGGTCGTTCAGGACGGCCGCCTTCCCGCGCCGCTCCCGGAACTCGACGATCCGGACGGGTATGACCCCCGGGGGATCCGGGGGGCGCCGTGTGCCCCCCGCCTGAATCGTCGCCGCCTCGCGCGCCCGCGCCGCGGTGGCGTCGCGCGAGCCGTCGCAGCCGATCGCGATGCGCGAGACGCCGGCCTGCGCGAGGAGATCGCGCACCCGGGCCGCGATGACGGTCTCCTCGTCGGCCGCGGAGAGGAGCACCTCGACGCTGGAGGCCGATCCGGAGTCGGGGGCGCCGGGGCCATCGACCGGCGCCGCGCGCGCCGCCCGACGCGTGATCCACGGCGGGTAGATTCCGTACGACCACACGAACAGCGCCGCCGCGAGGACCGCCAGGACCGCCGCCATCGCCGTCGCGGCCGTCATCGGCGGCTCCCCGCCGCGCCCGCCGGCGCCTCGGCGAGCGCTTGCGCGAACTCCGCGCCGATGCGGCTCCAGTCGTAGAGCGCCTCGACGCGGACCCGCGCCGCCAGCGCCTGCCGCCGCGAGACCCCGGGGTCCGCCAGGAGTTGCGCGACGGCGTCGGCGAATCCCCCGGCGTCCTCGCGCAGACGGATCTCCGCCTCCGGCGTGAACGCGAGGCCCTCGGCCCCGATCGGCGTCGACACGACCGGGACGCCGCAGGCCGCCGCCTCCAGGATCTTCAGGCGCGTCCCGCCCCCGGCGAGGAGCGGGACGACGGCGACCGCCGCCGCCGCCCAGTGGGGACGGGTGTCCGGGCGGTCTCCCGCGAACGTGAGCCGGGACGACGCGAGGCGCGCGAGGTCGCGCGGAGCCGAGCGGCCCAGGATCTCGGCGCGTGCGGCGGGCCGCTGGCGCGCGACCCGCGGCCACACCTCGCGCGCGAACCACCGCACCGCCTCGGCATTGGGCGGCCACGAGAGATCGCCCACGAAGAGGACCCGCTCGCCGCCGGAGTCGCCGGAGCGGGAGACGTAGCGCGCGAGGTCCACGCCGTTCGGCACGACGAGCGGCCGCGCCGCCGTCCGGAGCGCGGCGAGCCCGGCCGCGTCGCGCGGGGAGACGCAGGAGACTCCCGCCGCGGCGGAGGCGAGGCGGCGCTCCAGATTGCGCACGCGCGGCGCCTGGAGGCGGGCGAAGCTCCGCACCGTCGCCGAGGACGCGGTCTCCGCCGTCCGTTCCCAGATCTCCGAGTCGAGGTTGTGGAAGTCGATCCACAGGGGACGGTCCGCGTCGAGCGCGGCCGGCGCCACGTGGTACGAGTGCGCCACGATCCAGAGCGGCTCCTCCCGCCGCGCGAGCGACGCCACCCGGCGGGCGAGCCGTCCCGAGCGATAGAGCCGCTCGGAGTACGCGCCTCCCGCGAGCAGGCTCGAGAGCGCGGCGCCCGCCCTCCGCGCGCTCCGCGGCGACTGCGTCACGAGCTCGGCGTCCACGCCGGACGGGAACTCCCCCTCATACGCGCGCTCCGGATCGCGCAGCGCGAACGCGCGGATCCGGAAGCGCTCCGCGAGGGCCCGGAGCAGGTGGTAGTTGCGGATGGCGAGGCCGTCGCGCGTCGGATGCGGCGGCCGCGGCAGCACGCTGTACAGAAGCGGCTTCATCGGTTCGGCCTCACCGGGCCGCCCGCCTCCGGAGGGCCGAGCGGTAGCGAAGCCGCCGCGCGCGGCCGCGCGCGCCCGGAGTCAGGAGCGCCGCGGCGTACCGGCCGGCCGCTCCGGCGTCGAGGAGAACGGCCGCGAGCCCGGCCTCCGCCGTGCCGTGGTGCTTGCGGACATAGCGCACGAGCGAGGCGTGGAGCTGCCCGAACAGCCGATCTCCTCCCGAGCGGCCTCCCGCGTGCACCACCTCGGCGTCGGGGACGAACAGGATCCTTCGCCCCGCGTCCCGAAAGCGCCGCATCAGGTCCGTCTCCTCCGCGTAGAGGAAGAAGGACTCGTCGAAGCCGCCCGCGGCCTCGAAGTCCTCCCGGCGGACGAGGAGGGCGGCCCCCATGAGCGCCTCGACGGCCACGGGATGCCCGGGCCGGTGGTCCTGCCGCGTGGCGGTGTGGCCGGCGAAGGGCTCGCGGCCTCCGGCGAGGAACGCGATCCCCGAGCTCTCGCAGAAGATGCGCCACGGAGTGGGCAGCAGTCGGATCGACGGCTGCGGACGCGCCTCGGCGTCGAGGAGCCGCGGCCCCGCCGCGGCGGCCGAGGGGTCGGCCTCGAGCGCGCGCTCCAGCGCCTCGACCGCACCGGGGAGGACCCGCGCGTCCGAGTTCAGGAACAGGAGGAACGGACGCGAGCTGCCGCGCGCGCCGCGGTTGCAGCCGGCGCCGTAGCCCCGGTTGACGCTCTCGCGGACGAGCCGCGCGCCGGGGACGCGGCGCTCGAGCTCCTCCGCGACGGCGTCTCCGGACGCGTTGTCGACCACGACGATCTCGGCCCCCGGCGCGGTCTCCTCCACCGCGCTCGCCGCCGTCACGGTGTCCTCGGGAGTCTTGTAGTGAACGATCACCGCGCTGACGAGGTGGCCGCGCGAGCCCGAATCCATCGCAGCGAGTATACGGAGGACCCGTCGGCCGATCCGGGGATAGAGTCCGCTCCATGGATTGGATGGGAAGGCGGGAGAGCGATCAGGTCGAGGACCGCCGGGGGATGCCCGGCGGACGCGTGGGAACGATCGGCTGCGGAACGGTGATCCTCGCCCTCGTCATCGGCTGGCTCACCGGCACCAATCCCCTGCAGATCCTGCAGCTCCTGAGCGGAGGAACGCAGGCGTCGTCGCCGGCGACCTCCGCGCCGCGTCCGGCGGGTCCGTCGGGCGAAGCGCAGGGCGAGGATCCCGGAAAGAAGTTCGTCTCGGTCATCCTCGCCGACACCGAAGACACCTGGACCGAGATCTTCGCGTCGCAGGGACGGCAGTACGAGCTGCCGAAGCTGCTCCTCTTCACCGGCATGACCCAGACGGGCTGCGGGCTCGGACGCGAGGCGCAGGGGCCGTTCTACTGCCCGGTCGACCACAAGGTCTACCTCGACCTGTCGTTCTTCCGCGAGCTCGAGCGGCTCGGGGGCGCCGGCGACTTCGCGCGCGCCTACGTCATCGCCCACGAGATCGGCCACCACGTACAGACGCTGACCGGCACCGAGCAGAAGATGCGCCAGCTGCAGGAACGGGTCTCGCGGGAGGACGGCAACCAGCTCTCGGTGCGCCTGGAGCTCCAGGCCGACTGCTACGCCGGCGTGTGGGGCAATCGCGGCGCGAAGAGGGGTCTCGTCCAGCCGGGCGACGCCGAGGAAGGCCTCCGCGCGGCCGCCGCGATCGGCGACGACCGCCTCCAGAAGATGTCGGCCGGGGTCGTCCAGCCGGAGTCCTTCACGCACGGCTCCTCGCAACAGCGCGTCGAGTGGCTGCGGCGCGGGCTCGAGAGCGGGAGCCCGGGCTCCTGCAACACCTTCCAGGGCGTCTTCTAGCCCAAAGAAAAAAGCCCCGGCTCGCGCCGGGGCTTCGTAAGAGTCTCGGGAATCCGAATCAGTACATGCCGCCCATGCCGCCCGGCATTCCGCCGCCGCCCGCCGGAGCCTTCTCCTTCTCCTTGATCTCGGAGACGAGCGCCTCGGTCGTCAGCATGAGGCCGGCCACCGACGCCGCGTTCTGCAGCGCGTTCTTGGTGACCTTGGTCGGATCGATGATGCCGCTCTTCAGCATGTCCTCGACCTTCTCGGAGTTGGCGTTGTAGCCGAAGTTGCCGCCCTTCGCCTTGAGCTCGTTGATGATCACCGAGCCCTCGGCGCCGGCGTTGGCCACGATCTGACGCGTCGGCTCCTCGAGCGCGCGAATCACGATCCGCGCCCCGATCTTCTCGTCGCCCGACAGCTCGTTCGCGGCCTTGTTGACGGAGTCGATGGAGCGGAGGAGAGCCACGCCGCCGCCGGGGACGATCCCCTCCTCGACGGCCGCCTTGGTCGCGTGCATCGCGTCCTCGACGCGGGCCTTCTTCTCCTTCATCTCGGTCTCGGTCGCGGCGCCGACCTTGATCACGGCCACGCCGCCCACGAGCTTCGCCAGGCGCTCCTGCAGCTTCTCGCGGTCGTAGTCGGAGGTCGTGTCCTCGATCTGCGTCCGGATCTGCTTCACGCGGCCCTGGATGGCGTCCTTCTTGCCCTTGGAGCGGTCATCCACGACGACCGTGGTGTTGTCCTTGTCGACGGTGACCTTCTTCGCGTCGCCGAGGTCCTCCCACTTGACGCTCTCGAGCTTGATGCCGAGGTCCTCGGAGATGAGCTTGCCGCCCGTCAGGATCGCGATGTCCTCGAGCATGGCCTTGCGGCGGTCTCCGAAGCCCGGCGCCTTGACGGCGCAGACCTGGAGCGTGCCGCGCAGCTTGTTGACCACGAGCGTCGCGAGCGCCTCGCCCTCGACCTCTTCCGCCACGATCAGGAAGGGCTTGCCCTGCTTCGCGATCTGCTCGAGGATCGGGAGGAGGTCCTTCATGTTGGTGATCTTCTTCTCGAACAGGAGGACCTTGGCGTTCTCGAGGATGCACTCCATCCGCTCGGCGTCGGTGATGAAGTACGGGGAGAGATAGCCGCGGTCGAACTGCATGCCCTCGACGACCTCGAGGGTCGTCTCGAGGCCCTTGGCCTCCTCGACCGTGATCACGCCGTCCTTGCCGACCTTGTCCATCGCCTCGGCGATGATCTTGCCGATCTCGGAGTCGTTGTTGGCCGAGATCGTGCCGACGTGGGCGATGTCCTTGCCCTCGACCGGCTTCGAGAGCCTGTCGAGCGACTCGACCGCCGCCTTGACGGCCGCGTCGATGCCGCGCTTCAACTCCATCGGGTTCGCGCCGGCCGTGACGTTCTTGATTCCCTCGCGGTAGATCGCCTGCGCCAGGACCGTCGCGGTCGTCGTGCCGTCGCCGGCGACGTCGGAGGTCTTCGAGGCGACCTCGCGGACCATCTGGGCGCCCATGTTCTCGAGCGAATCCTGGAGCTCGATCTCCTTGGCGACCGTCACGCCGTCCTTGGTCACGGTCGGGGAACCGAACTTCTTCTCGATGACGACGTTGCGGCCCTTCGGCCCGAGCGTCACCTTGACGGCGTCGGCCAGCTTGTTGACGCCGTGGAGGACGCGCTGCCGCGCCTCCTCACCATAAATGATCGTTTTCGCTGCCATTTCTGTTGCTCCTTACTTGCTCTCGACGACCGCCAGGACCTCGTCCTCGCGCAGGATCAAGTGCTCCACGTCGTCGATCTTGATTTCGGTCCCGGCGTACTTGCCGATGAGGATGCGGTCGCCCTTCTTCACGTCGAGGGGGAACTGCTTGCCTTCCTCGTTGACCTTGCCCTTGCCGACGGCGACGACCTCCGCCTCCATCGGCTTCTCCTTCGCGGTGTCCGGGATGATGATGCCGCCCTTTTTCGTCTCGCCACCGCCCTCGAGACGCTTGACCAGGATGCGATCGTAAAGTGGCCGAATCTTCATGAAACTTCCTCCTGTGAAGTTGGTTTGCCTTGGTCGTCGTGCGAAACGGCATCGGCCCGTTTCGACGGAGACGAATACTAGCACTCCTCATCGATGAGTGCTAGCAAGCCCCTCCAGGGGACGCCGACGAGCCTAACCTATATTCCTCAGTGAGAAAGGGTTACGCCGATTTAGTCTCGTCCTGCGCCATGCTCGCAATCAGACCGCAGATCAGCGGGGTCATCGAAAGCCTTGCTCCGGACCACTGGATCCAGAGCGTGGGGTCGCCCGTTCCGGTCAGGTACATGTAGATCATGAACGCGAAAAACCCCGACGCCACCGCGAGCGGAAGGAGGGCAGCGCGCGGAGGACGGCGCGCGATCAGGAGCGCCGCCACGACCGCCCAGGCCGCGAGTCCCGGGCCGAAGAGATCGTAGCGGACGAGCTCGCGCAGGACCACCGGGAGCTCGCCCGGCATGAGCCGAGTCCTCGCGCCCAGTCGGAAGACGTCGAGCAGCCCGTTCTGCCGCGCGAACAGGAGCCAAGCCGCGAGCGCCGCCGCCGGCGGCAGACCGAGGGCCACCGCCGTCCTCGCCCGGCCCTTCGAGCCCGAGGCGCCGAACGCCGCCCAGGCGCCCACGACGAGGACGGCGAAGACGGTCCCCTCGATCTTCGTCAGCACGGCGCCCGCCAGCCCGACTCCCGCGGCCGCGAGACCCGCCGGGCTCTGCCCCGCGAAGACGAGCGCGGCGAGCGCGAGGACCTCGAACAGGAAGAGCTCCGGCTCGGCGTCGCCCGCCACCATGTTCGTCACGCCCAGGAGGCCGAGCAGGACCGCGAGCAGGCACGCGTTCGCGAGGGCGGCGCGGCGGCCGAGCGCCGGCCGCGCGAAGCCGTACAGCGTGACGGCCGCGAACGCGACGAACAGCGGGAACGAGAGCAGCGCGGTGCGCCACGCGAAGCGGCCCGCGATCAGGCTGCCCCAGGCGTAGAGGCAGGGCACCAGCGGCGGATAGTCGGGGTGGATCAGGGCGTGCAGCGGATCGCGCAGGAACGCGGCGTCGATCGCGCGCGCACGGGCGAAACGCTGCCCCTTGGTCCCCCAGAAGAGCACGAAGTCCGCCGCCGTTGCCCGCGCCGTGCCGGCGGCGTACGCGACGACGGCGAGGATGGTCGCGAGGCCGGCGACCGCGGGTGCGGGCGCGCGCGGAGGCTCCCCGGGCGAGGGCGAGGGCGAGGGATCGCGGAAACGGCGAAGGATCGGGTCCCCCGGGAGGAGCAGGGCCGCCGCCGACGGGATCAGAAGCAGTCCGACCGACCAGCGCAGGTGCAGAACGGTCGCGAGCAGCATGGCGGCGCACAGCGCGAGCGATCCGGCCGCGCTCGCCAGGCCCCAGCGCGCCGCCGGCGTCAGGGTCCCGAACACGCGCAGCCTCGCGAACGGGTATCCGACGAGGGGGAGGCTCGCGAGCGCCGCGCCGAAGAGCAGGCCGGTCATGGGCCCCGGCGGTAGAGGGAGCCGTTGGGCTCGTACGTCGCGACGCGGTGATAGCGGGGGTCGTCGAGGTTGGCGAAGTAGCAGGCCACCCAGTCGGGTTCGCCGTCGTCCGCGGCGAGGGGTCCGCGTTCGCCCGCCGCGGGGACGACGACCTGGTCGGGAAGCTGGCCGAGCGCCACGAAGTAGTGGAGCGCGTTGGGCGTCCGGATCGCGAGGGTCCCGCCGGCCGGAACGCGCGGCGCCACCCAGTGCAGGAACAGAACGAAGGGCTCCGTCTCCCTCTGTACCTTCGCGGCGTTCGAGAGGATCGTCGCCGGCGGCCTCAGCGTGAGCGGGCCGCGCGCGGCGACCTCGGCGCAGAGCAGAACGAAGAGGACGAGGACGCCGATCCAGCGGGCCATTCCGGCGGCGATTGAATCACGGGGCCGACCCGCACGAGGGTCGGGAGGGCGCGCCGGAGGCCGTAGAATCCCGCCAGTGCTCCCGCTCGTCTGCGCCTCGGTCGCTCTGTACGCGGCGACCGCGGCTCTCCTCCTCGGAGCCGCCCATCGCTGGGTGGGGCCCGTCCGCGGGCGCATCGCCCTGGTCCTCGCCGTCCTGCCGCTCCTCTTCACGGGCCGCGCGACGCTGACCGGCGGCGTCTACGCGCCGCTCGACATCCTGTACACCGAGGAGCCGTTCGCCTCGCGCCGCCTCGAGCTCGGCATCACGCGCGTCCGGACGCCCCTGCTCTCGGACGTCCTCTCCCAAGAGCTGCCGTGGCAGAAGGCCGTGCGCGAGGCGGTGACGGAGGGACGCGTCCCGGTCTGGAACCGCTTCGTCCTCGCGGGCGAGCCTCTGCTCGCCGTCCAGCAGCCGGCCGCGGCGCACCCCGCGACGTGGCTCGGCCTCCTCCTGCCGCCCGCCCAGGGCTGGACGTTCCAGATGACCGTGCGCCTGCTGCTCGCGCTTTGCTCGGCGTACTTCTTCCTGCGCGACCTCGGCTGCGGCGAGGCGCCCGCGCTCCTGGGAGCCGCGGCCTGGGCCTTCTCCGACTTCCTCGTCTTCTACCTCGGCTATCCCGTCACGACGTCCGTGGGACCCTTCCCGCTCGTTCTCCTCGGGCTGCGCCGCCTCGTGTCGGCGGCCGACGGCCGCGCCATGCTCCTCACGACGGCCGCGCTCGCGCTGGTCGTCGTCGCCGGACACCCGGAGACGCTGCTGTTCGCCGTGGCGAGCGGCGGCGTGTACTTCCTGTTCCTCCTCGCCTCGGCGGGCCGGGGGCGGCGGCTCCGCCCGATCCTGCTCGCGCTCGCCGCCGGCGTCGCCGCGCTCGGCCTGACGGCGGTCCAACTGCTTCCGCTGCTCGAGGCCATTCCCCACACGTGGGAGCACGCGTTCCGCACTTCCTGGTACTCCCACGCGACGCGGTCCGTCAGCCCGCTCCAGAGCGCCCGGCGCGCGCTCCCGATCCTGCTGCCCTACGCGTACGGCGAGTCCGGGCACGGATTCCTCGCCGAGAACTTCGGGATCCCGGCCGCCTACGCCGGGGCCCTCGTCTTCCCGCTCGCCGCCGTCGGACTCTTCACCCGCAACGCGCATCGCGGGGCGCTCCTCGCGCTCGGACTCGTCGGGCTCGCGCTGTGGACCCGGCTCGCCGGCGTCACCGACCTGATCGCCCGGCTCCCGCTCTTCGACATCGGCGTCCTCGATTACTTCGTCTTCCTGACGATCTTCGCGCTGTGCGCGCTCGCGGCGATCGGAGCGGAGGCGCTCTCCCGCGGGAAGGCGGCCTTTCCGTTTCTCGCCGCGTCGGGGCTCACGGCGGTCGCCATCCTCGCGGCGTACGCCTTCCGGCGCGTCGGGCTCGACGCGCTCCTCATGCCGCACGCGTTCGTCCGGGCCCGTCTCGCGTGGGCGCTCGGGCCGCTCCTCCTCGGCGCCGTCGCGGTCGCGTGGGGCCGTCGACGCGCGAGGGGAACGTCCATCGCCCCGCTCCTGCTGGGGCTCCTCCTCGCGTCGCGAGTGGCCGAGGCCGGATCCGTCTATCCGACGCTCCCGGCGTCCGCGTTCTTTCCGCCGGTTCCGCTCTTCGACGCCATCCGTCGCGACCGGCCCGAGCGGGTCGTCGGCGTCGGATCGATGCTCGTCCCGAACACGTCGGCGCTGTACGAGCTCGAGGACGTGCGCGGCTACGAATCCATGACCCTGCGCGCGCTCTACGAAACGTATCCGCTGTGGTGCCGTCCCCAGCCGGCCTGGTACAACCGGGTCGACGACCTCTCGAAGCCGTTCCTCTCCTTCTTGAACGTCCGCTACGCGATCGTCCCGCGCGGATATCCCCTTCCCGGCGGCTGGAAGCGGATCTCCGTCGACTCGGGCGGCGAGCTCCTGGAGAACGAGCGCGTGCTTCCGCGCGTCTTCGTCCCGGAGGCCGTCTGCTGGGAGCCCCTGCCCTTCCGCCACCTCGAGTGGCTCGAGCGGATCAGCGACTACGCACAGTGGGGAATCGTCGGCGCCGCTCCGCCCACCGGAGAGCAGCTCGTGAAGAACGGCGCCGCGCGCGTGGGCGCGATCGCGTACCGGGAGCAGGCGCTCTCGGCGGAGATCGACGCGCGGCAGGACTGCGTCGTCGGGACCTCGATCACGGCATGGCCGGGATGGAGGGCGCGCCTGGACGGCCGCCCGATCGCTTCCCTGTCGTACAACCACGCCTTCCTGGGCTTCCGCGTGCCGGCCGGCCGGCACCGGCTGGAGCTCTCGTACCTGCCGGACGGTTTCGTCGCCGGCGCGGCGATCAGCCTCACGACCCTTCTCGGCGTCGTGCTCGCAGGCGTGCGCCTCCGCCGTTTGGCCCGATAATCGCGCGCGTGAGCTACGACGGCGCGCGGATCCTGATCACGGGAGGGCTCGGCTTCATCGGGTCCAATCTGGCCGCCCGCCTGACCCGGGAGGGCGCGAGGGTCACGCTCTGCGACGCGATGATCGAGGGCTACGGCGGCAATCTCGCCAACGTGGCCGAGATCCGGGACAGGGTCGCGATCAACTACGCCGACGTCCGGGACGAGACCGTGATGGGGCAGCTCGTCGAGGGGCAGGACTTCGTGTTCCACCTCGCGGCGCAGGTCTCGCACGTGATGTCGCTGTCGAACCCCTATCCGGACATCGACATCAACATCAAGGGCACGGCCGCCGTGCTCGAGGCCTGCCGCAAGCGCAACCCCAACGTCCTCGTCGTCCGCTCGGGGACGCGCGGGCAGTACGGGCCGGCCGTCCGGCTCCCGGTATCCGAGGACGCGCCCTCGGACCCGCGCGGGATCTACGAGATCTCGCAGCTGTCCGCGGAGATGATCTGCCGCACCTACACGCGCATCCACGGGATCCGCACGGTTCCGCTGCGGCTGACCAACGTGTACGGGCCGCGCGCCCAGATGAAGCACTCGCAGTTCGGCGTGGTCAACTGGTTCGTCCGGCTCGCCCTGGATGGCCGCCCGATCCCGATCTTCGGCTCGGGGACGATCGTGCGGGACTTCCTCTACGTCGACGACTGCGTGGAGGCGCTGCTCCTGGCGGCGCGGGAGCCGCGCTGTGTCGGCCAGGTCCTGAACGTGGGCCACGACCGGCCCTCGACGTTCCTCGAGGTCGCGACGCTCCTGACCGAGCTCGTGCCGGGTGCGCGGATCGAGTTCACCGAGTTCTCGCCGGAGCGCAAGGCGCAGGAGCCCGGAGACTTCGTCTCGGACATCACGCGGATCCGCGGCCTGCTCGGCTGGGAGCCTCGCGTGTCGCTGCGCGAGGGGCTGTCGCGCACGGTCGCGTTCTACCGGGAGAACAGGGCCGACTACTTCTGACTTCCGTCAGGCCGCCGGCGTTCCGCGCCAGCGATCCGATAAGCTAGGACGCCGGTGATTTCGAAGCATCCCACGGCCCTGGTCGCGTCGACGCAGATCGGCGAGGGCACCCGCATCTGGGCGTTCGTCAACATTCTCGCCGGTGCGCGCATCGGGCGGGACTGCAACATCTGCGACCGCTGCTTCATCGAGAACGACGTCGTCCTCGGGGACCGCGTCACGATCAAGTGCGGCATCTCGCTCTACGACGGGCTCGTCCTCGAAGACGACGTCTTCGTGGGCCCCGACGTGACGTTCTCGAACGACCTGAGGCCGCGCAGCCGCCGGCCGCCGGCCACGCACCCCCGCACGCTCGTCCGCACGGGGGCGAGCCTCGGCGCCGGGGCCATCCTCCTGCCCGGGGTGACCGTCGGCCGGTGGGCCATGGTCGGCGCCGGCGCGCTCGTCACGCGGGACGTGCCGGACTTCGCCCTGGTCTACGGCAGCCCCGCGCGCGTGCACGGGCACGTGTGCCGGTGCGGCAGCACGCTGCGGTTCGAGAACGGGCCGGAGTCCTCGTGCTCCTGCGGGCGGCGATATCGCGCGGACGGCGAGGGCGCCATCGGCGAGATCGAATGACCGCGGGCGCAAGCGTCGCTCCCCGGGTCGCCTTCGGCGCGCTGCGGGAGGACTACGCGCAGAAGCGCGCCGCGATCGACGCCGCGGTCGCCCGCGTCCTCGCGAGCGGATGGTTCATCCTGGGCGACGAGGTCGCGCGCTTCGAGGAGGAGTTCGCCCGCTACCTCGGCGTCGAGCACGTGGTCGCCTGCGCCAACGGGACCGAGGCGATCGCGCTCGCGCTGCAGGCGGCGGGACTCCGGCCGGGCGACGAGGTGCTCGTCCCGGCGAACACGTGCGGTCCGACGCTCGCGGGCGCGCGCCTGGCGGGCGCGGCGCCCCGGCTGTGCGACGTCGACCCGGAGACGCTGACCGTGGACGCCGCCCGCGCCGAGGCCGCGTGGACCCCGTCCCTGCGATTGCTGCTCCCGGTCCATCTCTACGGCGGAGTCGCCGACGCCGAAGGCCTGCTCGCGCTGGCGGCTCGGCGCGGCGCGACGGTCGTGGAGGACTGCGCGCAGAGCCACGGGGCGAGCTGGGCCGGCCGCATGACGGGCGCCCTCGGAAGGACGGCGGCGTTCTCGTTCTACCCCACCAAGAACCTCGGCGCGTACGGCGACGGCGGGGCGGTCGCGACGCGCGACGCGGCGGCGGCCGGGCGCGCGCGCGAGCTGCGCCAGTACGGGTGGACGCGCCGCGACTTCGCCGAGCACGAGGGCCGGAACTCCCGGCTCGACGAGATCCAGGCCGCCATCCTGCGCGCAAAGCTCGCCACGCTCGACGCGGAGAATCGCCGGCGGCGCGAGATCGCGGAGCGCTACGACGCCGCCTTCGCGGGCCTGCCGCTGCGTCTCCTCCGCACCCGCGCGCACACCGTGCCGTCGCGGCACCTCTACCCCGTCCGCGTCGAGCGCGGACGCCGCGACGCGTTCCAGGCCCACCTCGCGTCTCGCGGCGTCGAGACACGGATCCATTACCCGGTGCCCCTCCACCTCCAGCCCGCGTACGCGTTCCTGGGCCATCGACGCGGCGACTTTCCCGTCTCCGAGGAGGCCTGCGACACGATCGTCTCGCTCCCGATCTACCCCACCCTGTCCGAGGCGCAGGTCGCGGAGGTGATCGAAGCGGTCCGCGGCTTCTTCGACGCGAATCCCGGGAGCCGCCCGTGAGCCGCCCGCTCGTCAGCGTGATCGTGCCGGTCTACTTCAACGCGGGCAGCCTTCCGAGCCTGGCGGAGAGGCTCCGGGCGATCGCCGGCGCGGCGTCGGCGGACTTCGACGTGGAGGTCCTCCTCGTGGACGACGGCTCCGGCGACGCGTCGTGGGAGCGCATCGAGCAGATCGCCCGCGACTGGCCGGCGGCGCGCGGCGTGCGCCTGACGCGGAACTTCGGCTCGCAGATGGCGATCGCCGCGGGACTCCGGGAGGCACGAGGCGACGCGGCCGCCGTGCTGTCGGCCGACCTGCAGGAGCCGCCCGAGCTGCTCCCCGAGATGGTGGCGGCCTGGCGCCGCGGCGCGACGGCCGTCCTCGCCGTGCGCCGGAGCCGGCCCGAGGGTTGGACGACGCGCGCCGCCGCCGGAATGTACTACCGGACGCTGCGCCGCCTGGCGCTCTCGGAGATGCCGTCCGGGGGCTTCGACTGCTTCCTGATCGGACGTCCCGCGATCGACTTCTTGACCGAGAACCGCGAGATCCACGTGTCGCTGCCGGGTCTCCTCGTCTGGGGTGGCTTCCCCACGACACTCGTCCCCTACGACCGCGCGGCGCGCGCCGAGGGCAACGGCGACGGTGGGTCGCGCTGGACGCTCGCCAAGAAGGTCAAGTACTTCCTCGACGCGGTGATCTCGTTTTCCTACGCGCCCCTCCGGTGGATGTCGGTGCTGGGCGCCGTGCTCGCCGTGCTGGCGTTCGCGTACGCGATCTTCCTGATCGTCTACAAGCTCGTGCACGGCCAGCCCATCCAGGGCTGGAGCTCGCTCATGGTCGCGCTGGCGTTCTTCTCGGGCGTCCAGCTCCTGTCGCTCGGCGTGCTCGGCGAGTACGTCTGGCGGACGCTCGACGCGGCGCGCTCGCGCAAGGGGTTCCTCGTGCGGGAGCGGACGGGCGACGCGCCGAAGGACGGTTAGGAGTCAGTCGAGCCCGACGCTCTCGAGCAGCGACTCGGCGACGCGCTCGATCTCGGGCCCGGTGAGCTCGGCGAACATCGGCAGCGCCAGGACCTCGCGGGCGGCCTTCTCCGCGTGCGGGAAGTCCCCCTCGCGGCCGCCGAGCGGGAGGAAGCAGTCCTGGAGGTGGAGCGGGATCGGATAGAAGACCGACGTGCCGATGCCGCGCTCGCCCAGACGCTTGCGGACGCCGTCGCGGTCGTCGCCGGCGATCCGCACGACGTACTGGTGATAGGTGTGGCGGCGGCCGAGCGACTCCGACGGCAGCGTGAGGCGCCCCGTGCCCGCGGCCTTCGCGAGCAGCTCGCCGTAGCGCGCCGCGATCGCGCGCCGGCGCTCGTTCCAGCGGTCGAGATACGGCAGCTTCGCGCCGAGGACGGCGGCCTGGATCGTGTCGAGCCGGAAGTTCCCCCCAACGCGGTCGTGGTGGTACGTGACCGAGGACCCGTGGAGACGCAGGCTCTTCAGGAGCGCGGCGAGCCCGTCGTCGTCCGTCGTCACGGCGCCCGCGTCGCCCGCGGCGCCCAGGTTCTTCGTGGGATAGAACGAGAACGCGCCCATCGTGCCGAGACTCCCCGCGGCGCGGCCGCCGTACTCGGCGCCGATGGCCTGACACGCGTCCTCGAGGACCGGGATCCCGCGGCGGCGAGCGATCTCGAGGATCGGGCCCATGTCCGCGCACTGTCCGTAGAGGTGGACGGGCTGGATCGCCTTCGTGCGCGGGGTCAACGCCGACTCGAGGCGCGATGGGTCGAGGTTGTAACTGACGGGATCGATGTCGACGAAGACGGGTCTCGCCCCGAGCCGGTCGATGACTCCGGCGGAGGCGAAGAACGAGAAGGGAGACGTCACGACCTCGTCGCCGGGCCCGACGCCGAGCGCCATCAGCGCGACCAGCAGGGCGTCCGTACCGGAGGAAACGCCGATCGCGTGCCGCACCGAGAGCCTCTCCGCGAGCGCCTTCTCGAAGGACTCGTGCGCGGGGCCCATCACGAACCGTCCGGAGGCGAACACGGCCTCGACCGCCCGCGCGATCTCGCTGCGGAGCGCGGGATCGTAGCGGGTCAGATCGATGACGGGAACGGTCGCGGTGGAAACGACGGCCACGGATGGAATTTTACGACGGATGTAATCCGGTCCCGCCGCAGGGCGTAGGAGTATCGAGGGGGTTTTGCCCATGGACAGTCCCAGGGTCCTTCGCTCGCGAACCGTCCGACTCGCCGCGTTCGCGGCGGGGACGCTCGTCTCCGCGCTCATCGCCGCTCCCGGCCTCGCCGCGCTCGACCTGCCGAACCTCTCGGGCAAGTGGTACCTCAACAAGGACGCCAGCGACTCGCCGGACGCGGCGACGCGGGACTCCCAGGGGTCCGGCTCGGGCTCCTCGTCTCGCGGCGGAGGAGGCGGCGGCGGCATGGGCATGGGCCGCCACGGCGGCGGCCATCACGGCCGCTCCAGCGGGCCGTCGGACGACGGCCGCCTGAGCGAGGACGGCAGCCCGCTCCGCGACGCCTTCCAACGCACGCAGATCCTCGACATCAAGCACGAGGAGCCCCGGCTCTCGGTCACCGACGCCGCCGGCCGCGAGCGTGTCTTCTACACCGACGGACGGAAGGTCGAGGAGGAGCACTCCTACGGCGGCACGACGAAGGTCACCGCGCGATGGAAGGACGGACACGTCGAGGTCACCTCCGCGCCCGAGAAGGGGCCCAAGGTCACGGAGACGTACGCCGTCACCGCCGACCACTCGCAGCTCACCGTGACGACGATCTTCCAGGGAGGACGGCGCGACGTGACGATCCGCCGCGTGTACCAGACGACTCCGCCGGCTCGAGCCGTACCGGCCGCCCCGCAGCCGACGGCGCCGAGTCCGCCCGCGCCCGACCCGGATCCCGCGGAGGACGCCGTCGTCTAGCCTCGGTCCCTGGGGCCAAATCGGCGCGCGAACGGCGCGCCGCTCAACGGAGATTCTCAGCGCACCGGCCTCGGCGGAACGAGACACGGGATCGGCGGCGACGGGACGCCGCCGAAGAGCGACGACACGGAGCGGAAGAGTACGGGCTGCTCATCCGTACCGTGCAGCACCTCTCGCGCCGTCCAGGCGAACGTGGCCGCGTTCTGGTTGTCCGGCCAGATCGCCGCGTAGACGTCGACCTGGCGGCGCAGGAATCCGCCGTTCACGGGGAAGGCTTCCTGTTCGAACGCCTGAAGAACCGGGAGGATGCCCTGGCCCGCCGGCATCCGCGCGGCCACCGGGGAAAGGAGCCCCTGCAGGCGCTCCTCCCAGGCGTCGCTCTCCTGCTGCGGCCCCAGAGTCGTGCTGCCGACGGGATAGAAGTACGGCACGACGAGGTCGGTGAATTCGGGCCGGAAATAGCCGTCGAGATAGCCCGGATCGATCGCGACCAGATCCAGGCGCAGGGCGTAGAGAACGAGAACGTCGGGAAAGAGGGCCTTGAGGATCCCGTACGACCGTGCCTGCGTTTCCGGCGCAGCGTAGCCCTCCGTCACCGAATCGTCGTAATACTCGAGACCCGCCAGCGCGGGGATCGAACGCAGCCGCGCGAGGAGGGCCGTGTCGAGCGGCAGACGCTCCGCGTCGCGGACCGGCAGCGGTGCGATGTACCTCAGTCCGGCGGCGCCGAGGTTGGCGCCCGTCGCCGGATCGGGGGGGTTGCGAGTGGCGACGGCATTCGCGCCGAGGGAGGCGACGGCCCGCGCCACGTCGGGGTCGGTCTCCCCCTCCAGGAGGACCATGACGCGGAGGGCCGCGGGGTTCGGGGCGATCCACGGTGGAGCGCATTGACCGCTGCACGGCGCCACGAGAAGCGCCGCCGACAGGCAGAGCCCGATCGCCCGGAGACTCACGTCCTCTCTTATACGCAGATCGCGCTGCGCACGTTGGCTCACCGCTCGCGTCGCAGGAGGTGGGCCGTGAAGCCGTCGGTCGTCTCGTTCGGAAGGATCCGTAGGCCGCCGATTCGGGTCCGGACGGACGCGATCGGCGACTCGATGGGAACGGACGAGACCCCTGGGGCGCGTTCCCGAACGCGCTCGATCACCCGCTCGTTCTCCTCCTCCTCGAGGCTGCAGGTCGAGTAGAGCAGGAAGCCCCCGGGAGCGAGCAGCCGGAGCGCCGACTCGACCGCGGCCTCCTGTGCGCCCGCGAGGCGGTCGACGGCATCCGCCGTGACGCGGTAGCGGATCTCGGGATTCTTGCGGAGCGTTCCCGTTCCGCTGCACGGCGCGTCGAGCAGCACCCGGTCGAGGCGGAAATCCCCGAGGGCCAGCGGCGGCGCGCCGAAGTCGCCCGCCACCGGCAGGATCTCGGGATATCCGAGCCGCCGCGCGTTCTGCTCGAGGAGACGGAGCCGCGGCAGGGAGCGGTCGACCGCGAGGCTGCGAGTCATCCGCGCGTGGGCCAGGGCCGACAGCGACTTGCCTCCGGGCGCGGCGGCGAGGTCGACGAGCAAGCCGCCGGGAGGCAGGAGCAGGGGAAGGATCTGCGATCCGACGTCCTGCACGGCGAAGAGTCCCTCCGCGAACAGCGGCGAGCGGAGCGGGTTGCCCGAGCGGACCGAGAGCGCGAGCGGCGCGCCGGGGACGGGCTCCGTCGCGACGCCCTCGGACGCGAGGCGATCGCGCAGGTCGTCGCGCGTGACGCGCCGGGGATTCGCGAGCAGGTCGAGTCGCGGCGAGGCGTTGTCCTCTCGCATCACCGCGAGCGCCGCGTCGAGACCGAAGCGCTCGGCCCACCGCCGGAGGAGGAACTCGGGATGCGAGAAGTGGCGGGCCAGCCCCGCGAGGTCGTTCCCCCGCGGCTCGTCCGGGGGCGCCCGGCGGAGGATCTGGCGGAGGATCCCGTTGACGAGCCGCGCGGCCCCCTCTCCCCCGCTCCGGCGGGCGTGCTCCACCGCCTCGCTCACGGCCGCGTACTCGGGGACGCGGTTCAGGTGACGCAGCTGGTAGAGGCCGACCTCGAGGATCTCGCGCAGATTCGGCGCCAGCTTCGCGAGCGGAATGCGCGAGGCGTCGCCGATCTCCGCGTCGAGGGCGCGCTTCCAGCGCAGCACCCCGAGGAGCAGCTCGCGGAGCAGGTCCTGGTCGGGCGCAGGCAGGCCGCGCGCGAGCGCGCCCGCGAGCGGCGCCGCCCGCTCGCCGGACTCGAGAACCCTGCGCAGCCCCTCGACCGCCCGCGTCCGCGCGGTCGCGGCCGGGCGCCCCGAGGCTCCCCGCTTCACCCGGCCGCCCTCCCGAGCCGCCGGACGCTCCCGAGGCTGCGCGCGAGCTCGGCGCCCGTCACGGGGCCCTTCCCCGCGCGCTGCGCGCGCAGCACGTCGAGCGCGCTGCCCTCGCCCGCGGCGACCAGGAGACGGCCCGACGCGACGCGGAAAGTTCCAGGCTCTCCGGCCTCGCCGGCCGGGCCGGGCTCTCCGGCCTCTGCGGCGGAGCTCTCCTCCGCCTCGAGGATCTTGATCCGCGTGTCGCCGGCGAAGGTGTACAGCCCGGGCCACGGCGTGAACGCGCGCAGGCGCCGCGCGATCGCGGCGGCGGGAAGGCTCCAGTCCACCTCGCCGTCCTCGCGCCGGATGGGACGGCAGAACGAGGGTTCGTCCTGTTGGGGCCGGGGCGAGAGCGCTCCGGACTCGAGGCCGCGGAGCGTCTCGACGAGCAGGCGTCCGCCGAGCACCGCCAGCCGCTCCGAGAGCTCCTCCGCGGTCTCGCGCGGCGCGATCGCGACGCGCGTCTCGAGGAAGAGCGGGCCGGCGTCGAGCTCGTCCACGATGCGCATCGTGACGACGCCCGTTTCCGCGTCCCCGTTGAGGAGCGCCGCCTGGATCGGCGACGCGCCGCGGTACCTCGGCAGCAGCGAGGCGTGGACGTTGACGCAGCCCAGGCGGGGCAGGCTCAGGATCGCGGGCGGGAGGATCCGCCCGTACGCGACCACGGCGATCGCGTCGGGGGCGGCCGCCGCGAGACGCTCCTGGAAGGCCGCGTCGTCGCGGATCCGCGCCGGCTTCTCGACCGGGATCCCCGAGGCCGTCGCGAGGGCCGCGACCGCCGTGGGCCGCGGCTCGGAGGATCTCCCGACCGGCCGATCCGGCTGCGTCACGACGAGGGGGACCGGGAACCCCGCGTCGAGCAGCGCCGCCAGCGACGGCGCCGCGAAGGCCGGAGAGCCGAAGAAGACGATGCGGAGGGTCATGCGCTCAGTATTTCCGGGCGTTGGCTACCGGTCGAGGGGAGGCCGGGCCTCGCGCGGCGCGCGTGGTCAGGGAAGCGGCTTCCCCGCGGCCTCGTCCGTCTCCGGCGCGCCCTCGGCCGCGCCCTCGGCCGGATGACGGAGCCTCCACAGCCGGAGCGCGGCCAGGCCTCCGATCAGCGCGAAGAAGGCGAGCGCGAGCGCATTGACGACGCCGAAGATCCTCCAGATCCGCGGCCAGTCGTTCGCGAAGCCGAACAGCAGGATCGGGAGGAACAGCACGAAGGCGAACAGCGCCGTCAGGATCGTCCGCCGGTACTCCTGCTGCCGGTCGCGTGGCGGATCGAGAAAGCCGAGACCCCGCGCCAGCCGGTAGACGAAGAACGTGAGCACCGGCGCCACCAGGAGGGCCAGGACGAACAGCCGCATCGCGCGCGTCATCGCGGCTGCCGGTCCACTTCCGCGAAGTAGTCGTCCGCCACCAGCACCTCGCGCGGCTTCGATCCGCGCGGGGGCCCCAGCAGCCCGTCGCGCGCCATCATGTCGATCAGCTTGCCGGCGCGGGAGAAGCCGACGCCCATGCGCCGCTGCAGGAACGAGATCGAGGCCATCTTCTCCCGCACGACGAGCCGCGCGGCCTCGTCGTACAGCGGATCCGTCTCGTCTCCGGCGTCGTCGCGCTGGACGGCCTCGACGCGGTCCTTGGTGATCTCCTCGTCGAACTGCGGCTTCGCCTGCCTCTTGAGGAACTTCATCAAGGCCGCGGTCTCCTGGACCGAGACGTAGGCGCCGTGCACGCGCTTGAGCCGCGAAGTCCCGGGCGGCAGGAAGAGCATGTCGCCGCGGCCGAGCAGGCGCTCCGCGCCGTTGCCGTCCAGGATGACGCGCGAGTCGATCTTGGAGGAGACCTTGAACGCCACGCGCGAGGGCAGGTTCGCCTTGATGACGCCGGTCAGCACGTCGACCGACGGCCGCTGCGTCGCGACGACGAGGTGGATCCCGACCGCGCGCGCCTTCTGCGCGATGCGGACGATCGCCTCCTCGACCTCCTTGGGAGCGGTGATCATGAGGTCGGCGAGCTCGTCGATGATGATCACGATCAGGGGCATCGGCTCGAGCTTCAAGTCCGGGTCCTCGGGGTGCTGCGCGCGCACCCGCGCCACGGCCTCCGGGTCCTTGATCGCGGCGTTGTACTGCTCGGCATTGCGGACCTGGCCGAAGTCCGAGAGCGTCTGGAAGCGCTCCTCCATCTGCGCGACCGCCCACTTCAGCGCGTTGGCCGCCTTCTTGGGCTCGGTGATGATCGGCGTGGCGAGGTGCGGCAGGTTCTCGTACATCTCGAGCTCGACCATCTTGGGGTCGATGAGGATGAGCTTGACCTCGCTCGGCGCCGCCTTGAAGAGGATCGACGTGATCAGCGCGTTGATGCCGACGCTCTTGCCGGAACCGGTCGTGCCGGCGATCAGCATGTGCGGCATCCCGCGCAGATCGTCGACGACGGGCTCGCCGTGGATGTCCTTGCCGAGGGCGAGCGTCAGGAGCGACCGGGAGCTCTGGAACCGCTCCGACTCGAGGACGTCGCGGATGCTGATGATCTCGCCGCCGCCCGGGTTGGGGACCTCGATGCCGACGCTGGCGCGGCCGGGCAGGCGCTCGACGCGGATCGACTCGGCGGACAACGCGAGCGCGAGGTCCTCCGAGAGGTTCATGACCTGGTTGACCTTGATGCCCTCGCCCGGCCGGAACTCGTAGGTCGTGACGACGGGCCCGGGGTGGTACTCGGCCACCTCGCCCTCGACTCCGAACTCGGCGCACTTCGCGGCGATGCGCCGGCCCGTGTCGGCCAGCACCTTCCGGTCGATGACGCCGGCCTGCTCCCGCTTCTCGAGCAACGAGACCTGCGGCATGGTGTAGCCGGCGATGGTGATCGGCAGGCTCTGCTGCGGTTCGGCCTTCTTGCGCGAAGGCGGCGGCGACGTAGACGTTGGCTTCGCTCGGGGCACGGGCGCGGGGGAAGCCGCGGACCCGCCGGCGGCCGCACCGGCGCCCCCTCCGACCGTGGTCTTGCGGATCGAGAACTTTCCGGGACCCGGGACCTCGCGCACGATCGGCGGCGCGTCGTCCTCGGCGAACGGGATCGAGTCGAGGGAGATCTCGGGCCCGCGCGCCTTCTCGAGGTGCTTGGCCACGACGGTGCGGCGCAGGCGCTCCTTGGTCCGGCGGTCGCGGTGCCGCGCCCAGCCGACCGTCAGCCGGCCGAGCACCCCGGCGAACCGAACCCGGAGACGCAGGAATACGTCCTGGAGCGAGACCTGGGTCGCCAGAGGGACCGCCAGCAGGACGAGCGTCGCCGCGAGGAGCACGGCGCCGGTCGTGCCCAGGCGCGAGCGGAACGCATCGGCCAGCGCGCGGCCCACGATGCCGCCCGTCTCCGTCTCCTCCCCGTAGAGGCGGCGGCGTCCGAGCGACAGCGCGAGCAGCATCGGCAGCGAGAAGATGAGCAGCGCGATGCCCGCCGCCTTCGACCCGGGATGGGGAAGGTCACGCCCCCAGAAGCGCCGCCAGCCCAGGAACAGAACGAGAGTGGCGACGCCCCAGCTCGCGAGGCCGAAGAGCGCGTAGAGCGCGGCCGCCAGCGACGCGCCGAATCCGCCGATCCAGTTGTTGGGTGCGGCGGCCTCGCCTCCGGCGGTCCACGAGAAGATGTTGGGATCGCGCGGGTCGTACGAGAACAGCGCGAGGACGGCGAGCACCCCGGCCAGCATCAGCAGGACGCCGATGGCCTCGTTGGCGAGGCGGCTCTTCCAGAAGGATCCTTCGCTCAATCGACGTTCATTATCGGCCCTTACCGCGGAAAGCGGAAACCTCCACCGGCGCGACCCGTACGACGCTTCGTGACAGAATCGGAAACGGGACCCTGGGGATGACCGACGCCAAGAAGAAGATCCTGTTTCTCTGCACCGGGAACGCCGCCCGCAGCCAGATGTCCGAGGCCCTCGCGCGGATCGACTACCCCGATCTGCTCGATCCGGTCTCCGCCGGATCCCGGCCCGCCGGCTTCGTCCATCCGCTCGCGATCCGCGCCATCGAGGAGCTCGGCTTCCCGATCGGGCGCGCCCGCTCGAAGTCGGCCGAGAAGTTCATCCACGACCCCTTCGACGTCGTCGTGACCGTCTGCGACGCCGCCGCGGCGGACTGTCCGATCTGGCCCGGGGCGCGCCACCTGGTCAACTGGTCGATCGAGGATCCGAGCTTCGTGGTCGGCACCGAGAAGGAGCGCTGGGAGGCGTTCCGGTCCACGCGCGACGAGCTGCGCCGGCGGATCGACGCCCTCATGGAGGCGCTGCGCCGCCCGCAGGCCCGGGCGTCCGACGCCGCGCTGCTCGAGGCCGGCGCGAAGATCCTGACCGACGCGATGAAGCCGTACTCCTTCAAGTTCGGAGGCGTGCGGGAGGAGGCCGCCGGCCAGCGAAGGATCGCCGTCGGAGAGTTCCGCCGGCGCGACCGCGCGATCGAGCTGCAGGTGCGCTCGGGCGTGCTCGTCGCGACCTACCACGTGGGGGAACGCAAGCTCCTCCACCCGAAGTACCTCGAGCGGCTCGGCGCCGCCGGGGAGATGCGCTTCCCCGGCCTCTCGAAGGACCCGTTGAACGCGTTCCGCCGTCTGCGGACCGACCTGGTTCGCTTCGCCGGCCACTTCTTCAAGGGGAAGGCGCTGCCGGAGTTCGACCGGCCGACCCGTCCGATCCGCAAGGCCACCTGACCGGTTCGGAGGGCCCCCTGAGCTCCATTCCCCGACGGGTCTCCAACCCCCCGAACCCCTGGGTCTCCGTCCACGCGGAGTGGCTCGGCGAGCCGCCCGAGGCGAGGCTCGAGGTCTACGAGGAGGAGGCGCGCTCGATCATCGCGTCGAACGACAGCCCCGACATCGCGTTCGAGCACAGCGTCAACCCGTACCGGGGATGCTTCCATGCTTGCGCCTACTGCTATGCGCGCCCGACGCACCAGTACCTCGGCTTCGGGGCCGGGACGGACTTCGAGCGCAAGATCGTCGTCAAGACGAACGCGCCCGAGCGGCTGCGCGCGGAGCTGTCGCGGAAGTCCTGGAAGGGCGACACGCTGGTCTTCTCCGGGGTGACCGACGCCTACCAGCCGCTCGAGGCCGTCTACGGGATCACGCGGCGCTGCCTCGAGGTCTGCCTGGAGTTTCGCAACCCCGTCGGCGTCGTGACCAAGGGGGCGCTCATCCGCCGGGACGCCGATCTCCTCGGCGCGCTCGCGCGCGAGGCGGCGGCGACCGTCTACGTCAGCATCCCCTTCGCGGACGAGGAGACGGCGCGGGCCATCGAGCCCAACGTCGCGTCTCCAGCGCAGCGCTTCGAGACCCTGGCCGCCCTCTCCGCCGCCGGGGTGCGCACCGGCGTCTCCCTCGCCCCGGTGATCCCCGGGTTGAACGACAGCCACATGGCCGAGATCCTGGCCCGCGCCCGTCAGGCCGGCGCGACCGGTGCCTTCCTGACGCTCCTGCGCCTGCCGGCCGAGGTGCTGCCCGTCTTCGAGGAGCGCCTGAAGGAGTCCTTTCCCGACCGCGCGGCGCGCGTCTGGTCGGCGATCCGGCAGGTCCGGGGCGGGCGCCTCTACGATTCCCGGTTCGGAGCGCGGATGGAGGGCAGCGGCCCGCGCTGGGACGCGATCGAGAGCCTCTTCGAGGTGGAGTGCCGCCGGCTGGGGTTGAACGGCGACGGCGAGCCGAAGCACCCGAAGACGAGCACGTTCCGCCGCCCATCCGCCGCCGAGGCGCAGCCGACGCTCTTCGACCTCCAGCCCTGAACGGCTGACGCGCGTCGCGGAATTCGGCGCGCGCGCCGCCCGTTGATCGGGGAGAGACCCGCGAAGCGCAAACCGATGCAGAAGAGCCCGAGCAAGATCCCGATCGGCATCCTCGGCGCGACCGGCGCCGTCGGACAGCGCTTCCTCTCGCGGCTCGCGGGGCATCCCGACTTCACGGTCGCCGCGCTGGCCGCGTCGGAGAAGTCCGCCGGCCGCCGCTATGCCGAGGTCTCGCCCTGGCGCCTGGCCGAGCCACCGCCGCCGGGCCTCGCGGACACGGTCCTTCGGCGCGCGGAGCCGGACCTGCCGTGCCGGATCGTCTTCTCGGCCCTCGACGCCGCGGCGGCGCGGGAGCTCGAGCCGCGGTTCGCCGCGGCGGGCTACCTCGTCTTCTCGAACGCCTCCGCCCACCGGATGGAAGAAGACGTGCCGCTGCTCGTGCCGGAGGTCAACGCCGACCATGCGGCGCTGCTTCCGATCCAGCGGGGGCGCCGCGGCTGGACGGGCGGGATCGTGACCAACCCCAACTGCTCCGCGACGCAGCTCGTCCTGGCCCTCGCCCCGCTGCAGCGCGCCTTCGGGATCGAGACCGTGATCGTCACGACCCTCCAGTCCGTTTCCGGCGCGGGCTATCCCGGCGTCGCCTCGCTCGACGCCCTCGGCAACGTGCTTCCCGACATCCCGGAGGAGGCCGAGAAGATCGAGCGCGAGACCGCGCGGATCCTGGGACGCTTCGCGAACGGTCGCGTCGAGCCGGCCGCGCTGACGATCTCCGCGCACACGTACCGCGTCGCCGTGGAAAACGGCCACACGGAGTCGGTCTCGGTCGCGCTGTCGCGGAAGGCCACGGAGGCCGAGCTCGTCGAGGCGTGGCGGGAGTTCCGCGCCGACCCGGAGGTGGCGCTGCTGCCGTCGGCGCCGGCCCGGCCCCTCGCGTATGTCGACGAGCCGCACGCCCCGCAGCCGCGCCGCCACGCCGAGCGCGAGGGCGGCATGGTCACGTGGATCGGAGGGCTCGCACCGTGCGCGGCGCTGGATTGGAAGTTCACGGTCGTCGGCAACAACACGGTGCGCGGCGCGGCGGGAGGAAGCCTGCTCAACGCGGAGCTGCTCGTGAGGGCCCTCGCGGGCGAGACGGAGGGCTCCGCCGCCGCCGGCACCCGCCTGCGGGACGCGTCGTGAGCACGCCGCTGCCGGAGAGGCGGCCGATCACGCCGCCGGAGAGGCGGCCGATCATCGTCCTGAAGTTCGGCTCGTCGGTGCTCCGCTCCGAGGACGAGCTTCCGCGCGCCGTCGCAGAGATCGCGCGGCACCGAGACCTCGGCCGCTCGGTCATCGCCGTGGTGTCCGCGATCGGAACGACGACCGACGTCCTGCTCGAGAAGGCGCATCGGATCTCCCGCCGCCCCGAGCCCTCGGCGCTCGCGCTCATGGTCGCGACCGGCGAGGACGTGGCGGCCGCCTTCCTCACGATGGCCCTCGAGAACGCGGAGCTTCCCGTCGCGCTCATGGAGCCGGTCGGGATCGGGCTGCGCTGCGACGGCGATCCGCTCGATGCGGTCCCCTGCGGCCTGGACACCGAGCTCGTGCGACGGGCGATCGGAGGCGGACGCGTCGGCGTCGTTCCCGGGTTCTACGGCCGCGGCCCGGACGGCAAGATCTATCTCCTCGGCCGCGGCGGCTCCGACCTCACCGCGCTTCACCTCGCCCACTTCCTCGGGGCGGCCTGCCGCCTCCTGAAGGACGTGGACGGCGTCTACGACGGCGATCCCGGGCACCCCTCGGGACGGCCCTCGGCGCGGCGCTACACCCAGCTCTCCTACGACGACGCGCTCGCGCTGCGGGCGAAGGTCGTCCAGGAGAAGGCGCTGCGGTTCGCGCGCGAGCACGGGCTCGCCTTCGAGGTCGCGGCGCCCGGGGCCGAGAGGGCGACCCGGATCGGAAATTTCCCAACGCGGCTCGCGGACGTGGCGGAACCGGCGGCGCCGGCCGCGGGCCCGGATCCCGACTTTACACAGCAAAGTACTTGACAGCGCCGCCGGGAAGGCCTAGGCTTCCGGGCGATGGAACCCACGCCCCTGCCGGTCCGCGCCGCGGACAACATCCGCTTCATACGCGACACGATGGAGCGCGCGTCGCGGTTCACCGCCGTGCCGGGGACGGGCGTCGCCGCGATGGGCGCGACCGCGCTCGTCGCCGCGGCCGTCTCGCTCCTGACGAAGACGAGCGAGCAGTGGCTCGGCGTCTGGCTCGCCGAGGCCTGCCTCGCCGTCACGATCGGCGTCTGGGCCATGGCCCGGAAGGCCCGGCGGACGCAGACCGACCTCTTCTCGGGCCCGGCGCGGCGTTTCCTGCTGAGCCTGACTCCCCCGCTCGGCGCCGCCGCGATCCTGACGCTCGCGCTCGAGCGCATGGGTCAGGTCACGCTGCTGCCCGGCATCTGGCTTCTCCTCTACGGCGCCGCGGTCGTGACCGGCGGCGCGATGTCGGTCCGGACCGTGCTCGTGATGGGCGCCCTCTTCATGCTGCTCGGAGCGGCCGCGCTCGCCTCGCCCGCGTCCTGGGGCACGGCGTACCTCGCCGCCGGCTTCGGCGGTCTGCAGATCGCGAGCGGCTTCGCGATCGCGCGGAGGCACGGTGGCTAGGACGAAGCCGCAGGCCTCGAGTCTCAAGTCTCCCGCGGGGGCGAAGCCCGAGCGCGGGAAGACGCGCGAGCTGCCTGAGCTCGACCGCCTGATCCACGAGCGCATGCGCCTCGGGATCGTCAGCGCCCTCGCGGCCAACGAGACCCTGACGTTCAACGAGCTCAAGGGGCTCCTCGGGTGCAGCGACGGCAACCTCTCGGTTCACGCGCGCCGCCTCGAGGAGGCGGGCTACGTGGCATGCACCAAGTCGTTCGAGGAGCGTGTCCCCCGGACCGCCTACCGGCTGACGGCGGAGGGACGGCGGGCGCTCGAGCGGTATCTGGGCCATCTCGAGGCGGTGATCCGGCACGCCCGGGGCCGGTGAATTTTTTTGGAGCTTCACTTTATGACGCAAAGCACAGTCTTCTCGGGTCTCGCCGTGGATGCCTTCGTTCCCCCCCTCGCGCCCCTCGTCCTGCTCCTCTTCCTGGGAGCCGGCTTCGTCATCTTCTGCTGTGCGATCGGAGCCGCGATCGCCGCCGCGGCGCGGCGCCGAAGCCTCGCGCAGCTCCTCGCCGCGGCCGCCCTGACCGCGGGAGTGGTCTACGGCGTGCTGCTCCTCGCGGCGTCCCTCGTCTCGCGCGAGCGCACGCTCGCCTCCGGCGAGAAGAAGTACTTCTGCGAAATGGACTGCCACCTCGCCTACTCCGTCGACTCGGTCTCGGCCGCCGACGGCTCGCTGAGCGTCGGCATCCGCACCTGGTTCGATCCCGGCACGATCGCGTCCTTCCGGGGCGACGGACTGCTGTTTCCCAACCCTCGCGCCGTGTTCCTCGTCGATGACTTCGGTTCGCGGTATCCGCCGTCGACCTCGACCGCGCCGCTCGCGCGGGCGCTGCGCCCGGGCGAGTCCCACCTCACGACGGTCTCCTTCGACGTTCCGTCGCGGGCGGGACCGCTGCGCCTCTACGTCGGAGACGCGCCGGGACTCGAGAACCTGATCGTCGACCACGAGAACAGCCCGTTTCACGCGCGCACGTATTTCGCGCTGCCGTCGAGCTCGGCCTCCGCCGCCGTTCCTCGGAGCCGGTCTTGATGACGGACGCCGGCGCGCACGAGCGGCTTCGCCGCCACTTCCGGGACGCGCTCTCGGCGGACCCGGTCGGCGCGTACCGCGACTGGTTCCGGACGCAGGAGGAGCTCCGCGAGCGCGGGGACGCGGACACCGCGAGACTCCTCGCGGACGACCTCTGGGGAATGCTGCCGGGTCTCCTCCTCGAGCCCCGCGAGACCCGCGCGCGCTTCCTCCACAACGCGGCCGTCTTCTACGGCAGCCCGGGCCCCGCCGCCGACCTCGGACGCGCCCGCTCCTGCTTCGCCGCGGCCCTCGAGCATTTCGGGTCGGATCCCGACACGGGCTGGCACGCCCGCGCGCTCCACAACTTCGCGACCGCTCTCTCGAACCTGGGAGCCTCGGCCGAGGAGCTGCGCGAGTCGGTCGCGCTGTTCGACCGCGCGCTCGCCTGGCGGACGAGCGAGCGGGAGATCGCGCGCGGGGTCTCGCTCCACAACCTGGGGCTCGCGCGGCGGCGCCTCGCCGAGCTCGACCCGGAGAACGCGCCGGAGCATCTCGAGGCGAGCGCCGAGGCGCTGCGCGAGGCGGTCGCGATCCGGGCGCGTCACAACCTCTCCGAGGGCCGCGCCAGCTCCGAGCGTCAGCTCGAGGCGACGCGGCGCATGCTCACCGACCTCGCCGCCGGACGCGCCCAAGCCGAAGCGCGATAGGCTCCCGCCGTGACGCCGCGGCGATGGATCGAGTACGTGGTGGCGGTGCTCGCGGGGAACGCGATCTACTTCGCGGTGCTGTTCCGGAGCCTGCCCCCGGGACTCCGCCACGAGCCGATGCGGATCGACGCGGGGCTGCTGCTCGACTTCCTCTGCTGCGTCCTCGTCTACGCGGCGATCCGGCTCGGCACGCGGCACGGACGGAAGCTCTCCGCGCCGGCGCCTCCTAGCGAGGAAAGAAGAAGATAAGGATGAGCCCGAACACGAAGCAGTACAGCGCGAAGCCGTGGACCCGGCGGCTCGAGACCATCCGGATCAGGAAGCCGATCGTCGTGTAACCCACGGCGCCCGCGACCGCCGCGCCCAGCAGATAGCGCGCGAAGTCGGGGGTCGCGAAGAATCCCGCCCCGTGGTGCCGCAGCGCCGAGAGGATCTCGACGCCGGCGGCGCCGACGATCGCCGGAATCGCCAGCAAAAAAGTGTACTGCGCCGCCCACGGACCGGTCAGGCCCAGCAGCAGCCCGAAGCCGATGCACGACGCGGACCGCGAGAGGCCCGGGAGGACCGCCAGCCCCTGGACCGCGCCGATCACGAAGGCGTCGAGATACGTCATCGTCTCGCGCGTCTTGGTGCCGTTCTTCCGCAGGTAGGACATCGCGAGGTAGAGGCCGCTGACGATCTCCATCGCGCCGACGAAGCGGGGGTCCGTCTTCGTCTGCTCGACGTAGGGCTTCATGAGCAGTCCCGTGATCCCGGTCGGAATCGTGGCCACGAGGAGCAGCATCGCGAGCCGCCACGCCCGGCGCCGCTCGGCGGGATCCGACGCGACGAGGCCCACGACCTCCTCGCGCAGGAGTGCGCGGTAGTAGATGAGGATCGCGGTCAGGGTGCCGACGTGGACCAGCACGTCGAAGAGCAGGCCGGTCTGACCGAAGCGCGGCAACAGCATCTCGGCCGCCGAGAGGTGCCCGTCGGAGGAGACCGGGATGAACTCGGTCAACCCCTGGATGACACCGAGGATCACTGCGTCGAGCCAGGACATTTCGGATTGATTCTAGGTTTTCGATTTTCGATTGCGAAGAGATTTCGAGGCTCGCCGTCGACTATCCGTACGCCTATCCATACAGAGGCCACGCCACGGAAAACCACAGCGCGTTCGCGACGGCGACGAAGAGGGCGAGCGCGAGGAGAATCCCGGTCGCGGCGCGGCGCGGCATCATCGCGAGGTCGGACGCCGCCATCGCGAGCCACGGCAGCCAGGTCCAGACGTACCAGCCCCCGACGCCGCCCCAGTCGCCGTAGTACAGCCGGTTGCCGATCGAAAACGCGAGGAAGCCGCCCGCCGCGACAACCGCGCCGGCCGCATGGGCGGTGCGGTGGTGCGGATCCGGCCGTCGTCGCGCGAGCAGGAGTGCGGCGACGAGCAGGACGAAGTAGGCGACGACGAGCAGCCGGGGGGCGCGGAAGAAGCTCCATTCGCCCAGCCAGAACGTCGTCTTGATCAGCGTATAGGACGAGCGTACGAGCCCGACGAGCGTCGCGCCGGCCGAGCCGGCCAGGGCCGTGGCGGCGGCGTTGAACTCGAGAGTCCCGCCCCACTTCCAGCCGCGCAGCGCCTGGACCGGGAAGACGGCGAGCGCCGCGGCGGCGACGGCGAGGGCGAGCCGCGGCCGGCCCCGATCGACGAGCGCGGCGACGGCGAACACGGCGACCGGCAGGGCCGTCAGCTTGAGCAACGGACCCGCCGCGAGCAGAGGGATCAGAACGGCGGCGCCGGAACGGCGTTTGATGGCCCAGACGCACAGCGCCGCCCACAGGAAGACGGGTGCGTCGTTGGACCCGCGCGCGAGGGCCTCGCTCGCGCCCGGAGTCAGGAGCAGGAGCAGCGCGCCCACGGCGAGGCCCGGTGCTCGGTCTCGCGCGAGCAGCCGCAGCGGCCCGAAGAGCGCAGCGGCCACGCAGGCGACGCCCAAAACGCGCAGGAACAGCAGCGCCCGTACGGCCGTCAACCACCGAAGAAAGAGACGCAGGAGAAAGCCCGCCGCCGCGTAGTACAGCGGTGGCTGGTTGTTCTCCGTGTTGACGAGGCCCGGCGCCAGTACCGAGGAAGCCCGCTCAGGCGCGAGCACGTCGAAGCGCCCGGCCGGCGCGTCGCCGCCGAACAGCGGGCAGCCGAATACGCGGTGCAGGTTCTCGCTGCACGGCTTCGCTCTTACGGAGTCAACGAGCGCGGGCTCGACCGGAGCGCCCGCGAAGGCGTCGGGCCAAGGGAGGGTCGCGAAGGCCAGCGCGCGCGCCAGGTGATAGGGCTCGTCGGGCCCCTCGAAGGCGGGGACGAACACCGCGTGGAATGCCATGCGCGCCACGACGGCCGCGGCGAGCAGCCCGGGCAGCCGCCTCACGCGGTCTCCGACGAGGTCAAACGACCACCGGCAGGATGACGGGACGCAGCGCGAGCGCGCGCCGGCAGGCCCGCTTCGCGGCGATCGCGATCTCGGCGCGCAGCCATTCCGGGTCCGCGTGCTCCTCGGGCGAGGCGCGGGCCAGCACCCCGCGGGCCGCGCGCGAGACCTCCGCCGCGAGCGCGTCCGGCGGCGCGGCCACGCCGCGGGAGAATACGGCGACGTCTCCACGGTCTCTGTCGCGCGAAGACACCAGCACCACGACGACGCCCTCCTCGGCGAGCTGGCGGCGCTCGCGCACGACCTCGGCGTCGACCGTCTCCGGCCGGCCGTCGAGGTAGACCGTGCCGCACGGAACCGCCCGCGGCTCGATCCGGACGGGCCCGCGTCCGTCCCCGAGGATCAGCCGGTCGCCGTTGTCGACGACCGAGACGCGGTCGGCCGGGATCCCGACCTCGACGGCGATGGCGGCGGCGGCCGCCAGCATGCGGCGGTCCCCGTGGACCGGCATCACGGCGCGCGCCCGGGACAGGCGCAGCCATTCGGCGATCTCGTCTTTGTGCGCGTGGCCCGAGACGTGGACCGGCGGATCGCTCTCTCGCACGACGCGCGCGCCCCGCCGGACGAGGTGATCGCACATCCGGTTGACCGATCGCTCGTGGCCCGGGATCGTGCGGGCCGAGAGGACCACGACGTCGCCCTCGGAGAGCTCCAGGTCCGCGTGCTCGTTGAGCGCCAGACGATAGAGGGCGGAGAACGGCTCGCCCTGGCTCCCCGACGTCAGGCACATCAGCCGGGCGGGCGGCACGTCGCGCAGATCCGCCGCGGCGGGCCGCGCGCCGGCCGGCAGGCGGAGGCGGCCGAAGCGCTCCGCGATCTCGGCCACGGCCCGCATGCTGCGGCCGAGCATGGCCACGCGCCGCCCCCGCGCGAGCGCCGCCTCGACGCCCTGCGACACGCGGGCGACGTGGCTCGAGAACGTCGTCAGGATGATCCGGCCGCGCGCGCCCCCGAAGACCTCGGCGAGACCGCGGCCGGCCTCGCGCTCGGAGAGCGAGTGCCCCGGACGCTCCGCATTGGTCGAGTCGACGAGCGCGAGGTCGACGCCGCCGAGGCGATCGATCGCCGCGGCGAGACCCGCGCGGTCGGTCGTCTCTCCGTCGGGAGGGTCGTCGTCGAGCTTGAAATCGCCGGAGTGGAGGAGCGAGCGTCCTCCGGCCTCGATCAGGATGGCCGCCGAGTCCGGAACCGAGTGCGAGACGCGGAAGTACGTCGCGGTGAACGCTCCCGCCCGGATCGGCTCTCCCCCGCGCGCCGCGACGAGGCCGTCGAGAGAGACCTGCGCCTCCTCGAGGCGCCGCCGCGCGAGAGCGAGCGTGAACGGGAATCCGTAGACCGGCGCCGGACACCACTCGCGGAGGAGCGAGAGCGCGCCGATGTGGTCCTCGTGCCCGTGCGTCAGGAAGATCCCGTCGATTCGCTCGCCGCGGAGCGCGGAGAGGTCCGGCGCGATGCGGTCGATCCCCGGGAAGGTCTCGTCGGGAAAGGAGACGCCGACGTCGACGAGGACGCTCGAGCCCGCAGAGCGCAGCCAGAGCACGTTGCGGCCGAACTCGCCGACGCCTCCGAGCGGGACGATCTCCAACGGAGCGCTCGGGGTTGCCTCGAGCGCGCTCACGCGGGGACCGCCGAGCGCGCGAGCCTCACGAAGTCCTCGAGCGACAGCTCCTCGGCCCTCGCCCGCGGCGTCTTCCCGATCGCCTCCAGCAGGCGCTCCCACTGCGCCCGCGGGCCCGCCGAGGAGAGCGCGTTCGCCAGCGTCTTGCGCCGCGCGCGGAATCCGAGCGAGGCGAGCCGCAGCGCGCCCTTCAGCGACTCCGCGTCGGCGACCGGGTGCGGCCGCGGCGTCAGCTCCATCACCGTCGAGTCGACCCTGGGCCGCGGCCGGAACGCCCCGGGCGGCAGATCGAAGAGGCGCCGGCCGGTCGCGTGGGCCGCCGTGCGTACGGAGAGGTACCCGTAGCCCTCGTCGCCGGGCTTCGCCAGGAACCGGTCCGCCACCTCCGCCTGCACCGTCGCGACCGCGCGGCGGATCGTCTCGGGATCCTCGATGGCGGCGGTGAGGATTCGCGTGGCGGCGTTGTAGGGAAGGTTCGCGACCATCACCGCCGGGCCTTCCCCTCCCCCCGCGACGAGCCACTCCCGGAACGTGCGTTGCATCACATCGCCCGTCAGGACGGCGACGCGGCCGGCGTCGCCGAGCTCCTCCCGAAGCCGCCCAGCGCGAAGCGGATCGATCTCCACGGCCACGACGCGCCCGGCCTTCCGCGTCAGCGGCCGCGTCAGCGCTCCGTCGCCGGGCCCGACTTCGAGGACGAGGTCGTCTCCGCTCACACGCGAAGCGTCGACGATGCGCTCGGCGGTCTCGGGCCGCACCAGGAAGTGCTGTCCCCATCGCTTTCGGGCGGGAGGAGCACCGGCCTCGCCGGGGCGAAGCCGGCGGTCATGCTGTGGCGGCATGGAGCCGCGATAACCCACGGCCTTCGAGGCTATCAGATGGTAAACTTTTTAGGATCGAGAGGACGGTGTTGCAGGTTCACACGCTCGAAAACCGTCGCCTCGAGAATTTTCTCGAGAGGCATAAGGCGTACTACGCCTATACCGGCGAGATCGAAATCGACCGGTTTCTGCGCGAGATTCTCCAGAAGGCCAACGAATTCGTCCCGGCGGAGGCCGGCTCGATCCTGCTGGACGACCCGATGACGAAGAATTCCGACGACCGCCTCGAGAACGAGCTCGTCTTCATCGCCACCTACGGCGCCCACGGCGAGGCGCGCCTGGGCAAGCGGATGAACGCCCGCGTCGGGATCGTGGGCCACGTCTACGCGACGGGCGTCGCGTACATGACCGACGACGTCGTCGACGACCCGTTCTTCTACCCGACGCTCGACCTCACGGACGGTTTCCAGACGAAGTCGGCCCTCTGCGTGCCGATCCGGATCGAGTCGTCGGTCTGCGGCGTCCTCGAGCTGGTCAACCGCAACGGCCCGGGAGGCTTCCGCGAGAAGGACCGGCGGCTGCTCGAGATCTTCGCCGAGTACGCGTCGATCTCGATCCAGAACCTCCTCGACGCGCGTCGCGCGTACGAGGTCGCGAAGCGCGACGGCCTGACGGGCCTCTACAACGAGCGCTACCTCCACCTGAGGCTGACGCAGGAGCTCTCGCGCATCTCGCGCGACGGCGGCGACTGCTGCGTGATCTTCCTCGACCTCGACAATCTGAAGGCGGTCAACGACCGGCACGGCCACCTCGCCGGCAGCCAGGTCCTGCGCGAGGTCGGTTACCTCCTCCGCCGCACGGTGACCGACGAGCGCGCCACGCTGACGCGCTACGGCGGCGACGAGTTCGTCCTGATCCTTCCCGGCCACAACCTCCAGGAGGGCATGGAGGTCGCCGAGGCGATCCGACACTCGATCCGCAGCGCGACGTTCCTCTTCCGACCGTACGGCTTCAACGAGCCGGCCCTGAACCTCCAGGGCGTGATCACGGCGTCTCTCGGACTCTCCTCGATCCGCTCGCACGCGACCGCCGGCGCCTCCGTCGAGCAGCAGAAGAACGAGCTCCTCCGCGCCGCGGATACGGCGCTCTACCGCGCCAAGGACCACGGCAAGGACCGCTGCACGGCGGCCAGCCTCGAGGACGCGCGCATCCCCGCGATGCTGTCCTAGGCGCGACGCCGCGTAACGGCGGCCGAGGGCGGCCCTCCGGGGGTTGTCTCACCCCCGTCCGCCATGCTAGTTTTGCCCTTCCGCTGGTTCGTTCTTTCGCCCGTTTGCCGCCTGTCTTCGCCCGAGGA